>Ga0073934_10005355_pt1 | contig 19976 bp, 15 predicted proteins | sample LarsenN4metaG_FD_76834 | JGI IMG/M metagenome (GOLD analysis project Ga0073934, IMG submission 76834) | Hot spring sediment bacterial and archeal communities from British Columbia, Canada, to study Microbial Dark Matter (Phase II) - Larsen... ... | reverse complement strand
GTCGGGATCGTTTTCGTTGTCGAACGACAGCACGGTCGCGACGACCTGCACCTCGTTCTTGAAGCCCTCGACGAACAGCGGCCGGATCGGCCGGTCGATGAGACGGGAAATCAGCGTCTCGCGCTCGGTCGGGCGACCTTCACGCTTGAAGTAGCCACCGGGGATCTTGCCGGCCGCGTAGGCCTTTTCCTGGTAGTTCACGGTCAGCGGGAAGAAGTCGATCCCGGGCTTCGGGGACTTGGCGCCGACGACCGTCGCGAGCACCGTCGTCTCGCCGTACTGCGCGAGCACGGCCGCGTCGGCCTGCCGTGCCATGTGGCCGCTTTCCAGCTTCAGCTTGCGGCCGCCCCACTCGATTTCAACTCGGTGGATATCGAACATATCGTCTCTTTCTCTCGTCTCTTGCGTCTCGTCATCAATGCGAACGGCGCCGACTCTCCTGAGGGGAGCGGCGCCAATTTCGTCGTCAGAATTTCAACGGTAGGCCTGAGCATCTGCCTGGCGGCGAGCCGCCGGGCAGCCCGCCCTCAGCGGCGGATGCCGAGGCGATCGATGATCTTCTGATAGCGCCCCTCGTCCTTGCCCTTGACGTAGTCGAGGAGCTGCCGGCGCTGGCTCACCATCTTGAGAAGGCCGCGCCGGGAGTGGTTGTCCTTCTTGTGCGTCTTGAAGTGGTCGGTGAGCGTATTGATCCGCTCCGTCAGGAGCGCGATCTGCACTTCCGGCGAACCGGTATCACCGGGCTTCGTGGCATACTCTGTGATGAGCGACTGCTTGCGCTCGGCCGTCAGCGACATCGGGAGATCCTTCTGTTGGAAATCTGGCGCCTCGGCGCCGGGTTCGGCCGCAGCCGGGATGTCGTCCAGCCGGGTCGGGAATGGCGCGTCATGGCCAAGCACGGCGCGCCGGCGCCCTTATACACGGTCCGGCGCCCGACGCGAGGGGAAAAGCACTTTCACCCGCGCGGGTGGGGCTCGACGGTGATCTCTGCAACCAATGGATGCCGTCCTCCGGCCGGGACCGTGAAGGCGGCGTCTGCCGCATTGGCGGTCTCGACACACACGAACTCGCGGAAGCCGCCGGGGTGGATGTCCGCCATGCGGGCCCCCCGCTCCGGCCCGGGGTTCCAGACCACGGTTGCCCCGCTTCCCGCGGACGCGATGCGGATCGCTCGGCCGAAACCCGGGTCGACGATACGTGTGGTGCCGCCGGCGAGGTAGATCCGGTCCGTTTCGCCCTGGAAGTCGATGGCGCCGGTCTGGTGCTTCCGGGCGAACGCGTCGACCTTGTCGAGATAGTCGACACCCTCCAGTCCCTCCACGCGCACCGCCCCGACGTCCGACACCCGGAAGTAGGTGTGCAGCGCCTCGGTCAGGCGCGCGGGCGCCGCCCCGCGGTTTTCCGTCGTCAGCGTGAGGCGAAGCGTGGTGCCGACCTCGACAATGAGGACGGCGGCGAGTGGCAGGGCCCGATTGACCGCGTCCGGTAGAATGAAGGAGAGCCGCGTCCGGTCAGCCGCCGTCCGCTCCGCCGCGGTGAGCGCCCATGGCACGGTCCGCACCAGCCCATGGAACGGCTGCGACGGATCGCTCGGATGGTCGGCGAACCACGGCCAGCAGATCGGCACGCCGCCCCGCATCGCCTTGTCGTCGGCCGGGGTGACGCTCGAGGTCCAGAGGACGGGCTCGGCGCCCGTGGGCGTCCAGGCGAGGACCTGCGCCCCTTTGAGCGAGATCATCGCCGTTGCTGCGGCGTTGGTGATCTCGACGCGTGCCCCGCCGGCCGCCGCGTCGCGCACGATGCCGACGCCGGGTGCCGTGATCCGCCGCGCGAGGTCGTCGATCGCATCCATGTCAAACCTCGCTGCTCTTGATCGCCGCGGCCGGCCGCTCACGCACCCCGAACATCAGGAGGAGCCCGACCGCCAGGAAGACGATGATGACGGCCACGCCGAGCCGCTGGCTGCCGGTCGCCTGGGTCACGGTCGCCACCAGCAGCGGCGCTGCAAACGCGGTCACTTTGCCCGAAAAGGCGAATAGCCCGAAGTACTGCGTGATCTTGTCCGGCGGCGCCAGCCGCGCCAGCAGCGACCGGCTCGCCGCCTGTATCGGTGCGGCGACGAAGCCGATGATCATCGCGAAGCCTAGGTAGACGAGTTCGCCGGTCGACGAGAATGGCGCCGCTCCGGCGACGCGGGGAGTCACGGGGATGCTGTACAGCACGTGTGTGGCCGTCACCGAGAGGATGCCGAAGGCGGCGGCGAGGAGCAAAGTGAGCGCGATCACGATCACGCGCTTGGCACCGATGCGGTCGTCCAGAAAGCCGCCGACCACCGCGCCGATCGCGCCGGTCACCGACAGGATGATGCCGAACAGCCCGAGCTCGAAGGCGGTCCAGCCGAACACCGCCGTGCCGTAGATGCCGCCGAACGTGAAGATTGCGCTGAGCCCGTCGACATAGACCATCCGGGCCAGGAGGAAGCGCACCATGTTGCCGTCGTGCGCGAGGCCCTTGATCGTCGAGACGAGTTCGGCGAGCGGCGCCCGCGCCGGCCGGTCGGCGCGCGCAACGCGGATGTCCGGCACCAATAGAAAGAACGGCACCATGAACAAGAGGAACCAGACCGCCGCGAACGGTCCGACGAGGCGGTCGCCTTCACGAGCCGCCGCATCGAGCGTCAGGATGGGATCGAGCCCGAGCAGCGTCTTGCCCGTCGACGGGCTGGTGACGACGAGCCCGGCCATGATCACGAGGCTGGCAAGCCCGCCCGCATAGCCGACTGCGTAGCCGAGCCCCGAGAGGCGGCCGAGCTGATCGGGTGTCGCCAGCGTCGGCATCATCGCGTTGGTGAAGACGGTGGCGAACTCGGCCGCCGCGGTCGCCAGCACGAAGGCAACGAGGATCATCAGCACGGTGGTGGTGCCGGCGTTGGGTTCCGCCCACCACAGCGTGGACATGCTGGCCGCCATGACGAGCGCGAACAGCGCGATCCATGGTTTCCGCCGCCCGCCGCTGTCGGCGAGCGCGCCGAGAAAGGGCGACCCGATGGCGATCAGGATGCCGGCAATCGCGGCCCCGTAACCCCAGAGCGCCTGGCCGCGCTCCGGCGACGACGCGACGGCCGTCGCGAAGTACGGAGCGAAGAGAAAAGTGAGGATCAGCGTATAGAGAGGCTGCGACGCCCAATCGTACATGACCCACGCCGAGCGCGCACGCATCGGCACGGCATGGGGCGGCAGCGTCTCGCTCGTCGGTCGCTTCGCGTCGGCACTCGGCAAAGTCGATTTCTCCGGGAACGGATGGCCGCTCAGATGCGCGCCAGATCGCGGACCTGAGCCGCTGCAACCACGAGGCGCGAGACGCTGAGTTCACCCGACCCGGCGATCTCGTCAAGGGATGCTTTGGCACGCGCCAGCCGCGGGGCTTCCCGCGCGAGCCACGCCTCGACGTCGAGGCCCTCCGCGAGTACGGCGGCCGCCATCGCACGACCGGCCGTGTCGAGGTCGCCGAGGGCACCGCGCGCGGCGAGCCGGTCGAAGTAGTCGGCGCGACGCAGGGTGGCGAGCTTCGCCTCGAGGTCGTCGACGCGGAGGAAGGCGCGCGCCGCAAAGAGCGCAGCCGCCGCCATCTCGATCGCGCCGGCACTCTCGTCGCGGGCGAGGCTTCGAGCGTGGATCGCCGTGCCAATGTAGGCGAGCGCGGAAATGCGATCCGCGAGATCCTGCGGGACGCCGGCCGCTGCTGCCGCCGCCGCGGCCGCCCGACGCCGCGTCTTTTGGCGTGGGTCGAGCAGGCGATCGAGGGCCGCTGCGACCGTGGCGACCGCCGGCGCATACTGCGCCACGGTCTGCCCGAGAGGCGCCCGCGCCGTCGATCGCAATAGCGCCGTCGTCTCGCGCGCCAGCACGTCCTGCGTCTCCGCATAGAGCGCCAACTGCAAGGCGCCGGAGACCTTTCCGTCGAGCGTATCGAGCCCGCGCCAGATCTCCGGCAGCCCGAAGATCGTGCGGACCGCGAGATAGGCTTCGGTGATGTCGCCCGCCGACCGGCCGGTTTCGTCGGCGAGGCGCGCGACGAACGTTGGGCCGCCGCGGTTGATGATCGAATTGGTGATCCGTGTCGTGATGATTTCACGGCTCAACCGATGCCGTTCGAGGTCGTGCGCGTACGCCGACCGGAGCGCCGGTGGGAAGTACTCGACGAGCAGCGAACGGCAGGCCGGATCATCGGGCACCGATCCGCCGAGCAGGTCGCGCGACAGCGCTATTTTCGACCATGACAGCAGCACGGCGATTTCCGGCCGCGTCAGCCCGCGCCCTGCCGCCTCGCGCTGCTCGAGTTCGGCACGCGACGGCAGCGCTTCGAGCCGCCGGTCGACGAGCCCTTGCGCCTCGAGCACGGCGATCAGGCGCTCCGCATCTCCGATCTCGGCCGCACCGCGCCGTTCCGCGAGACTGATGGCCAGCGACTGCTGGTAATTGTTGACGAGACAGGCGCCAGCCACGTCGTTGGTCATGCTGGCGAGAAGTGCGTTTCGGTCGGCGAGCGACAGCCGGCCGTCCGCGACCGCCGGCCCGACGGCGATCTTGATGTTGACCTCGATGTCCGAGGAATTCACGCCGGCCGAATTATCGATGAAGTCGGTGTTGAGGCGCACGCCGCGGCTCGCCGCCTCGATGCGCCCGCGTTGGGTGAGACCGAGGTTCGCGCCTTCGCCGACGACCTTGGCGCGCAGGTCGGCGCCGGTGATCCGCAAGGCATCGTTGGCACGATCACCCGCCTGCTCGTCCGTCTCGCCGGATGCGCGAATGTAGGTGCCGATCCCGCCGAACCAGAGGAGGTCGACATCGAGCTTGAGGATCGCCCGCAGCACGTCATTGGGGGCCGCGTCGCCCGGTGGCATACCGAGCAGCACGGCCGCTTCCGCCGACAGCGGCACCGATTTGCCCTGTCGCGAGTAGACACCCCCGCCCGCTGAAATCAGCGCCGAGTCGTAATCGCGCCAGCTCGACCGCGGCAGGCGGAACAGCCGCTCACGTTCGGCGAAACTCGTCGCGGCGTCGGGGTCTGGGTCGATGAAGATGTCGCGATGATCGAACGCCGCGACGAGGCGGATGTGCGGCGACAGCAGCATCCCGTTGCCGAACACGTCGCCCGACATGTCGCCGACGCCGGCGACGCGGAACGGCGTCGTCTTGATGTCGACGTCCATTTCGCGGAAGTGCCGCTTCACGCATTCCCACGCGCCACGCGCGGTAATGCCCATCACCTTGTGGTCGTAGCCGGCCGATCCGCCCGACGCGAAAGCGTCGCCGAGCCAGAAGCCGCGTTCCTCGGCGATGCCGTTAGCGAGGTCGGAGAACGTGGCGGTGCCCTTGTCGGCCGCGACGACGAGATAGGGGTCGTCCGTATCGTGACGAACGACGTCGGCGGGCGGCTCGATGCGCCCGGCGACGAGGTTGTCGGTCACCGAGAGGAGGCTCGTCACGAACAGGCGATAGGCGGCGACGCCCTCCTTCTGGATCTCGTCGCGGGAGCCTGCTTTCGGCAGCCGCTTCGGCAGGAAGCCGCCCTTGGCGCCGGACGGCACGATCACCGTGTTCTTGACCTGCTGCGCCTTGCAGAGGCCCAGAACTTCGGTGCGGTAATCCTGTGCCCGGTCCGACCAGCGCAGGCCCCCGCGTGCGATCGCTTCGAACCTCAGATGCACCCCCTCGACCCGCGGGCTGTAGACGAAAATCTCGCGAAACGGCTTCGGCTCGGGCACGATGTCGAGCCGCTTGGTGTTGATCTTCAAGGCCAGCGCCGCCCGGCCGTCCGGCGTGAAGTAGTTGGTCCGCACGCTCGCCCGGAGCGTCGCGAGCAGCCCGCGGAGAATGCGATCTTCATCGAGGCTCGGCACGCCGGCGAGCGCGCCCTCGATGCGGCGCACCAGCGCGTCGGCGCGCTCCCCGCGCTCGACAGCGGGGAGGCCGCCGAGAGCAGGATCGAACCGCGTGCGGAAGAGTTCGATGAGCTCGCGTGCGACGCCGGCATGCGTCACCAGCACGCCCGCGATGTATCGGGATCCGAACGGCAGTCCCAGCTGGCGCATGTAGCTGGCCAGCGCCCTGAGCAGCGCCGCTTCCCGCCAGTCGGCGCCTGCGGAGACGATGAGGCGATTGAACCAGTCGTTTTCAGCGTCGCCCGAGACGACGGCCAGGAAGGCGGCTTCCATTCGTGCCGCGTGGCGGTCGAGGTCGAGCGCCAGGCCGTCCGCCGTGGCGAGCATCATGTCGTGCAGCGCGATCTCACCACGGCCGTTGTCGCGCGGCGTGATCCGGTCGCTGCGCTCGTCGATGACAGAGAAGCCGAGGTTCTCCAGAACCGGCACGCGCTCCGACAATGGGATCGGTCCGTCGAGCCGAAAGATCGCGGCCCGAACGCGATCGGCCGGCAGTCCTGGCTCGCGATAGAAGTCGATGCCGATCGGCTGCGCGGCGGAGAGGCGCTCCATACGGGCGATGTCGGCGAGCGCCCGCGCCGGCGGGAAGGTGCCCGTGTAGGCAGCGGAGAACGCGGACGCGTAGCGGCGCGCGACGTCGGGTCCGCGAGAGGTATCTGCCTTCGTGATGAGATCCGTCAACTGACCGGTCCAGCTGCGGATGCTCACGGCGATCTCGGCTTCGAGCCGCGCGACGTCGACCACCGGCTCCGGCCCCTCGTTGCGGCCGATCACATAATGCACGCGCACGAGCGGCCCCTCCGTGAACGAGGGCGTGAACGACGACACGCGTCCGGCGAAGGCCGCCGCCAGCGCCTGCCCGATCCGCTTGCGGGTCGCCGTCGAGAAGCGGTCGCGCGGCACGTAGACAAGTGCCGACACGTAGCGCTCGAAGCGATCGCGCCGCACGAGCAGACGGAGTCGCGGGCGCACTTCGAGATCGAGAATGGCCTGCACCCAATCCGTCAGCACGTCGGCGGGGATCTGGAAGAGTTCGTCGCGCGGAAACGTCTCGAGGATGTTGGCGACGGACTTCCCCGCATGGCTTTGCGGGGGATAGCCGGTCGCCGCCTGCACCGCCTCCACCTTCTGCCGGATCAGCGGGATGAGCCGTGTCGGCTGCGTATAGGCTTGCGAGGTGAAAAGGCCGACGATCCGCAGCTCGCCCCTGACCGCACCATCGGCGCCGTAGAGCTTCAGCCCCACGTAGTCCATGTGCACCCGGCGGTGCACGCGCGACATCAGGTTCGATTTCGTCACGATCAGCGGATCGGCCGATGCGAGGTGCCGTTTGACCTCGGCGCTGAGTCCGAGCGGGGCGCGATTGCGGCTGAGCGTCCGGGCCGAGGCGCTTCTCAGCACGCCGAGGCCCGATCCCGGCACCGGATCGAGCAACCCCGTGTCGAGGTCGCCGACGAGCTTCTGCTCTCTGAGCCCGAGAAACGTGAACTGACCATCGCGCAGCCAACGGCAGAACGCGAGTGTCTCGGCGAGCAGCCCGGGCGCCAGCGGCGGCGGCGTGGTTTCCATCGCGGTGATCGCGCGGTCGAGTCGGGCGACCATGCTGTGCCAATCCGTGACGGCGCTGCGCACGTCGTCGAGCACGGCCGAAACATCGCGGGCGAGATCGTCGGCCTGCGTGCCGGCGAGCGGGTCGAGCACGATCTGGATGAAACTGTCCTGGCTACCGTCGCCCCAGTTGCGATCGCCGGGCCCGAGAACGGCGTCGAGGGTGCCGTCCGGCTGCCGCGCCACTTTCAGGATCGGATGGACGAGGAGCCGGACGTTGAGACCCTGCGCCTGCAGTTCGCCGGCAATCGAGTCGACCAGGAACGGCATATCGTCGTTGGCGATCTCGACCACGGTGACGGGCGTCTCGCCCGGCTCGGGCGTCTCGGACCGCACCCGTATCGCATGCTTCCCGCGCGGCCGGCAGCGGAAGGCCGCATAGCCGGCTTCGGCTTGCCGGGCGAGCCAGGCGGGATCGAAGCCGGCCAGCGTGTCGCCGTTTGCGCCGTAGAGCATCGCGGCGAACGTCCGCACCTGGCCATCTTCGATCCGGGACGTGACCCGCCGTAGGACGTCGCGGTGGTCGGTCGGAACGTCGTGTGCCATGCAAGTCCCCAGCTCGGTCGGACGGGCGCGGCAGGTCGCGGGTCGCAAGGCCTGCACGGCCAGCCCGCGAGCAGGGTAGGATGAGGCAGCATGAAAAGCCACCGTCGCGACGCCGACGGAGCAGTGAGCAGGAGGACGCGATGGCGAGCGCAACCGATGGACGTGTTACGGCCCTCGATCTCGGGCCCGAAGCGCAATTGACGGGCGAACTCCGGGCCTACTTCGACAAGTGCCTGGAAAAGCTGGGCTTCGTTCCGAACGTGCTGCGCGCCTATGCGTTCGACGCGGTGAAGCTCAAAGCCTTCATCGATATGGTCGACGACCTCATGCTGGCCGACAGCGGCTTGACGAAGCTCGAACGCGAGATGATCGCCGTCGCGGTCAGTGCCGTGAACCACTGCCATTACTGTCTGACGGCCCACGGCGCCGCCGTCCGCCAGCGTGGCAAGGACCCGGAACTCGGCGAGCTGATCGCGCAGAACTATCGCGCCGCCGGCCTCGATGCCCGCCAGACGGCGATGTTGGACTTCGCCGTCAAACTCACCGAGCACCCGGACAAGATCGTAGAGGGCGATCGGGCGGCGCTGCGCGCGGCCGGGTTCTCCGATCGTGATATCTGGGACATCGCCGCAGTGACCGGCTTCTACAACATGTCGAACCGCATCGCCGCCGCCACCGAGATGCGCCCAAACCGGGAATACCATTATATGATGCGCGAGCCGACACGGGTTTGAGGGGGCCGGCCGACGAGCCCGGACGCTCCGGGCGCGGGCCAAGGAGACGAGAAGGTTTTGGACGTCGCGGTGATGAGACTGATCGGCGAGACCCTGGCTGCGCTCGCAGCCGGCCTCGGGATCGCCGTCACCGCCGATCCACCAGCCGACGGCTACGACGTCGCGATCCGTCTCTTGTCCGACGACCGCCCGGAATCCGCGGCGCTCGTCGAAGGCTGTCTGGAGGCTGCCTGTCGGGCGCTCGCAGACGATGGATCGAGCGTGACCGACGCCGAACCCGTCTTGATCGCGCTCAGCGAAATCGTCCGCCACTACGCATCGCGATCCGACGTGCTCGCGTCGGCGGCCGAGCCATCGAGCGATCCTGCGACGGAGCAGTTACCGGTCGTGCCGGCCATCACGCTGGCCGTGATTTCCGCCGCTGTGCGCGATGGCGCGTGGCCAGCCGAGATCGACGCGCGCCTCGCGACCGGCGTGCTCGATGCCATCGTCGCCAGTGCCCTCGCCGATCCGGAGCGTCTCGCGCTCGTCGCGCGCGTCATGCCCGCCGCGCCGCCACCGCCTCCGTCCGAGCTCTCGACGGCCGCCGCCCCGGCGACGCCCGATACGGCCGAGACGACGACCGTCGCGGCGAACGCGGCGCCCGCTGAACTCCGGCTTCCGCCGGTCTCGCCGGCCGATCAGGACATCGCGCGGACGACGGGTCTGTCGCCACAGGCGGTCCGGAACCTGCGTGCCCTGCTGCCGGAGACCGAGCTATCCGAGCAGGGCCTCGGCGAGCGGGCCCGCGAACTGGTCGCGCTCGCCACGCGACTGGCGCACGCGAGCGCCGATCCGTTGAGCGCGGTCCCGGCCGGCGCCGAAGCCGCGTCTGCCCTGCAGGCGGGCCTGTTCGACCGCACCGATCAGGTGCTGGGCGCTGCCGAAGACGCCTATCTTCGGGCCGCACAGCAAGACCTCGGTCGCGCCAGTGCATTGATGGCGCGGGCCGCCGAACTCCGAGCCGCGCGTGCCGATCTCGCTGGGGCGCTCGGCGCTTACCAACGTGCCGCGCGCCATATGCTGACGGTCTTACGTTATCTGCCGGCGAGCGAACTCGTCTTGCGCAGCCGAACCCATCTCCGCCGCGGCTCCTATCTTCAGAGCGCAGCGCGGCATGGCGAAACCGGCGCGCGACTGCGCGAGGCGGCGGCCGCGTTCCAAGCCGGAGCCAACGAGGCCGAAGCCGGTGGCTTTGCCGAACTCAAGGCGCATGCCCTCGTCGAATGGTCGGACGTCGCGATCGCGCTCGCCCGCGCCGAAGACGATCCCCGCATCGCCGGTCAGGCGGCCGACGCGATCGGTGTCGCGCTTCCGGCTCTTCCCATCTCCGGCGCCGACGGCGCCTGGGGTCTTGCGCAGCTCCGGCTCGGCCATGCGGTTCTATTGTCGGCAACAGGTGCTCCGGATACGGCGCGTCTCGCCTCGGCCGCGGAAGCCTTCGCCGCGGCAGCGTCTACGCTCGGCCCCGATCGGCGCCCGGCCGCCTGGCTGGAAGCACGCGGCTGGCACGGGCTGACGCTCGTTCGCCTCGCCGCGGTCACGGGGGATCGCAACCACGCCGACCGCGCGCTCGCCGATCTCGAAGCGGCTTTCACGGCGCCCGACTTCGCGACCTTGTTCGCCGCGATCGCAGGCGATCTTGCGGCCGCTCTCGGCGACGTCGCGCAGGCGGCTGGCTACCGGCGCGGCGACATTCGCCTTCTCGCGCTCGCCGCTGCCGCATATCGGGTCGCCGCCGACAGCGTCGCGGAGGGAGCCCCGGGCGATCTGGTCGGGCATTTCGAAGAGCAGCGCGGCGCATGCCTGAAGCGCGTCGGCGAAACGACGGGCGATCTCGCCGCGCTCAGGGCCGCTGCCGCGGCCTATGAACTCGCGATGGTCGCGGCTGAAGCGAAAGGGGATAGGATGCGATCCGGGCTGCTGCGCGGCGAGCTTGACGTTCTGCGCAATATGCTCGACGCGGCCGTCGGCGACGGCCGTTTACCCGGCAGCATCGTTTCGTGAGCGAAAGTCACGACTTCGCTATACTCGGTCCCTAACGACAGCCCGCCTACCGTTACTCACGTCCAACGAGCCAAGCTGGAATGCGCAATTCGGTCGCCGTCATGAATACGAAGGGTGGGGTCGGAAAATCGACCGTCGTCCTGGCGCTGGCCGAAACGCTGGCCTCGCAACTGCGCAAGAACGTGCTCGTCATCGACAGCGATGCTCAGTCGAGCGTCAGCGCGATGATGATGACGACGTCCAACCTCCACAAGTTGCAGACATCGGGTCTTTCAATCGTCGAGTTTCTCGTTCAGACCGTGCTGGAACAAGGGGCGCTCGACTGGCCCAAGTACGTCGTCCGCGGCGTCTCCGACGTCGACGATGCCCGTTCGATCTACCTGCTGCCGAGTGACATGCAGCTGACGCTGCTGGAGCGCGAGGTCTCCCGGCAAGGCGCGCACGCGAGGCTTCGCCAGGTGATCGCCGAATTGCTGACGACGGTGCGCTCCGTGTTCGACGTGGTGTTGATCGACTGCCCGCCGGGCCTGTCCGTGCTCACCGAGAGCTGGTTGCGCGAAGCCGACTTCCATCTGTCGCCGACCCGGGCCGATTATATCTCACTCTGCGGTCTCGACGTGTTCCGCCGGTTTCGAGCGCTCGACCCGGATATGGGGTTTGCGGAGAATCTCGGCGTTCTCGTCAATATGTTCGATCAGAGCTCCGCGACCGACCGTCAGTATCTCGAATGGTTGAAGGGCCAGCCGGATATGGATTGCTTCGCGACGGCCCTGCCACGGGCACTCGCGCTGCAGGATGCCGCGCGCTTTTCGCAGGAGGACCGCTCGTTTCCGGCCAAGTATCCGGGCGAGGTCGGGCGCAGCCTTCGTGCCGTCGCGGAAGAGATGCTGTCGCGGATGGCGGCGCGGCAGCAGCCCGACGGGGCCCGGCCACAGCGTCCAGTGACCGGGTGAAAGTGACCGAAGGCTGAGCGTCAGCGGCCCGGTTGGGGCGTAAACCCGGTGCGAGGCTTGGCCGGGCGGATCAGAGCACAGACTGCTTTCAGAGAAGGCTGGAGCTCGTCGAATGCGACGGCGAAGCCCCGGATGTCGTGCCGAACTACTTTTGCCGGCACACCGCTGAACGAGACGGAGACGCCGAGGTCCGGAAGGTCGTCGCACTCGAGCAGCGCCCCCGAGACCGAGACGTTGAGGCAGCGGTACGAAACCGATTTCCCGCCGAAATCGATGTCGACCATTCCGTTGACGGGGGCGCGCCGATGGCGTCGCAACCGGCCGTCCTGTTCCGTCAGACGCCGGGAGAGTTCCGCGATCTGCTGGGCGAGTTTCTGCTCGCGCTTGGGCGTCGTGTCGAGCACGAGTACATAGCCGCCGGCCACCTTCCGCAAGATGCGACCGACGACACTCCCGAGCAGGTCGAAATTTGCAATCAGCGGTTCGCCCACTTCGAGACGAATGTCCGCCGTGATGACCAGACCGCCGAGCGCGACCTCGACGGTCTCGCAGTCGTATTCCTGTTTATCGGCGCGCATCAGGCGGCCGAACAGCACCGCAGCCGACCGCGGCGCCGTGCGGCGTTCCAGCGGCGATGCCTTGGCGAATTGCAGCGCAGACGACACGAATAACCCCGGACCCCAAACCCGATCTGGGACCGTGGCACGCGCGCGTTGACGGGCCGTTAAACCCGGCCGTGCACGGCAAAAAAATCGTGAAAATTTTAGGCGAATTGGAGCGGGCGATGGGATTCGAACCCACGACCCCGACCTTGGCAAGGTCGTGCTCTACCCCTGAGCTACACCCGCGTCCATGAGGGTATTCGCTGCTCGACCGCAGCGAGGCCCCGGTATATGACGCAATCGCGTGACGAGCGCAAGCCCTCCGTCGATGCGGCGGCAGGCCCCCGTCCCGGGCGGCCGAATCGCCGGCATCCGAACCCGCCGATCCCCGCCAGGACGCCCCAGGACATAGCCATGTCGGACCCGACCGAACCCCGCCCCATGACGCGTGCCGACTTGATGGCCCGCCTTGCCGAACTCGGCATCGCAACGACCACGATCGAGCACGAAGCGGTCTTCACGGTCGCCGAAAGCACCAAACTGGAGCGCGAACTGACGGGCGGCCACACCAAGAACCTGTTCCTGAAGGACGCCAAGGACCGGCTGTTCCTGCTGGTCGCCGAGAGCCACACGCAGATCGATCTGAAGGCCCTCCCGAAGGTGATCGGCTCGGCGCGGTTGTCGTTCGGCAAACCGGACCTACTTCTGCAGGTGCTGGGCGTCACGCCGGGTTCGGTTACCGCCTTCGCCATCGCCAACGATACGGTAGGCCGGGTGACGGTTTTCATCGACAAGGCGTTGATGCGTCACGACACGATCAATTGCCATCCGCTGGAGAACACGGCGACGACCAACATTGCACGGGATGATCTTTTGAGGTTCATTCGCGCCACAGGGCACGAACCCCACGTGATCGACCCGGCAGCGACCTGAAACCGAGAGCGAGCGCCGCATTAGACTAGGCGCCGTCGGCCAGCAAAGGCACGAGGACACGCATGATCAATTTCGGATTTGGAGGGCGCAAGCCGGGCGCCGAGCAGCAGGCGGGCGCCGGCGATGGCGGCGTCGTCAAGGACGCGACCACGCAGAGCTTTGCCGCCGACGTCATGGAGGCGTCGAAGAAGGCGCTGGTGCTCGTGGACTTCTGGGCCGACTGGTGCGGACCGTGCAAGCAGCTGACGCCAATCCTCGAAAAGGTCGTGCGCAGTTACAACGGCAAAGTCCGGCTCGTGAAGGTCAACGTGGACCAGCACCCGGCGATCGCCGGGCAGCTGCGCATCCAGTCGCTGCCGACCGTTTACGCCTTCAAGGACGGCCGTCCGCTCGACGGGTTCATGGGCGCGCAGCCGGAAAGCGCCGTTCGCCAGTTCATCGACCGCCTGATCGGCGATGCCGGTGGCGCCGACCTCGCCGAAGCGCTGAAGGCCGCGGACGAGGCGGTCGAGGCCGGCGACCTGCAAGGGGCGGCCGAAATCTACGCCGCGGTGCTGCAGGAAGAAGGTCAGAACGTCCAGGCGATCGCTGGCCTGGCGAAGTGCTACCTGAAGAGCGGCGACGTCGCCCGGGCCGAGCAGACCCTTGCGCTGGTGCCGCCCGAGAAGCGCGACGCAGCGCCGATCGCGGCGGTCCGTGCGGCCATTGAGCTCTCCCGTAAGGCCGCTGGTAAAGCCGGCAACCGCGCCGAACTCGAAGCGCGCCTCGCCGCCAACCCGGCCGATCATCAGACCCGCTTCGACCTCGCTCTCGCGCTCGCGGCCGGTGACGACAAAGCCGGCGCGGTCGATCAGCTGCTCGAAATTTTCCGCCGCGACCGCAAGTGGAACGAAGAGGCGGCGCGTAAGCAGCTCGTCGAGTTCTTCGAGGCCTGGGGTCCCAAGGATCCGAACACGCTCGACGGTCGCCGGCGTCTCTCCTCGCTGATGTTCGCTTGAATCGGACGGCTGGTGTCCGCGGGCATACGCGCGTCACGCCAGCCGCCAAACCGGAGAGGTGACCGGTGTCACCAGTCTCGAGGTACGGCAAGCCGGCAGATCTGCCGCCGAGCCTTCCGGTCTTCCCGCTGCGCGGCGCCATCGTCCTGCCGCGCGCCGCGCTGCCGCTCAACATTTTCGAGCCGCGCTATCTGGCGATGCTCAACGACGTGATTTCCGGCTCGCGCGTCTTCGGCATGGTCCAACCGGCCGATGCCGCGGAGGGCGTCGAGAGCCCCCTCGGCAAGGCGACGAAGCTGCGCCGCATCGGCTGTGCCGGCCGCGTCACCGCCTATCAGGAGCTGGACGACGGCCGCCTCCTCATCACCCTGACGGGCGTCGCTCGGTTCAACATCGTCCGTGAAATCGCCAGCGTAACGCCCTACCGGATCTGCGAGGTCGATTACGAACCGTTCGCCGGAGACTTCGAGGCGGGTCGCGGCGAAAACGCCGTCGACCGTGATCGGCTGCTCAAAGCCCTCGAAGCCTATCTGCAGCACCGTCAGATGAAGGCGGACTGGCGCGCGATCTCGACCGCGACCACCGAGTTTCTGGTCAACGCGCTGTCGGTGATCAGCCCGCACGGCCCCGAAGAGAAGCAGGCGCTCCTCGAAGCCCCCGACCTGCCGGCCCGCGCCGATATCCTCATCACGCTGGCCGAGATGGATGTCGCCGGCGGCGGCGGCGAAACGTCGACGCTGCAGTGACGCCGATGGACGAGACACCTCCTTCGCCGGACGACGACAGCGGAGGTCATCCGGCCCCCGGACCGCGTGCCATCGAGCCGCGACTTCTGGAACTGCTGGTGTGCCCGCTCACCAAGACGAGCCTCGTCTACCTGCCCGATCGCCAGGAACTCGTCAGCCGGGTGGCGCGCCTCGCGTTCCCGATCCGCGACGGCGTCCCGCTGATGAGCGTCGAAGCCGCCCGCCAGCTCGCCGACGACGAAGCCGTTCCCTGAACGGTCGCGCGCCGCAATTCCTGTCATAACTCCCGTGTAGACGTGGTATTCGGGTTGAGTGCGGACGAACGCCGGGGAACGGCGCCGCTCGCGCAGCCCGGCGCCGTGAAACGGGGGCCTCTGGACAAACGGCTGGTGGAAAACCACCTGGGAAAGAAGGGAGCCGAGCAGCCGACGCCCGGAAGAGGCGAGCTGCCGGAAACGGGGGGAGCAGATCCGTCATGTCGGGACACCTGGACCCGGCGACCAACCAAACGACACCGGAGCGCGCTGCGTCGTATACGCGCCTCCTATCGGGCGGGTCGCGCAGACTGCGAAGCCGGTTGCCTTATTTCGCCGGGTTGACCCCGATCAAGACGTATGGCCGCATCGGCGACCTGGAAGTCCGGATGGCTGCATCCCGTCGCGACCTGCGCCTCGCCCAGCGGCTGCGCTACGATGTCTTCTACCGGGAAATGTCCGCCAAACCGAGCCTCACGGCCCAGGTCCGGCGGCGTGACGTCGATCCTTACGACGCGGTCTGCGATCACCTGCTCGTGGTCGATCTCGGGGCCAGCCCCCAGACCTCCAACTGGCGGGGGCGCGCGCAGCCCCCGGTGGTCGGCACCTATCGCGTCCTGCGCCAGGAGGTGGCCGAGCGCTCGCTCGGGTTCTACACGCAGGGCGAGTACGACATCGCCCCCCTGATCGCCTCCAAGCCCGGGTACCGGTTCATGGAACTGGGTCGGTCTTGCGTGCTTCGTCCCTATCGGACCAAGCGCAGCGTCGAACTGCTCTGGCATGGCCTCTGGACCTACGTGCGAGAGCATAAGGTCGACGTCATGATCGGCTGTGCGAGCTTCGAGGGAACCGACCCGGCCGCGCACGCCATGGCCTTGAGTTTCCTGCATCATTCGGCGTCGGCGCCGCCAGAGTGGCGGGTCCGGGCCCCCGAACGCCTGCACGTGCCGATGGACCTCATGCCCCGCGAAAAGGTGGATATGAAAGCCGCCCTGCGGGCCTTGCCGCCGCTCATCAAGGGTTACCTGCGGCTCGGCGCGTTCGTCGGCGATGGCGCCGTCATCGATCACCAGTTCGGCACGGTCGATGTCCTGATCGTTCTTCCCGTCGAAAAGATCGATCCGCGCTACTTCGAGCACTTCGGAGCGCCGACAGAGTCGAAAAGCCGGCTGATCGCCGAAACGGGCGTCAACTGAACCTCGACCTTCCGAGTCGGACTTATTGGAAACGGCGGACGGCTCCCTATATGTTCTGCGTGGGCTCTGAAGCCCAGGGACAAGATGCAGGGGAAACTACCAATGTTGGCCGGGTCTCGTTTGACCAAATTCATTGCGATCGGCGCCATGATGGCCGGTGCCGTCGCCCTCGCCGTCGACGTCGCCGACGCGCGTCCGAGCGGTGGCAAGAGCTACGGGAGCCGCGGCAGCAACACCTTCACCGCTCCGCCGACGACCAATACTGCCCCGAAGGCGGCTACCCCGATGGACCGTACGATGACCCAGCCAGGTCGTCCGGCGGCCGGCACCCCGGGCACCCCTGGCGCGCAAGCTGCGCAGCCGGCAGCCTCCCGCTTCGGCGGCTGGGGCGGCCTTCTCATGGGCGGCCTGATCGGTGCTGGTCTCGCGAGCCTCTTCGGCCTCGGTGCGATGGCGAGCGTCCTTGGCTTCCTCCTCCAGATGCTGCTCATCGGCGGCCTGATCTACCTGGCTTGGAGCTTCTTCGCGCGCCGTCGCGCTGCGACCGGCATGGCCGGCGCTGGCGGTCCGGCTCCGACCGGCTATGGCAACCCGAACGTCAATCAGCGTCAGGCTCTGAACCAGGGTCCCGCCGGTCAGGCGACCGGCAGCGGCCCGCTCGGCGCTGGCCTCCGTCCCGGCATGAAGGGCCCGCTGACGATCGGTCCGGACGACTACAACGCCTTCGAGCGCCTGCTCGGTGAAATCCAGGTGTCCTACGGCCGCGCCGATCTCGACGCTCTGTCGACGCGCGTGACGCCGGAGATCCTCTCCTACTTCGCGCAGGATCTCGACGCCAACGCCAAGCGCGGCCTGCGCAACGAAGTCGGCTCGCCGAAGCTTCTGCAGGGCGACCTCGCTGAGGCTTGGACCGAGGCTTCCGGTGACTACGCGACCGTCGCCATGCGCTTCGCGGTCACCGACGCCCTGGTCGAGATCCAGAGCGGCCGCGTCGTCGAAGGCGACCGCGAGACGCCGGTCGAGGTTACCGAAATCTGGACGTTCACGCGTCCGCGCGGCGGCCGCCCGGACCAGTGGGAACTCTCGGCGATCCAGCAGACGGGCTGATCGAGAGCAGACCACCTGCTACAAGTTCGAAGGCGCCGGATCATTCCGGCGCCTTTTTCGCATGGGGCGCGACTGGCGAACTCGGGGAGCAGGCGATGGTGAAAGCGGTCGTCTTCGACGTCGGCAACGTCCTGATCCGGTGGGACCCGACAATACTGTACCGCAAACTGTTCCCCGACCCGGCCGAGATGCAGTGGTTCATGGAGAACGTCTGCACGGCCGCCTGGAATCTCGAATTGGATCGCGGCCGCCCGTACGCCGAAGCCATCGCGGCGCTGGTCTCGGAGTATCCACTGCACGCCCATGCGATCCGCGCTTACGACACGCGCTGGCAGGAAATGGTCCCCGGCGCCATCGCGGAGAACGTCGCTTTGCTGCAGCGACTGCGCGCCCGCGGCACGCCAGACTATGCGATCACCAACTTCAGCCGCGAGAAGTGGGCGGACAGTATCGTCCGCTTTCCCTTCCTCGCCGGCTTCCGCGATGCCATCGTCTCGGGTCACGAGCGCGTCGTCAAACCAGATCCGACGATCTTCCGCCTGCTGCTGGCGCGCCAGCGCCTCGATCCGTTGGACTGTGTCTTCATCGACGACTCGGCCGCGAACATCGCGACGGCCGCAGCTCTCGGCTTCGCGACCGTCCACTACGATCCATCGGTCGATCTCGCCGCCGCGCTCGCGCGCCTCGGACTTCCCGCCGACTGAGCCCAACTAAATGAAAAAAGCGCCGGATGTTCTCCGGCGCTTTTCCGTTGGCAGAGGACGGCCGCTCCCGGTGAGGAGCGGCGGTCGGATTAGCCGTTGTCTTCTTCGCGCTTCTTGATCGCGGCCTTGAAGATGTCGCCGAGCGACGCGCCCGAGTCGGACGAGCCGTACTGCGCCACCGCCTGCTTCTCCTCGGCGAGTTCGAGCGCCTTGATGGAGACGGTGATGCGGCGCGCGGCCTTGTCGATGTTGGTGACGGCGGCGTCGAACTTGTCGCCGACGTTGAACCGCTCGGGCCGCTGCTCGGACCGGTCACGCGACAGATCCGACCGCTTGATGAAGGTCGTCATGTCGGTGTCCGCGAGGCGCACCTCGAGGCCGTTCTCCTGAACCTGGACGACTTCGCAGGTCACGGTCGCGCCTTTCTTGATGGAGCCGATGCTCTCCATCGGATCGCCGCCGACCTGCTTGATGCCGAGCGAGATCCGCTCCTTCGCGCTGTCGACGTCGAGGACCACGGCGCGAACGTTGTCGCCCTTCTTGTAGTCCTTGATCGCCTCGTCGCCGGCCTTCGACCAGTCGAGGTCCGAGAGATGGACCATGCCGTCGACGCCGTTGTCGAGACCGATGAACAGACCGAACTCCGTGATGTTGCGGATCGGTCCCTCGACCACCGTGCCCTTCGGATGCTGGGCGAGGAACGTCTCCCACGGATTGTCCTGCGTCTGCTTCAGGCCGAGGCTGATGCGGCGCTTGTTCGGGTCGACCTCGAGGATCTGCACGTCGACCTTCTGGCTGGTCGACACGATCTTGCCGGGGTGGACGTTCTTCTTGGTCCAGCTCATTTCCGAGACGTGGATCAGACCCTCGACGCCCGGCTCGAGTTCCACGAACGCGCCGTAGTCGGCGATGTTCGTGACCGTGCCGGTGAAGCGGGCGTTGACCGGATACTTCGCCTCGATGCCCTGCCACGGATCGGACTGCAGCTGCTTCATGCCGAGGCTGATGCGCTGCGTCTCCGGATTGATGCGGATGATCTGCACCTTCACGCGATCGCCGACGTTGACGATCTCGCTCGGATGATTGACGCGGCGCCACGCCATGTCGGTGACGTGCAGCAGGCCGTCGATGCCGCCGAGGTCGATGAACGCGCCGTAGTCGGTGATGTTCTTGACGTCACCCTCGACCACCTGACCCTCTTCGAGACGGGCGACGATGTCGGCGCGCTGCTCGGCACGCGTCTCTTCGAGCACCGAGCGGCGCGAGACGACGATGTTGCCGCGGCGGCGGTCCATCTTGAGGATCTGGAACGGCTGGGGCTGATGCATCAGCGGGCCGATGTCGCGCACCGGACGGATGTCGACCTGGCTGCCCGGCAGGAACGCCACGGCGCCGTCGAGGTCGACCGTGAAGCCACCCTTCACCTTGTTGAAGATCACGCCGGTGACCTTCTGGCCTTCCTCGAACAGCTTCTCGAGGCGCGCCCAGCTCTCTTCGCGGCGTGCCTTGTCGCGCGACAGCACGGCTTCGCCGAGGGCGTTCTCGATGCGCTCGAGGTAGACTTCGACTTCGTCGCCGATCTTGATCTCGGCGTTCTTGCCGGCG
>Ga0073934_10005354_pt1 | contig 19984 bp, 17 predicted proteins | sample LarsenN4metaG_FD_76834 | JGI IMG/M metagenome (GOLD analysis project Ga0073934, IMG submission 76834) | Hot spring sediment bacterial and archeal communities from British Columbia, Canada, to study Microbial Dark Matter (Phase II) - Larsen... ... | reverse complement strand
GGCTTGCGAGCCGTCGTCTTCTTGCGCGCGGCGGGCTTGCGAGCCGTCGTCTTCTTGCGCGCGGCGGGCTTGCGAGCCGTCGGCTTCTTGCGCGCGGCCGGCTTGCGAGCCGTCGTCTTCTTGCGCGCGGCCGGCTTGCGAGCCGTCGTCTTCTTCTTGGCGGTCGAGCTCTTCTTCGCAGGAGACATCGGTCACCCCCTTTCCTTCCCCACGTCAGGACGCCATGCGCTTCAGGCGTCGCCGTTCCCGTTCGCTCATCCCTCCCCACACCCCGTAGCGCTCGTCGCGGCGGAGCGCATAGTTCAGGCACTCGATCCGAACGGGACAGTCAGCGCAGATCCGCTTCGCCTCCCTCGATGCCCCTCCCTTCTCGGGGAAGAAGATCTCGGGGTCGTGCTCCCTGCACCGCGCCCGTTCCTGCCACGGGATGTAGTGATGCACCGCTCTCTCCCCCCAGAATCACATACGTGTGATTCTGGACGAATCCGGCCCTCCTTGACAAGAGGGATATGGAGATCCCGACCATCACCACATGCGTTCCCCGTAGCATCGTCTACATCCCTCGCGCCCATGACAAGTCCTTCCAGCGGGGAATCGCATCGTCTACCACATTGACCACTATGGTCCACATGGTTGACGGACTCAGCCGATGACGGCGTCACCGAGGACGCGGCGCACGATCCGAGACCCGTCCGCGGCGCCGCGGTCGCTACCCGTGGAACCGTTGCGCTGCACGCGTTCGTAGGTGGTCGTGCGCTCCACCGGCCGTCGGCCGATCGCTCGGATCGCGTCCTCGATCTCCCATGGCTCCTTGCGGATACCCCACTGCGCGCCGGCCATGCGACTGATCGTTTCCTCCATCAGCGTGCCACCGAAGTCGTTCGCTCCGCCGTTCAGGATCAGCTGACTCGCCTCGACACCGAGCTTCACCCAGGACACCTGGATGTTGTGGATAACCCCGTCCAGCAGGATCCGCGCCACGGCGTGCAGCCGGCGGCTCTCCTCGAACGTCGCGCCGGGCCGGGCCCTGCCGGCCAGGTAGATCGGCGCGTTCTGATGGACGAACGGGAGGGGCACGAACTCCGTGAACCCACCCGTCTCCTGCTGGATCCTCGCGATGCGACGGATGTGCCCGACCCAATGCGGCGGCGCGTCCACGTGGCCGAACATGATCGTGGAGGAGGACCGGATCCCGAGCTCGTGCGCGGTCGTCACGATCTCCTCCCACGTGTCGGCCGGCAGCTTGCCCTTGGTCAGGAGCCACCGGACGTCGTCGTCCAAGATCTCGGCCGCGGTGCCCGGGATGGAGCCGAGCCCGTGCCTGCGGCATTCCTGGAGGAACTCCCGGAACGAGATCCCGAGCTTGGTCGCCCCGCTCAGGACCTCCATCGGGCTGAACGCGTGCACGTGGATCTCGGGGGCGGCCGCGCGCACCGCGTCGAGCAGGTCGAAGTAGAAGGTGCCGGGCAGGTCGGGATGGATCCCACCCTGCATGCAGACCTCGGTCGCCCCCCACGCCGACGCCTCGCGCACGCGCTCGGCGACCTCCTCGAGCGTGAGGGTGTAGGACTCGGGGTCGACCTCGCGCTGGGCGAAGGCGCAGAACCGGCACCCCACGTAGCAGACGTTGGTGAAGTTGATGTTGCGGTTCACGACGTAGGTGACGTCGTCACCCACGGTCTCGGCGCGCAGCCCGTCCGCCACCCGGCAGAGCGCCTCGAGCGCGGGGCCCTCCGCCCGGAAGAGCGCGAGGGCCTCGACGTCGTCGATCGGCGCGCGGCGCTCGGCCTTGCGGAGCGCCTCCCGCACGGGCGCGTCGATGCGCTCGGGCGCGGATCGGTCCGCGTACCACGCCCGCGTGACCTCGTTGTCGGCGCCCGCGAGCTCGCCGTAGATGCTCGTGGCGTCCTCGCGCAGCCCGGCGCCCGGGCCCTTGGCGAAGTCGAGCGCCGTGACCCTGGGCTTCCAGCGCACGTCCGGGTCCTGCCAGGCGATCGGCTCCGGGATCGCTCCGGGGATCGCGAGCCCGTCATCCCCCATCAGGGCGGCCACCGGCGCTCGCATCTTGCCCGCCAGGTACGGGTCGGGGCGCAGCGCGTACTCCGGGTGGATCGCGAGCCGCTCGCGCAGCTCGAGGCCGCGCTCGGCCGTGCGCGCCGCGAGCACGTCCAGCGCGGGCCACGGCTTCTCGGGGTTGACGTGGTCGGGCGTGAGCGGCGAGACCCCGCCCCAGTCGTCGATCCCGGCGTCGAGGATCCGTCCCTGCATCCGGGCGTCGGACAGGTTGGGCGGGGCCTGGACGTGCATCGCGGGCCCCAGGGCGACCCGGGCGGTCGCGATCGTGGCGAGGAACTCCTCGTCCCCCGGCTCCGGTGCATCGCGCATCGCGGTGCGCGGCTTCGCGCGGAAGTTCTGGACGATGACCTCCTGGACGTGGCGGTACCGTCGGTGCAGCTCGCGGATCGCCAGGAGCGACTCGGCGCGCTCGCGGAGGGTCTCGCCGATCCCCACCAGGATGCCGGTCGTGAACGGGATCGCGAGCCGCCCGGCGTCCTCGATCGTCCGCAGCCGCACCGCGGGAGCCTTGTCCGGCGACCCGAAGTGCGGCCCTCCGCGCAGGGAGAGGCGCTCGGACGCGGTCTCGAGCATCAGGCCCATCGAGGCGCTCACGTGCTTGAGCCTCGACATCTCCTCCCAGGTCATGACACCCGGGTTGAGGTGCGGGAGCAGGCCCGTCTCCTCGATCACGCGGATCGCCACGGCGCGCACGTACTCCAGGGTCGAGGCGAAGCCCCGCTCGGCGAGCCACGAACGCGCGATCTCGTACCGGTCCTCCGGTCGGTCGCCCAAGGTGAACAGGGCCTCCTTGCACCCGAGCCGCCGTCCGGCCTCCGCGATCTCGACGACCTCCTCGGGTGTGAGGAACGGGTGGTCGAGCGTGGCCGGCGGCTTGGCGAAGGTGCAGTAGTGGCAGCGGTCGCGGCACAGCATCGTGAGCGGGACGAACACCTTGCGCGAGTAGGTGACCGCACGGCCGTGGCCGAGCTCGCGGAGCCTCGCCGCCACGGCCATCAGCCGCTCGAGGTCCTGCCCGCGGGCCGCGAGCAGCGCTTCGAGCTCGGGAGTCGACAGGGCCTTGCCGGACTCGGCTCGAGCCAGCGCTCGCCGCGTGAGGGCCGGGGTTGGCGGGGCAGGGTCGGCGCGACCGCGGGACGGCGTCATTGCGTCGGCCATACGCGCCGAGCCTACTACGCTGTACCTCATGCGAGTGACCGCGCTCGCGGGCGGGATCGGCGCCGGCAAGTTCCTGCGCGGGCTCGTCCGTGCCGTGGACCCGTCCGACGTGACGGCGATCGTGAACACGGCCGACGACGTCACGATGCACGGGCTCCACGTGTCGCCCGACCTGGACTCGGTCACCTACTGGTTGGGTGACGTCTTCGACCGCGAGCGTGGATGGGGCCGGCGCGGGGAGAGCTTCCGCGCCACCGAGGAGCTGCGCCGGTTCGACCCCGACGGCGCGTGGTTCAACCTCGGCGACCTGGACCTGGCGACCCACCTGTTCCGGACGCGCCGGCTGGCCGAGGGCGTCTCGCTCTCCGAGGTGACGGCCGAGATCGCGTCCGGCTTCGCGATCGCTCCGCGCCTGCTGCCCATGTCCGACGATCCCGTCACGACCCGGGTCACGGTGCTGCAGGACGGTCGGGAGGTCGATCTGCACTTCCAGGAGTACTGGGTACGCCACCGGGCCCGGGACGAGGTGAAGCACCTCCGGTACGCGGGGGCCGAGTCCGCGCGCCCGGCGCCCGGGGTGCTCCACGCCATCGCGACCGCCGATGCCATCGTCATCTGCCCCTCGAACCCGGTCGCCTCGATCGGGCCGATCCTCGCCGTCCCCAAGATCCGCGAGGCCCTCAGCGGACGACGGGCCCGCGTGGTCGGGATCTCCGGGATCGTCGGCGGCGCCCCGCTCGCCGGCATGGCGGACAAGCTGATGCCCGCGGTCGGGGTCGAGGTCACCGCGGCGGGTGCGGCCGAGTGCTACCGGGGGTTGCTCGCCGCGTGGGTGATCGACGAGGCCGACCGTCGCCTCGCGCCGCGCATCGGAGCCTCGGGCGTCAGGGTCGGTGTGACCGACACGGTCATGCGCGACGATGACGACGCCGAGGCGCTCGCCCGGTTCGCCCTGGACCTCCTCGGGTGAGCGTGGAGATCCTGCCCGTCGAGGGCGTGCCCGAGGTCCGACCGGGCGACGATCTGGCCGGCCTGCTGGTGCCGGCGCTGCGACGCGTCGGCGTGCGGGCCGGGGACGTCGTGGCGGTCACGCAGAAGGTCGTCTCCAAAGCCGAGGGCCGCGTGGTGGAGGCGCCGGAGGAAGACCGTCCGGCCTGGGTGGAGCGCGAGACGGCGCGCGTCGTCGCACGCCGGGGAGACCTGGTGATCGCGGAGACCCGACACGGGTTCGTCTGCGCCAACGCCGGCGTGGACGCCTCCAACGTGGACGCCGGGTTCCTCACGCTCCTCCCCGAGGACCCCGATGCCTCCGCGGAGGCGCTGCGCGAGACCCTCACGCATGCGCTCGACGTCCCGCTCGCCGTCGTCATCACCGACACGTTCGGCCGGGCCTGGCGCGCCGGCCTCGTGAACGTCGCGATCGGCTGCGCCGGTCTCCCGGCCCTGCTCGACCTCCGCGGCACCCCCGACGACCGGGGGCGGATCCTCGAGGCCACCGTCGTCGCCCTGGCCGACGAGGTCGCCGCGGCGAGCGGTCTCGTGATGACCAAGGCCGCGCGCGTGCCCGCCGCGATCGTCCGCGGGGTGAGCGCGAAGGCCCCCGCCAGCCCTGCGAGCGCCCTCGTGCGCCCGCCCGGAGAGGACCTGTTCCGTGAGTCGCCGCTGACCTCGATCCGGTCGAGACGCACGATCCGCTCCTTCGGCCCGGGGGCGGTCCCGCGTGAGGCGATCGAGGAGGCCATCCGCTCGGCGTGTACGGCGCCGGCCCCGCACCACACGCGGCCGTGGTCGTTCACCGTGCTGGAGAGCGCCGCGGCCCGGCGCACGCTCCTCGCGGCGATCGCTGAGGCCTGGCGCGTCGACCTGCTCGGCGACGGGACTCCGCAGGAGACGATCGAGCGCCGGATCGCGCGCAGCGACGCGGTGCTCGGCGCCGCCCCGCTCCTGGTCGTGCCCTGGCTCCGGTTCGCCGGCGCACACCCCTACCCCGACGCCGAACGCGCGCACGCGGAGCGGGAGATGTTCCTGCTCTCCGGTGGCGCCGCGATCCAGAACCTGCTGCTCGCGCTGCACGCCCAGGGCCTGGCGTCGTGCTGGCTCAGCTCCACCCTGTTCTGTCAGGAGGAGACCAGGTCCGCGCTCGGCATGGGGGACGAGTGGTACGCGCTCGGCACGGTCGCCGTCGGTCAGCCACCGGAGGGACGACCGCCGCCTCGCCCCGAGATCGGCCTCACGGAGCACCTGCGGACCCTGTGACCGCCCGCCGGACGAGGCTCACTCCCGGTGGAACGCCGTCCCGAGCGCCGAGGGCGGCTCGGCCGACAGGAGCCGACGCAGGATCGGATGCCGGTCCGCGAAGTCCCCTCGGGTCGTCATGAACACCAGCACCAGCGCGAAGATCATCAGCGGGAACGGGGCCAGGTTGAGGATCTGGGACTCGCTGGGGAACACGGGCTGCAGCTCGAGCGCCGCCCACGAGAGCACGCCGAACAGGTAGGCGCCGATCGCCACCCGGATCGGGTTCCAGCCGCCGAAGATCACGATGGCGAGCGCGATCCACCCGTAGTTCGCGGTGAGCCCCTCGCGCCATCCGAAGGTTCGGTCCAGCGAGAAGGCCGCTCCGGCGATCCCCGCGAGCGCGCCGCCGGTCACCGTGTACAGGTACCGCAGCCGGTTCACGGGGATCCCGCGGGCGAACGCCGCCTCCGGCCGCTCCCCCACCCCCTGCATCTCCAGGCCCCGCCGCGTCTTGAAGATGAACAGGTACGCTCCCGCGATCGCCACGAAGCTCCCGTAGATGGACAGGTTGTGCGAGAAGAGCACGCGCCCGAGGAACGGGATGTCCGACAGGAGCGGGACGGGCAGCGACGGGACGGCCCGGCCACGCTGCCCGACGTACGGATCGCCCAGGAAGCTGCTGAGCTCGATCGCCAGGAGCGTCAGGACGAACCCGACCGCGATCTGGTTCAAGCGGAGCTCGATGCTGGCGAAGGCCACGATCGCCGCGATCAGCGCGCCGACGGCGGCCGCGGCCACGAACCCGAGGATCACGCTGCCCGTCTCGAACGAGACCGCGAACCCGGTCATCGCCGAGAGCATCACGGTGCCCTCCAGCGACAGGTTGACCACCCCGGCCTTCTCGGCGATGGTCTCGCCGATCGCCGCGTAGACGAGCGGGCTCGCGGTCGCCACGATGGTCGCGAGGGTCGCCTCCATCGCTAGGGCTCCTCGGGGGGAGGCGCAGCGGCCCGCGCCCTGAGCGCCCGCCGGGCCTGCCAGCCGCCCGCAAGGATCACCAGCAGGACCAGCACGCCCTGCAACACCCCGCCCAGGGACGAGTCCAGGCCCAGCCGCAGGGAGAGCTGCGTGCCGCCGACCGCCACCGCTGCGAAGAACAGGGAGATCGGAGCGATCCATGCCGCCCGGAACCCCGCGAGCAGGACCACGAGGATCGCCAGGAACCCGTAGCCCCCCGAGACGGAGGGCACCAGCTTGTGGTGCACGCCGGCGGCCTGCACCACGCCGGCGATGCCCGCGAGCGCGCCGCAGAGCGCGAACGCGCCGAGCGTGTACCGCTCGGTCGGGATGCCCAGCAGCCTGGCGCTGCGGGCGTTGCGCCCGACGGCCTTCAGCCGCAGCCCGAGCCGCGTCCCGCGCATCAGGACGTAGACCACGATCACCGCCGCCACCGCGATGGTGACGGCGAGGACCGGGATCTGGGCGGCCCCGGCCGTCGGGAGCCAGGCCTCCCGCCGGAACAGGTCGGTGCCGCTCGTGGAGGCGATGCCCTGTCGCTTCCAGGGCCCGATGATGAGGTAGATCGCCACCCCCGAGGCGACGAAGTCCAGCCCGAGGCCGCCGAAGATCTCGTTGACCCCTCCTCGCGTCTTGAGGACCCCCGCGAGCAGGGCCCACAGCGCGCCCCCGATCACCCCGGCCAGGAGCATCAACGGGATCAGGACGGGCGACGGACCGGGCACCTCCCGGGCGACCCACGTGGCGGCGATCGCGCCCGCCACGATCTGCCCCTCGATGCCGATGTTCCACAGCCCCGCGGCGAACGTGACGACCAGCCCCGCGGCGGCGAGGGTGAGCGGCACCCACGCGGTCAACGTGTCCGAGACCTTGGCGGTGCTCCCCATCGACCCCTCCCACAGGAGCCGCAGGGCCTCGAGCGGCGGCGCGCCGGCGAGCTGGAGCAGGGCGATCGCGACCGCGAAGGCGAGCGCGACGGGCAGGATGAACGAGGATGCCCGGGCGCCCGCGCTCCGATCGCTCACCGGAGCTCCCTGCCGCCGATCAGGTGACCGAGCTCCTCGCCGGTGGTCGTCCGCGCGTCGAGGACCTTGAGGATCTCGCCGGCGAAGAACACCAGGATCCGGTCGCTGTACCGCAGGAGCTCGTCCAGGTCGGCCGAGGCGAAGACGATCGCCGTGCCGGCGTCGCGCCGCTCGAGCAGCCTGGTCCACACCCAGTCGGCGGACTCGATGTCGAGCCCCCGCGTGGGGTGCTCCATCAGCAGGAGCCGGACGTCCGGCGGCGTCATCGCCAGGAGCAGCCGCTGCTGGTTGCCGCCGGACAGCGACTCGGCCGTCGAATCCGCGGTCCCGACGATCGAGTAGTCGGCGATCTTGGCCTCCGCCTCCCGGCGCGCCCGATCGTGGTCGATGAAGAACGCCGTCGCGTCGCCGGCGAGCAGGAAGTGCTCGGCCACGGTCAGGCCGGCGACCAGCCCCTCCTCGAGCCGACCGGCCGGCAGGTAGTGCACACCGGCGTCCAGGAACGCGCGGTAGCCCTGCCCGGTCAGGTCACGCCCGCGCACGACGACCCGGCCCGAGCGGGGCTCCAGCAGCCCCGCCGCGGCGCGCAGGAGCATGCGCTGGCCGCTCCCCTCCAGCCCCGCCAGCCCGAGGACCTCCCCCTCCTGCACCGACAGGGTCATCTCGGGGATGGTGAGCGCCCGCTCGGCGAGCGTGGCCCGGTCGAGCTGCAGGACGGGCTCCCCCAGGGTCGGCTGGCCGAGCTCGGACTCGGTGAGGACCCGCCCGAACATCATCTCCACGAGGCGCTCCGCCGGGCAGGGCATCTCGGCCTCGCCGATCACCGTGCCGCGCCGCATCACGGTCACGCGTTCGCACAGCTCCTCGACCTCCTCGAGCTTGTGCGACACGAAGATCACGATCATCCCCTCGGCCGCGAGCGCGCGCAGGACGCCGAACAGCGTCGTCCGCTGCGAGGCCGAGATGCCGGTCGTGGGCTCGTCCAGGATCAGGACGCGGGCGCCGAGCCACAGGAGCCGCGCGATCTCGAGCTGCTGCCGCTCACCGACCGTCAGGCTCCTCGCCGGCGCGTCGGTGTCGAACGAGAACCCGAACCGGTCGGCCGTGCCGCGCAGCGCCCGCTCCCCGGCTCGCCGGTCGATGCGGAGCCCGCCGGGAGCTCCCAGGAGGAAGTTGTCGAGCACGGTGAACGGGAGGAACACGAGGGGGTCCTGGTGGAGCATCCCGATCCCGGCCTCGACCCCGTCCCGCGGCGAGGAGAGGGCGAGCCGCCTGCCGTCCAGCACCACCTCGCCCGAGTCGGCGGCGATGAACCCGGACAGGACCTTCATCAGGGTCGACTTGCCGGCCCCGTTCTCACCCAGGAGGCCGTGCAGCGTCCCCGCCTCGATCGACAGCGACACGCCGTCGTTGGCCTTCACGGGCCCGAAGGCCTTGTGGATGTCCCGGAGCTCGAGGCTCATCCCGACCTCGGCCGCGACGGGACCCGCCCACCGCCCCCGTCGTTGGGAACGGGCCGGCGGGCGGGTCCCACCGGGACGCGTTCGCGCACCGAGCGGTTACTCGGCAGAGCTCGCGCCCTCCATCCCCTCCAGCAGCTGTTCCGCGTACCAGATCTGCAGGTCGGTGGCGACCTCGCCCTCGGCGAGGAACGGCGAGCCGTCCTGCCAGTTCAGCGGCCCCGTGTAGAGCTCGATCGAGCCGTCGGCGAGCCCGGCGATGAACCCATCCAGCGTGGAGCTGGCCTCATCGGACAGGCCCGGACCCTTCACGAACCCGACCGCCGTGGTGTCCGGGTTGTTGATGTCCGTCCAGTCCGGCCCGAGCCACTGGAACGTGGCCTCGAACGTGCCGGCCTGGACCGACCGCGCGACCTCCAGGTACGCGGGGCCCCAGTTGAAGTACGGGACGCCGAGGCAGATGTCCGGAGCCTCGTCGCACGCGCCCTCGAAGTCGTAGGGCACCGCCCAGACGGACTCGCCCGCGGCCGCGCGCTGTCCGGCGACCACGAGGCCCTCCGTCGTGTCGATCCCGCTGATGACGACGTCGTGGCCGGAGTCGAAGAAGTCGTTGGCCACCTGCGTCGGGTCGAGCGTGACGCCGGGGATGTTGAACCAGAAGCCGATCCAGTTGACGAGGAACCCGAGGCTGGCGGGATCTTCACCCCGGTAGGTCTCCCAGCAGTACCGCGCACCGAGGTAGGCGGAGTTCGCGAGCCGACGGGTCTCGTCGTTGATCAGCGGCCCGAGGTACCCGATCTTGCCCGTCTGCGAGGTGAGCGCGGCCGCGCAGCCCGCGATCATCTTGCCGTACTCCATCCGGCCCATGATGTTCCCGAGGTTGGTCAGGTCGGGTCGGTACCCTTTCCCCTCCGCCCAGGCGCTGTCGCCCGAGGACCAGATCATCGGGACGTCGGGGTGCTCGGCCGCCGCGGCCTCGATCCCGTCCTTCATGTCGTCGGAGGTCGCGAAGATCAGCTGCGCCCCCTGGTCGATCATGTCGGAGACGACCTGCTCGACGGTCGTCTCGGGCCGGTCGGCCGTGTTGACCTTGTCCAGCGAGATCATCGTCGCGCCGAGCTGCTCCTCGACGTACCGCCCGGCCTCGAAGTGCGCCTGGGACCATCCCCGGTCGTTCTCGGGCCCGACCAGGATCATCCCGAAGACGATCGGCTCACCCTCGGGGCTCTCGGCCCCGGTCGGGCTCGGCCCACCCTCCTCCGTGTCGTCGCCGCCACAGGCCGCGGCCACCAGCGCCAGGACGGCGACCAGCGGGACGAGGACCGACAGCCGACCACGTGCCGTCGATGCCATGCCTACCTCCCCCTCTCGATCCCCCGCCGCGAGTATCGCATCCCACCTCCGGCTCCGCTCGACCCTGCGGGAGAGGGGCCCCGCGCGTGCGATGGGGCGCCGCTATCCTGGTGGGCCCATGGCGAGGAAGCGCCGCAAGCCACACCGCCGGCCACACCCGGCGGCATCCTCCGAGGCGGGCGCCGTCGGCACGGCCGAGCGGACCCCTGCGTCGGTGTCCACGCGCCGCGCCGAGAAGAAGGAGCTCGCCCGCCTGCGGCGGGAGCAGGAGCGCAAGCGCGCCGACCGAGCGCGGTTCCTGAAGATCTTCTCGCGGCTCGTGATCGTCTCGGGGATCGTCGCGCTCGCGGTCGTGTGGTTCACGCGGGGCGGCGACGAGGAGGGCCGCCCGGCGCAACTGCCCGGCGAGCTCACCACGGAGGCCCCGTGGCCGCCCAACACCGACCAGCTCTCCGCTCGCGTGGACGCGATCGGACTGCCCGCCGAGGGCACCACCAAGCACGTCCACGCGAGCCTGCGGATCTTCGTGCACGGCGAGCCGGTCGAGGTGCCGAACGGCATCGGGATCACGCAGGACGAGATCGCCTCCCTCCACACGCACGACGACACGGGCACGATCCACGTGGAGTCGGAGGTCGCCCGCGACTTCACGCTCGGGGAGTTCATGGACGTGTGGGGGCTGCGTCTGTCCTCGACGTGCCTCGGCGGCTACTGCGAGGCCGGCCAGGACCGGCTCCGCGCGTTCGTCGGCGGCGAGGAGGTCACCGTGAACCGCCGCGACATCGTCCTGGACGACCGGACGGTGATCGTGATGACCTTCGGGACGGACGAGGAGCTCCCCGACCCGATCCCCTCCACGTTCGACTTCGCGTCGGTCCCCGAATAGCGGCCCGCGCCGCGGCGCTCACGAGACCGAGCAGGTGCCGTTGGGACGACACGTGATGACGCCGCGCTCGAAGGACGCCCGGAGGTTGCCGTTGGGCAGCTGCCGGACGTCGGAGGTCGGGAAGCCCAGGCTCCCGCCCGGCCCCCCGTTCGCCAGGTAGGCCTCGAGCACCGGCCCGTCGAGGGCCCGGGCACCCGTGGCGGCGCTGTGGAAGATCGTCGCGTCCTCGAAGACCTGGCGCAGGCCGCCCGCGACGGCGACCTGTCTCGAGAGCGCCAGGCCCGGCGCGCAGTTCATCGCGTCGTACTTGTCCCGGATCGGCCCGACGACCAGCCGGTTGCGGTTGATCCACACCCGGTCGTCGCGCAGGCCCAGGGCGGAGCGGAGGGTCCCGCCGCTGATCGTGGCCGTCCCGCTCTCGCCGCGGACGGTCAGCTGGACGATCCGCCCCGAGACACCCCGGTCGATCGCGGTGAACCCGGTCACGGTCCCGATCCCCAGATCGAGGGCCTCGGTCACCTCGGGCGCGGTGAGGGTGACCTCCCAGGTCGCGCTCGGGTTGGCCGCCGTGTAGTCGCCGGGGTCGCACACGCCGCGCAGGTACGCGATCGGCGCCCCTCCCCAGACGTTCTCGTTGTCCTCGGTGAACCCGCCGCTCGAGGACATGTAGAAGGCCTGGATGAGCTCGCCCTGGAAGGTCACCGTCGTGCCCGCGGTGCGATCGACCGCCCGGACCCAGCGACCGCCGTCCAGGCCCGACTCCTTGTCCCAGCCGGCGTAGACCTGGTCGTACGAGCTCGCGTACAGCGCGCAGTCGCACCCCGGCCGGTGCTGCCCGGACGCCGCCTTGCGCAGGGCGTAGGTCCGAGCCGCGATCGCCTGCGCCTCGAGCGCCTCCATCGGCCAGCTGCTCGGCACCTCGGCCAGGCCGTACAGGTAGCGCTCGGGGTCGATCACGAGGATCAGGTGCATGGCGCATCCGTTGGCGCAGTCGTACAGGTTGAGCTCGATCCAGCCGCGCGCGTACGTATGACCGGCCTCCGGGACCCGCACGCGCGCGCCCCTCGGCTCGAAGACCGCGAACAGGTCGGTCGAGGCATCGCCGACGGGGTCGCCCACCTGCGCGCCGCTCGCGTCCGAGATCCGGTACCGGCCCGCCTGGACCCGCACCGTCCAGGTCTCCCCGGCCGGGATCGTCGCCACCGTGTCGCCCACCTTGCGCCCACCCAGCCGCAGGTCCACGGGGCCGACGATCGCCTCCAGCCGGACCTTGTCCCGACCCTGGACGAGCCCGATCCGCAGCGTCGCCGGCACGTCCCGGGCCTGGCGGAGCCGCGTGCCGGTGTAGAAGTGCGTGAGGATCTCCGGATGCTTCCACCCGTCCAACGCGAGCCCGTACGAACCCCACTGCGACATGCCGAGCCCGTGCCCGTAGCCCGATCCGAAGAAGGTGAACCGGTCCGGCGCGCCCGAGGCCGACCCCGCCGGCAGGAGCGCCAGCGCGGAGACGACGGACACGAAGGCGAGCACTCTCCGCATGTCTGGAAGGTTCCCCGGACGGGAACCGCACCGTATCACATCGGTCGCGCCGGCCGGCCGATGAAGGCTCAGGGGACCGCGTCGCCCGCGGAGACCTTCGCCTCCGTGAGCGTGGCGCCACGCGCGACGGAGGCGCCCTCCGCGAGCGCCGAGCCCGACACGGTCGCTCCAGCGCCCACCCGGCACCGTGGTCCGAGGATCGAGCCCACCACCCGCGCGCCCTCCTCCACCACCGCGCCGGCGTGCAGGACGGCGTCGTCGATCTCGGCATCGGGACCGATCCGCGCGCCGTCGCCCACCACCACCCAGCGGCCGAGGTGGGCGCGCAGGTCGACCGTCGCGGACGCGGCCACCAGCGGCGCCGGGTACGCGGGCTCGCCCCGGACACGCCCCTCCAGGATGTCGAAGTGGGCCTGCAGGTACTTCTCGGGGGTGCCGAGGTCCAGCCAGTAGGCGTCCGAGACGAACCCGAACATCGGCCTTCCCTCCGCCACCAGGGCGGGGAACACCTCGCGCTCGATCGAGATGTTCTCGCCGGCCGGCCATGCGCGCATGGCGGCCGGCTCGAGCACGTAGGTGCCGGCGTTGATGTCGCCGGGCACGAGCTCGGTCGGCTTCTCGCGGAACGCGAGCACCCGGCCGTCGGGCTCGGTGGGCACGAGCCCGAACGGCCGCGCGTCGTCCACGTGCGTCAGCGCGATCGTCGCGTCGGCCCCACGCTCACGATGGAACCCGAGCATCGCCGTGAGGTCCAGGTCGGTCAGGATGTCCCCGTTCAGCGCCAGGAACGGCTCGTCGTCCAGGTACGGCAGGGCGCTCACGATCGCCCCGCCGGTGCCGAGCGGGTCGGTCTCGGTGATCCACGTGATCCGGGGGTCACCGTGCCGCGCCTCGATGAACGCGTGGAACGTGGACTCCAGGTAGGAGCTGGAGAGCACGACCTCGTGCACGCCGTGTCGGGCCAGGTGGTCCAAGACGTGGTCCAGGCTCGCGCGGTCCATGAGCGGCAGGAGCGGCTTGGGGATCGTCTCGGTGAGCGGACGGAGGCGCGTCCCCTCGCCGCCGACCAGCACGACGGCCTTCATCGCCCGGACCTCCGCAGGCGGTCCCAGGCCGAGACGAGCTCGGCCCGCAGACGAAGGACGATCCGAGCGACCGGAACGAGCGGCCGGCGCCAGCCGGTCCCGTGGTGCTTCTCGAAGTACCTGGCGACGCTCTCGGAGTGGATCAGGTGCATCCGCCGCGACCGGCCCGTGGAGACGCCCTGCTCGTGCACGACCTCGAGCTCGGGCGTGAAGACGATCGTCCATCCCGCGTCGCGCAGTCGCTTGAACAGGTCGACCTCCTCCGCGTACAGGAAGAAGCGCTCGTCGAGCAGCCCGATCTCGTCGAGCGCCGCGCGGCGCAGCAGGAACGCGGCGCCCGAGATCCAGTCGACCTCACGCTCCGTGGAGCGGTCCCAGTCCGCGAGCCGGTACGAGCGCGACCAGGGGTTGTCGGGCCACACGGCCCCGAGGAACGCGTGCCCCACGGCCGTGCCGATCGAGGGGACGGTGCGCCCGCTCGGGTAGACGGTCCCGTCCGAGTTCCGGATCATCGGCCCGATCGCGCCCGCACGAGGGCGCTCGTCCGCCAGCTTCACGAGGCCGGCGAGCGTCCCCTCCCAGACCTCGGCGTCGGGGTTGAGCACCAACACGTACGGCGCGGTGGTCGCGCGGATGCCGACGTTCACGCCGGCAGCGAACCCCCCGTTGCGGCCGGTCTCGATCAGCGTCGCCTGGGGGACCGCCTCCGAGGCGGCTCGGGCGCTGCCGTCGGTGGACGCGTTGTCGACCACCACGACCTCGAGGTCGGCCCCGCCGGCGTTCGCGTACACGGAGCGCAGGCAGGCCTCCAGGTACGCGCCCGCGTTGTGGTTCACGACGACGACGGCGAGGTCCTTCACGCGTGCGGGGTCCGCGAGATCAGGAAGATGCCGATCGCGATGAACGCGACGCCGCCCCACCGGAGCGGGGGGACCGTCTCGTGCAGCACGAAGGCGTCGAACAGCAGGATCAGGACGTAGGTGAGCGCGGCGAAGGGATAGGCGAACGACAGCGATGCGCGCGAGAGGACCGCGAGCCACACGAGGGCCGACAGGCCGAACAGGAACAGCCCGGCCCAGACGTACGGCTGCGCGACGAGGACGCGCATCGACGCGCCGTCCAGCCCGAACCGGGCCGGCGCGAGCTGATCGTTCACGTGGTTCATCCCGGTCTTGAGCATCAGCTGCGCGACGGCCGCCAGGCCGACGGACACGAGGATCATCGCGATGAGCATCGTCGGGGGTCCTTTCCGGATCTGCGGTCGTGGCTCTTCGAGACGGGGTGCGCTCACAGGTCCTCGACCTCGATCTCCACGGGGACCTCGAGCCGCTCCTGGATCCGCGGGGCGTCGATCACCTCGAACTGGTAGCGCTGGGTCTGCACGTGGTACAGGGCGCCGGTCCGCCGCGACGAGAGCCCGATCGTGACCCAGTACCTGCCCGGGTCGTACGGGAATGCGGACACGCGGAACCGGACGCGCTTCTTGCCCTCGAAGCGCTGCACCTCGATCCCGGAGGTCGAGGTGCGAGCGTCGAGCACCGGGTAGTTGGTGGCCCCGTCCAGGATCTGGAAGTCGGCGTCGAGGTCGTCCACCGGCTGGTTCGCGCGCACGTCCACGACGATCGTGAGCGGCTCGTTCCGGCGGACGGGACCGTCGGCGCGGCCGTCGGCGCGGAGGATCTGCACCTCGGCGATCTCGACCTCGCGGCTCCCCTCCTCGGGGACGAAGGCCTCGTCGACCTGGCCCAGGAGCACGTAGCGCATCTCGCGGACGACGTCGCGGGGCTGGCCGACCGTGTGCACGCGGCCGTGGTCGAGCATCATCGCCCGGTCGCAGATCTGGATCACCGTGTCGAGGGCGTGGGTCACGAGCACGATCGTGCGTCCCTCGCGCTGGAAGGTGCGGATCCGGTCGATGCACTTGGCCTGGTACGCCTCGTCGCCGACCGCGAGCACCTCGTCGACCAGGAGCACCTCGGGGTCGACGTGCACCGCGACCGCGAACCCCAGGCGCACGAGCATGCCGCTCGAGTAGAACTTCACCTGGCTGTCCATGAAGTCGGCGATCTCGGCGAACGCGACGATGTCCTCGTAGGCGGCGTCGGTCTGCCGGCGCGACAGCCCGAGGAACGAGGCGTTGAGGTAGACGTTCTCGCGCCCGGTGAGCTCCGGGTGGAACCCGGCGCCGAGCTCCAGCAGCGCGGCCAGGCGCCCCCGCTGCGTGACCGAGCCCGACGTCGGACGCAGGATCCCGGCGATGCACTTGAGCAGGGTGGTCTTGCCCGAGCCGTTGTGGCCGATCAGCCCGAACGTGGAGCCGTGCGCGATGTCCACGGTGACCTCGTGCAGCGCCCACAGGTCCTCGGCGCGCGAGCGCGACGTGAGCAGGCGCTGCTTCAGCGAGGTGGGCCGCTCGCGGAACACGCGGAACCGCTTGGACAGGTCCCGGACCTCGATCGCCGGGCCCTCGGTCACAGCTCCTCCGCGAAGTCGCCGGACCGGTTGAAGAAGTACCCCCACGCGAACCGGAGCCCGACGACGGAGACCAGGAGCACCACGGCGAGGAGCCCGGCCACCCACGCCAGGCTCTCGTCGAACAGGACCGGCGAGGGCTGGCCGGGGGGCTGGACCACGGCGTACAGGGCCCGGTGGAAGCCCTCGACCACGCCAGTCATCGGGTTGAGCAGGTAGAAGGCGAACCGGGAGATCCCGAGCCACTCGCCGCCCTCGGCGAGCCGTTGCGCCTGGTAGCTCGCGTACACGATCGGCGTGGCCCAGAACCACACGACGAGCCCGATGCTCAGGAGGTGCCCGACGTCCCGGTACCGGACGTTCATCGCCGCGAGCCAGAGCGCGAGGGCGACCGAGAGCACGAGGAGCGCGACGAACGCGAGCGGCCACAGGGCGAGCTCGGGCCAGTGCAGGCCGTAGAAGGCCAGGATGTAGACGAACAGGACCGCCGACTGCAGGACGAAGTCGACGAGCGCGACCCCGACCGACGCGAGCGGAAGGATCTCGAGCGGGAAGGCGACCTTCTTCACCAGGTTCGCGTTGTCGAGGACCGACTGTGCGCCGCTCGTCAGCGAGGAGCTGAACAGGTTCCACGCGAGGAGGCCGGACAGCAGGTAGACGGGGAAGTCGGGGATGCCGGCGGCGAGGACCTTGGCCACGAACGTGAACACGGCCAGGTACACGAGCGGGTTCAGCAGGGACCACACGGCGCCGAGCACGGAGGCCGTGTACTTCACCTTCAGCTCCTTGCGGACCAGGTTCAGCAGGATCTCGCGGTGCGCGAGGAGCACACGCGCGCGCCGGCCGACGCGCAGGCGCGGCGGCTCGGACGTTCGCTCGACGGTCCGGACGGTGGCTGCCATGGGCTCGGTGTGGGCGCGCGCCCGTCCGGGCGCGTCCCAGGCTGCGGCCGAGTCTAGCAACGCAGGTGGGAGCGGCCGTGGAGGTCCCGTGGCGTTCGGCTGGTCAGTCCGACTCGCGGGGGGGCACGGCGAACTCCCCGAGCGCTCGTGCGTAGCTCGCGCCGTAGCCGCGGTCGAGGTCGGCCTCGGTCAGGCCGAGGTCCACGAGCGCTCCGGCCCAACGGGCGAGCGCTCGGCGGGAGGGGTCCTGCACGAGCGCCAGGGTGCCCTCGAGCGCCTGGGCGTACCCTCGCGCGGTGGCGTCCGATCGCGCGAGCTCGTCCATGTGCGCACGGGCGGCCCCGCCGATGCGCGCGCGGAGGTCCTCATCGCCCAGCAGCCGAGCGATCGCCCAGGCGAGCTCCTCGGGCTCGACCGGGCCCGGGGAGACGTGCACGACCCGGTCCCCCGGGACGTCGAGGTAGGTCCCGGTGCCGCTCACGATCGTGGCTGTGCCGCACTGCATCGCGCGGGCGAGCGAGCCGCTCACCTCGCCCCGATGCGGGAACCGGAGGTCGACGGCGACGTCCGCGGCGCACAGCCATGCGAGGAAGTCCTCGTCGCTCACGTCGGCGTGAACGCTCACGCGCCCGCCGAGCCCGCTCGCCGCGACGACGGCGTCCAGGTCGTAGCCCTCGATGCGTCGGCCGACCAGCGCGAGGTGCACACCCTCCGGCAGTCGCGAGACGGCCGCGAGCACGCGGTCGATCATCTTGGCCTCGTTCTGGTCCCCCGCCACGACGACGAGCGAGCGCATCCCCATCGACTCGAGCGGCCCGCGGACCACCGCTCGGCGGCGCTCGGCCGCCTGGACGGCCGAGCCGGGCTCGACGACCGGGTGCGGCACCACGAAGACGGGCGTGCGGCAGCCGAACGCGCGGAGGTAGCGCTCCACGAACGGCGAGTGCGCGACGATCCCGCGGGCCCGGCGCGCGGCGTGGGCGACGAACGGGACCCGGAGCGGCTCGTTGCGCTCCGCGTCCTCGAACCCGGCGAGCTTCGGGGCGTTCAGCAGACCCTCGCGCACCGCCTGGTGCCCGAGCGGGTCGCCGGCCGCGACCATCCCTCGCACGAAGTCGTCGAGCGCGAGGTCGTGGATCACCACGAGCCCCGGCGTCTGGATCGCGTGACGGTAGATGTCGCGGTGGAACTCCACGTTGTTGCCGAGGTGATAGACGGACATCGCGTGCCACGGGATCGTGCCCTCGTGCTTGGGCTCGATCGGCCAGATCGGGTGGAGCGGAGGGCCCGGGTACCCGATGCGCTCGAGGCCGTCGAGCACGGCCTTCGAGTACGTCGCGACGCCGGTCCTCGCCGGCGGCAGCGGCGACAGGTACGCGATCCTCGGATCCTCCCGATGGTCCCAGCGCAGGAGACGTCGAGCGGTGCCGGCGACCCCCATCGCTACTCCGTCAGCCGCGCGACGACCTCGGGCCAGCCGGGGACCCGCTCGCGCATCACGGCGTGCCCCGCGGTGCCCAGGCGCTTCGCGAGCGCCCGGTCCACGTACAGGCGGTCGAACGCCTCGGCGATCGCCTTGGGCTCGGGAGGCGTGACGAGGCCGGTCTCGCCGTCGGTGACGAACTCGAGCGGCCCGCCGGCGTCGGTGAGCGTGACGACCGGCCGGTGCGCGGCGAACCCCTCGATCGTCACGTAGCCGTAGTCCTCGTCGAACGGTCCGTAGTACACGCCGAGCGCCGACAGGTACAGCTCGTACAGGCGCTCGTCCTGCACGCGCCCCGCGAGCTCGACCTTGCCCCCGAGCCCGAGCTTCGCGATCTGCTCTCGGATCGCCGGCTCGTCCGGCCCGCCGCCGGCGAGGACCAGGCGCACCGGCGTCTTCACATGCTGCATCGCCTCGACGACGAGCGGCTGGCGCTTCAGCGCCTCCAGTCGGCTCGGGTAGAAGATCGCGTCGCCGTACGGGCCGGGCTCGCGGTCCTTCAGCGCCTCGACGACCGGCGATGGGTGGTAGAGGGGCTCGCTCGAGAGCCGGAGCGAGGACCACAGCCGCTCCTGCACGTTGCGCGAGTTGGTGAAGATGCGCTTGGCCTCGCCGAGCGCGATCCGGTCCGAGCGCCAGATCATGTCACGCACCGCCGGCCCCTCGTCCTGCTTGGACAGGTCGGCGAACTCGGGATGGTCCCACAGCTCGTACGCGCTGCGGTGCTGGTGGATCAGCCACACGACCTTGCGCTCGTGGGGCACGAGGTAGGCGGGGAACTTCAGCGCGATGACCATGTCGATCGGCAGCCCGTTGGATTCAGACAGGTCGAGCGAGCGCCACACGGCCATCTGGTGCACGAGCTCGGTCGCCGGGTACCACTTGCCCGCGACGACGACCTCCTCGGCCTCGTGCCCGGCGGCCTTCAACGCCGCGACGAGCGCCTCGGTGTGCGTCTCCGCCCCGCCGCGCGTGAACGGCGTCTGCGGATGGGCGACCGCGATCCTCACGCGTCGCCCCGCTCGGCGCGCAGGCGCTCGACCTCCGCCTCCAGCTCTGCCACCCGGTCCGCCAGCGCCGCGTTCAGCTCGCCCAGGTCACCCAGCAGCCGGTCGTACCGCCACGAGATCGGCCGGAACAGCCGGAACATGCGGACCTTCAGCCGACGCCGCCACCGCTTGCGCGAGGCCAGGTTGGGCTCCCCCCGCGGGATGACCTGCTTCTCGTCATCGCGCATCAGCAGCGCGAAGTCGTGAAGCGCATCGCGCACCCCGGCCGTGTCCATCCTCG
>Ga0073934_10005352_pt1 | contig 19987 bp, 10 predicted proteins | sample LarsenN4metaG_FD_76834 | JGI IMG/M metagenome (GOLD analysis project Ga0073934, IMG submission 76834) | Hot spring sediment bacterial and archeal communities from British Columbia, Canada, to study Microbial Dark Matter (Phase II) - Larsen... ... | reverse complement strand
TGTGCCCAGTCGCAATCGCTAATTGACTCAATCGAGGGAGGAACGGGTTCATTCATCTTGCCACCCTAACAGCCGCCAGTGTTTTTCTCAATTAAATTTTGTCAACCCCTTGAACGGTTACCATGAAGAGTTAGAAATTGCTTATCAAACTATTGAGCAAGAACGTGAGCGATTGAAAGTCTCTAACGATGAGCTAGAACAACGAGTAACCGAGCGCACGGCTGAGCTACAACAGCGAGAAGAGTTTTTAAGCAGCATCTATGATGGCGCTGAGCAAGCCATTTTTGTGGTTGATCTCAATGCCGCGAATGACCTCTACTACTCAGGTTACAACCGACTGGCTGAGCAATTCTCTGAACTTAGCTGTGAATATGTGTGCGGCAAAACCCCCGAAGAGGTGTTTGGCGAGGAGATTGGAACGAGGTTTCGCCAAAATTATGAGCGGTGTCTAGCAGCAGGAAGCAGCACTGTCTACGAAGAACATCTAGTGTTTGGAGAACGTCACCTCTGGACATTGACAACCCTCTCTCCAATCCGTAATGAGCAAGGCGCAATTTATCGAATTGTTGGCACCTGTGTCAATATTACTGAGCGGAAACAACTAGAACTCGCTCTGCAATCAAGTGAAGAGCGTTACCGCTTGATGTTTGAGAACAATCCCAATCCAATGTGGTTTTATGACCCAGAAACCCTTGCTTTTTTAGAGGTCAATCAAGCCGCGATCGCCCACTATGGCTATTCCAAAGAAGAATTCTTGCAGATGACGATCGCCGATATTCGTCCCTTTGCGGATCGATGTCTAGTCCATCAAGTCAACAACCAGTTACTTTTGGGTGAATCTCACATTGGTATTTGGCAACATTATAAAAAAGATGGGAGCATCATTGATGTTGAAGCGACCGCCTATACCTTCCCTGTTAAAGGCAAACAGGCAAATTTAGTTATTATCAAAGACATTACCGATCGCATGCAGTTTGAAGCTGAGCGACACCAAGCAAGGGTTGCAATTCAGAAAAGCGAAGAACAACTACGACTAGCCTTAGAGCTAACTCACGTAGGGGGTTGGGATTGGAACTTACTCACCAGAACCGTCAGCTGGACAACAGAGAACCAGTATTATTTATTTGGCTATCAACCAGGAACTATTGATGTTGATTATCAGAAGTGGCGCGATCGGGTTCATCCTGACGATATCCACTGGGTTGAACAAACGGTTAACGCAGCACTAATCGAACAAAGAGATATTAGTGTTGAATATCGTGTCTTACTGCCAGATCACAGCATTCGCTGGATTTTAACAAAAGCGCGTGGCATTTACAGTGAGGCAGGGCAAGCGATCCGCGTTGTCGGGTTTAACTTTGATACGAGCGATCGCAAAGAGGCAGAGTTTGCCCTGCAACAACAAATTGAGCGAGAACTCCTAATTACCGATATTGCCCAAGACATTCGGCGTTCACTCAATTTGAATAATGTCCTATCTCGCACTGTGCAACGGGTGAGAGAGTTTCTTAAGACCGATCGCACACTCATTTTCCGCTTCCGACCTGACTGGCAGGGTGATGTCATTATGGAATCGGTCGGCGATGACTGCCAATCAATCCTTTCAACGACTATTTTTGATCCTTGTTTCAGAGATCACTGCATCGAGCCTTACACTCAAGGCAAAATTTCAGCTCTCGAAGATATTAATCAAGCAGAGGTAGCCCCCTGCTATGTCGAGTTATTGCAGCAATTTCAGGTCAAAGCCAATTTGGTTGTGCCGATTCTACAGGGTGACAAGCTTTGGGGTTTGCTCATTGCCCACCAATGCTCCAGTCCTCGCCAGTGGCAGACTTCTGAGATCGATTTACTCCGACAGTTAGCAACTCAGGTCGGCATCGCGATTCAACAATCAGAACTCTATGAGCAAACTCGTCGTGAGTTGTTGGCCCGTGAGCAGATGCAAACCGTCTTAGAAGAAAGTGAGGAACGATTTCGTACGCTCAGTGCAGCGGCTCCCGTCGGTATTCTGCAAGCCAACGCAGATGGTATCTGTCTTTACTCCAATACTCAATGGCAAGAAATATCAGGACAGAGTTTTGTCGATTCGTTGGGGAATGGCTGGCTCCAAGCCGTTCACCCAGACGATTGGCAGAGGGTTCATCACGCCTGGGAAACTTATGTCCAGAGTGAGAGTGGCTCAGTCCCAGAATTTCGGATTCTGACTCCAGCAGGTAACATCCGCTGGGTTTTTATGCGGGTTTCTGCAATTCGCTCAACCTCTGGAGAAACCGTTGGCTTTGTCAGCACTTTTGCAGATATCACCGAGCGCAAAGATTCTGAAATCCAGCTTCGCAAAATGAGTACAGCTCTGAGCCATAGTGTTGAGGGCATCTCTCAGCTCGATGAACAAGGGCATTATCTCTCGGTGAATGAAGCGTATGCCCACATGATAGGTTATACACCCGACGAAATGCTGGGTATGGACTGGCATCAAACTGTTCACCCACACGATTTAGAAGAGGTCATCGCTGCTTACCATCGGATGCTCCAACACGGTAAAGTCGAAGTTGAAGCCAGGGGTGTTCGCAAAGATGGTTCTGTTTTTTATAAAGAACTTTCGATGGTTGCTGCCTATAACGACCAGCATGAGTTGACTGGGCACTACTGCTTCATGAAAGATATCAGCGAAAAGAAGCGGTTAGAGGCCGAGCGCAGGCAAGCAGAGCAAGCTTTACGGGAAAGTGAGCAAAGATTGCAAGCGATTTTGGATCATTCACCCGCAGTCATTTATCTAGTTGATACCCAAAATAGACATCTTTTGGTAAATTACAGCTATTCAGGGCTGTTCTCGATGAGTCCTAGTGAGATAGTTGGCAAAAGCATCTATGAGTTTTGGCCAGTAGAAGTTGCGGATGTATTTGCGAGCCAAAACCGAACTGTTTTAGAAACAGGTCAGCTGATGCAACTAGAAGAAGTTGTACCCTATCCTAGCGGCGCTCGTACTTACCTGACAGTGAAGTCTCTCCTTTGTGATGCAATTGGCAACCCCTACGCTGTATGTGGCGTCTCGACTGACATCACTGAGAAAAAACAACTCGAAGCCCAATTTTACCGCGCCCAACGGCTAGAAAGTCTCGGCACACTTGCAAGCGGCATCGCCCATGATCTAAATAACGTTCTCACACCCATTGTTGCAATTTCTCAACTCTTACACTTAAAGCAACCCAGTTTAGACCAGCGATCGCACGACATGCTGAAAGTTATTGAAGACAGTGCTAAACGGGGTGCCAACATGATCAAACAAATTTTGACCTTTGCGCGAGGCACCAGTGGAGAATGTCAGCCAGTCGCGGTTGTTGCTCTAATTCAGGAAGTGATCACCGTTATTCAACAAACATTTCCCAAATCAATCAAAATCTATCAAGATATACCTCACGGTACATCCTGGTCTGTCTCTGCTGACTCTACTTATCTACATCAAGTCTTTATGAATCTTTGTGTTAACGCACGTGATGCGATGCCTAATGGCGGCACTCTCTCGTTATCCATTGATTCATGCTTTATTGATCAAGCCTTTACTCAAACCAATTTAGACGCTCGTGTTGGTCATTATGTTGTCATAACGATCACCGATACTGGTACAGGAATCCCTTCTAATGTGCGCGACCATATCTTCGATCCGTTCTTCACAACCAAAGAAATTGGACAGGGTACGGGGTTAGGGTTAGCCACGGCTTTGGGCATTGTCAGAAACTACGGCGGCTTTTTACAGGTTGCGAGCGAGGTTGGTCAGGGAACCGAGATGAAAGTATACTTACCCCTAATTGCAGGAATGCAGACACAATCTCAACGATCGCAGGCATCCGAGGGCAATGGGGAACTTGTTTTAGTCGTTGATGATGACCCTGCGGTACAATGCAGCACTCAAGTGCTATTGGAAAATCATCACTACGCAGTTTTAGTAGCCAATGATGGAATTGAAGCGATCGCTCTTTATATAGAGCGCCAAGCCGACATTCAGTTGATCATTCTCGATATGATGATGCCAAGCATGGATGGAGCTGTGCTAATCGCCAGACTAAAGCAGATCAACCCCAAAATCAAAATTATCGCGATGAGTGGCTTACCAACCAACCGCGAAGCAGCTCTTACAGCGGGAGCCGATACATTTTTATCAAAACCCTACACACTCAACTACCTTTTGCAAAACGTTTACACGCTGATTACGGCTTGAATGTTTCAGATAAATTTACTTTCACCGAATTATTAGAAAAGCGTTACCTCTGCTACAGTGCAGCCTGATGAAAGGTATCAATCAATTGGCGGTAAGTGTCTTCCAAAGCTGCTACACAGGCGCGATCGTCAAACACGCGATCGCACTGTTGCCGCATTTGGGTTGAGAGTGTCTGTCGCCAATCCTGATCAGACGCTAATTTAACCGCAATGTCAATATAGTCTGCTTCAGTTAGTGCAATTGTCTCAGTCACACCCAAAAGTGTCAAAATACCACTCGACAAGCACCCCCGCATAAACGGCCCCGCACAGGTTACGACGGGCAGACCACAGGCGATCGCGTCTAGCGTGGTGTTCCCCCCCGTGAAGCCCAACGTATCAAGATACACATCTGATAACTGATTCAAAATCAGATAGTCCTTACGAGGTTGCGGAAGTAAAAAGACACAATAATCTTCCATCCGCAAACCAGCCTCTGCAAAGGCACGCTGTAAACGCGGCTTGAGAATGTCGGCTCGAATGAAAACAAACTGAGCCGAGGGCACTTGTCGAGCAATCTGAGTGAAAAAATAATCATGCTGCGGCAGGTATTTAAAGGGAGCCTGGCAGCAGAGAAAAATCGTTGCATCCTCCCGCAGTCCAAACGCTTCCCGGTTCTTAGTTACAGGCGGCACATCAGGTTTAGGGTAAGCAATTCCCAAGTTAGGCAGTTGAATCAATGTCTCTGAGTAATGCGCTTGAGGATTAGCAGGCTCCATCAACTCGCAGGAGAGATAGTAATCAATCGTTGGCAACCCTGAAGTCACCGGATGCCCCCAGGCCGTGCATTGAATCGGAGCTAACTTCAAAGCCGCTAACTGAACGGTCAGCGGATCCATGCCAATTTCTGGAAAAACGAGAATATGCAGGCGATCGCTCAGTATTTGTTGACCAGTCGCTTCTAAATTACCGGGAAAGTGGTGGAAGACATAGCTGTATTGCTTGAATTGTTCGGTGATGACATCCGGTTGATTGCCCGTGTAATAGCAGTAAATCTCAAACTGCTCAGGATCAGCATACTGAAACCAGCCCGTTAACCACAACGTGCCACTGTAGGAGTGCATGTACTGGGAAACATAGCCGACTCGAATCTTTTTCTCCACAGGCGGCAGAGCTAACGGCTGCACCCATTCTGGATAGTTTGCAGCCATAATTCGGTGCATCAATTCACCATACAACTGCTGTGGTTCCAGCATGTTGTAGTTTTGATAGGTCAGATAAAAGGTTGAAAATCGAGCCATCGCAAACCGAGCCTCTCGACACTTTTCTGGAGTCGATAAATCGGTCGTCTGGACAAGTTTTTGCAACTCCTGAAGATAGCGCTGATGATAAAAATCAATCTCTTCAGGAGTATTATAGATAATCGGTAGAATCAAAGCCTTCAGTAGTTTTAATGTATAGCTTTGAGGTAACTGCTCAGAGGCTTTTGTCGCCTGCGCGATCGCGGCGGTTGTGTCACCAGCCTCATTCAGCTTCAGGATCAACTCGTAGTGCAATGCCTCACTTAACGGAAAGTGCTGTAAACCTGCCTTTAGTTGGGCGATCGCAGCTTCTTTTTGATGCAGCTGCCAAAAACAATCACTCAAATTTAAATAGACTTCTTCGCTGCCTGTAACCAACGCTAAATAGGACTGGTAATGCTTCGTTGCTGTGCGGTAGCGTTGACCTTGGTAGAAACTATGAGCAAACTCTAAATGATACTTTTCTGGATTATCTTGAGCCGCGATCGCGACCTGCAAATTCTGCTGAATATCTGGATTGTCAGGTTGTCGAGTTTGTGCGGCTGCATAGGCAGCGATCGCGGCTGCCAGTTCCCCTTGCTCTAACAACAAATTGCCCAGATTCAGATAAGTCCCAAAAAAGTCAGGGCTGAGGGCGATCGCTTTTTCATACAATCCTTTGGCGGCCTCGAGCTCATCTTTCTGCCTGAGCAGATTCCCAAGATTGTTATATGCATCCGTCAAGCTCGGCTCTATCTGCAAAGCCGCTTCATAGGCGTTGATCGCTGCTTGCACCTGGTTCAGCCGCTCCAGCACACAACCAACTAGATAAATGGCATACCCATTTGAAGCATCCATTTCCAGCGATTTAGAAACCGCCCGATAAGCTTCTGTATAGTTTTCTCCTTCATAATAGAGGCGACCCAATCTCAGCCATGCATCTGCATTTTGCGACTGCCACAGCAAATACTCACGATACTTCTTCTCAGCTTCAGCCAAGTAGCGCTGCTCATGTAAATCAATCGCCTCACGGTAGACAATTTCTAGCGATTCTTGCCGCTGCTCAAAGAGTTGAACCTGGTAAATGGCTTGCTTTACTTCTGGGTAACGATGTTGTGAGAAAATATCCGCCGAATAATTTTTTGAACGCGATCGATCCCAGGTCAAAAGTTGCAACCCATTCCAAAAACTGGGAAAGCGGGGCACCGGGGTAAACAGCTCCAACAGAATTTGCGCCTCTGGACTGTTAGCTAAAAAGTCCCAACTGGCTTGTTGAACGGTTTTCCAATTTGCATCATCAAGAATAATTAAAGCCTGATCAGCTAAAAATGGTCTGACGAGTAACAGCCCCAGCAAGGTAGAGCGATAATCATGCGCGCCATCATACAAATAAACCCCGATTTTGCTTTCCGTATCAACTTCTCTCAGATCTAAAAAAAAGTCTTCAAAATCTTGATTGCAGAAAAATACTTGATCCACCAAACCAAACTGACTCAGGTTCTCAAATAACTTCTGCTCTGATTCTCCTGTTTCATCAAATTCGGTGAAGTTGTCAACCGCGTATGCCAGCCGTTCGGGATGGTTAAGTAATGCGCCGATCAACGTTGTTCCTTGATAGGTGCCAATTTCGCAGTAGATTTCGTCAGGTTCTAAACAGGCAACTGCAAAGTTGAGCAGTTGCATCACATTCGCGGTGGTCATGCCAGCGACCTGGTCTTTGACCTGTTGAAACTGAGCCGATTTTGGCTGTACCTCTGGCGTTCCCCAGTTTTCATACAACTCAGGGAGCTGTTCAATAAATGTTTGGTAATCCATCTAACAACCTCCCAAAACCGAACAACTCAATCCGAAATCACTGACAGGCTCGACTGATAGCCATTCTACAGAGAATTCCCCAATTCACTCCGAGCGATCGCACCCTATACCCGGTTCATGCTCTCTTGCTAAGAAGCACTGCCATGCGGAAACGCCTCAACTTCAGTCAGGAATGAAAATTAAATAACTTCGATACTTTTTGGGACGGACGCTAGTGCAACCCTTAGCGTCGCCCTAGCGTAGCCATGCCGAAGGCTATTGCCGCCAGGTTATACGGCCGTTCGCCCCTTTCGACAGAAAAATATCCGATCTTATTTAATCCATAATTCTTAGGTCAACTCAGACGCAACTCTCGTTCTTCTGCCGAAGAGTGACTACTGAGATACTTCAGCAAGGCGTTGTTACTTTTGTTGCACTCACCCCATCTAATCCTGCATCACATTTGCTCTGCAGGTATGACGAACGAGCGATCGCATTTTGCCATCCCTTCTGCAAAGTTGGCTCACCCGCTTGTTAATTCCATCAAAAGGGCTTCAAAATTACTTATTCACGGTAACAAATCACGCTTCAATTCTATCTCTCGATAGAGAAAGAAGAACTCTTACCTCCGGTATAGTCCAAATAATCCAGATTTAACTTAATCATATTCTAAGGGGATATGCATGGCTCAGCTAAATGGTGTAATGATGCAGTACTTTCATTGGTATATCCCTGCTGATGGTAGCCTTTGGAATGATTTTGCAGAGAGAGTCAAAGAGCTAGCTGATGTTGGTGTTACCTCGGTCTGGTTGCCGCCTGCTTACAAAGCAACAGGTGGTCAATATGATGTCGGTTATGGCGTTTACGACATGTTTGACCTGGGCGAGTTCGATCAAAAAGGTTCCGTCAGAACAAAGTACGGCACCAAAGCAGAATTTCTGGCTGCAATCAAAGCGGCAAAAGCGGCAGGTATACGCGTCTATGCGGATATCGTGCTTAATCACAGATTAGGAGCAGACGAAGCTGAAGAGGTAGAGGCAACTCCCTACAATCCGGACGATCGCACCCAGCCTGTTGGCGACATGCGCACCATTAAAGTCTGGACTCACTTTACATTCCCCGGTCGCGAAGGCAAGTATTCTGATTTCCAATGGCGCTGGTGGCACTTTGATGCAGTTGATTATAACGTCTACAGTGAAGAAGAGAACTATGTGTATCTCTTTAAAGATAAGAGTTTTGATAGCAACGTCGATTTAGAGAAAGGTGCTTTTGACTATCTGATGGGATGCGATCTAGATATGGATCATCCGGAAGTGAAAGACGAGTTAAAGCGTTGGGGCGAATGGTTTTTAGATACCACTGATGTTGATGGTTTCCGGTTTGATGCGGTCAAGCACGTCAAAGCCAACTTCTTCTCAGAGTGGCTGCAACACTGCCGTAAGTATGTCGGTCGTAAACTTTTTGCTGTCGGTGAATACTGGTCTTATGAAGTCGAGGCGCTGCACCATTTTATTAATGTAACGGGTGGTGACGTGATGCTGTTTGATGCACCATTGCACTACAACTTTAGTGCTGCCAGTAAGCAAGGTAACAATTATGATATGCGACAGATTTTTGATAACACACTGGTTCAACAGCAACCCGCACTCGCCGTTACATTAGTTGACAACCACGATTCTCAACCTTTGCAAGCCTTAGAATCGGTTGTAGAAGGGTGGTTTAAGCCACTGGCGTATGCTCTGATATTGCTACGGAGTGAAGGCTACCCTTGCATCTTCTATGCCGATTACTACGGTGCCCGCTATAAGGACAAAGGTCGTGATGGCAACGAACACGAAATCTGGCTCGATAGCCACAAATGGTTGATCGATAAGTTTCTGTATGCTCGTCAAACTTACGCGTATGGTGATCAGTACGACTATTTTGATCATGCCAACACAATTGGCTGGACACGCTTAGGCGATACAGACCACCCCGGTGGCATGGCGGTTGTCCTCAGTAACGGTGAAGCAGGCAGCAAGTGGATGGAAGTGGGTCAACCCAACTGCACTTACATCGATATTACCGAACACATCAGCGAACCGATTACGACCAACGAGGAAGGTTGGGCTGATTTTCGATGTGATGCAGGTTCTGTTTCAGTTTGGGTTCCCAAACCATAATCCAATCTCAGTTTAGGCGATCGCATCCTTTTTCTAGCGATCGCCTTTCAGTCAGAGTATTCAGTTGCCTTCCCAACCGCAACAATCACTAGCTTTGCAGCGCAGACTTCTTATCATGGGTCTTTTCAACCGCTTTTTGTAAGGCTTCCGTGCGGTCGTCCATGATCTGATCAGGGTGAATCAGATCAAACAGACCCAACTTCTGCAAACGCTTTTGCACCTTGCTACTCGCCCCCACAATGTAGATCAGCAATCCTTTATCGTGCGCATCTCGAATTACGTTTTCAATCGCCAGGGATGCAGTGACACCCATCGCGGGTACTTGAGTCAAATCCACCACCAGTGCATCTGCCTCTTTCATCGCATTATGCTCACGGGCGATCGCCTTCGACAAACCAAAAATCATCGGCCCACTCAAGCAAAATAGCAACACCCGCCCCTGTCCTTTGTCTAGCAACTGCTTTTGCTCACTCGTCAGCCGCGCATCGTCATCCATATCCGAAATCAGCTTTACATCTGCCGCCCGCACTTCGCTCAACTGCTGAATCGTCAAGATGTTGGCAATAAAGACTCCCACACCAACCGCTACGATCAAGTCCACAAACACCGTCAGCAGTAGCACGCCGTACATGATCAGCGCCCCCTTCAGCGAAACCTTGTGCGATCGCTTGAGGAAGCTCCAGTCCAGAATATCAATCCCCACCTTGAGGGCAATCCCAGCTAGCACCGCCATTGGAATCGGTTGAGTCAGTCTCGCTGCACCTAACACGACCACCAGTAATACGATCGCTCGGGTCAAGCCAGACAATGCAGTCGTAGCCCCCGTCTGAATATTGACCACCGTGCCCATCGTAGCCCCCGCCCCCGGCAAGCCACCACACAAACCTGACATGATGTTGCCAATCCCTTGCCCAATCAACTCCTTGTTCGAGTTATGCTCGGTGCGGGTCAAGCTATCAGCCACTACAGCCGTCAGCAGAGTATCAATACAACCCAACATGCCCAGCATCACGCCATCCACAAACATAGTAGTGAGTTGACCGGGCGTAAAAGTGGGCAGTTGCAGGGGCGGCAGTCCCACCGGGATCTCACCAATGCGGCGAATATCTGCCCCTTGAAATACGGTCAACGAAATCACTGTGCCCACAATCAAAGCTATCAGTTGGGGAGGCACCAGGCGCTTCAGCTTCTTGGGCATTAGAAAGATAATCGCCAGAGTCGTGGCACCCAGAATCGCCTCCGGTGGGTTGATGTTGGCAAGCAACTGCGGCAACGCAAGCACCGTGCCCATCACCCCCCCTTTGGGGGCGGCTTGCCCTAAGAAGGGCGCAATTTGCAGAATAATCAGAATCACCCCAATCCCCGACATAAAGCCGGAAATAACGCTGTAAGGCATCAGGGTGATGTATTTGCCGAGTTTGAAAAAGCCGAAGATGATTTGAAACACTCCGGCGAGCATCACGACGGTAAAAGCCATCGCGAGGCCATTCTCAGGGTTGCTGGCCGTTAAGCCAGCGACGATCGCAGTCATGACCACAGTCATAGGACCAGTGGGTTCCGAAATCAGCGTGGGAGTGCCCCCAAACAAAGCGGCAAAGAAGCCAACGCAGACAGCACCGTACAGGCCACCCAGGGGGCCAATCCCAGAAGCCACGCCGAAAGCTAAGGCGAGTGGGAGCGAGACGATCGCGGCGGTGACACCACCAAAGAGATCACCACGCAGGTTATTCAAACGAATGAGATTGGTGATTGACATAGTAATTAAATCAGCAGTAGATCAAAATTGACTGATAGCAAGACAGTAGTACTCAGTGGCACTCTAAAACTTGCATATAGGCCTTTTCAGAGTGCTTTTCTATGTTCTTTTAGGGTTAGAGATGATTAGATTCATTAAATGATTTGACCCAATTTGGCTCTGATGAATTTACAACTCACCCCCCATTCACGGAGAGAGACAAGGAAGCATCACAGGCTTTCTGCCAGTCCAGCGCTTCTGCTATCAAAATCGGGTCATTTGAGTCAAGAAACTGCTGCATCAAGGCTCTTCGTCGCTTTTGAGCGACTGTGCGCTTCAATTGTTGCTGTTGTTCATACTTCATCTGAACCGCCTTTTGATGAGCGAAACGGTTGGCTTGCATCTCAAATAATACTTGTTGCACGTATTCTTTTGTTTGAAACATATCAGTGCGCTCGCTCAACATCGTTTGGGCTTGACCCAAATTACGACCTGGCAGATTTTCAACCACCTCGCGATCGCTAGAAGGCTGATCAGATAAATGATTACGACCTGTGCTAGGGAATAAGCTTGGATGACAATCCGAGAGGGATGCTGCCTCACAGCAGACCTTCTCGGAATTCAGCTTTAAAGCAGGGGGGTGCGGGGGGTTTTCCACAGCCTCACTATTTTGAGCTTCTGATGTTGACAGAAATTGTGGGTGCCATAGATCTCGGTGGCGATAGAGTGTACTGCCCCCAATTCCATAACCGACCAATGCCCGAAAACGTGGAGTTGCCGTTGAAGGTAGCATTCCTTTTTCTAAAAGATCGGCGATCGCGTAGCGAATTCGAGCGCGAGCTGATTCAGACTGTTGCTGGTTCCAATTAGGTGCGTTTGCGATCGCGGTTTTTAGCTCTAAATCTACAGCTTGAAAAACATCAACTTTTGCTTTGAACTTTCCAGCCGCATCACCATAATGAAAATAATGACTTTTCTCAATACACTGTGCCCACTCGCAAGCACGTTGTTCAATTTCATGGCGATGACGACAATACTCACTGTAGCCAGGTAATGATTGAGCGATATCAACAATTGCATTCACAAGGTCAATACCCTTTAAAGGTTGACCCCCCGACAAAATATGACGAAAGATATACTCTCGCATCGTAATTCGGCCTAACAAATAATTAGTTTGACCATAATCTGTCCAACCTGCTTCAATTTCTGCGTTTAAGTCATTGATAAACTTTTCAGCTCGTGTGGAGACGGCATATCGATGACGTTTAGAAAACTTCAGGATAGACCGAATTAAAGTCGGGTCAATATCATTTTGTGCTTGTGTACTGTACCACTGTTTGACAAAACGATCGCGAGAACTCCAAATCGGCTGAAATTCCTCATTGACTAAGTAAGACCCAATTTGTAGCGGCAACCGATGTCCGTTAAATAGATTTGGCTTTCCACAAACGTTGTATGGTTTGGGATCTGGAAAAACTTCTAGCTGCCCAGGTTTTGGCTTAAAACCAGCATTTTCAAGCAGTGTTGCAACCGCGATCGCGAGTTTCCAAGAGCTTTGAGGCTGCTCAAACGGAAAATACAAATGCAAGCCGCCACTGTGACTGGAGGTACACGCCAGATAACGGACTAAACCAAGAGGTTCTAAGGCAGCGACAATCTGGGAAATAGCAAACGGGTCACGCTCAGGATGATACAAACTACCACGATCAATATCGAGTAAACAGTACGTTGTCTCAGCCCCAAACCGAACACCATAGAGGTAGGCTGCTTGTTGAATCAGGCGATCGCTGAGGAGATGACGGGTTTCTGTTCTCCATTGCACCGCTGCTCCTGGCTCAGGATACTCTGCCCAAATATAGTCAAACCGATGCGGAAAGAGCGAGAAAAAAGGATCGTGAGCTTCTCGAACAGCTTGAAACTGCCCTGGCTTAGTATGAAGAGAATGACCCATATTTCAAATCGCCAAACGTCCCAGATATTTTGTCAAAGAAGTCAAAATGGGACTTTTCAAACGATCAGTCTTATCAGACTGATCAGGTTTGTCTTAAGTACTTAAAATCCTTATGCAGAGCGGGTTTTAAAAACACCAAGTGATACGACACGGAATAGATCGTGACTAAATCAGGAGAAAAACGTGAGCTAACTTGGAGCAACTTGTCTCATGCTCAAAGCCCTATTACATCAGGTTTTAGAAGCTTTTCTTCGAATTAATTAGAGTGAGACAAACAACCCGTGGTCAAAAAAGACAGCTCAGACTAATTTGATGAATTACTCCTAAAGCCTTTGTTGGCAGCACTTTAGAGCAATCCTCCAAACAAAGGAAGAGAGGAAAAAATGCTTTCTTAGTGATGCTATACGGATAAAGTTTGTCTCAGACAAAATGAGTTCGCTGATCCCACTTCAGCTACTCTGCGTAATCTCATATCGCCTTGCAATTGAACTAAAGATAGGCTTTCTGGGTTTTGATACAAGTGTAGACGCACGGAGAAAGTTGTCTCATGCGCGATCGCGAAATCTCTCTGATTGTCTTTCAATACAACAGTCGTTAGATACGGAGAATTTTGTCTCAAGTAAAATGAACAACAAGAATGGGGTCTAAAGAAAGCTGTGATCGGTGTTGAAGTGCGCTTAAACGGAGCGACTGTCTCAAGTAGATCCTTTTTCTAACAGGCTTTTGTCCTGATCGAGGTGAGACAAAAAAACAAAAAGTGATCGAACCTGGTTTCAACAAGTTCGAGTTAAGTGGAAAAGCTTAAAACTCCCTATAGAGAAGGAATTCAGGAGTTTGTTTTCTGCTTAATACTGGAAACAACGAATTTAAGTAGTGACTTTATACGGAGAAGTTTGTCTTTTTCTTCTCACTTAAATCGGGAAAGTGGCTCAAACACTGGGTCTGAGTGCTAATTCAGTGAGGGAACACGGAGAAACTAGCGCGTTGTCTCAAGCAAATGACAGGTGTGAGTATGTGATTCTGCATGGTTAAATCTTTAATCGCGCAGAATTAGGTGTCTAAATTCTTTCTGGATGGTGTTTTGGCTGTTTCTTATAGGGGCGATCGCCCCAAATCTGCCGCGATGTTCAGTTTGTCTCTGCAGACTGAGCAAATGTTTGATCAATCCGGAGAGATCCCCGAATTGAGAAAGGAGAGTATAGTATTGATTCGATAAGGCTTTTGTCTTACTTGTGTGACCTTAACTGACCTGTATCTCATGTCTACAGCGCCCCGTTCAAAAGCGACTCTGACGAATCAACTGATCTCGGTGAATGATGAGGTCCATGAGGAGCTGTTGGCTACTCTTTCAAAAGAAGATGCGGATGGTACGGCTTGGGATGTAGAAGTAGCAACGATTGATTTGACATCAGACCAGGCAGATGCTGCGTCCCAGTGGGGAACGGTGGCGCGCAACATGCTTACACCTGACTACCTGGAAACGCTGATCGAGCCGCTCCGCAATCAATCCTCTTTGCCGGAACTAGTTACAGCTCAGCTTTTGCAACACTTGCTCAAGGTCTACGGCCACAAGATAGAAGTGGTTGTGCAAGAACAGGGGATTGACGCGATCGATGTCAATCTGCCCCACATCAAGGTCATTACAAATCGTAAACAAGGTACAAAACGCCTCGAATTGGTGTTTGACCAGGAGCGAATTAAGGAGTACCTGAAAAACTCGTTATCTGAATTTTTCACCCATGCTGGTATTTGGAAAGAGTTTGCGAAAGCCGTTGGGGCAAATCTGATTATTTGGGTGGCAACTGACCTTGAACAGGCTGAAAAGGCTGATTCTTCCTTAACTGAAGACAATTTAGTACAGCTGGTCTGTCAACGGCTGCATCAACTCGATCTGTCGCTGATTGTTGAGCGCAGTGAGGTTCTGGCTCAGCTCCATTGTCTTGACATTGCCAAAAAAATTATTGATGGCTTCAACCTATCGAGTTGCACACTGCAAGACATGGAGAAGCTGCTGGGCTTAAAACAGCGTCCACCTGCAAGAACTGAGACAAGCCTTGACTTTGATCCGATCGCCGTTTTGCCAACCTCAATTCCGATTGCAAGCAGCATTCGGGCGCAACTTCGGCCTGACCTGTGGCAACAGGGTAACAATCAAATTGCGGTTTTTCACTACCGCAGCAAAGGCAATCCCAGCAATTACATTGAGCATTACATTACAAATCCTGGTGATATTGAGATGCTGCCGTGGGAAGCTGCCGAGCAAATCATCAATAAATTTGGGTTTGACACGGTTAAGCTGCAACTGATTTTTGCCGCTCGCACGATGGAAGAAAACGAACCGTGGAATAGTGCGTTTACGCTCAAGGCAAGTGACATCATTCAATTGCTGGGGTGGGATAGAAACCACAATACAAGTCTGTCTGAGAAGCGAAATGCTGTCGCTAGCACTGCTTACGCGCTCTCGTGTTTGTTAGTTCGCTCTGTCTGGATTGAAGGTCGGGGGCGCAGAAAGGTGGATGCCAGTACACCCATTGGGCGAATGTGGGATGTGTTGATTGACTTGCATGGCCAGTTTGATTGGGTCACTGGAAAGATTGAAAAGCCTGATGAGGTTTACATCACTGTTAGCCCTGGCTTGTGGACAAAGCACTTTCTCAATCGAGCCGGAAGCCGCGCTAAAGAGGCTCTCCACCAATTTGGCTATCTAGCACGAGATATTCTCAAAATCGACCCGTATCACAATGAGATGGCACTCCGGTTGGCGATTCAGCTAACTCTGGATGCCAGAATTCGAGTCCGTAATCAAAATCCCTATGACTACCGGGTTGGGGGGCTGTTAGAAGAAGTTTTGGCAAAGGCTGAGATCGATCGCGCCCTACAAGACAAACACAAGGCGCGCGACCTCAAAAATCGTTGGAATAATGCGCTGAAGTTGCTTATGAGTTTGGGGTGGCAGATTGAGTTTGATCCTGCGACCTATCCGGGATGGTTACGACCTGGCAGCACTGAGCCAAAGCCTGAAGACTGGCGCAAGATTCGGGTGATTGATCGGCTGATGCAGGCAAAGTTGACCATTATGCCGCCACATCCCATTCCAACGTTGCTAGCCAAGATCAAAGAACCCAAGCGAGTCAAACCAGAGCCAGAGACAACTCTCATGTTGGAGTTGACAGGGGAGCAAGTCAAGCACGCCCGTGAATCAAAAGGGTGGAGTCGTAAGGAGTTAGGCGGGTTCCTCAACTTGAGTGCAGATTACATTGGCAAGATTGAACGGGGCGATCGCATTATCACTCCAGAGTTAGAGCCGAAACTAAGACGGTTGCTAAACTTGGCTTGATACCAGGAAGAAGCTTGTCTTTTTTCGCTAACAAAATTTTCAGGATCCTTGCAGGGTAGACAATTCCAATCCTGCACTTAAGACAAGCAAATCCGTATGTCATCACTTCAAGATGAGACAAAACAAGGGCTGCCAATACAAGATTCTCCGCATCCCATCACTTACTTGTTTAACGCTGGTAAACCAACTCAGCAAATATAGCCGAAGATCACGACTTTGTTACATCACATCTCGAATTAATTGGGCTGTCTTTGCCTGTCGCTCAATTAATGCCCTAAGCAATGTGAGTTGTTGCTCAAGTTCTGCAATGGCTTCACGTCGAGCGATCGCAGTTGCCCAATGGTGATGGCGATTGCTGCCGGGACGTCCCAAAGAACGGCTCTTTGGTTTGCGATCGGGTGGCTGTGTCACTAACACAACGTAGACGTAGGTTTTTCCCTGCTTGGTCGAACTCGTCTCCGTTAACCAGCAGTAGGGAGGGGCAACATCACCGCTTGCTTTTATTTGATCGATGAGAGCTTCTAGATGGACGTATTCAAGTTTAAGAAACTTGCTATTCATAAAAATTCTGCATGGTCAAAAATTTCATCACGCAGAATCCACAATACAATTTTTCACGCAGAAGTTGAAGGTTTTACTCTCTTTTTTCAGGAATTTTGTAATTTGGCAAGAGAAACAGGAGTTTCTTTATCGAAGGGAACAGCGCTGCTGATCAGGCACACGAATTCTGTAAGAGCGTTTCGCGATCGCGCCGCGTCTCTATCGGAGCCAATATCCCTGGCATGGGGCTAAGGAATGGCTAAAGAACGATAATTAAACGACTTCAATACTTTGTTGACCAGGCTCTAGTGCAGGCATGCCGGAGGCTATATGGCCGTTCGCCCCTTTAGACGGTAGAATATTCGATTTTATTAAATCTATGCTTCTAAGAAAAACTAGGGGCTATCTGTCTCTTTAGCAGACTTATTGACTGAGAATTCATCCCTTATAACACTTTTAAGAAATACTTGAATCGCTCAAAAGCTTTCAGGGATTGGATTTGAGGTGATTATATGTAAAATGCAGAATGATAAGATGCGCCTCTGTTTAAGCGGTTTAGAAGCGAAAAAAGTAGCTGGGAAGGGGAAAAGCTGAAGAAAAACGTTTTACTTCAAGGAATTTCGCATAAACTGGTACAGATCATTTCAAAAGTATCTATGCCTACGATCGCAGTTGTCAATCAAAAAGGTGGCGCTGGTAAGTCAACAGTTTCTGTTCATTTGGCACGCTGGCTACAACGCCGAAAGGAAAAAATCTTGTTTATTGATGCAGATGGCCAGCAAACATCTTCAATTTGGTTGGAATCGCTAGAAAATGAGATCCCTTTCAAAGTGATCCAAGATCCAAATGAATTGTTGGAGCAACTCCCTAAACTGACAAAAACAAAGCAATGGGTACTGATTGATGGCCCAGCAACCCTGAGTGAAACAACCCGCGCTGTTTTGCTGTGGGCTGACCTAGCTCTAATTCCTTGCCAACCTGCAGGGGTTGATTTAGCCAGCGCTTCTGATACTGTCCGTTTGGTCAGACAAGCTCAGTTAATTCGAGGTGGATTGCCTAAGTCAGCCTTGTTTTTGAATAAGGCGATTAAGGGAACTCGCTTAAAAGAAGAGGCAATAACAGTCCTGAAACAAATCGAGGACGTGACGTTTCTTTCTTCAATTATTCATCAGCGGCAAATCATCACAGATTCTTTTGGTCAGGGTGCGACTGTATTTGAATTAACCGGAACGTCGGCTGGAGTCGCTCGACGTGAATTAGACAGCTTGTTTAAGCAAGCAATGGAGGTGCTAGATGCCTAAAGAACGTAAAACACTAAGTGATGCCGTAATCCAGCGGTTTATGGTTGACCCAGACAGCACAAAAGCGGATCAACCAGTTACAACAATTCCGTTGAGTTCGATTAACCTATCTGCGAGACGCCAACCCCGACGCTATTTTGATCCTGATAAAATGGCTCAACTTGTAGCTTCTGTTAAAGAACACGGCATCCTAGAACCAGTGCTGGTACGACCACTAAAAAATGGACAGTATGAATTAATTGCAGGTGAGCGGCGAGTCAGAGCGGCTAAAGAAAGCGGCTTGATGGACATTCCAGCGGTTTCTAGAGACTTTTCTGACCAAGAAGCTATTCAAGTTTCGCTGATTGAAAACTTACAGCGTGATGACTTAAATCCCGTGGAAGAAACTGAGGCCATTCTAGAGTTGCTTTCAGTTACGCTTGGTCTGACTAGCAGTGAGGTTAAATCGATCATTTATCAGGCTGCTAATGCTAAGAATCGTGGTCAAGAGTTGAAAGAAAACGTTTTCTTTTACCTGGAGCAGATTGATGCCTATCTCAAAGTGATTGGTCGCTTCTCCATTGATTCTTTCCGCACGAGTCGATTGCCCCTGTTAAACCTCCCGGCCAGCCTTTTAGAAGTTTTGCGGGAAGGGAAATTAGAGTACACAAAAGCACGAACGCTCGCACGTATTAAAGATGAGCGAATGAGAGACAAGCTATTGCAAAAAGCAATTGACCAAAGTCTCTCGCTAAATGAAATCAGATCAGAAATCAAATCCCTCAGTTCAGACCCTGAAGAGACAGTTGATCAGGCTTTAGTAGATCGTTTAAGCCGCATTATGAAGCAGCTGAAGCAAGGTAATGGCCTAAACCACAACTCAAAGCGAGAGCAAATCACTAAGTTGCTGGATCAGTTGGAGGAACTGGTCGCTTAGCCGTCATTTGCGCTCTGGTTTAGTCTTTTCTCTGCAAAATAAGAGCTGTCTAGTTTTGCTCTTTTTTCAGAGAAAATTGTTGCCTTGCTAGACTTACACTAAACTTACACTAAATAAGAAGGGTCTTTTAGGGTATGCCTCGGCGGGTGAATAAGAAGTGCTTGCATTGCGCTAACCTCTCGGTTGAAGAGGCGGTAGAGCTGCATGGAGCCAAGGGGGATAATTGTTGGGATCCTAAAACTTGCCACCGTCGGCGATCGCACTATCGCAAGCGGGATGATATCAATGCCATCCGGCGACGCTTACGCCGAGGTAGTGTCGGACCAAGCCTAACTGAGCAAACCGAAGCGATCGAAATTATTCCCCCACAGCCGCCTGCTGCAATATCAGCGGTACTTGTGCTATACCGTCAGCATCCAAATGCGCCAGTTCACGCTGTCGCGGCTGAAGTTTGGAAAGGCAATCAAAAGCTTGCAAATGTTGAGCCGATTCACTGCATGGGGATGAGAGCTGACAAAGTGACAGCCTATATTAAAGAGCTTTTAACATCTCTTGGTCAGCAATTTCCTGTGACTCGCTTTGAGGATGTTGTGAAGGAAATTCCTGTTGAGCAGTGTCCGATCGCGAATTGCCCCTTGAAGATCTAAGTAGAGCTGTAATTGCTCAACTAGGTTGACTTGATGCAGTCTCAAGGAGAGGATGGTAAGCTTTTGGCATGAAAGAACTGCCCCCTCTAAATGGACTGAGCCACGCGGAGAAGGATGCCCTGATTCAAGG
>Ga0073934_10005351_pt1 | contig 19989 bp, 18 predicted proteins | sample LarsenN4metaG_FD_76834 | JGI IMG/M metagenome (GOLD analysis project Ga0073934, IMG submission 76834) | Hot spring sediment bacterial and archeal communities from British Columbia, Canada, to study Microbial Dark Matter (Phase II) - Larsen... ... | reverse complement strand
GCAAGCCATAGCCCGGCGCGTCGACCCGAATTGCGGATGGATTCCGCCATGGCGGCCATCCCTGACGGGAATTTTTTATTCGCTTCCCACTCTCCGATGTTTGCCTGCCAGCCATCATCGAGTTGGATCACATCGAAGGGCAGATCGCCGAGATCGTTGATGACCTTCAAAATCCGTCTTTCGCTGATCAATGGGTACAGCGAATACCACGAGCACCAGACCCGCGGCGCTCGTGCGGATTTTGAGCTGCCCAATCGTCGACCAAGCAAATCGGCGAAGGCTTTGAAGGCTTGGATTGAATCGCCGGTGGCAATGAGCCAATCACCCACACCTTGTTCGAAGAATCCTCTCAGGGTTTGTCCATCAATTTCTACGCGGGCTTCAAGATCCAGCCCGCCGAGGAGGATAACCTGTCCATTTTCAAGTTCGACTGCGCCAACTCCGCAGGAAATGTGACGCGGGTACTGAGCGTAAACCGCGTCTTCGTCCACCGATCGTTTGATCGGCTGGGCGAGGGTTGCAGGTGGGGAGGAGGGGTCGAGCCAGCTGGTGTTGCTCCACGATTGCCAACCGTGGCGGTAAAACTTCTTCGGAGGCTGAAGCAGGTCCACCGTGAGAGAAGAAGCGTTGACGATCTTCGGCGAACCGGGTTGGGGGAGGAATTCCAATTTCATTGGAGATAACGTTGTTGGAGCGATTATCCCGCTGAATTCGTTGACGGTCAATTACAGTTGTGGCATAATCCGCAAGCCAAAGGCAGTGAAGAGAAAGAGTAGGTTTGTGAGCCTGTCAGCGAGTGTGGACGTGGTCAGCGACCATCGGGTGTGAGCCACATCAGCAAGCAAATCGAAAATCATCTTGGAGCCATTCTGCTGAAATCGAAGTAAGCGAATCGGAGTTGTTCTCCGTTATCAAAACAGGGCGATCTTTGTCGCTCGTTGAGCGCCTCACACGTATGTGAGGAATCAGAGTGGTACCGCGTGAGCCTTGCTCTCGTCTCTGGAAAGAGATGAGAGTTTTTCTTTTAACGACAATACCAGGCGACTAGAAGATCAGGAGACTACATATGTTCAAACCCGTTTCATCCAAACTTAACGTGACTTCGATGGAAGAAGCCATGATGAAGTTTTGGAAACAACGCGACATCTTCAAAAAGACCGTCGAACAGCGACAAGGCGCGCCCGAGTATGTATTTTATGAAGGACCGCCAACTGCCAATGGAAAGCCCGGTGTGCATCACGTGCTGGCGCGCGCCTTCAAGGATATGTTCCCGCGCTACAAGATCATGCGCGGCTATCACGTGTCGCGCCGCGGCGGCTGGGATACACACGGTCTGCCTGTCGAGATCGAAGTGGAAAAGCAACTCGGCTTCAATAATAAACAGCAGATCGAAGCATACGGCATCGATAAATTCAACGAGCTGTGTAAAAAATCGGTATTTGCCTACATTCAAGATTGGGAGAAACTGACCGACCGCATCGCCTTTTGGGTCGATCTGGAAAACGCGTATGTAACGTACACGAACGACTACATCGAGTCGGTATGGTGGATTCTGAAAAACTTTTGGGATAAAAACCTGCTCTTCAAAGGATACAAAGTGGTGCCGTATTGCCCGCGCTGTGGTACGCCTCTTTCGGACCATGAAGTTGCCCTCGGCTACGACGACGCGACCGACCCTTCAGTATTCGTCCGCATGCCACTGGTTGACAAAGAGGATACATCGTTGCTCGTGTGGACGACCACGCCCTGGACGCTGCCTGCCAACGTCGCGGTCGCGGCGCACCCCGAAGAAGAGTATGTGACTGTAGAACGCGACAACAACGGCATAAAAGAGAAACTAATACTGGTGAAGTCTCTCGTTCAAAAAGTCTTTGGCGAAGAGGAAGTGAAGGTTGTTGACACATTCAAAGGGAAAAAGTTGAAAGGCGTAAAGTATCATCCGCTGTTCACGTTCATGCCGCCGGACAAGCCTGCACATTACGTTGTGCTGGGCGATTTTGTGACCACTGAGGATGGCACGGGCTTGGTTCACATCGCGCCGGCATTCGGGCAGGAAGATATGGAAATGTCGAAGCAGCACAATTTACCTGTGTTGATGACCGTCTTGCCCGACGGAACATTCGTCCCCGAAGTGACTCCATGGCGCGGGGTGTTCGTCAAGGACGCAGACCCAAGCATCATCGAAGACCTGCGCGCGCGCGGATTGCTTTTCAAGGCAGGTGAATACACTCATACCTATCCGTTCTGCTGGCGGTGCAAAACTCCGCTTTTATATTACGCGCGCGAGTCGTGGTACATCCGCACATCGGCATATCGCGACAGACTGGTTGAATTAAACAATACCATCCACTGGGTGCCCGAGCATACGAAAGAGGGGCGGTTCGGAAACTGGCTTGCCAATAACATTGACTGGTCGCTTTCGCGTGAACGCTATTGGGGCACGCCGCTTCCCGTTTGGGAATGTGAGTCGTGCGACCAGCGTGAATGCATCGGCTCGGTGGCTGAACTTTCAGAAAAAGCAGGCCGCGATCTCAGCGAACTCGATCTGCATCGACCGCACGTGGACAGCATCCATTGGGCATGCTCGAGATGCGGGAACCAAATGACGCGTGTTAAAGATCTCATTGACGTGTGGTTCGATTCGGGCGCTATGCCTGTCGCGCAATGGCATTATCCGTTCGAGAATAAGGATAAATTCGAATCGCAATTCCCCGCCGATTACATTTGCGAAGCGGTTGACCAAACGCGCGGCTGGTTCTATACACTACATGCCATCAGCACATTGCTTTTCGATGAAATCTCTTTCAAAAACGTTCTTTCGCTTGGACACATCCAGGACGCAGAGGGCAGAAAGATGTCCAAGTCGTTGGGCAATATCGTCCAGCCGTGGGATGTGCTCGCAGTGCATGGCGCAGACGCGCTGCGCTGGTATCTCTACACGGCTACGCCACCTGGAGTCGAACGCCGTTTCTCATCTGACCTGGTGGGTGAGGTGATTCGCAGTTTCACACTTACGTTGTGGAACGTATACTCGTTCTTTGTGACCTATGCCAATCTCGACAAGCCCGCCGTCACCACAATGCCGATCGCGACCAGCGATCTGGATCGCTGGTTGTTGTCCGAACTCAATGCGCTCGTCCGCGATGTGACAGAAGCGTATGATAATTACGATGTCCCGAACGCAACGCGCCCCATCGAAGTCTTCGTGGAGAACCTTTCCACGTGGTATCTACGACGTTCGCGCCGCCGCTTCTGGAAGTCGGAGTCGGATTCCGACAAACAAGCCGCGTATTCGACGCTTTACACGGCTCTTGTCACCGTTTCAAAACTGCTCGCGCCTGCGATGCCTTTCCTTGCGGACGAGTTGTACCAGAACCTCGTCCGTTCGGTGGACGAGACCGCGCCTGAATCTGTGCATCTCGCTAAATGGCCCGAAGTTCTGCCAGAGATGATCGATGAATCTCTGAATCGTGATATGGCATTAGTGATGAAGCTCGTATCGCTTGGACACTCCGCGCGGCAGAAGGCGAATCGCAAGGTTCGTCAGCCGCTGGCGGAAGCTGCCTTTTCGGTGGGAAACACGACTGAGCGTAGAGCGGTCGAAACATACGCCGACCTGTTCATGGACGAGCTGAATGTTAAAAAGGTCCGCCTGCTGGATGCGTCAACAGAAGCCGTGTCACATACGGTAAAGCCGTTGCCCAAACAGTTGGGACAAAAATATGGCAATAAGTTCCCAGCATTGCAAAAAGCGATTCTTGCGATGAACTCGGAAGAAGTCGCAAAGACACTGATGTCTGGTGAAAAACTGAAAGTGTCTGTCGATGGAACCGAATATGATATCGAGTCTGAAGAGGTAGAGGTCAAAGCGCAGGCAAAGGAAGGCTTTGCGGTTGCAGAGGATGGCGCGTACGTCGCCGCGCTGGTCATTGACTTGACCCCTGAACTCGTGCAGGAAGGCTTGGCGCGCGAATTTGTGCGTCGCGTGCAAGACCTCCGCAAGAGCGCGGCCTTGGATGTCGCTGACAGGATTGAGTTGTTCGTCGAAGCCTCAGCAAGCCTACAGTCCGCGATCGAGGCGCACAGGGAGTACATCACAACCGAGACGCTGGCATCCGACCTTCGATTTGCGAGTCCTCCAAAAGATGCATCCGTTGTAGACGACTCCTTCGAGGGCGAAACGGTCAAAGTCGGGCTGGTCAAAAAATAACTTTGAAAGGCGCGTCGAAAGATGCGCCTTTTATCTTATAATTGCGGTCAGAATTTCTTCTGAGGTGATGCATGTTCGAGACACTTCCACTCTGGCTTCGTAAAACCCTGGCTTGGAGCGTTCATTTGTTCACTGCGACCGGCGCGGTGTGGGGGTTCTTGACCCTGCTTGCGATCTGGGAAGAGAATTTCAAACTGGCGATCCTCTATATTGTGGTGGCGATGCTTGTGGATGGCTTCGACGGCATGCTGGCTCGCTGGTTCCATGTGAAGGAGTATGCCCAAGGCGTGGATGGCGGCTTGATGGATAACATCATCGATTACTTGAACTATGTTGTGGTGGCGGCGTTGTTACTGGTTCGGGTGCCGGGTTTGCTGCCGGACGGTCTCGTGATGGCATCAGCGATCTCGATCTTGCTGACCTCCGCCTACCAATTCTCTCAAACCGATGCGAAGACCGACAACAATACATACTTTTTCAAAGGGTTCCCGTCGGTGTGGAATTTTCTCGTCGTGTACATGATGTTGCTGGGGTTGAATCCATGGTTCAACTTTGCGTTGATTGTGATTTGCAATGTCCTTATATTTGTTCCCATCAAATACCTGTATCCCACACGAAATACCCGCTTGCGCCGGTTCACACTTGGGTTTACATATCTCTATGCCGGGCTGGGTGTCTGGGCGCTTTTGCAATATCCCGAAGTACCTGAATGGGTTGCACCTGCTTCGTTTGTGTACGTGATGTATTATGCGTTGCTCAGTTTCTTTCCCAAGTTTGGAACGGCTAAACCTGCATAAACAGCATGGTGATCGAAAAGGCTGCCGAGGTCTCCGGTGAACTCCTCCTCGCTATCACAGATTTAATCCCTCAGTTGGGGCTCGAAAAAACTCCACCGACCCGGGCCGAATTGGCTGCCCTGCTCAATTCTCCGGATACATCGTTGCTGGTCGCGCGAATTCCCGACAGAGATGGCGAAATCTCAGGAATTCTAACGCTGGTTATCTACCGCGTCCCCACTGGGGTGCGTTCCGTCATTGAGGATGTTGTTGTGAACGAAAAATATCGACGCCAGGGAATTGCAAAGTCTCTATTGCAGCGAGCGATTGAATTGGCGCGCGAGGCTGGGGCTGGCGGCGTCTCGCTGACGTCCAACCCGAATCGAAAAGAAGCGAATCTCCTGTATCAAAGTGCAGGTTTTCAGTTACGTGAAACGAACATTTATTTTCTCAGTCTAAAATAAAACAAGACGATTGCAATACGGTTTTTACCCTGGACGGGATTCCTGATAATCATCCGGCGTATCCAAATCGGCAAGGATGCTGGCATCATCTGCCTTCACGTAGTGAATGCTTTCCTTATAGCGGGCTAGAAAATCCCGCGGAGTTCGAGGCGGCGCTAAATCCAGAAGTTCACCCCACAACTCCCTCGCCACCAGCCATGGATGTCCCCTCCGCATTTGGAAACTTGGCACGACCAGCGGACTCCCGGTTTTACGGAACGCGTCGCAGACCATTCGCACGCTTCTCTCGCGGACTTGCGGCTGGTCGCCCAGCGCGATCAACGCCGCCTGCGCGGTCCCATTAGAAAGTTCACGCAATCCACATTGAATGGAGGAGAGCATTTCGCCCATCGAGTAATTTTCATTGTAGACGCATCGTAATGGATGATCCTTTTTCAATTGTACGATGGTCGATTCGACCTCGTTTCGGTGCGAGCCGGTGACCACGAGGATCTCGTCCAAGCCCGCCTCCGCGAAGACAGAAATTACATGTTGTATGACAGTCTTTTCTCCCCATCGCATTAATAATTTTTGTTCTCCCATGCGGCGGGATTCGCCCGCGGCAAGGATTATCGCGGAGATCATAATGATTCGTCTGCCAAAAGGCGTTGATAGTGTTCAGGTGTGTCCACATCGAGGAGCAGGCGGTCATCATGCCAGGGCAGATACTCCACCTGATATTTATGAAAGATTGCCCGCCCGCCAACATCCCCTTCGATAGTTCGTAGATCAGGAAATGTCCTGCGATCGAACAATATGGGGTTTGCGCGGCGGTCTATCACCATTGGCGCGACAATGGGATAACGTCCCTCGGCGTGTTTTTCGATCAACCCCTGCAAAATCGATGTAGTGATTTGCGGTTGGTCGACGAGCAGGAAGACCGCCGCCCCCACATTGGGTTTTTCGGAATGAATTGCTTTGATGCCTGCCTTGATGGATGTGCTTTGTCCCTCTTTCCAGTTTGGGTTTTCGACCATCCTGATATCCAGATCGTTCATCACAGTGACCACATCATCTTTGTGTGCTCCGACGATAAGCAGGACTGGAGATAAACCAGCCTCCAATGCTTTTTTCGCAACGGCTCGTACGAAGGGTTCACCGTGCCAATCCAGCAATTGTTTTGGCTCCCCATAGCGGGATGATTCACCCGCCGCAAGGATGACTCCAGCGACATGTTCGTGTACAGCGTAAATCCTTTCCTTCTCAAGCTCGGAGATTATCACAGAATCAAAACCTTCCAGCAGCGACTGCGCCATTCCACGCGCGCTGGCTTGAAGCTCAGGCGTGCCGGCTTGGTTAAGCATGACCGTGTGTCTCGCTCCATGTGGGAAGTTTTTCCGAGCGCTGTCGGGATGAAGAAGAGCCTTGACAATTCCTTCTGCTTCGATTGGGTCATTTAATTGTATTTCACTTAGTTTTGAAAAAATCTCCGGGCGATGGACGAATTCGTCTGTCAATGGCTTTCTCAGTCCGCTCAACCCGGTCACTTGCACAACCTGATCCGCAAAATCGGGGATGGCAGGTTCGTGATCTGCCCAGCCCTTCAATGGCTTTTGCCGAGAGCCGTCGGCTTCGATCAGCATGGGGATGGCGAGATCCAGGCAAAATCTGTGGATTGAATCGAGCACGCTATCGCCTACAGGCTTCATCCGGTTATCATCCGCTTCACCAGTTATGAGGACGATTCCACTCAAGCTTTCATCAAGGTGCGCCAGGGCTTTTGGCGAATTTGCGATAATGTGCGTGTCTGCCAATGAAGTTTGCCATGTTCCCAAATGCGAAGTCGCAGTGATGATGATTGGTGGCGTTATCTGTCTCGCCAGTTGAAACATCGCAGTCGTTTTTCCACCCGACCCGACGAATGCGATGCGGTTCGACTCGTCCACACGAAGGGCTTGTGCGAGTGTAAGACTCATGTTTGGATTATACATCTTCCGTTAAGGTACGGTATAATACTGCTGGCGCGTGAGGCTTGCGCCGAAAAAATCTCTCAAGGCATGGTATGGTAGGCAATTTACTCGAATCTCTCGATACATGGGCTGATATTCAAATAACCCGGCAAGACGTCGAATTCCTGCACAACTATCTATTTGAACACGAGACTCCCCTCACACCGCGTGAACTCGCTCTCGTCCTGATCCACGAGCGCAACCGCGCAGAGCGTGCCGCAGCTCAAAAACAACAGGAAGGGAGCGGAAGAGTCTATTTTCCGAAGGATTCTCATCAGGTGGGTGAGCAACTCGTATTCCCTGCGTTGGCCTGGAAGCATGGAAAGGTCGCCGAGATGCGTCCCGGTGTGAACCCGGAAGTGGGCGAGTTCAGCGTATTGACCGTTGACCTCGATGACGGTTCCCGGCGGATGTTTGCATCCATGTTGCCGAAACATGCATTGAACGATACACCGGTCACGGTTGAAAACGAAGGGTTTGAACCCGACGCGATCATGCGGGAGTATGGCCGTGAGATCGAGCAGAAACTTGAATCTGTTTTAAAAGTGGATTCCCAATTGATACGGATTGCAGGCAGGTGGTTTCCGCGGGCGTTGCTTGTAGATGTGAACGAGGGAAATTTGAATCTTGCTGAGGCAGTTTTGGATATGTCCGGCGGTGAGCCGCTTCCTACCTCCGCGCTTCTAAAGGATGTCGCTTTGCCGGAGGGGATTAACCCCAAATTGGCGGAGTTTTCGCTTAACCTTGCCTTGCAGGAAGACGGTCGTTTCGATGAAGTCGGTCCCGCTGGTGAGGTTTTGTGGTGTCTCAAGCGACTTGAACCTGAGGAAGTACGCAATGTTCCCAGATTCTTGCAATACGTCCCGGTCGAACATGATCATTCGTTGTTGGATAAACAAATGCTCGATCTGGAATCCCAACTGGATGATGAACTTAGCGAATTGGATCCAAAACCCGATTCCCAACCAAAGGAAGTTTCGATCTCGCTGATTTACCCGCATCTCCGGGCTGGGACGTTGCCTATATCGGCGCGCGTTCGTTCTTTCTTCCCGACTGCGTACGAATCGCCGCGTGTCCGATTTACGCTTGTGGACGGTAAAACGAGACAGAGGATTCCCGCCTGGGTGGTGCGTGAGCATCGATACGTATATGGATTACGCGATTGGTATAAAGCGAACGGACTGATACCGGGTAGTCTGGTGCGCATTCGCCGCGGTGATACTCCAGGCGAAGTTGTCATTGAAGCGCGGACGTATCGTGCGACAAAAGATTGGATGCGTACAGCCATCGTCGGTGCGGATGGAGGAGTGGTATTCGCGATGTTGAAGCAGTCAGTCTCTGCCGAGTTCAATGATCGCATGGCGTTTGCCATCCCCTCCTTTGATACGGTTGACCAATTGTGGACCCTCGATCAAAAGCGGCCTTTCGAAAAACTTGTCGCAGACTTGATTCGCGAATTATCCAAACTTACCCCGCAGGGGCATGTCCATGCGCAGGAATTGTATGCCGCGGTGAACATTGTTCGGCGCATTCCGCCCGCGCCGCTGTTTGCGCTGCTAGCCGGCAGACCTGATTTTGTGCATGTGGGCGACTTGCATTATCGTTTGGGAGAGGCGGAATAAATGACGGAAGGGAAACGATCCAGTCTCGTCAAGCCGACATCGAGCACGCCGTTCCATATTGATTTTGACTGGTGGAAAAAGAACGAGCGTGATTGGCATGTTTATTTGCGATCCCTGCTGTGTGCCGAGCACCGCGAAATATATGCAGAGGTCGAAGAAGGTGAAACCGTGGATTGGGTGGACCCGGTCACAGCCGAAGTAAAACAGGTGGAGGGCGTGCAGAACACGCTCATGACCCATTGTGTACGCCAACCTGATTTTCTAACAGAGCAAACTGCACTGGTCGAAGCGGTGTTTCGGCTGTTTCTCACCAATGGGAACATACCCATGTCTTCACAAGACCTTGGTGCGCGTCTCAACCGACCACCGGAAACCATCCTTCGCACGTTGGCAGGTGCACGCGTTTACAAAGGGATACGTCCGTACAGCGCGTCGTGAGCTTATTTGTGGGGGGCACGTGGCGCGACCGACCGATTTGCCTACTTTTTGATGCCGTAATACAATAGCCATGCACTGCCCCCGTAGCTCAATGGACAGAGCAACAGCCTTCTAAGCTGCAGGTTGTGGGTTCGAGTCCCGCCGGGGGCGCTAGTTTCCACAAACGCTCGCCACATTCCGCACAGGCAAGGAGAAAGACTATGCCAGCGATCATCCGCAAAAATTTACCTACTGTGATCGAATCGCGCAGGGAAATCCTGCATGCCATTCGTTGGCAGGTCCGTTCCAATATTTGGAGTCCGCCGACGGACGTGTACGAGACCGAGGAGAATTTTGTCGTACGGGTGGAAATTGCAGGAATGCGCGATGAAGATTTCGAAGTGACCATCGAAAATCATACACTCTTCATTGGGGGGAGTCGTCCGGATCCCGGCGGACGCCGTGCCTATCATCAAATGGAAATTTTCTCCGGCCGATTCGAGATCGGAGTGCAGATCACCGTTCCTGTGGATGTTGATGCCTCCACAGCTGAATACAAGGATGGATTTTTAACCATCAACCTGCCAAAAACGCAATCGACGCAGATCGGGGAAAAAGAATAATGCCTGCCTCCCGCTGGCACTCCAGTTTCAATGAACTTTTCCAATGGATCGGAGAGACGGACGATGGTCTCCTTTCGATGATGATGCCATCGTTGTTTTCGCGTCCGCAGACCAAGGATACTGGAAGCACAGAGTCCAACCCATCACAGACATCTGCGGAAAATAAATATCCACAGGTGCTGCCGATCCTTCCGCTTCGCGGTGTTGTGGTCTATCCACATACTGCTGTCCCGTTGACGGTCGGTCAACCGCGCTCGATCAAACTGGTGGACGATGTAGTCGCAGGAGATAAACTCGTGGGACTCGTCGCCGCGATGAACCCCGAACTGGAAACGCCGGGTCCGGCCGACCTTTATACGATTGGCACCATAGCGACCGTTCACCGCCTCCTCCGCGCGCCGGATGGGACGATTCGCCTGCTCGTACAGGGGATGGATCGGTTCCGCGTGGGCGAATTCATCGAGCAGGAGCCTTATCTCAAAGCGCGCATCGAGCTCGCACCCGAATCGATCGAAGAGGGATTGGAGATCGATGCGCTTGCCCGCAACGCGCGCGACCAGTTCCAACAGATTACGCAGATGATTCCCTCCTTCCCGGAGGAATTGGCAGGTTCCATCACTTCCGTCGCAGACCCGCTGCAGACCGCGTATACGATTGCAAACTTCCAACGCATGGATTTAAAGGATTCGCAGGAAATCCTCGCGCTTGATTCGGTTGCCGAAAAACTCAAGAAGTTGATCGGCTTGCTCGTTCGCGAGGCGGAAGTGCTTTCGCTGGGGCAGAAGATTCAGAACGAAGCACGCGGAGAGATCGAGAAAGTCCAGCGCGAGTATTTTCTACGCGAGCAGATGAAAGCCATCCAGAAGGAACTGGGTGAGAATGATGAACAAGCCGCCGAGGTGGAGGAATTTCGCAAAAAGATCGATGAGGCGAAGATGCCCGAAGAGGCGGCGAAGCAGGCAAACCGTGAGTTGGAACGTTTGTCGCGCCTGCCCACTGCCGCCGCGGAGTATGGGGTCATCCGTACGTATCTTGATTGGCTGGTCACCATCCCGTGGTCAAAATCCACAGACGATAATCTTGAGATCGCGCATGCTCGCGAGATTTTGGACAAGGATCACTATGGACTGGAAGACGTCAAGGAGCGGATCCTTGAATTTCTTGCGATTCGAAAATTGCGTATCGACCGTAAAGATGAAGCGAAAGCTCCGTCGGAGGACAAGATTCGACGCGAGCGCGAAGGCGTGATTTTATGCTTCGTCGGACCGCCGGGTGTCGGCAAAACATCGTTGGGTCAATCCATCGCGCGCGCGATGGGGAGGAAGTTCGTGCGCGCATCGCTGGGCGGAGTGCGCGATGAAGCTGAGATACGTGGTCATCGCCGAACATACATCGGCGCGATGCCGGGGCGCATCTTGCAATCCCTACGGCGGATCGAATCACGGAACCCGGTGTTCATGCTCGATGAAATCGACAAACTGACCTTTGATTTTCACGGCGACCCTGCTTCGGCGTTGCTCGAAGTACTCGACCCCGAACAGAACAGCGAATTTCGCGATAATTACCTCGAAGTTGCATACGATCTTTCGCAGGTTTTCTTCATCACCACTGCCAACACACTCGAAACGATTCCCGGTCCGTTGCTCGATCGCATGGAGATCATCTCGCTTTCAGGCTACACCGAAAAAGAAAAGATCGCCATCGCCAAGGGATATTTGATTCCGAGACAGATTCGCGAGAACAGCTTGCGCGAAACCGAAGTGGCATTCACGGAAGATGCCCTGCAGAAGATCATCCGCGAATACACGCGTGAGGCGGGGGTTCGCAATCTCGAACGGAAGATCGGCGCAGTGTGCCGCAAAGTGGGCACGCGCATTGCTGAAGGCAAGTTGACCGAAGTGAAGATCGTACCCGATGTGGTCGAGGAATATCTTGACCATCCGATTTATTATGGCACCGAGGAACTCAACCGCAGGATTTCCATTCCGGGTGTTGTGCCGGGGCTGGCGTGGACACCGTATGGGGGCGATGTGCTGTTCGTGGAAGCCACGAGCATGCCGGGCGGCAAGGGATTCCAGGTCACCGGTTCCATCGGAAATGTGATGAACGAATCGGCGCGCGCGGCGTTGTCATTCGTGCGCTCACGCGCGAATCAGTTGGGACTCGAAGACCAATTCTTCGACAGGCACGATATTCACTTGCACATTCCTGCCGGGGCACAACCGAAAGATGGTCCCTCCGCCGGTGTGACGATGGCAACCGCGCTCGTTTCATTGGTTTCAGGCCGTAAGGTCAAGCCGAATGTTGGGATGACCGGTGAGATCACGTTGCGAGGACAGGTGCTGCCTATTGGCGGAGTCAAGGAAAAAGTCCTCGCCGCGCACCGCAACGGTTTGAAGACAGTCATCCTGCCCAAGCGTAACGAACTGGATGTGGACGATGTGCATGATGAGATCAAAGAATCGATGAAATTTATTTTTGTCGAAACGGTGGATGATGTGCTCTCCTCGGCGCTGGAAACCGGGCGGGTTCCGCCTGCGAAAAAAAACCATAAGAGTGAAAAGACAAAACGAAATGCCAAAAATACTTCTCGCCGAAGATGATCACACGATGATCGCGCTCCTTCAAACCCTCCTCAAGATGGAGGGGTTTGAAACCTCTGTTGCTGATGTGGATGCGGATATCCCAGCGGTCATTCTGCGTGAAAAACCTGATGTCGTTTTCATGGATGTCCATCTGGGTCAACATAGCGGCATGGAGGTGGTTGAGTCGATTCGCAAGGATCCGCAATTTGCTGATCTCCGGGTTGTCATGACCTCCGGGTTGAACGTCCGCGAGGAGTGCATACAGCGCGGCGCGAACGATTTTCTCCTCAAACCGTTCATGCCCGATGATTTAATTGCCTTGCTTCGGAACAATAACTCATGACTATTCGGGTTGGGATTCTGACCCTCTCTGACCGTTCCGCGCGCGGCGAGCGCGAGGACGCATCAGGACCTGCGCTTGCGCATCGCGTCGAAGTGGAGGGCTGGTCTGTCGTCAGGCAGTTGATCCTCCCTGACGATGAATCTGCCATCCGCGAAACATTATCCACTTGGTCAGACGCGAGTGATCTCGACGTTATCCTCACCACTGGCGGGAGCGGATTTTCCCCTCGTGACGTCACACCCGAAGCCACACGCGCGGTCATCGAGCGCGAAGCGCCCGGTTTGGCGGAGGCGATGCGCGCTGCCAGTCTCAAAATTACTCCACACGCCATGTTGTCGCGCATTGTTGCCGGCATCCGCCGACAAACTCTCATTGTCAATTTGCCGGGCAGCCCGAAAGGCGCCGTGGAAAATCTCGAAACCGTGATTTCTGTTCTACCTCATGCAATTCAGCTATTGCGCGACGATCCTGAATCCGAGAAGTCGCATTGATCTCCGCCCTTGATTTTCTTGTAGTATAATCCCGCCGCTTCACCAGAATTTCATCAATAAAGGAAAGTGTTCGCATGATTGACGTCAATGAATTACGAAAAGGGGTGACCTTCGAATTGGATGGCAACCTCTACAAAGTGCTGGATTACAGCCACAACAAGACCGGGCGCGGCAATGCCAACATCCGCATCAAAGCCCGCAATTTGCAAACCGGCGCGAATATCGAGCGCACATTCAACTCCGGGCAATCGGTGCAGGATGTGAGCCTCGACTTTCACAACGTTTCGTACCTGTACAATGATGGCGATTTCTATCACTTCATGGATAATACGACTTTTGAACAGCCTGCCGTCAATGCCAAAATGCTCGGCGATACCGCGCTATACCTCAAAGAAGGCATGGAAGTCAAACTCACATTCTACAATGGCGCGCCGTTGGATGTGGAATTCCCCTCGACGGTGGACCTCAAAGTGGTCGAAGCGGAGACCGCCATCCGCGGCGACACCGCCACCGGCGTAACCAAGAAGGTCGTCACCGAAACCGGGCTCGAAGTGCAATGTCCACAGTTCGTTAAAGTAGGCGATGTGATTCGCATCAATACTGAGACCGGCGAATACACCACGCGCGTGTAAATTCAAGGTGACCGTCACTTCCCAAGTGACGGTCACCTTATTCGCAAAGTTGGGGTAATGAATCTGACCGTCTGCTCATCGCTAATTTAGGTTTTCAGCCTATAATTCACCCATGAAAACTCCCTACGGGGCGGAATGTCCCCACTTCTACGGCGATTACTTCCGCGGTCGAAACGTGGAAGAATGTCGTCTGCTCAAAGCCGCCGGGCAGGAATGGTCGCGTGACCTGTGTAAATTCTGTCCGGTACCTGAGATCTCCCGTGCGAATGCGTGCGAGCACATGCGCCTGACTGCAAGAGTAGCGCGTCCGTTTTCGGCGGCGTTCATGCGAAGGGTGCAAATCTCCGCGTACTGCGATAAATCGAAGAAAAAAGTTTCTGAACCTCACGTGGGATGTGGTGAATGTCACACACTTCCCTTCAATTTTGAGATCAAAGCCTGACAAATCTTATCGGGCGCACTCCGGTCAAAACAATGCCACTCACCTTACTTCTCGACCTCGACGATACTCTTCTCAATACGAATTTGCATACATTCATGCCTGCTTATTTTCAGGCACTGGCAGATTATGTGTGCGGGCACGTTCCGTCCGAAAAATTCCTGCGTGCGTTGATTGGTGGGGTGAACCGCATGAACGATAATGAAGACCCACGCATGACTTTGCAGGAAGCCTTCGAGGAGCATTTCTACCTGGAGCTGGGTTTGCCGAAGGATGAAATACAAGGAGTGCTTGACGACTTCTATGATCGCGAGTTTCCGCGGCTTGCCACTTACACGACGCGCGTAAACGATGCAGCCGAGTTCATGGACTGGGCAACTTCATCCGATTTTCAGATTGCCATTGCCACCGATCCGTTATTCCCTCTCAAAGCCACATACCATCGCTTGCGTTGGGCAGGGTTTGACCCTGAGCAATTTGAGTTGGTGTCCGCCTTCGAGGATTTTCATTTCACCAAGGCGCACCCAGCATATTATGCGGAGGTCTTGGGAAGCCTCGGCTGGCTGGATAACCCGGTGCTGATGGCGGGGAATGACATTCACCGCGACATTCTCCCTGCGCAGCGCTTGGGATTAAAAACTTATTTAGTGGGAAGTGAATTCGCTTCCCATCCGGATGGGGTATCTGGCTCCGGCTCTCTGGCAGATCTGCGTCGCTGGCTTGAATCAACCGAACCATCCGCGCTTGAACCGAGTTTCAAATCACGCGACGCGACCCTGGCGATTCTGTCGTCCACACCGGCGGTCCTTCCGAAATTCATCCATTCACTGTCTGATGATGATTGCCGCCATGAACCCGCGCGCGATGGCTGGGCGATGAACGAGATCGTGTGCCACCTGCGTGATACAGAGCGCGAAGTGCATGCGCTTCAAGTTGACCTGATGTTGGAAAAGGACGACGCGTTCATTCCGCGTCCGGATGCCGACGTGTGGGCAAGCGAACGGGAGTATCTGAACGAGGATGCTCGTACGGCGATGGGTGAGTTTGACTCAGCACGGGTTGCGTTGCTTGATAAGGTGAAGAACTTGCCAGATGAAACTTGGAATCGAAAAGTGCGTCATGCCATTTTCGGTCCATCGAATTTTACGGAGGTGATGGGTTTTGCCGCCGACCACGACCGTTTGCATCTGCAACAGGCTTGGAAAACCAGGCGATTACTCGCGGATAAGCGCGTCCAATGTTCGTGACGTGTGTTATAAACCCAAATATCCGAGCCTTTTGTACCTGATCTGCGGCTTGATTTGGAGGAGTCCGATTCGATGAAGAAACGAGTTGTTGTCACAGGGATGGGTTGTATCTGCCCTGTTGGAGATACAGTACTGGAATCCTGGAAATCCCTGCTGGGTGGAAGTTCCGGCGCGGGACCGATCACTCATTTCGATGCGAGCAAACATAAAACGCGTTTTGCGGCAGAAGTAAAGGGATTCGACCCGGTCGCACGTTTTGGCGCGCGTGAGGCGCGTAAGATGGACCGCTTCACCCAATTCGCGATGGTTGCGACATCGGAAGCGTTGGAGCAAGCGGGATTGAAGATTGACGAATCGAATCGCGACCGCATCGGAGTTGTAATTGGCACCGGCATCGGCGGCATTGGCACGATTATGGAACAGGCAGAGGTGATGCGCGAACGCGGTGTTGATCGTGTGAGCCCATTTCTCATCCCGATGATGATCTCGGACGGTGCCGCAGGTATGATCGCGATTCGTTTTGGCGCACGCGGACCGAACATGTCGATCGCCACGGCGTGCGCGACGGGCAATAACGCCATCGGCGAAGCCGCTGAAATGATTCGCCGAGGGGCGGCAGATGTGATGATCGCGGGCGGCGCAGAAGGTGCGTTGGTGCCCATCACGATGGCGGGCATGAATGTCATCGGTGCGTTGTCCACCCGCAATGACGATCCGCAGGGCGCATCACGTCCGTTCGATAAGGATCGTGATGGCTTTTTGATGGGGGAAGGTGCGGGTGTTTTAATTCTCGAATCGCTTGAGTCGGCGCATGCGCGCGGCGCGACGATCTTTGCCGAGATCAAGGGCTACGGAACATCGGATGACGCCCATCACGTCTCTGCGCCTGCTGAGAACGGCGCCGGTGCAGCGATCTCAATGAAGCTTGCCCTGGATGATGCAGGACTGGGCATCGAGGATATCCACTATATCAACGCACACGGCACATCCACCTATTTGAACGATAAGAGTGAAACCGCGGCGATCAAGACCGTCTTTGGGGAGGCTGCCTATTCGATTCCCGTCTCTTCCACAAAATCCATGACCGGGCATTTGCTCGGCGCGTCCGGAGCAGTGGAGGCGATCTTCTCCATTCTCGCCATCCGCGATGGTATCATCCCTCCCACGATAAATTATCAGACACCCGACCCGGAATGCGACCTCGATTACGTGCCGAACCAGCCGCGGACGGCAACGTTGAAGCATGTCATGTCGAACTCCTTCGGTTTTGGCGGTCACAATGCAACCTTGGTGATCGGAAGGTTTTCACAATAAGGATTTGATTTTATTCCAGCGCCGGCTTTGTCAGCGCGCTTCTTTTTAGCCCAGGAGTTCAAATGCCAAACGCACATATCACGGGATGGGGGATGGCTGTGCCCGAAACGATCATGACCAACGATGATCTGTCTAAGTTCGTCGAAACGAACGACGAATGGATTCGTGAACGAACCGGGATTCGCGAACGACGCATTGCCCGCGAGACGGATTTCACCTCCACGCTTGCTGTGGATGCCTCGATTCAAGCACTCAAGGTGGCTAACGTCCGCCCGACGGATATTGACCTGATCATTTGCTCCACCTCTACACCTGAATATATGTTCCCGGCAACTGCGTGTTTGATCCAGGATCAGCTCGGCGCGACGAGGGCTGGGGCGTTCGACCTGCTTGCCGCATGCTCAGGATTCATTTATGCTTTGAATATGGGTGCACAAGCCATTCGAAGCGGTTCGATCAAGACCGCGTTGATAATTGGTTCAGAGACCCTCTCGCGATTTGTCAATTGGAAGGATCGAAACACCTGTATATTGTTCGGTGACGGTGCAGGAGCGTTCGTTTTGCAAGCCAGTGAAAGGCCGGGTGGTGTGTTCTCCGCGGTGATGCATTCGGATGGTTCAGGAGGGGATTTGCTGACCCTGCCTGCCGGTGGCAGCCGGAATCCCATCACTGAAACCACATTTCACGAAGGCAAACACTACATTCAGATGGATGGTAAGGAAGTCTTTCGCTTTGCTACCCGTGTGATGGCATCTGCCACGCAGGAGGTGCTCGACGCGGCGGGGCTGAAATTGGAGGATATCCGCTGGGTCGTGCCGCACCAGGCAAACATCCGGATCATCGAAGCGGCGGCGCGCGGACTCAAACTTCCGATGGATCGTTTTATTGTCAACCTCGACCGATATGGCAACACATCCACCGCATCCATACCGATCGCGATGGTGGAGGCGATTGAAAAAGGTCAAATCAAATCTGGCGATAAATTTGTGATGGTTGGTTTCGGCGCTGGGCTGACCTGGGGTGCGCTCGCGGCGGAGTGGACGGGTCCGATGCCGAGCAAGGGGCAGGTGTATCCCGAACAGTATCGCAGGCTGGGCAGGGTACGTTCATGGGTGCGCCGCCTGATCCGTTTCATCGAAGGATTGCTCTATCGCCGGGAACTATAATGCTGAATTAATCGTGATTGTGGTAGGATAGGAATGAAACTGAAAAAGGAGTAACACATGCTTGGACTACCACGTGGATCGGAATGGATCATTATTTTGTTGATCGTCATCCTGCTGTTTGGGCCTGGGCGAATAGGAAAAATTGCGGGCGAACTTGGCAAGGGAATTCGCTCGTTCCGTGAGGGATTGAGCGAAGGCAAACAGGAAGAGGATCCAACCGATCCCTCGAACGCACCCGAAAAGAAATAGAAAAAAGGCTCTCGTGCGAGAGCCTTTTTGATTTCGTCTATCGAACGATCACTTTAACAACTCGTGCAATTCCTCGCTTGAGGTGACCGGGTTCTTGCACACGAATCCTTCGCACACATACGCGGTTGCAACTCCATTTTTTAGCGGACGATCTTTTAACAACTCGGGCGCCTCGATTGGTGGGGGATAAGTGGACGCGGCAAGGATGATGTTCGGTCTGTATGCGGATCGGACGACTCGAATCAACTCGGAGGTATCTTCACCACCTGCATCGTACACCAGGGCAACCTGTTTCACCCTCCCCAATGCAAAATCAGCCGCAGAGAGCCAGCGCGCGAACGCGGTGGGGTAGCGGATCGCCACGCCTGTTACAAGACGCAAAGTTTGCTCAGCAAGATCACGATACCTGCCAGCATCAGTGAATGCGGCGAGTTTTAGTAACGCCTCGCACGCCAACGCGTTCCCAGAAGGGGTCGCATTATCTTGCACATCTTTTGGACGGAGTATCAATGCCTCACCGTCTTTTGCCGTGTCGAAGAATCCGCCGGCAGGATCGCTGAACAAACCGATCATTTCTTCGGCAAGTATTTTTGCAGAGGTAAACCATTTGTTGTTGAAATCTGTTTGATACAGTTCGAGCATGCCGAGGATCAATGCGGCGTAATCTTCGAGGAATACTTCGTTTGTAGTATGTCCATCGCGCCAACTGTGTTTGAGTTTGCCGTTTGGTCTTAGCTGAAACAGGACAAATTCCGCGCTGCGCGTAGCCAGTTGAGTGTACTTGGCTTGTAGGTCTTTCTCATCAAGTACTCTGGAAGCTTCTGCCATTGTTGCCAGCATGAGTCCATTCCACGAGGTGAGCACTTTGTCATCCGTGCTTGGACGAACGCGCGTCGCACGCGCGGACAAAAGTTTGGAGTGGCAGTCAGCTAGTTTGGCAGCGACAACTTCCACGGGGAGTTTGAAGCGGGCGGCTAGGGAGGAGGCGTCTAATGCGCGTTGTAGGACGGTTTTGCCCTCCCAATTTCCGCGCGCGGTGATCCCGTACGCCGCTTCAAAGAAATCGGAATCATCTTTCAACGTGGCGCGAATTTCATCGAGAGTCCACACATAAAATTTACCCTCCTCACCTTCGGAGTCGGCATCGAGACTCGAATAAAATCCGCCATCGGGGTGAGTCATTTCGCGCGCGATGAAATCGAGTGTTTCGGTAACAATGCGTTTGAAGAAGGGGTCGCCCGTGATTTGCCACGCATGGAGGTACGCTCGCGCGAGTTGTGCGTTATCGTAGAGCATCTTCTCGTAATGGTGTACCCAATCGTACAAACGGAGTTGTGTTTTCGGCACGGTTATCAGTCGGTAGTTATGGTTTGATGGCTCACTAAGGATTTGAGATACCCGCTAGTTGGGACTCCATCTCAGT
>Ga0073934_10005348_pt1 | contig 19999 bp, 20 predicted proteins | sample LarsenN4metaG_FD_76834 | JGI IMG/M metagenome (GOLD analysis project Ga0073934, IMG submission 76834) | Hot spring sediment bacterial and archeal communities from British Columbia, Canada, to study Microbial Dark Matter (Phase II) - Larsen... ... | reverse complement strand
TCGCTCTGCCCGTCGAGGGAGTTCGTCGCGGAGATCGTGCGCGCGTTCGGGATGGCGGCGTTGCGCGGGAAGACGACGTGCATCGTGCCGCCCGCCTGCTCGCTCCCGAGATGGAGCCGTGGACCCCGCCCGCTAAGCAAGCCGCCAACAGCTTGCCAGAGTGAAGCCTCAACAGGAGGAGACAGGCGAACCGCAGCGCTCTACGCCGCTCGTTCTTCACGAGCCGCGGCCGGCTCGAAGAGCAAGCCGAGCGGAGCGGGAATATCGACAGGTCCCATCGGTCCGGCGACCGTGCCCTCCCAGGGATGAGTCTGCAGCTTCTTCAGGATCTGAGCGGCCAGGGCGATGGCGTTGAGGCCGTCCTCGCCCGTGACCTTGGGGCGGGCGCCCGTCTGCACGCAACGAGCGAAGTCCCGCAGTTCCAGCGTAAGCTGATCGACGGCGTTCAGGTCCAGTTCGCGGACTTGCAGGTACTGGCTGAAGAGCCTTTCCTTGAGCATGGCCATCTGGCCGGCGTCGAGCTTGCGGAGGTCAAGGCAACTCCGCAGGGCGCGGGCAGCCTCGGTCGGTTGGATGAACGTCGCATGACGCTGCTGGAAGTCGATGCTGACGTACCCTTCCGGCGCGAACAGCCGCATGCGCCGCGCGGGCTTCAAGCTGACCCGGCTAGCGGTGAGGTTGGCGACGCAGCCATTGGCGAAGGTCAGCCGAGCACTGGCCAGGTCCTCATGCGTGCCGAACATGCTCATGCCGACCGCCTCGACGCTCCGCACCTCCGAACGAACCAGGGCAAGGACCAGGTCGATGTCGTGGATCATCAGGTCGAGCACGACGCCGATGTCGAGCGATCGTCCGGTGAAGCTGCCCAGCCGCTGGCCTTCGATGAACTTGGGCCGGAGCGGGCGTTGCTCCAGGTCGAGCATTACAGGGTTGAAGCGTTCGATGTGGCCCACTTGCAGCAGCGCGCCGGAAGTCCGCGCCGCGGTCACCAGTTCCTCGGCTTGCTCCAGGGTCGAGGCCAGGGGCTTCTCCACCATGCAGGGAATGCCGCGCCGCAGGAACTCAAGGGCGACGTCGCGGTGGTACTGGGTCGGCACGGCGATCGAGACGGCGTCCACCAGGTTGAGCAGCGGCCAGTATTCCGTGAAGGGCTGCGTCCCGCACCGCTGGGCGACTGTGCGAGCCTGCTCGGCGTTCATGTCCGCCACGCCGACCAGCTCGACCTCGGGCAAACCGGCGAGTATCCGCGCGTGTTCCTTGCCCAGGTGCCCGACGCCGATCACCGCCATTCGCAAGCGATTCATGGATAGCTCTCGAAGAGTGACGTACTCAATCCCTGGTCCACGGGGTGCACGAAACCCTCGGCCCACTCAGCGGGCCAGCCTAGGCGGCCAGCGGCAACGGGGCGGGCATGTCCATCGCTTCAAGCAGCTTGCGGACCAGGGCGACGTTCAAGGCATGGCCCGAGCGATAGCCCACCACATGGCCCGCCAGGTCATGTCCGCACAGGGAAAGGTCGCCGACAATGTCCAGGATCTTGTGCCGCGCCGGCTCGTTCGCGAAACGGAGCCGATTGGCGATCGGGCCTTGCTGGCCGAAGACGAGCAGGTCGCTGGGGGAAGTGTTCCTGCCGAACCCCTGTTGCCGGAGGGCCACTGCCTCCTGCTCGAGCAGGAACGTGCGGCACTGGCCCAGGTCGTTGAGGAAGCTTTCCGGCGTGACGACTTCCGTGTGCCGCTGCAAGCCAAGCGGCGAGTGCGTGCCATAGTCGAGATGATAGCTCACCTTCAGTTGCTGCGTGGAAGCTGGGTAGAAAGTCAGCGTGGCCTGACCCTCGCTAACGGTAATCGGCACGTCGGTTGTCCAGATGGTCCGGCGGGCAGCTTGCAGAGTCAGGCCCGCACCGACCAGCTCCTTGACAAAGTCGCGGGCTGAGCCGTCCAGCCCAGGAAGCTCGGGCGCGTTCAGCTCGATGCAGCAGTTGTCGATCTTGAGGGCGTAAAGCGTGGCGAGAACGTGCTCGACCATTTCCACCTGAGCCGGCGCACGTCCCAGGGTTGTTCGGCGATTCGTGCCGGTGACGTTCATTGCCCGTGCGGACAACGGCGGAGCGTTCTTGAGGTCGCTCCGCAAAAAGACAATGCCTGTGTCCGGCGGCGCGGGTCGAAAGCGGACGCGCACCGCGGCGCCGGTCAGGTAGCCATGCCCGCGAACCTCGACGGTGTTTTGGAGCGTACGCTGTGGTCGCTGGGAGACGCGGTGCATGGGCCTATCCTCCTTGACGAACGGCTGGCTTCAACAAAGCAGGCCCGCGGGCGCGAACCCACGGGCCTGGCTGGTTCACAATCCCGAACGCAACTTACTGCTTGCTCGACCCGCTGGTCGGCACAACTCCACTGGCAGGCGCGCCGGTCGGAGCCGCGGCCACGCCGAACTTCTGGTTCAGCGCCTGGGCCACCACGCCGGTCACTTCCATGCTCTTGTCGTAGTGGATCGGCCAGAACGGCATGTTCATCCGCTGGACAACGCGCTGCGGCTGGTGGTAGTTGTCGTCCCACTCCTCGTTGTACTGCATCACCAGGTCGATCCCGTTGGCATTGGCGTACTCGGTGACGACCTGGAAAACCTCGCGGTACATCTTGGCCAGCTCTTCCTGCTGGTACTTGATGATCTGCTTCTGGGCGTCCTGGCGGATGTTGTCCATGTCAAACTTGATCTGCTTCAGCTCGGACTCGATGGCTTCCTTGCGCTGAGCGGTGGTCTTGGGATCCTGGGCTTCCTTGCTCAGGGCCTCGCCGCGGCTCTGCTTGTTCTTGAGCATGGCGACGAACTGCTCGTCCTTCCGCTTGAGTTCGTCTCGCAGGGCCTTGAACTTGGAGTAGCCCTTGAGGGCCTCGTTCAAGTTCAGGAAGACGATGCGCGTCCGGCCCGTGACCGAGGGTGCGGCGGCGGGCTTGTTCTGGGCGAGGACGGTGCCGCCCAGGACCATGCCGAGTGCGGCCGTGCCGAGGGTCAGTGCCACGAGAAATCCAAATCGCTTCACGTTCCTCTCCTCCGTGATTCGCGGACAGGCCTCGGCCCCGTGTCCCGGCGCAGGGCCGACTGTCTCGCCGCCGTCATTCCGTTGACTCGGTCGAGTCGTGAGGATGGTTTCTAACGCCGCTTGCCGCGCGGGTCAAGCCGAAGTAATCCCAGGACATGAGCCCTGGTTGCCCAGTTTTCCAGGGCGCCGATCTTCTCAGGCCACTTTGGAGAAAACATCCGCCACGCGTACCTGCTGCGCGGTCCAGGCCGGCCAGACGCTGCCCACGAACGCCGTCGCCGCGCCGATGCTCAGACCCCACCACCAGGCGTTCGGGGCGATTTCGAACGAGGGGAAGAAGGCGATGCCGAATGGCACCCCGCCGATGATGCCGTTGACCAGGATCTGGCACAGGCCGGCGCTGAGCAGCCCGCTAATCGCTCCGATGAGCAAGGCCTCGCCGAGCACCAGGAGCAGAATCTGCCAGGGCTTGTAGCCAAGCACCTTGAGCACGGCCATCTCGCCGCGGCGTTCACGGACGCTGATGCTGATCGCGTTGGCGACCACCAGCGACATCACGATCAGGATCGCCGGCGAGAGCAGCCAGCGCATGCCCCAGATCAAGTCGCGATAAGCATCGAGCCAGGAGCCGATGCCCGCCGCCGCGGTTTCGCACTTCACTGCCGGACTCGTGTAGGTGCTGGAGGTCATGATCTGATTGGCAACCCGCTTGAAGCCTTCGCTATCCGGAACCCGCAGCCAGACCAGGTTGAGCGACTTTTCCGCCAGCGGGTGCCGCTCGCCCTTGTGCGTGCTCGGGTAGGCGTCCAGGGCGTCGTTCAGATAGTCGCGGTTCATGATGCCGATCTGGCCCCAGCGCCCCTTGGGCAACTCGCCGACAATGTTCATCTCCAGGTCGATGCCGCGGTAGTTGAGGCCGTAAACCGTGATCGACTCGCCGACCCGCTTGTTCATCGAGGCCAGCCGGTCCGCCCCGATCACGACGGCTCGCTTGTCCTTCTCGGCAATTTCGAGCGCCTTGGCCAGTTGCTTGAGCTGCTCCGGAGTCAGCTCCTCGATGCCGTCCATCATGGTGAGCGTCTTGCGCGGTTCCATGGCAAAGAAGAACACGAGGTTGTCGCGGCTTTGCTTGTCGCGCTCTTTCTCGGTGTAGCCGCCGAAGAACTGCCAGGTCATGCTGTCTTCCGGTCCGACGATGAGATCGCCTTCCTTCTGCGGCGCGCCCTGGCTGAGCGTCTGGGCGTAGGCGAACGGCATCTGGCTGGGAATCTGCCAGCGTTCGGTGACGATCGCCTTGAGGTCGCGCTTCTTCTCCGAAGTCACCAGGTCGAGGAACGCGAGGATCGACCAGACGCCGACGACGACCACGACCAGCACGAAGATCGCCAGGTAGGCCAGGGAGGTACGGAGCAGATTGCGGCGGAGGTTCTTGAACATGAGCGAGGCAAACTTGGCCGCCCGACTGACCGGATTGAAGCTGGCCAGGGCGTTGAGAGTCGTCTCGCCGATGAACAGGAACGCGAAGAACGGCAGCAAGGCGAAGAAGGCGACGCCGACCACGCTGCCGACCACCACAAGAAACCAGAATGCGTAGCTGCCCATGTCCTCTGCCTCCGTCCGCCGGCTCAGGACGCCGCGCCCGACAGGGCGGCAGTGTCCTCAACCAGCTTGCCCTTCTCCAGGTGCAAGATGCGATCGGCCTTGTCCGCGGCCTTGGGGTCGTGCGTGACCATGATGATCGTCTTGTTCAAGCCCTTGCGCAGCTCGCCCAGGAGCTTGAGAATCTCCTCGGCGGAGCGGGCGTCGAGGTCGCCGGTTGGCTCGTCGGCGACGATCAGCGTAGGGTTGGTCACGATGGCGCGGGCGATGCCGACGCGCTGCTGCTGGCCGCCGGAGAGCTGGCCCGGACGATGGTGCATGCGATCGGTCAGGCCGACCAGCTCCAGGGCGGTCAGCACTTGCTGCTTCCGCCGCGCCGCCGAGAGCGGCAGCAGGAGCAAGGGGAGTTCGACGTTCTCGTAAGCCGTCAGCACCGAGAGCAGGTGATAGAACTGGAAAATGAAGCCAACGTGCCGCGTCCGCCAGGTTGCCAGCTGGCTTTCGCTCATGCTCGAAACCAGGTCCGTCCCGACGAGAATCTTCCCCGAGGTGGGGCGGTCGAGCCCGGCAATGAGGTTGAGCAGCGTCGTCTTGCCGGAGCCGCTCGGCCCCATCAGGGCAAGGAACTGGCCTTCGGGCACTTCCAGGCTCAGGGAGCTCAGGACCTGGATTTCCTCGCCGCCGCGGCGGAAGGACTTGCTGACCTGATGACAAACCACGATCGGTTCCGCGGCCATGCCGTCTCCTCTGCTGCGGTCGTTCCGAGGCCAAGGCGACTGCTTGCTGGACTCCACTTGTTCTAAAAGCTGGTGCGGGCCAAGCAAGTGCTGGGCGAGGGAACCCTCGGCTTCAGCGCGCCGAGCCGTTGCCGCGCGGCACTTCCGCGGTCGGCGTTGAACTGTCGGCCATCGGTTCGGGCTTCTTCTCCGGCGGCGCGGGCTTCTTCAGGAACGCCGTCACCGCCGCCATGTCGGGCCGAAGAAACTTGCCCTGCTCGGCCTTGAGGTCGTCGGCCGCCTCGGCCTTGGGGGCGACGACGCGCTCGACCTTCACCCGCACCGGCACCGCCCCGATCCCACGATCCGCCGCCGGGATGATCTTCGAGACGTGCCCCTCGTAAAGCCGATCCGGAAACGCTTCCGGCCGAATCCGGCATTCCTGGCCGACGAAGATCTTGGCGATGTCGCGCTCCTGGATTTTCAGCTCGACTTCCAGGTCCGAAAGGTCCGCCAGCTCGCAGAGGCTGGCCGAGACGTTGAAAGCCACCGGATTGACGATGTCCCCTTCCTCTGCTTTCTTGCTGAGGATCACGCCAGTGACGGGAGCACGGATCGTGCAGTTGTCGAGCCGCCACTGGGCCTTGGCCAGCTCGGCCTCGGCGGCTTGCCATTCCGCCTGGGCGGCGTCGATGCGTTCCTTCCGCGCGCCGTCGAGCATCATCTTCTCTTCCTGTTCAAGCTGGATGACCTTCTGCACCGCCTGGCCGAGTTTCAGCTCGGCCCGGACCAGGTCTTCCTCGGTGGCGGCTCGGCCGGCGGCGCGGAGCCGCTTGACCTGGTCCTCGATCTCGCGGCGCATGGCCCGGGCTTCTTCCAGCGCCGCAGTGGCTCGCTTCTTCTCCTCGGGCCGCATGCCCCGGCTGAGCTCCTCGTAACGGGCCTTGGCCGCCGCAGCCGTCGCCGCCGCGCGGTTCACGTCCGCCTTGTAGTCCACGGTCTCGAGCTCGGCCAGAATCGTCCCTTTCTCGACGGTCTGACCGATGTCGAAGTTGATCTTCGTCACCATGCCGGCCACCTTTGGGCTGACCTGGATCTTGTGGGCGGGGATGATGTGCCCGCGCGACTCGTGGGCCACCTCGCCGGACGACGCTACCGCCGCCGCTTGCCCGTTGCCGGTGTAAACCTTGAGCGGCTCGGTCTTCGGCTCGGGTTCGGGTTCCTCGCTGAAGAGCAGCAGGTAGCCCAGGTAGCCGCTCAGGCCGGCGAAGACCAGGCACAACAGCCAGGCCAGCCAGGCCGAGCCGCCGCTGGCGGGCGCGGCTGTTTCGTTGAGCTGTAACGAACGAACCCGCTCAGAGAATGTCTGGGCGGGGCCGCCGTTCGGAGATACCTCGCTCATCGTGGTTCCTTTGGGCGCGAGCGCCGGCGCGGGAATGGGATCACTCCTTCCCATTATAGCCGGATCGGCCGGCGGCGTGCCATGCGGACTCGGCCGCGACGCGCCCCCCCGATGAGCGTCACTTCGCTTGCTCCTTCTCCATTTCGATCTGAAAGCTCAGCCTGGCCCACCTCGATTCCAGCAGCTCGGCCTGGGAGATTCGCCCAGCTTCGTAGAGTTCCCTGGCCCGCGCTTCGTTCTGAATTAGGATCCCCAGGTAGCGCCGCATCGCTTCCAGGCGTTCCTGCTTCGTCTTGCTGAGTTCGACCTCGCATTCCATGAGCCGTTTCGCCCAGGGATTTAACTCGCCAGGGCTTGCTCGACCCGCCTGCTGAGCCTCGGTGATCAACCTGACGCCCGTCATTGCGATGGCCAGCCTTTCCTTCTGCGCATCGGTGGTCTGAGCTGGCGGTGCTGCTGCTGGTTTGGGCGGCGATGGCTCTGCCCTGGCGTCGGGCTTCCCATCGAGCAGGGCCACCGCTTCGTTGACGATCGTCTGGATTTGCTCCGGGGCCGCTCGAAGAATCAGGGAGTTGCTGTGGGAGTCAAACGTAACGGCGACCTGCTCCCTGGCATACAACCCCGAAACAATCCGGGCGACCTCCTCCGCACTGGCGTGCTTCAGGTGCACCACGCGGACCACCGGCTTCGGCGCCTTGGCGGGCGGGTCGCCGGCCTGCTGGGCCGGTTGGTTCGCAGTCTTCGCAGCGGTTCCGGCCTCATCGCTCGGAGCCAGAGCCCAGTAGGCGCCAAGACTTCCACCAGTTGCACATAGAGCGGCCCCCAGGCAGAGCACGCATGCCAGCAGCACGTTTCGCAGCACCATGGTTTTGATCACTCCTTGTGCAAGGGCCTGCACGTTGGCGGTCAGGCCGGTGAAGATGCCGGCCGCGGCGGCGAGGGCGAGCGGCGGCGTGGCGGTCAGCAAAGGGGTTGGAACGGCCGCACTGGCGGCCTGCTCCAGCAGCAAGAAACCCAGGCCCGCAGCCGGTACGGCGATGCCCTGGCGGACCAGTCGGCGGCGTAGCAGGTCGCGGGCGCGGGCCAGTCGACCGGCGACGGTCCCTGTCGGCCAGCCGAGCGTTCGACCCGCCTCGGCATGGGTCTGTCCCTCGAAGTAGCACAGCACCACGGGATCGCGGTACTTCCTCGGCAGCCGGCTCACCTCGTCGTCGAGGAGCGGCCGCAGCTCGTGCCAGATGCCAGGCGGAGGTTCATGCGGTTCGATGGTCGGAATCATGCCCTGCTCCCGCAAGGCTCGGCGGCGCTTGCGGGCGCGGATCGCCACCCGATATGCCACGCCGTACAGCCAGCTTGTCAGCGACTCGTGCCGGCGAATCGCTCTGGCCCGCCGAGCCAGCACAACGAACGTCGCCTGGAAGGCGTCCTCGGCATCCTGCTGATGCTGCAAGACGCGCCGGCAGACGTTCCACACCATCCGTCCGTGCCGTTCGACCAGCCCAGCGAACGCCGCCGCATCGCCGCTGCGGACGAAGCGGGCCAGCAACTCGGCGGAACTCGAAGCCGGCGGCGTGGGGGCCGCCAGCCAGTGAAACCGTCGCAGCATGAAGCCTAGCTGTTTGCCCGCCATCGCCTGGTTCCTCTTCCCTTCAACCTGATAGTGCAGCCAGGGGCCGCGGTGCATACACTTTTTGCCGGCTCGGCCTCACCCGATTTCCGCCAGTTCCAGCGTCTGGCCGTAGCGCTCGAGCACCAGGCGGCGCAGCCCGGCATGTGCAGGCTGAGCCAGCCCCGGGTCGGCGGCGACGATGGCGAAGGCGTCGTCGCGGGCCTGGCCGAGCAGGTCCGCGTCGGCGATCGCGCTGCCGAGCTTCAGCTCGCCGAGCCCGTGCTGACGGGTCCCGAAGAACTGGCCGGAACCGCGCTCCCTGGCGTCCTCTTCCGCCAGGGCGAAGCCGTCCCGCGTGCGAGTGAACATGCGGATGCGGCGGCGCGTCTCCTCGTTGGCCGTGGGCGCAAAGAGGTAACACTCGCCGGCCACCGGCCCCCGGCTGACACGGCCCCGAAGCTGGTGCAACTGCGACAGACCGAAGCGGTCCGCGTGTTCGATCATCATCAGCGTGGCGTTTGGCACATCCACCCCAACCTCGACCACCGTGGTGCAAACCAGCACCTGAATCTGGCCCTCGCGGAAGCGGTTCATGACGCTGTCCTTCGCAGCGTCATCCATCCGGCCATGGAGCAGGCCGACGCGAAACTCCTTGAACGGTCCAGCCTGCAGCTCGGCGAAGGTCTGCTCGGCCGCCTTGACGTCCAGCGTCTCCGATTCGTCCACCAGGGGACAGACGACGTAAAGCTGCCTGCCCTTGCGAAGCTCCTTGCCCAGGTGCTCGTACAGCTTCTCCCGCTTCGCCTCCGTGACGGCCCTGGTGACGACCGGCAGTCGGCCGGGCGGCAGCTCCTTGATCACCGACACGTCGAGGTCGCCGAACATCGTCAGGGCGACGGTGCGGGGAATGGGCGTCGCGGTCATGACGAGATAGTGCGGGTCCTCGCCGAGCTTGCGGAAGCGCTCGCGCTGGGCGACGCCGAAGCGGTGCTGCTCGTCGATGACGACGAGGCCCAGGCGGGCAAACTCGACGTCTTCCTGAATCAGGGCCTGCGTGCCGACGACGAGATCGACCTGGCCCATGCGGATTTCGCCCAGGGCTGCCTGGCGTTGGCGCGGCTTCAGGCCGCCCGTGAGAAGGAGCTTGCGGACACGGCTCCTGGCCAGGTAGGCGCTGAGGGTCCGCCAGTGCTGGCGGGCCAGGACCTCGGTCGGGGCCATCAGGGCCGCCTGGCACTGGTGGGCGACAGCCAGGAGCAGGGCATAGACGGCGACGGCGGTCTTGCCCGCGCCGACGTCCGCTTGCAGGAGCCGCTGCATCGGCCGATCGCTGGCCATGTCCTTGCAGATCTGCACGATGGCACGGTTCTGGTCGCGGGTGAGCTGGAACGGGAACAGCCGGCGAATGTGCTCGTCGATCTTCTGGGTGATCGGCAGCGGCCTGGCCTTGCGGGTCTCGCGGACGTCGCGCCGCCGCAACGCCAGGGCTGTTTGCAGAACCAGGAACTCCTCGTAGACCAGCCGCCGGCGGGCGCGCTGGGCCGCGTCCAGGTCGGCGGGGATGTGCATGTCCCGCACCGCCTCGGCCGCGCTGGGGAAGCCGTACTTCCGCAGCAGCTCCGGCGGCAGCGCCTCGGGAACCAGGCGGGCGTAGTGCTCCGCGACGTGCCGCTGAATCCGCCGCATCTGCTCGATGTGCAGCCCTTCCGTGAGGGGATACACGGGCAGCACCTTGCCGCTGCCAGGCTGAATCGCCTCGTCGCCCAGGAGCTGCACGCGCGGGTTGTTCATCTGCCAGCGGTCGCGATACCACTGCGGCTTGCCGCTGAAGGCGACGCGCTGGCCGTAGCGGAACCGCCTGGCCATGAACGACTGGTTGAACCAGGCCCCTTCGAGCACGCCGCTGCCGTCGCTGAGGACCACGCTCAGCAGTTCCTTGCCGGTGCGGGTTGACCGGCCCTCGATCTCGACAACCTCGCCGGCGACGGTCTGGAGCGTTCCCTCGGTCAGGTCGGCGATGCGCCGGCAGTCGCTCAGGTCCTCGTAGGCGCGCGGAAAATGGAAGAGCAGGTCGCCGACGGTTTCCAGGCCAAGCCGCTTGAGCAGCTCAAAACGCGCCGGCCCGACGCCCTTGACGTACTGGGCGCTCTCGCGCAGCGGATCGACATGGCTGGTTCGAGCAATTGACATGGGTGATTTCCGCAAGGCCCAGCCATCGAGCTGTTGCCTGCCCTTCAGCCTCGCTGCACCAGGGACCGGAGGCGCTCCAGGTCCCCTTCGAGCTTCTTCTGCACCATGCCGCCGATCATCGCGGACATCAGCTTCATCATCCCCTTGTACGTGGTCTCCAGCTCATGAACCAGGGTGGTGGCGTCTCCAGCGGCTTGAAGCTCGTAACTGCTTATGGCGTCAAAGATTTCGTTCTCCAGCTTGACGACCAGGGCGCGGTTGTGGTCCAGGCAGACGACCTCGGTGAGGACCACCATCCTCCGGCCGTCCTCCTCGACCAGCTCCTCCGAGCGTGCCCCGACTCGCAGCCCTCCCTCGGTGAGCGGCCTCGATTCCTTCAAGCCGCTCATCCATTGCTTGAGCAGCTCCGGCTCGACCAGGAAAGGGAACACCCGCTCCGGCGGAGCCCCGATGACGACCTCGACTCGATGCCTGCCCATGACGCCTCCCTGGGCTATCAGTTCCGCCGCCGCGAGCGCAACAAATCACTTCGCCAGTTCCCTTGCCGCACGAACGATGTCGCTGGCCGTCAGACCGTACCTGGCCAGCAGACCCTCCGGCGGGCCGGACTCGGCATAGGTGTCCGCCAGCGCAACAAACCGCATCGGCACGGGATGGAGCCGAGCGGCCGCCAGCGCCACCAGGCTGCACAATCCGCCGTAAATCGAATGCTCCTCAGCGACTACGATGCGGCCGGTGTCCTGCGCGGCGGCCAGGACGGCGGCCTCGTCGAGCGGCTTGACCGTGTGCATGTCCAGCACGCGGGCCTCGATGCCCCCCTTCGCCAGCTCTGCCGCCGCTTCCAGGGCAGGGGCGACCATCAGGCCGTTGGCGACGATCGTCAGCGATCGGCCGTCGCGCAACAAATTCGCTTTGCCGATCTGGAACGGGACCGGCGTGCCGGCCCCAGCCTCGTAAACGATGGGCACATTCGGCCTTCCGACCCGAAGATAAGACGGGCCTTCATGTTGCGCCAGTGCATGCACCGCAGCGCGGGTGCTTGGCTCGTCGGCCGGAACCACCACCGTGAAGTTCGGCAACGCCGCCGCCAGCGCAACATCTTCAATTCCCATCTGCGACGGGCCGTCCTCGCCGATCGAGATGCCGGCATGGGTGCCGACCACCTTCACGTCGGCGTTCGGGAAGGCGATCGACATGCGCAACTGGTCGAAGGCGTTGCACATGACGAACGCCGCGAAGCTGGCCAGCCAGGGCCGCTTCCCCGCCCCCGCCATGCCTCCCGCCATGCTGACCAGGTTCGACTCCGCGATGCCGACGTTGAAGAACCGCGCGGGGAACCGCCTGGCGAAGTGCTCGGTCCGCGTCGAGTTGTGGACGTCGCCGTCCAGCACCACGAGGTCGGGGTGCTTCTCGCCCAGTTCCGCCAGGGCCAGGCCGAACGCTTCGCGGGTCGACTTGCCGAGTTTCATCTCCCAGGCTCCTAGGTCGTGCGGCTCAGGACGATGTGCCGGACGCTGCCGATCAGGTCGAGGATGCCGCGCAAGATCCAGATGTTGGCCCAAACTGCCAGCGGCACCGTGATCAGGACGAACAGGCCGACGCCGATGATCAGCGACGAATCGAAGCGATGGCGGTTGGCGTCGAGCCAGGCCAGGCAAGCAAACAAGCCGCCCACCAGCAGCCAGCCGGCGGCGACGGCCCACACCCGCCCCACCAGGGCGAACGCCTCCGCCGCCACCACTCGCTGCCGGAAGTACCGGCTCAGCCGGCTCAGGAACAGCAGGAAGAACGACAGCGAACCCAGAGCACACAGGTAAGCGAGCACCTGGGCAATCCGCGTCGCCGGGCCGAAGCCGGTGCTCGGGTCGATAGCCTGGGCTTCAGGCGGTTGTTGCGCATCGATAAGGTAAGCCAGGCCCAGCCCGGCAAGGGGCAGGATTTCCAGCAACACGGAAATGATGATCATGGTGCGGGCGCCGCGGGTGTCGCGCGGCACGCTCAGGCACAGGATCGAGCCGAGCAGGCCGAGCACCACCGCAAGCATGAACAGCAACGCCAGGGCAAGCACGATGACCACCATGGAGAATCGCGCGGCCACCATGACCCACTCGGGCGGCCTGGTTTGCACGTAAAGCACAATCGCCAGCAGCACCGCCAGCAGAATGGCGCCGAGCAACTGGGCGGCAGTCTTGAAGTAGTGGAACCCCAGGCCGCGGTACACGCCGGCAAAGCCGTACTGCGGCACGGCCGGCTCGTTGCTTTCCTCCGTTTCGTCGTCGTCCTCGGCGGCCAGGCTGTTCAGGGGCACGTCGGTGGATTTGCCCTTCACGACGGCCGTGTCGCTCGCCAGGGGAACGCGGGAAACCACGGCCAGCCCGGGCAGCACCTCGGTCGGGGCCGCGTTTTCCACCTCCCGCAGCTTCGCCCCACACACGCCGCACAGTGACGGTCGAGGCCCAGCGGCCTCGGCGATTGCCGTCTCGTGGCCATTCTCACAGCGAAGTTTGACAGACACTTCTCTCTCCCAGGCGATGCGCCAGGCTAGCGTGGCCCAGCCGCCGCCTTGCTCGTCTCCGACCCGTTCAACCCAGCGCTGCCAGCGCCCTGGCCGCGTCGTCCACGGAGAGCGGCTTGCCGTGGTAGTTCTTCTCGCTGAGCAAGTCCATGATAGGAAAGCCCTTCTGCGTCCGTGCAAGGATCACGCTCGGCTTACCGCGCGTGGATCGGGCCTTCTCGAGCGCCGCCAGGGCCTCCGCCATCTCGTTGCCGTTGATCTCCTGCACCGCCCAGCCGAACGCCTCCCACTTCGGCCGGAGCGGTCGGAGGTCGAGCACTTCCGCCGTCGCTCCGGTCTGCTGGTAGCCGTTCTGATCGACGATCGCGGTGAGATTGTCGGCCCGAAACTTCACGGCAGCCATGGCCGCTTCCCAGACCTGGCCCTGGTTGATCTCGCCGTCGCCGAGGAGAACGTAGACGCGGGAATCGTAGCCATCGAGCCGGACGGCCAGGGCGTGGCCCAGGCCGATCGACAACCCCTGGCCGAGCGACCCCGTGGACGCCTCGACGCCCGCCAGCCGGCGGACGTTTGGATGCCCTTCGAGAGGACTGCCGAGGCGGCGGAGCGTGGCCAGCTGCTCGACGCTGAAGAAGCCCGCCTCCGCCAGGGCCGCATAGAGCAGCGGGGCGGCGTGCCCCTTGCTCATGATGAAGCGGTCGCGCTGCGGCCAGCGGGGGTTCTGCGGATCGAAGCGGAGGATGCCGCCGAAGTACAGGGCCGTCACGATCTCCACCGCGGACAGCGAGCTGGTGGGATGGCCCGAGCCGGCCGACGTCGTGCTGGTGATGATGTGCCGGCGGATGACCTTGGCCTTGGCCTGCAAGTCGGCCAGCGACAACTGGGGCATGGTCCGCTCCTCTGACAAGTCCCGATGGTCTGGAGATGAATGTAGCGACTGCCGCCGTCACTCTCCAGAAGGAAACGGAGCGCGAGGAAGAGCGGGGGAATGCCGGGATTAACGGGCCGTGAGGCGGAGCGCGGGCCGCTCGATCCGCCTCACGGCGATATCGGCTACTGGCTTCCCGCGGCGTTCTCGCCCCAGTAGGCCGATTGCAAGCGGACGTACACCTTCGTCGAGGCGGTGGCGTCGCGGCGGACGCAGCGGAAGCAGCTGCTCGCCGCCACTGCCTTCTCCAGCGTGCTCGGCAGCAGGGCGTTGCCCGTGTCCTTGTCCATGCCCAGCGTGTCGCCGATCTCGTGCGTCTCGCTGGCGCAGTCCAGCTCGTAGACGCTGTTGGGCCCGATGTCCACGGGGAAGTTGGTCACCGCCCCGCTGTTGGCCGGGTGGTCCGCCTGGGCGATGCCGAGGAAGTGGTTGACGAAGTTGGCCTGCGTCGTCGCCAGGTTGGTGTTCCAGGCTTCGCTGCTGGCCGGCTTGGCGTCGTCCGTGTCCAGGAACACGGCGTCGCCCGCCTGGATCGCCGTCGTCGAGTCCACCGCCACGTGGACGATGAACTGCTCGCCGTACCGGTGTCGTGCATTTGCCATGGGCATCTCCTTTCGCAAAGGGTGGCTCTGTCCGTCGTCCGATGTCCGTCGTCCGTCGTCCGTTGTCATCACAGGCCGGGGCCGGTCGTGTAGAGCGTGCGGTCCGTGGTCACCAGGGCGACGCGGTACTGCACGCAGCTCGGGTTGTTCCAGTAGCTCTGCAGGTGATAGGTGTTGACCGACTTCAGCTTGCGGTAGGCCGTCGGCGAAGCGGGATGGTAGTAGAGGAACAGCTCGAAGTTGCTGAGCAGGAACTTTTCCCGCAGCGTGTTCCAGCGGTCGAGCATGTCGCTGAAGTCGGCGACCGTGGGCTCGCCGCGCTCATCGAGCAGCAGCGAGCCTTCGATCCAGATGGTCGAGCCGGCGTCGATGAGCGGATCGCCCTTCTTGCCGGTGGGCGTGGTCAGGCCGACGCCGCCCTGCGGATAGATTTCGATGACGCGGGCATAGTGAATCAGCCCGCCGAGCACCTCGGTCGTCGCCGGGCTGCCGCCGTGAATGGCGAGCAGGTGGCCGTCGCCCGGCACGCCGGCTTCGTTGGGAAAGATGGGAAGGGGCATGGGAACCTCAGTTACCTGTCCGTTGCCCAACGTCCGCCGTCCGTGGTCCGTGCCGTGCCCGACGCCCATGAACAACGGACAATGGACCACGGACGACCGGCGAGGGACAACGATCAACCTCAAAGATCCGGATCGTCGTAGACGCTGGTTTCCCAGGCCGGCAGGCGGGCCAGTTGCTGGGAGTAGGTCTTGCGGGCGTCGAGGAGCCAGCGCAGGTAGGCGGCCCGCTCGACCCGCCGATCGCCGATGCGGTAGCTGACGCCGGCGTTCTTGTCCTCGTTCAGCAGGTTGTAGATGGCCAGGTCGATCTTCTCGATCAGGGCCAGGAGCTGGCCGGCCGTGCGCGCCGCGGCACTGATGCCGTCGAAGCTGGTGATGTCCGCCATGGGAACTCCGGGAATCAGGGAACAGGAAGCAGGGGTCGGGGGAGGCTGGCAGGCCCAGACGCCCTTGTTCGAGCGTCTGGAGCCTGCGGCTAGCCTCAGCGATCGAACGTCCGGTACGGCGACTCATCGACGCTCGGCGTCGGAGCGTGCCCGTTCCCAGTGCCCGCGACGGCGTGCCGCAGGGCCATCGTGATCAGGCACGTCAGCATCTGGTGCAGGACGTTCTCCCAATCGACTTCCGTGCCGTTGAGCGAGTCGCTGGCCGAACGCAGCAGCACCATGGCCATGCAAATCAGGGACAACAGGTAGGTCTTCTTGCCCTTGAGCCAGTTCCAGAGGTCGAACAACATGGGCTTCTCCTTTCGTGGTTGAGGTCCGAGTCGCAACCCTTTGAATCGATCGGACGAGGGCTGCTACGCCCCGTCCACCTTGACGACGTACTTTTCATCGAGGGCGTTGATGCCGCCGTAGTAGCGGACCTTGAAACGGGCGACGACGTCGCGGTCGAAGTCGGCGTCGCCGTCGCGGGTCTGGCGGAAGACCTGGACCGGCCAGATTTCCTTCCAGATGAACTGGCGGCGGAAGTCGCCGAGGTACCAGTCGTCGGCGCTGAGGGCGTCGAGAAACGGCGAGGCGAGCACCGTGTAGACGCCGCCGAACGGATTGCGGAACTCGGTGCGCTGAGTGTCGTCGCCGGTGGCCATGATGACGCTGGTCGCCGTCACGATCCGCAGCGCGGTCAGCTCCTTGGCCTTGGGCACGAGGAGAATCCGCGGCATCCAGACGATCGGCTCGCCGGTCTCGGGTCCATGCCGGTCGTCCTTCACCTGGGTGGCGTGGTAGCGAAGAATGAAGTCGATGTCGGTCCAATCTTCGAGGGCGACGGCGGCGTTGTACGGGCTGCCCGAGACGGTATTGCCCGCGCCGACGTAGTTGTAGTTCGAGCCGCTGGTCGGATAGAGCGGCTCCAGCGTGCCGTTGGGCCGGTAGACGCCGCTGGTCGAGGCGGCGTAATCGGCGTCGACGACGCCGCGAACGATGGTCTTCTCCCGTTCGAGCCGGGTCGCTTCGCCGATGCGGGCCGCCCGACGGAGCAACTCCCCGGTTTGATCGAAGTGAATCGCTTCCTCGGTGATCGAGAGGATGCGGCCCTTCTTCGACTCGACGGTGGCGACGTACTTGTCGCCGAAGCTCGCCTCCTCGTACGGCATGCCTTCGAGGACCTCCTTCGGCCCCTGCAAGGCGGTGAAGCCGGCGATCTTTTCGTTCTTCACGGCCGATGGCTCCACGGTGACAAGCTGGTCGCCGATGAAGCCGTCAGCCTGGTTGTAAGCGTCGATGACACGCCGCGAGATCAGCGCCCCCGTGATGGTCTGGAACAGGTTGGTCCCGAGGTCGGCCTCGCTGTGCAGGGCGGCAAGCTGGCCGACGTCGGTGACGTAGACGCGCTGGCGGGCGGCATGGCTGGGAAGCGTCAGGTGCGTCGGCCCGACACACGCTTCCCAGAGCTGGCGGAGGCTGAAGTCGTGCGGCTTCAGCTCGCCTTCGTCGAGCAGGCTGCGGAGGCTCTCGTAGAAGCCGCGCGGGCCAAGCGATTCCCGAAGCTGACGCAAGTCTTGTTGAATCATGAGCGGTTCTCCTGGAAAACGGGGTTGAGGGCGTTGGCCGATCAGGAACCACGAATCGCGGCCAGCAGGGCGGCGCGAACAAGGGGCGTTGCACGGTTGGCGGCAGGAGCGCCGCGGCACGCCGATTCGCTCCGTTCGAGCGAAACCGGCCTGTCGCTGACACGCTCCCGCAGGAGGGCGCGGAGCTGGCGCAGTTCCTCGGCGGTCAGCGGGGCCGGTTCGTCGGCGCTGGGAGGGCCGCTTTCCACGAAGGACCGCGTCGTCGCCGGGAAGGCGACGATGTCCACGGAAACCACCCGCTCGATGTGCTCGACGGCCTGGCCGTCCGGCGTTCGGCGAGCCAGGACAACGTGCGACATGCCAATGTCACTCGGCCGGGCTTCGATCAGGTCGAGCAGCCAGCCCGTGTTTGGCCCAGCCAGCCGCAAGTCGCCGCGGACTCGGCCATTCTCGAAACGCGGATTGACCACCTGGCCGGCGTAATCGCGGATGGAGCGGCAGATCGGCGGTCGGCCTTCGCCCTCCGAACGGAAGCCGAAAGCCGACGGCGGAGCGCCGAGCCTGGGTTCCGCATGATCGACGAAGACCGGCCGGCCCTCGTAGAGCGGCGCCGCGGTTTGCATCGCCTCGGCAGTGTAGCGGTAGCCGTTGCGGCTCTCGGGGCCGAGCAGGGCCACGTTGCGGACCAGCGACGCATCGCGTTCGACCGTCGCCTCCGCCAGCCAGTCGGCCAGGTGGTGGCGCACCTCCACGGCCAGCTCGACAGGCGGGTTCGCTGCAAGGGTTTTCATGAGGCAGGCTCCTTTCAAGAGAACAGGTCATGCTGGGCACGGCCGCGCCGTGCCGTGGCGTTTCACGCGGCGATTCACTTGCGGGCAACACTCTCCAGCCAGCGCTCCTCCAGCTCCTCGATGCCCGCGTAGCCGAGCGTCTGGCGCAGAGCGTTTTCCTGGCCGAGGGCGAACGACGCTTCCAGGAAGCGGAGCAAGGCCGGCTCGCCGTGCCGCTCGACGAGGAAGCTCACCAGGCTGTAGCTCTGGGCGTAGAAGAGGCCGACGTCGCGCGGGTACTCGCTGAAGCTGAGGACCTGGCGGAGCGCGAAGCGGCGTTCGGCCCGCCCCAGCGGAGCGAGCTGGCGGCGCTGCTCGGCCGGCAGCTCCTGGCACACTGCCAGCCCCTCGTCCAGCCAGCGCGGGATGTAGTTCCCCGAGTAGCGCAGGTGCAGAACGGCGTGGCAGACTTCGTGGCGGACCGTGCTTTCGAGATGCAAGTCGCCCGCCCACAGGGTGATCGCCGCCGAGCCGTCCCGCAGGAACTCGGTGGCGAAGAAGCCAGGATGATCGCGGTGCACGGTGATCGTCACAGGCCGCGGCCAGGGGGCAGGCCTGGCGTTGGGGTCGCGGGACCAGCGCGTCAACAGCTCCGAACGCATCTGCTCCGCCCAGCCGGCGACCTGCTGGGCCTGGGCCGCGTCTGGGGCGTGCACCACGAAGTTGGCGGTGCGGGCGAACTCGCCGGCCAGCAGATGAAAGGCAAGCAACAAAGCACACATGGGGCGTCTCCTGGGGCAAATGGGCTTTGGGAAAACCAGGATCGAGTCATTCCTCGTCCATCAGCAGGCGGCGCAGGATGCGGAAGCCTCCGCCGGCGGGGTAGCGGTCGGACCAGCGCCGGCCGACAGCGGCGTCCACCAGGCTGAGCTTCGACCAGTTCCGCTGGCGGAGGGGCCGCTCGTCCAGCGTCTGCCAGCACCGCACGAACTCGTCGTAAGACATCAGGCGAAGGCGCTTCCGCCGGCGGCGTTCCTGAAGCAGCAGGTCAGGCATGGTCCACCTCTCTCTCGGTTGCGCGGGGAAGCGGATCCTCGTCGGCGCGTTCGCGGCGCATCTGCTCGGGATCGACGTGGTCGCGGCGAGCCAGCTCCCGCGCGCTCAAGGCCCCGCGGTCGAAGTAGATGGCGTCGGCCTGGGCGTCGGCGTGGCGGTTGCGCACGGCCAGCGGCGGCGGAACGATTCGCAGCTCCACCTGGGCCAGCTCCTCGGCGCTCACGAGGCCGAGCCGCAACGCTTCCCGCATCGCCATGCTGAAGAGCTTCTGCCACTGGCCGATGAAATAGCTCTGCCAGGCGGCGAAGTGCCGCACCGCAGGTCCCTCGGCGACCAGGGTGCTGGCATAGTTCCCGTTCGAAGCGTCCGCCGAGAGCATGAACTCCGGCAGGCCGGTCCCCGCGGCGATCGCCAGCAGGATCGTGCGGCCCAGAAGCGAGGCGTCCTCGAAGTGCGTGTTGGGAGCGAGGAACTCCAGGTCGAACCCCTGGGCGTCGATGATGCTGCCTGGCTCGATCTTCACCCGTCGGGCCGCCGGAAGCGTCGAGCTGCGCGAGGTCGCCTGGGCGTCGGCGAACTGGCTCACGGCGTCCGGATGGCTGTCGTGATGCTTCCGCACCAGGGCGATCGAGCTGGCCACCTTCCGCTGAATCAGCTCGACGTCCAGCCAGCCCTGGAACCGCTTCAACGAATCGAGCACGGGCAAGAGCAAGGTGACGCCGCGCTTGACGTTCGCATCGACCCCGATCTTGGCGTGCAGAACCAGCGCAGCGTCGACGAGTTCGGGAGTCGGCGCGGAGGTGCGCCCCGTCTCGGCAGGACAAACGCAGTACGCGACAGGTGCTTCGACGTTGCCCAGCAGCGTCTCGATGCCGCCGGCAGGCAGGCCGGTGCGCGGATCGGGCGCGACATGCTCGGGGTCGATGAAGTGCATCCGCGGCGGCCAGGTCGGCTGGCGGAACAGCCGCAGAAAGCACTCGCCGTCCCGCCAGGTG
>Ga0073934_10005347_pt1 | contig 20000 bp, 16 predicted proteins | sample LarsenN4metaG_FD_76834 | JGI IMG/M metagenome (GOLD analysis project Ga0073934, IMG submission 76834) | Hot spring sediment bacterial and archeal communities from British Columbia, Canada, to study Microbial Dark Matter (Phase II) - Larsen... ... | reverse complement strand
GGCATGGGCCAATATGATAACAGCCGTTGCAAAAAAGTACAACCGCTTTATAACAGCTGATAGCAAAACAGTTTTCCTTAGCTTGTTACTGAATATCGGCGGATGGGCATATGCACAGCAACCAAAGCTGATTTTGCCGGTAGGCCACAAGGGCGAAATGGAGATACTTTTTTCACCCGATGGCCATAAAATACTTACTACAAGCGATGATGGAGCAGCTAAAATCTGGGATGCCCGTTCCGGATTGATGCTGGCCGATCTGCTGGGGCATAAAGGCAATATTGACAGGGCCTTCTTTACGCCGGATGGAAAGAACATCATTACCACGGCTACAGATAATACAGTAAAAATCTGGAACACACAGTCTGGGGAAACACTGAAAACACTGGATGCAAACAAAGGCAAAATCAGCTCCTTTACATTTAAAAATACCAGTAAGCAGGCTATTATTATTTACGATTCAGCAAACATTGCACAAATAATAACAATATGGGATCTTGCTTCAGGTAAATTACTGAACACCATTCAGGAAAGTAAATACAAGGAGGATGACGGAACAATAGTTGGTGCTCCGCCCGTTATTGCATTTAGCCCCAATGGGCAATATATAGCCAGGACAGATACTTATAAGTATCGGCAGGACAGTATGATCGTTGTCGTTGCAGGTATTAATATAAAGAAGAAGCCAGACACATTAAAAGCATACATTCCATATATAACGGCTCTTCAATATAGTAATGACGGAAAAACAATTATAGCCGTCGGTTACCAGCCCGATGCAAACGGGGAAGATAATATCGGGGCAACCGATCGGGTTGCAAAAAAGGCAATAATAGCATTATGGAGCGCTGCCACCGGAAACCTGATTAAAAAATTAAGCCTGGAAATTCCCGGTAATTATATTGAAAAAATACACCTGCCAGATGACAACAATAGAATAGTTGCAGAATTAAAAAGTAATAATCGATATACTCGTTCGGCAGTTCAGGCATGGGATATCCTGTCAGGAAAAACAATATTTACAATAGATCTGAAAAAAGCCCGGGCATACACCATCATGCCTGGCTACAAATCAATTTTCATTACTACAGAAGATGACAGCGCAAAGATCCGGGATCTTACTTCAGGTAGTGTAATAAGCAATTTGGGAAAACTGAAAAAGAAAGAAAATGTATACACATTCGGAAGGGATAAAAAGACTTTGGCCTTCATTGAAAATAAAACTGTCAAAATATGGAACACAGTAACCGGAAATCAGCTGCGCTCTTTAGAGCATAAAACTGAAATCGATTCAGTACAGTTCGGTGCCGGGGATAAAACACTGTTAATCTTCACCCGGGATAATGTTATCCATAAATGGGATCTGGCAACAGGTCATTTGCTGAGTAGTATCAGCCTCGGAGAGGAAGAAGCAAAAACAGTAAATCAAAGTCCCGATGAAAAATTGTTGGCTGTCATAACCCGGGGTTTGAATGAAAAAAAAGTAGCCGGCGAAGAAGATAAGGAGGAGGAAGATCCAGTTATTCAAACGGTTAATGTATGGGATTGGAGTTCCGGCAAAAAACGCTGGTCGCTAAAGATTGCCCATGAAAACCTTTCAATTGAGTTTAGTCCCGACAGTAAAAACCTTGTTCTCTATACACAGGAAAAATCCTACTACTGGAGCGATGATAACCATGCCAGGGATTCTATACAGGTGCATGACGTCATAACAGGCAAAAAGAAATCCGATTTTACCGGAAAAGCCTCATATGTCCAGGCTGCCGCCTTTTCTCCGGATGCAGGCAGAATTATTATCACCTATGAAGATAGTACTGTAAAAATTTGGGATGTACAGGCCGGTAAGTTCTTGGCCTCTTTAAAAGGACACAGCGATATGGTTAACAAAGCACAATACAGTAACGATGGAAATTATATTGTAACAGCATCAGAGGATAGCACTGCCAAAATATGGGATGCTGTTTCAGGTAACCTTTTATATACACTGCCGGCTCATGAAGAACCGGTGTATGCCGCACAATTCAGCAAAGACGGAAAATATTTGATAACCACAGATGAAATAAACGGAAAGATTTGGAATACCTCATCCGGAAAACTGGTACAGACACTTAAAGGCGGTGGTGCAACAGAAACCCGCTTTAGTCCCGATGGAAAATATGTACTGACGGATGATATTCTTTGGAACACCGCTACCGGCGAAAGAATTTTTGATCTTGACTGGCACAACGGCGCCATTACGTACAACCAGTTCAGTGCCGACAGTAAATACATACTGACCGCCTCCGATGACGAAACGGCTAAACTTTGGAGTACAGAATACGGGGAATTACTCTTCAGCCTGGATGAACACACAGCCGAAGTCATCTTTGCCGTATTTAGTAAAGATGGCAAAAAAATCATAACCGCATCCCTTGATAATACTGTCAAAATCTGGGATGCACAAACAGGTATGTTGGAAAAATCAGTGTACCTCGGGCTCAACACCGTTGTAAAGGACTTATACCAGCAAGGAAACAAACTGTTATGTGTAAGCGCTGGCTCAGAAATAAAGATCATTGATTTCCCCTCTGGTGAAATGATATATAGCTTTTACGCAATGGGCAGCGATGATTACCTCGTTGTTGATAAACATAAACGCTATGATGGCACTGAGAATGCACGGAAACTTTTATACTTTACCTGCAACGATGAAATCGTTGAACTCGGTCAGGTAAAAGACCAGCTCTGGGTGCCCAATCTCGCAGAGCGGATCATGAAAGGAGAAAGTATTAACGCAAAAACAATTAATGACCTCAACCTCTGCGGCCTCACCCCCCTCGTAGAAGAAAGACCATCGAACACTTCCGCTTACCGGTTTGGCATTAAACCAGGGAGAGGCGGACTTGGTGAAACAGTGCTGCTGGTCAATGGCATTGAGGTCAAACGCTATAAGCCGGCTGAGCTGAAAAAAACAGCAGACGGGTACGAATTGCAGGTACCCGGGTCTGCCATAAATCACTTATTGATTCCCGGTACCGAAAACCCGATCACCGTAAAAGCTTATACCGCAGGTAATACCATTTCATCAAGAGGAGTGATCATCAACGAAGACCGGACAAATGATTCCTTAACGGCCAGCCCTAACCTGTTTGCCGTATTTATTGGCATAAGTGATTATAAAGGAGAAGAACTCGACCTGAAATATGCTGCAAAAGATGCTGCAGATATGGCCAAAGCGGTAGCACTTTCTGCCCGAAAACTGCTGAATACCGGTGGCAAAGAACATGTTTTTACATATGAACTGACCACGGCCGCTGACCGTTACCTGTTGCCGGAAAAAAACAGTATCAAAAAAACACTGGATGAAATAAGCAGCAAAGCAGCTGCCAATGATATCCTGCTCATTTTCCTCGCCGGCCACGGGGTCATGTCTGCCGGTGACGGAAAGGAGGATAATAAACAATTCTATTTTCTTACCGCTGATGCCGCTCCGGCAATGGCCTCTGCAGCAGAAACAGGTGTTAGCTTTGCCGAACTGACAGACTGGATCAAACCCTCCCGTATAAAAGCGCAAAAAAGAGTACTCATCCTCGATGCCTGCAACAGCGGTCAGGCCATCCGTGACTTTGTACAGCTGGGAAAAACAGAACAAGGATACACCGCGGCCAGGAACGATGACAAAGGACAACAGGTAAAAGCTATTGAAAAGCTGAACAATGCTTCAGGCCTTGTAATCCTGGCGGCCTCTGCAAGCAACCAATACGCTTATGAAATGGGCCGCTATTCACAAGGCTTATTAACCTATTCCTTGCTCAGGGTAATAAAACAGCAACCGGAAATACTGGAAGCCGGACGTTATCTCGATGTGGTGAACTGGTTCAATGCAGCCAAAAAACTGGTCACAGAACTTGCTGAAACCTCCGGCGCACGGCAAGACCCCCAGCTCAATACCAATAACAATTTCAATATAGGGCTTGTCGACAAAGAAGTTACTGCCGCAATTACACTGGCAAATGAAAAACCTGTATTTACAGCAAGTACATTCTTAAACAGTGATGAAAATATTGCGGACGACGATAAAGACCTGAGTGGCTTTGTAAACAAAGAATTAGCAAGTATTGCGTCTCGGAGTGCTGATGGTGAAATCATTTACAGCACCGGGAGCAACGATCCCGATGCCTGGAATCTTACGGGTAATTATTTCGTAAATGGAGATACCATCAGTGTAAAAGTCAATCTCAAGCAAAAGAAAAAAATTCTGCATCGTTTCGAACTTAATGGTACAACTCATAAATTAACCGAACTCGCCGCTGCCATTGTTGCCAAAGCAGCCACTCTTGCACAATAACCATACAGTCACAGTTACAAACAAGAGATTACACCCCGGCAGAAGAACAAAAACATTCACCCCCCTCACCTCAACCTTGACCTTAACCATAATCTCCCTCTCTCCACCCTTGTCATCCCTCCTGCCCGCCGTGGCGTGAACGAAGTGAGAGACCTCCTCAACCTCAACCTTAACCTCAACCTCAACCTCCCTCTCCCTCCCCCTCAACCAATACCCCTTCTTTATCCTTCCTTTCAGCATTAGTTTGTATTTTCATAAGCATACAACAAGAGCTTGTGATCGCTGCCTTTTTTAAGCATCAAAAGAAACTTTTTCTTTTTTTATGTTGCCTGAACATGGCCCTGCTCTTATATGCACAGGTGAGACCTACATTAAACCTGCCCCAACGCAAAACAACATTGCTGCTCACCGATCCGGACCGGCAATACCTGTTCACCTGTTCCGGGCCTTACTTATTCAAGTGGGATATACGTACCGGGCGATGCCTCCTGCAACAACCACTGCCGGCAATACCCAAACAAATCAAGTCTTCCCCCAACCGCCGCTATCTCCTGCTATTATGGGAATTCAAACCATCCCGCTACAGGGCAGATGTCTATGAAATGACTTCACTGGAAAAAAAGAGTAGCCTGGAAGTAGATAGTTTTTTTGAGGATCCCTATGTATATCCGGCAGCAGAGGTTTCCAATTTTGCGTTGGATGAACCCACCGGATGGCTGGGCATTACTACCTGGGAAAAAGTGCTGATGCACAATATACACAGTAAGGAAACCCGGCAATACCGGGTAGAAGGAGTAAGGCAGTTTTCTGCCATTGCTCCTTATGGCAAAACCTGGTGGTTGACCGGTACAGACCTGGGAAAACAAAAGACAGGTATATGGGAACTGAACCCCGCCACCGGGTCACCACCTGCGCAAAAACTGCTGTTTGAAAAGGAATTTATCGTTCAGGAACTCATTCCGGATGCACCCGCCAAAAGATTGCTGATGTTCAGTGATACAAAGCAAGTGGATGAAATCAGTATCACTACGATGACGGTAAAAAAAATCAATAACAAAGATGAGTTATTCTGGAGCTATGTGCAGTATTTCTTTGATACCGGGGCCAACTGTTTTTATTTCAGTAATGAATACGGTTGCTGGTCCCTGTTAGCCGGCTCAAATGAAATAAAAAAACTGGCAAGAGGAAGGGAACGGTTCAATTATTTTGTAGTCCCGTTTGATACCGGGATGGCTCTTTACCTGGGCAAGCAGCTGGAAGAAACGGCAACGCTGTTCTGCATAGATTCTGTTTGTTTTGGCCCGAAAGACTGTTCCTATTTCTCCAAACCCGTGGTCATCTTTGGTTCTGCGGGTATAGCAGGTTTTTCTTCCGTCACTCAGGGCAGGCCCGGCAGGTTATTATTGCAGAATAGTAACAATAAAGCGGAATGGGATCCGGAAAGACTTTCGCTTGTCTCGTTAAAAGGAAACTGGCAGGCAGGGCATATACCAACTTATAATCCGGCGATCTACTTACCGGGCAGGAAATGTTATGCAGATCTGTGGTATTCATACCCGCAGCAAGACCAGGTCAAATATTCACTGGGCTTATACGATCAAAACGGTTTGCCAGATACCATGATTGATATTGTTACTTTACCTGCCGACATCAACCGGCCGCATTTGTTTGCCCATCCTGCTGCAGATACAGTTTATATTATCCACCCGATGGGCAAAAAGGCTTTTATCAGCAGCCTCGATGGCAAGAAACCAATGGAGATTCCCTTGCCTGAAAATATTGCTGCCTACTGGCCGGCTTTTGATAACCGCTTTTGTTACCTGCCCAATGGGCGTTTTATATATACCGCAGATCTTATTTTGGAACTGGATCCCATCGGAAATAAATACCGGGTGATCGACAGCACTAATTTCTCCAAAAGCCAAATCATGTGTTATGACTCCGTTGACAAAGCAGTGATCTATAAAATTGAACCTGTATCCGTAAGAGGCAGCCAGGTAATCAAATATCAGTTTACTACCAGGGATACCGTTGTATTGCTAACAGGATTTGATGCGTCAGAAACAAAACTGGTACACCCATTTACCTGGAAAAAACAACCAACTTGGTTATTGGTTAAAAACGGTGGACGGGTAGAAATATGGAACCGAAACCTGTCGGAAAAATTATACCAGTTTACCCCGCTAAAGAATACTGCAATAAATGATGTATTCACCGACTATGACAAAGGCCGCCTTATCTTCCTTATGAGCGATTATTCCATGCGTATCCTCGATATTCATGAACTCAGGCCTCTGCCGCTAGTGTATTTTCAAAAACAGGGCAGGGAATGGTATGCAATGGCCATCGATAGTAATTTTAATTATTTCCTCCCTGCCGGTCAGACGGGCATGGTCAACTGGGTGTACCACGACAAGGCTTATGATTTCATGGCCTTTGACAAATATTTTAACCAGCCGGCAAAACTGCTGAAGAGCCTGCATTCGGCAGACACTTCCTGGATTCGTGTTTTACAAAAAGCTACTGATACCCGTTTGAAAAGAAGTAAAAGGGAACTGAACGAACAATCAATCACCGAACTGCCTGTAGTAATGCTGGATCAGAAGAAAATCCCCTTTGTTACCGATAGTGCTTTTGTGGAGTTACCGATTCGTATAAAAGCAGGTAAACTACCCGTTATCCGCTGGCAGGTATACGCCAATGGCCTGCCGGTATTGTATAAATCAATCGCTGATCTAAAAAAATCATTGCCGCCGGGCAAGGATAGCAGCTTTACCTGGCGGCTTGAGCTGCCGGCCAATAAAAGAACACAGATCAGTATCCGTTTCTTTGATAAGAATGATAACCCTTCCCTCGCCGCAGAAACGGTTATATACCGCTATCGGGGCAGGGAACGGCTTTCACCCAAAATCTGGTACCTGGGCTTCGGTGTCAGCCATTATAAAGACAGTAGTTACAACCTGCGGTATGCGGCAAAAGATGTAACCGATATGGCGGCAAGGTTCAAAAAAGAAATAGACAGCTACGACCGGGGATCACCGGTAACGGTTACGGACAGCGGGGTTGTTTGGAAAAATATTATCAACGGCCTCGCCTGGCTCGCCGAAAAAGCAACCGTAGGCGATGTGGTACTGATTTCTTTCTCGGGCCACGGTATTACTGCCAAAGACGGAAAGTTTTACTTCATGCTCTATGATTCAGACTTTACACAACCAGAGAAAACAGGATTGCCCTTTGATGCACTTTTCGAAATGCTGAAGGTCCTGCCCTGCCGCAATAAACTCGTGTTACTGGATGCCTGTGAAAGCGGTGATTATGATGAAGAAGGTTTCATAACCCGCCAAAAGCCCGGTGAGCAGGTAACTGTTGATATAAACGGAAAAAGAGGAATCGATCTGGGAAATACGCAGGCTGCAAGGCCTGCCATCAATTACCTCGATGTGATGAAGCAATATTTTGTGGACCTTGAAACGGAAAGCGGCGCCACTATCATTGCGGCCAGCTCCGGAACCAGTGCTGCCCTCGAAAATGAAAAATGGCAAAATGGTGTATTCTCCTACGCATTCATGGAAGGCTTTTTTAATTTTAAAGCAGATTACAACAAGGATAAAAATATTACGATAAGCGAACTGGCGGATTATATGTCGGAAACCGTTATCCGCCTGACCAACGGTTTTCAGCATCCCTCCATCAGGAATATCGATCTGCGTAACGACTGGATCATTATTGAAAAATAAGTCAGCACCCTTAATCTTAATCTCAACCTTAACCTAAACCTCAACCTCAACTTCTTTATCCTCCCGCCTACCCACCGTGGAGGGAACGCAGTGAGGGACCTCCTCAATCTCAACCTCAACCTCAACCTAAATCTCAACCTCTCCTTATCTTCACCCCATGAAAACATTCGCCCCATACCACCTGCTCATCGTCCTCCTCTTTTCCCTCGCCTTAAAACCATCCTTCGATTTATAGAAGGTAATATTCCCGATCGTTCCTTTTAAAGGAATGATCCCTTTTTGTTGTGCCATAAACTTTGTTGTTAAGAATAAAAAAATCGGGTTCACATATTCGGGTACCCGGTAGCGGGGTGCTTCACTCAGCTAGCATGAATAAAACACCACCGCTGCAATTGCAATACAAGAATAGAAACACATTCAGGCCACTAAAAATCAAATGACCGTTTAGGCCAGCTTTGCCATCTTCGCTCAGCAAGGCCATATAAAGTAAAAAATGCCGTTCAGAACCAAACCCGCCGGCAGCTTACTCCCACCTTACTCCCACTATACTCCCACTTTCCTGCATCATCATTTCACTCCATCGAAATAATCTGTGTTAATCCGTGTAATCCGTAGTCAAAACATTTTTCGCTCCATCAAAATCATCTGCGTCTATTTGTGTGCATCCCTACCTGCCGGCAGGCAGGTGTGGACTAATCCCATTCACCGAAGGTGAATCCCTTTTGTATTTAATTAATTCGTGGCATTCGTGCCATTCGTGGCCAAAAACATTCCACGTCAGTGGAATCCTCCCTGTCCTTTGTGTCTTCATGGGAAACTCATTTCGCTTCAGTAAAATCATCTGTGTGTATTTGTGTGCATCTGCGGACAAACCTCATTCCGCTTCAGCGGAATCATCTGTGTTAATCCGTGTAATCCGTGGCTACCCCACTTCATGCCCTTTATGTCGCTATGGTAAATAAATTTCACAACCACCCTATCTTTATTCCCATGTGGCTCCCCTTCCTCAATATTTTCTTCTTCATCTTTCACACTGCCTTCACTATTTTCAACATGAGTGGCTGGGCCTTTCGAAGATCAAGAAAATGGCACCTGCTTACCATTCTCCTTACGGCCGCATCCTGGTTTATACTCGGTATCTGGTACGGCTGGGGTTATTGTGCCTGCACCGACTGGCACTGGCAGGTAAGAGAAGCTATGGGCTATAACGACCGGTCCAATTCCTATATCCACTTCCTGCTGTTGAAACTTACCGGTAAAGACTTTAATGCAGCGCTGGTAGAAAAAGTAACCTTGTATGTTTTTTTGCTCTGTGCAGCATTGAGTATAGGGCTCAATATCCGTGACCGGAGAAAAGCTGCCAGGCAGTAGAATCTTTTTTACCCCTGTGGTTTTATATTTACAATTAAATCACCGTTTATGCGCCGCTGCCTGCTTGCCATTATTGTTACGGCCTTATTGGCTGTTCAGTCACTGTATAGTGTTGGTCAGCCGGCAAAAGCAGAAGCTGCCATTGCAGAAATCATGCAGCAACACGAAGTGGCCGGTCTTTCTGTGGCTGTGGTAAAAAAAGGAAAGATCATTTATACCCATGCATTTGGTAAGAAGAATATCGAAAAGCAGCTGCCATTGGAGGAAAATGATATTTTTCGCATAGCTTCCATCTCCAAATCGTTTTCCGCCACGGCCATCATGCAACTGGTGGAAGCTAAAAAATTATCACTCGACGATAATGTAAGCAACCTCGTGGGTTTCACGGTTCGCCATCCTGAATTTCCCAACACGGTCATTACCCTGCGGATGATTCTGTCGCACCGCTCTGCCATCAACGACAGCCAGGGTTATTTCACCCTCGATGCTATCAACCCGGCTAAGAATACCAACTGGCAAAAATGCTACAGCGAGTATGAACCGGGCACCGGTTACCGCTACTGCAATCTTAATTACAACATGGCCGGAACGATCATTGAAAAAATATCCGGCGAACGGTTTGACCGCTATATTCAAAAACATATACTGGAACCATTGGATCTCTATGGCGGCTATTGGGTGGATGGGCTGGACAGTACAAGGTTTACCACCATTTATGAATACGATGATTCACTGAAAAAACTGGTGGCGCAGCCAATGGCCTATGCACCACGAAGGGACGAGATAAACAATTATGTAATGGGTTACAGCACCCCCATTTTCTCTCCCACCGGGGGTATGAAGATCTCTGCTCCGGACCTTGCCCGCTATATGATCATGCACATGAATAGGGGTAAAGCCAATGGCAGGCGGATCATCAAAAAGAAAAATGCCATCACTATGCAAACACCCTTGTCAGAAAAAGAAGGCTATGGCCTGGCTATCAGCACCACTGATAAACTGATCGCCGGCAAAACACTAAAAGGTCATACCGGCTCAGCATACGGATTATTCAGTGCCATGTTCTTCGATCCCAAAGAAAAATGGGGTTTGGTGGTCATCAACAGCGGCAGCAAACCCGGCTATACAAATGGCTACCATACAGTCATTCGCAAAACCGTAAATGCTTTGTATGAGTTCATGATAAAAGAGAAAGAGTAAACGGAATTAGTAAAATTCATTTGAGTCCTCCTGGTCAACCATCATACCGCTTCAACGGGTTCATCTGTGTTCATCCCGGGCCAGGCCCCTGTTGGTTATTTTGTTTGGATTATATCCCTAAATGCAATAACATTGACAAATCAATCCACCCCGCTATCCGCCTCCGCTCTGAAAGCTGAAAAACCTTTCCTGCATTTTATCAAAGTTTAACACCACCGAATGCGAACCAAACTGCTGCAGGCATCTCTCCTGCTTTTTGTAGGGGTCATTGTATTTACCAGCTGTGTTTCCCAAAGAAAAACCGGCTGTGATACTTCCGGCAAGATCAAAAGGGAGATCAAATTCAAGGGGTTTCTCTGAGCAGCCCATGTACTTAGGTTATAAGTGCTGTTTCTTTACAGCTCTCCTGTCGTGCTATCCTTCCGTCATAAGATCAGTCGGATAATATTTTAATGCTTTACCTTAGTGAGCATCAGATCATTTGTTACATCGTTAAATCTATACTATGAGCCTCGCCCAACAATTTATTGCTGAAATACAGCAGGAAGCTGCTGCCACCAAAAGATTAATAGCGATTGTTCCCTGGGAAAAAGGAGACTATAAGCCCCACGAAAAATCCATGACGCTGAAAAGGCTGGCTTCACATGTAGCCGAGATCAGCGGCTGGTGGAAAGAATGCCTGGTACAGGATGAACTGGATTTTGCCAAAGACAGCGGCAAACCAAAAGAACATAATTCCACCGAAGAGATGCTGGCATGGCACGATGAACTGGTACAGAAAGCCGTTGCCATTTTGCAAAACACAGCCGATGAAGAGTTTACCAAACCATGGACCATGCGGCAGGGAGAACAAATATTTTTCACTTTACCCAAAGCAGTGGTGGTGCGCACCTGGTGCCTCAACCATTTGTATCATCACCGCGGGCAGCTAACTGTTTATCTCCGCCTGCTGAATATTCCGCTGCCGGGTACCTATGGCCCTTCAGCAGATTTTCAGGGCTGATAATATACAGGTATCACTGCTGAAAATACACTTTGCTGATCTTACCTTTTTCGATGAGGTAGATGGCAACTGCATGTACTGGTTTCGGGCCAAAACCGGATACTTCTTCATGATCTATCACCATATTGCCTTGCACAACCCTGTTCTTTAAACGGCAATAGAGTTTTGGAACTTTGGTGATGAAGAGATAGTCTTTCCGCATCTGTTCTTTTCCCTTTGATAAAAGCTTGCCGGGAAACTCATAAATCTCCACATCCTCTGCATAGGGCTCAAGGAAAGCTTCAAGGTCATGAGCGTTATAAGCATTCAGTTGCTGCTGCACCACTTGCTCAGCTGTGTTGATTACAACCGAAGCAGGATTTACTACTGTACCTTTATTAATGATCCACTCAATACTGCGCCAGTTGGCAAGAGAGTCAAGTGGATTTTTATTTAACAACAGCAGGTTAGCCGTTTTACCCGGCGCAATGCTGCCCCATTCTTTCTCCTGCCCCATGGCTTTGGCGCCGTTGATAGTAGATGCTTCCAGCAATTGCCAGATCGATAATCCTGCTTTTTGCATGGCCTGCAGTTCAGTAAAGAAAGAGGAAGCATGTTGCGTTCCTGTATTACCTGCATCGGTTCCCGTGGCAATGATAACACCACCATCAGTCAGCTTTTTCAGGTTCACCGCCATAATAGAGTCCATTGTCGCCTGGCTTTGCTGTTGCACCGGTGATTGCAGCGCCCTGATAAAGACTCCTGCCTGCACCGTATCCGGCTGCGGATAGTCAATGATGGTACCGATGAGTTCGGGATTGGCCATATTCAGTTCATCCGTGCCGAAATGATAAGTATCTCCCAGCACCTTGCGGTAATTGCCCGCCACCACTAAGGTGGGGCATAGCACAGTTTTCTTTTCCTTCAGCAGTTTTACAAACGTATCGGAAACAATTTCATCATCCACACTGTGCACTAAAAAATCAGCGCCGGCTTCAACGGCCAGTTGTGCCGTAATGCGTTCTGTGGCATGCACGGCTACCCGTAGTTTATGTTTATGTGCTTCATCAATAGCGGCCTGCACCAACGGTAAATTCTTTCGGGCTCCCTGCTCAACATCTTTATCCAATACAATGTACCATATCTTGATAAAATCGGCTTTCAATGCCAGCTGCTCCTGCACAGCCTTACGGGTTATAGAATCATTCAGCATCTCCACAAAAGGTGCATCATTGCCAAGATTTTTAAAAACAGGTGGTACCCATGTAGTGAGTAGCGGCCCGGTCATGTTAATCTTTGGCGACCATGTTTTGACAGCAAAGGAATCCCTTTGTTGTAAAAAACTCCTGCTGCTGCCTACATCAATTACGGAAGTAATACCTGCAGACAGATAACGCCGAAGCAGATCATCCATATGCTCATGTGTCCATTTTATCTCTTCACTATAAGGGCGGATCTTACGCAGATCAATGGCATCGGGCCGGGCATACAAACCACCACTCTGGAAAAAATGCACATGGGCATCCGTAAAGCCGGGTACCAGGTATTGGCCATTCGCATCAATCACTTTTGTACCCTCCGGCAACTTGAAGGCCTTGTCCTTATCAACTGAAACGATTTTACCCTCCTGCACCAATACGGAATAACCGCTAAGGATTTTTTTCTTCTCCACATCCAGCACATTGGCATTCTTGATCAGCACCTGTGCATAAAGCAATTGCGTACAAAGCAGGGCGGTAACAAGGTTTACTATTCGCATATGCAGGGTTTAAACAGGTAAGTTACTTATTTACAATGGTTGAGAAAAGCAAGGCAAAATTTAAGAGAAGCTTTATTTTAATGTTGCAACATTGAATAATAATTTACCTACCTTTATACAGCATCATGCAACGTAAACAATTTATCTATACAATCGGAGGGCTTGTCACCATGGGAAGTTTAGCTGGTTTTAAACGATACACAGATGACCTGAAAGAACAGGAGGAGAAAATGCCTGTGCTGTTCATTGGTCACGGTTCACCTATGAACGGGATTGAGAACAATTCATTCAGCCGGCAGTGGGAGCAACAGGGAAAAGAGTTACCTGCCCCCAAAGCAGTGCTGGTGATATCGGCCCACTGGCTCACCAATGGTACACATATTACCGCTATGGACCATCCAAAGACGATACATGACTTTGGTGGCTTCCCGCAGGAATTATTTGAGGTGCAATATCCTGCCCCCGGTGATGCATTGCTGGCACAGGAAACCAAAGACCTTATCAAATCCACCAATGTAGGACTGAACCATGACTGGGGACTTGATCATGGTGCATGGACCGTGGTAAGAAGAATGTACCCGGATGCAAAAATTCCGGTACTGCAGCTAAGTATTGATTACAGCAAGCCGGCATCCTATCATTACAACCTCGCCAAAGAATTAGCAGCCCTGCGAAAGAAAGGAGTACTGATCATCGGCAGCGGTAATATGGTGCATAATCTCCGCTTGGTGGCATGGGATAAATTAGACACCCCGGGTTTTGGTTATGACTGGGCGATTGAGATGCATGAACTGTTTAAACAAAAGATTTCTGACGGCGACCATGCCGCACTTATCAATTATGAAACATTGAGTAAATCAGCAAAGCTGGCCATCCCCACACCGGATCACTACTACCCGCTGATGTATATACTGGGTTTACAGGAGAAAAATGAAACCCCGGCTTTCTTCAATGACCAGTTAGTGGCCGGTTCGCTGAATATGACATCGGTGAAGTTTGGATAACAGGCGATACTTATCTTGCTGTACGATTTCTCTGAAATGTTACACCAGCATTTAATCAAACAATACGACCTGCAACCACACCCAGAAGGTGGGTGGTACAAACAATCGTATAAGAGTGCTGAATACATCAGCGCTGCTGCATTGCCCGAACGGTTTGGTGGTGACAGGCCATTCTCCACTGCCATTTACTTTTTATTGGAGAAAGATAACTTCTCTGCCTTCCATCGTATCAAAAGTGATGAATGCTGGCATTTCTATAGCGGAGGTCCGCTGGAGATTTTTGTGATTCAGCAAAACGGGGAACTGGTTACTGTTATATTAGGTAATGATTGTAGCAAGGGTCAGTTGTTTCAATATGTGGTATCGGCAGGTTGCTGGTTTGCCAGTCGTCCTGCACCCGGCAGTGACTATTGCTTTGTGGGCTGCACGGTTGCCCCCGGATTTGATTTTGCAGACTTTGAATTGGCCAATGCTGAACAACTGATCAATAAATATCCGCAGCACAGTACAAGTATCAGGGAGCTATGCCGCCAATAAAAATCATTTTTGCTCAAGCAATTTTTTTACTTCCTGTTTGATATAACCGTTCTCAAAATAATTGTACAGGTATTTACCCGGGCAGGTGGTTTGTTTGGAATAATCCCGGTGGGTAGCCAGTGTTTCGTAAGGAATTTTATAGGTCTTGCTGCACCAGGCAATCATTTTTATCAGGGAGGTCAGTTGCGCTTCCGGCACTTCCACTTCATTCAGGTTTCCAAGGCAGCTTATCAATAAATGACCTTTAGGATCATATTCTGTATTTGTTTCCCCTACGGTATACACATCTCTTCCTTCATAGATCTTTCCGTCCGGTGCAATGAAAAAATGATACGGCACATCAGCCCAGTTACGGTCTTTGCCCATGCCCCATGTTTGAATAGCTTTGATTTTTCGCATCGCATCATCGGTAACCAGCAGCTTAGTTCCTTCGTGATGCACTGTTATTCTAACCGGTTCATGACGCAGGTAAGGTATGGGGGCGTTCGCCTTCCATTCGGACCGGGGAATAATGCTGACATCTCTCATCCATGACTGAATTTTTCCGGAAGAAGAACAGGCCATTGTCATACATAGTAGCACAATAAGTGACCAGTAATTTAAACTGCGCATGTAAGGCTGATTGAGTACTAAAAATACAGAAGAGAACTCAGATCACTTATGGCAATAAAAAAGGGGCACCTGTACAGATGCCCCTTTTGTTCACCGTAGGAACAAGTTATTTCAGATGCTTGGCAAGAGCTTTTGCTACATCAAACATTGAAACCTGAGCCTTACCACCAAAGATGGGTTTCAGCTTGGCGTCGTTGTTGATCATACGTCTGTTCTTGCTGTCCTGCAGTTTGTTGGCTTTAATGTGAGCCCAGATCTTTTTAACAGCTTCTGTACGGGCCAGTGGTTTGTTACCTACCACTGCTGCCAGGTCAGCACTTGGCGTTAATGCTTTCATGAAAGCAGCATTAGGTTTGCGGGCTGATTTTTTCTTAGCTGGTTTTTTTGCTGCAGGTTTCTTAGCAGCTTTTTTAGCTGGCTTCTTTGCAGCTGGTTTTTTTGCTGCAGGTTTCTTAGCAGCTTTCTTGGCGGGTTTTTTCTTAGTTGCCATGTTGTTTTAGATTTTGAATTGTTAACGGGTTTTCAGTATTACCGGTATCAAATATAGAGTATTTATTTATCCCGCATACGGAGAAAAAACTTTTTTCCCCTCTGAATATGCACATTTTTCATTGGGAAAAAAAGGTACTGCTATTCAATTTTCATTGGAGAAACCAGTATTTCGTATCCTTCGGTCTCCGTTGCAGTGCTTAAATTGTGCTGCACAATCTCCCCGCTTGTACATCAATATTCATAGTCACAATGCCCCGTCTTCCAATGAATGGGTGATTCAAAACCTGCATTCTCATTGGGAAAAAGCAGCTTTACCAGGTCGCTTTTCCATTGGTATTCATCCCTGGTACATTGAAGATGACGGGCAGGAGCAGTTTCGGGAACTTAAGCAATGGAGCACTCATCAGCATGTACTGGCCATTGGAGAATGCGGCCTCGACAAAGTTTGCAGTACTGATTTTTCCCTGCAGCAGGTAGTATTTGTACAACAAATACTACTGGCCAACGCCATTCAAAAACCACTGATCATTCATTGTGTACGGGCATGGGAGGAAATGTTTTCTCTATTGAAAAAAAGCGAAAATAAAGTTCCTGTCATCTTTCATGGCTTTGCTAAAAATACAGCACTGGCCAGCCGCATCACCAGTAACGGGTATTATATTTCATTTGGGAAAGCGTTGCAGCAGCAAAGAGTTAGAGAGATGCTTCAACATATTCCGACAGTACGTCTCTTCCTGGAAACAGATGACGCTGCGCTTTCGATCGAAACAGTGTATGATCTTGCTGCCAGTGCTTTATCAATTGACCACAATTCACTTAGTTTGCAGCTTCAACAAAATGCAGTGACTGTTTTTGGCACTGCTATTTTTCAACCATGACTACTGATCTTTCCTGGCTTTCACGGACACAATTGCTGATCGGAGAAGAAGCTCTCCGTAAACTGGCTGCTTCACATGTAATGGTAGTAGGATTAGGCGGCGTTGGTTCTTATGCAGCTGAATTCATTGCCCGTAGCGGGATCGGGCAAATGACCATTATTGACGGTGATGTGGTAGATCCTACTAACCGCAACCGGCAACTACCTGCCCTCGCCACCAACCATGGCATATCCAAAGCACTGATTATGGAAGAACGGTTAAAAGCCATAAATCCTGAGCTGCAGTTGCATGTTATCAAAGAATTTATAAACCCTGAGATGGTGTTACAGCAACTTTCCCATCGCCCGGATTATATTATCGATGCTATTGACAGCATTACACCCAAGGTCACTTTTATCCGGCTGGCTTATGAAAGTAAATTGCCATTGGTGAGTAGTATGGGGGCAGGGGCCAAACTGGATCCCACCCGCCTGCAGGTGGTGGATATTTCCAAAACATATAATTGCCCTTTTGCGCAGCAGATCCGAAAAAAACTAAAAGACTATAAAATATACAGGGGAGTAAAAGTGGTTTTCTCCCCTGAAGAACCGATAAAGGAAAGCCTGATGCTTACCGATGGCAAAAACTATAAGAAGTCGGCCTATGGTACTATTTCATACCTGCCTGCTGTGTTCGGAGCAGTGGCCTCCTCCGTTGTCATCAGGGACCTTATCAGGAAGTGAATGGTGGCCTTATTGCTTACCTGCTGAACTTTTGCACCAGTGAGTTGGATATCACTTTAAACTCATCGTTTTTCAAAACGATCTGGTAACTGTTGTTCATCGCCCTGATATTGGGATTGGAATAGTGTTTCTCATTATAGGGTGCCAGCATATCTTTTTCTTCAATTACATTACCCTGTTCATCTGTTTTTCTTACCAAAACACGGTACTGAAAATGCCAGGGGTTCAGGTCATCTTCATTTCCTTCATGGGAGTAAGAATCATTGAATCCTTCAAAGATCAGTTCGTTTACATGATCCTTGTGAGCCACCAGTTGTTCAGTAATTTCTATATACTTGTCCAGCTCAGGATCGTCCTGGATGATACCGCTGTCCCATACCATCTCACCATTCAGGAAAATAACCATTCTGTTGTCGACATGCTTTACATTGATCCAGTATTGATTTTTCATTGTACTTGTTTTTATTGTTTGAGTTTGTTTCTATGAAATGGTGCCTGATCCGGAAAGGCTATTTCATATTAAAATTTTAAAAAAATTAAGAGCCAAAGTTGTAAAACTATCCATTGATCACAGATGATTTAGGTTATCTGATTAGCTGATATTTATTCCTATTCAACGCCGGCAGGCCTGATAAAACTCAGGAACAGCAGGCCGGCCTTCATCAGCCCCGTTATTGCCGGACAGGCAGGACTCTATTGTCTAAAATGATCAGGTTCACCCGGCTTAATGAGTCATCTCAGTTAAATAGGCCGTATCATAACAGTAAATTGAAGGCAACAGCGGCATGAAAGGAGGATTATTAGTTATGCAAAACATTCTGCAGAATGATATAATCATACCCATTGATACCATCCGGTTACAGGCTACCCTGACTATTCCCGGAAAAGTGATGGGTATGGTCATTTTTTCTCACGGAAGCGGCAGCGGCCGGTTCAGTCCGAGAAACAGGTTTGTCGCCGATATTTTAAATCAACATCATATCGCCACATTGCTTGCCGACTTGCTGACACCGGAGGAAGATACTGTATATGCAAACCGGTTTAATATCGAATTACTGACCGGGCGTCTTATTGCCTTAACCCGGTGGATCTCCCATAGGGATTTTGGGCAAACAATTCCTGTCGGCTATTTTGGCGCCAGCACAGGGGTCGCCTCTGCTTTACAAGCAGCTGTGCAATGCAGCAATATTGTCAGTGCCATTGTATCGAGAGGTGGCCGTCCGGACCTTGCTTCAGTTTCATTAGCTTCTGTAACAACACCTACCCTACTGATTGTCGGATCACTTGATGAAGAAGTGCTGGCGCTTAACCGGCAGGCACTGGTGAGATTATCCTGTGAAAAAAAATTGACAATCATAGAAGGCGCTACCCACTTATTTGAAGAGCCCGGAAAACTGGAAGAAGTTGCCCGGCTGGCTACTGACTGGTTCCTGCATCATCTCCGCCAACCCGTGACTATTGATGATACTACCAGTAACTATTAAACTCAATACTATGTTTTTCAAAAACCGATTTGATGCAGCTGCACAGTTGGCCCCTTTACTGAACAAGTATAAACATCAAGCCGCTGTGATAATGGCTATTCCGAGAGGAGGTGTTCCACTGGGGTATTACCTGGCCCGTTACCTTGATCTGCCGCTGGATCTGCTAATGGCAAAAAAATTAGGGCATCCTGCAAATCCCGAGTATGCCATAGGCGCCGTAAGCCTGGAGGGAAGTATTGCCGAAGACTGTATTGATATCCCTGAAAAATATATCCTTGACGAAACAAAACGCATCAGGGAGCAGCTAAGGGAACGTTACAAACAATTCATGGGAAATAAAGAACCAGCTGATATAAAGGGCAAAATTGTAATAGTAACGGATGATGGAATCGCCACCGGAAGAACCATACTGAGTGTTATCAAAATATTACGCAATAAGCAACCGGCTAAAATAATAGTGGCGGTACCTGTTTCTTCCGAACAGGCAGCAGAGCGAATCAGCCATGTCGTAGATGAATTTATCTGCCTGCATACACCTTACCCATTTTTTGCCATTGGTAATTTTTACGAAGACTTCTCCCAGATGCAGGACAACGAGGTCATTCAGCTATTGCAGGAGTTAAAAGCAATGGATAAAGTGGGCTAACCCTCTGTTGTTTCGGGTTCCCGGGGTTCAATAAACTCATTCATGTAAATACGGAAAAGAAGTATGATATAGTTCACCAGCAAAGGACCAAATATCAACCCGATAAAACCAAACAAACCTAATCCCACTATCACCCCAATTACCGTAACCAAAGGATGAACGTTTCCCATCCTTTTGAGCAAGGTGATGCGGGCCAGGTAGTCGATATTTCCTGTGACTACCACACTATAAATGGCCAACCCCATGGCG
>Ga0073934_10005345_pt1 | contig 20009 bp, 14 predicted proteins | sample LarsenN4metaG_FD_76834 | JGI IMG/M metagenome (GOLD analysis project Ga0073934, IMG submission 76834) | Hot spring sediment bacterial and archeal communities from British Columbia, Canada, to study Microbial Dark Matter (Phase II) - Larsen... ... | reverse complement strand
ATAGCGCCGCGGTGCAATCCACTCTGCATGCCCCAAACCCAAAAGGTTGTGCCATTGATGGTCGCCGCATTCATCGCCTGATTGAAGGTGACGGAGATACTTGTGGTTGAGGGCACGCGCAAAGCGTTTTGCCTAGGCGAAACACCGATGATTTGCGCCTCGGTGATCGAAGCACGAAAAAACAGCAGCAGCAATATTGACACAACGCATCTTACTGAATGAAGATAAGAGAATCCTATACGCATTTTACTCGTCCTGTTGAAAAATTGAGAGGAAAATCGAACGAAAGAACTTTTTCAGGGCAGTGGCAGATTCTGAAGCAACATTTAAGACTAAACAAAACACGGAGGTTACTTTCCCAGTATCATTTTACGGAAAGCAGTAAATGAACCAGCTTCTAAACGATAAAAATAGATTCCAGACGCCAAACCTTTAGCATCGAATGTTATATGATGAAAACCCGCTGCGATCTCGCCGTCGACCAGCGTACGCACCAACTCACCGGCCAGATTGTAAATGACCAATTTCACATGACTCGCCGCTGGCGTTTCAAAACGAATCGTCGTGGTTGGATTGAATGGATTGGGAAAGTTTTGTGCCAAATGAAAAGTGGATGGTAAAGTTTCGCTTCTGTTAACCTCAGACTCGTCGTTACGTTCGGTATCAGTTGTCGCGGAAAAGGCTGAGTTAGCGCCAGTCCCAAGATACTTGATGGTAACGTAATCCTTAGTTCCGTTAGAACTGGTGCTGTAGCCCGTTATATAAACATTTCCAGAGCCGTCAACCGTGATAGCCTTCGCGCCGTCGTGAGAATTAGCCGACCCATTATAGCGCGTAACCCACTGCTGGATCATTGTGCTGTTGTATTTGATCGTGGCGAAATCGTAATTCCCGTTTTTATTGTAACTACGACCTGTGACATAGACATTCCCATTGTCGTCAATCGCAAGTGCGTATGCTTCGTCATTATTATTTGCCGCATTGTACCCTGGACCCCCTTGTCCAACTCCTGCATTATTGTACTTGATCGTTTTGTAATCATAATTCAACCCCGAATTCGTAATGGCACCTGTTACATACACATTCCCGGCGCCATCAACTGTAAGTGCATAGGGATTGTCCTTCTTAAGACTGCCTGTGTAACCAGCACGGGAGGCCCATTGTTTGACCCCAGCACTATTGTATTTGATCATGAGGTAATCAGTATCTCCATTGCTCGCCGTTGTATAGCCTGTCACATAAACATTATCGAAGCCATCAACCGCCAGCGCGTTGGCTCCGTCATGATTCTGCGCAGGTCCATTATAGCGGGCAATCCACATTTTGACACCAGCGCTGTTATATTTGATGGTGGCATAATCATAAAAACCACTTGAGCCAATACTGCGGCCTGTTACATAGACATTCCCAGCATCGTCAACATCAAGAGCAGTAACATAATCATCGGAATTCCCCGGCCCATTATAGCGGGCAGTCCACTGTTTAATCCCTGCACCGTTATATTTGATCGTAAAGTAATCAAGATTCCCTTTGGAACCGGTGCTAGAACCTGTGACATAAACATTCCCGGAGCCATCGACTTTAATGGCAACAGAAGTATCGCTGGCGCTTGCTGGCCCGTTGTACCGTGCAACCCATAGTCTTTGGCCGCGATTATTGTACTTTAGGGTGGCATAATCAGTCGTTCCGCTCAAGCCATAACTATAACCCGTAACGTAGACGTTTCCTAAACCATCAATCATCAGGGCGTAGGCTTCATCGTGGCTGTTCCCCGGCCCATTATACCCGGCAATCCATTGCTTGACCCCCGCGCTGTTATACTTGACTGTCGCGTAATTTCGGTTACCATCGGAAGCGGTATTGTAACCTGTAACATAGACATTTCCGGCGACATCCACAGCAATGGCTCTGGCTTCGTCATCAGCATTTCCTGGTCCGTTATAGCGCGCTACCCAAGCTTGCGTTGGAGCAGCGGAGAAGCTTGCTGATTCAGCCAATTGTGTGGAACTGTTTGAAGGCAGAAAAACATCGGTTTGTGATTGCGCCTGCGCAAATGCGCAAGTCATGAAAATTGATACCACCAGAATTTGTCGTTTCATGTTTTTTCTCCGGGTTGAATCTTTGCTCTCCCCTGCACAAGAGAGATTCGGTGTGGATGAAGCTATGAAATGCTATTTATTTAATACATGACAATCGAAAATTTGCAGAATTTTGAGAGAGAAAACTGTTGCAATTTTGATTTTATATGCTTAGATTAAAACATTGTAAATTACTATAACCCCCCATTTTCTAAAAACTTAAGGGGATCACCAAATGCCAAACTAATTTAATTATTGTTGGAGGTTACCTATGAAATTCTTTTCCGTTAAGATTTGCTTTTATGCTTTTCTCATTTTTGCCGCCAGAGTCTCTGGGCAAAATGAGTTCTCATCTATAAGAACTGTCTATCCAGAATGGTGGGGGGCAAAATCGGATTCAACCGGTGATAGTGGTCCAGCCATTCAAAAAGCCATTGACGCTTGCCCAAATGGCGGGGAAGTTTATCTGAGTGGCACCTCCAAAGGCTATCTCGTTTCCACCGGTCGCATCAAATTTCCCAGCAACAAAACGGTTCATTTGCGTGGTAATGGTACCAATATTTACTTTTCCGGTTCGGATACGTTGTTTATTATCAGAAGCGGAACGACGACTTCATCGCCTCGTCAAAAGATCAGCGGTTTGCGAATGGTCAAAGTCGGAACACGCGGACAGGGATATGCCATAGTATGCAACAATACGGTTTTTCAAACCATCGAAGATTGCCAAATCGAATTTTTTAAATATGCCATTGAATTAAGCAATACCGGCACCAGCGGATTTACGGAGGCAACCACTATTAAAAAGGTGAAGGTTGTTAGCTGCAATCGTGGCCTGCGTTTCAACAAAATCGGCAGCATCGCTTCTTTTAAAACCACCAACGTCGAGGATTTTACGTGGACAGGAACACACGCGATTGTCGGAGTTGATACGGCATTTGGGATTTATATAAGCACCGGCGCGAATGTCTATGCTTCTCGTCTGAACGCTAACATTTATTTGAAAGATACCACGGTTGCTGTATATAGTAATGGCGAACTGCAAAATACTACAGGATTTCTCACTATAGAAGTCACTGGAACAACGTCCGAATCGAATACAAAAGCTTTTTGGTTTGGCCCCAATGCCATTAACATTTCATGTTTCATTGTTGCTGATTTCACCGGTAATGAGTATATGGGTGAGATCATGAAAACCGAAACAACCAATCCCATTCAAGGCATATTCACCCAAATCAAAGGGGTGGGCAACCAGAAAAATAGGGGTATATCTTTTATTAGAAATAGCTCGGCATCTCTCACTCGAATTGCATCAGTAACAGAACGCGATCTCGCCACACATGATTTCGTTTTTGATGTAAAATCAGATTCGACGATAGTCATTCGAGCACGGCGTGATCATCCAATTAACATAGTTGATATTGAGAATGGTTATATTATGCCCTTCACTGGCATGTGGGTAGGAAAGAACAAGACAGTCATAAGCAACAATACAACAGAAGATGTCAGGGATGCCACATTTCTCCGCTTGGCTAACACAAGTGCAGTCACGCTCACTAACTTTACAAATCCAACAGCCAACCAACTGTTATTTGTCTACCACGCTACTGATAAAACGACGATACAACATGGCACTTCGATAAAACTTCACGAAAATATAAATTTCGTTCCGGTTGCAGGCGCATTTCAAACATTCATCTATGATTCACAGGATTCACGCTGGGTAGAGATAACGCGGCCGTCCTTGCCAGCCACCACAACGACTGAAAGTAGCGAAAGTGCAACTCCGAATGTTGTTTGGATTAGTTACCTGCGTCTGAACAATGCTAATCCTACGACAATTACTGACTTCATTGGTGGACGGAAAGGACAAATTTTGACAGTTAGGCACCTCAACAACAAAACTACCATACAACACGGGACAACGATTAAATTGCAAGGAAGCACGAATTTCACCGGCAGTGCTAATGCCACACAGCAGTTCGTTTATGATGAGGCGGCGGTAATTTGGCTGGAAATCAGCAGGATAACGCCGTAACGTGGCCAAAAACTTGTTGCCTATTTACAGACCGGTCACTTCTACAACGTTCTATCGCATCATAATTTTGCCGAAGTGACCGGTCCGATTTTTTCACAAGCACCATTTTTACCTTTTGAGCCTGCCTTTAAAGGCGCGACTACGAACCAACTACGAATGACCTTCCCGCACCGTATTCCACACCGCAAACTTCTGCCCGCGATAGTTGCTGAGAATGCCCACCAGCGAGGCGTAATTCACCAGACAAAAATAATACGGCACGTAAAACAACTTGGAAATCGAGGGCCGATGCGATTGCAGCCAGCCGATGATGGCTAAAACGTAAAACGTAAGTTGTAAAACGAAAAAGATTCGGTGGATTTGCCCATAATGCAACAAAAACAGGTTGGCGAAAAAAGCTCCGGCCATGAACACCGGAATCATCCACCGCAGCAGTTTGTGGGAAACGACTTGCACGGTGTAAAAACCAAAACGCAAGGGATTCAAGACTTGTTTGACGCGCCAAAGCCCGCGCCAGGCGCGATTGACGATGCGAACTTTGCGGCGAAATTCTTTTTCAAACGATTCGGCGCCGCCTTCAAAAGAAAAAGCCTCCGGCTCGTAAACATTTCTGTAGCCCTGGGCGACGATCTGCAGCGGATTGACGAAATCACTCAAATCTTCCGGCCGCATCGGACGAAAAAGAGATTGGCGAATGGCGTAGATCGCGCCATCGCCGCCGACCAGCGAGCCGATTTTCGTTTCCATTTTTTTTAGCGCCAGCTCGTAGCGCCAATAAAGATTCTCGCTCGCAGTTGAGTCCGCGGCGTTTTCCTCAATCTCATAACGCGACTCGCCGGTGACGCAGCCGACTTCCGGGTCAGCAAAATTGCGCACGAGATTTCGCACGGCCTGGTGATGATACAACGCGTTGGCATCGGAGAAAATGACAATTTCACCGCGCGCTTGCGGAACGGCGGCGTTCACGCCAACAGTTTTGCCGCCGCGTTCGCGCATGCGCAGCAACCGCACACCGCGACTCGCGTACTCTTTGACAATGTCGTCAGTATCATCATCCGAGCCATCGGAAACCACCATGATGTCAAGGCGGTCACGCGGATAATCGAGCCCCAGACTGTTTTCCAATTTCCGGCGAATGACCCGGTCTTCGTTGTAGGCGCTGATGATCAACGTCACCGGCGGTGTGATGGCGTTACGCCGAACGGGCTGACCTTTGGTCAATCGCGTGACCAGCAGCAGGAATAAAGGATAGCCGGCGTAGACCCAGAGAACGAGCGCGACGCACAGCGCAAAAAAAATGAGCATGATTTATAAAATTAGTATTGGCCTAAAAAAATAGTGAAGTGTCTCACAGTAAAAGAAAAAAGAATCGTCCACAGAAAAGAACTGCCACTGAAATGATTTTCTAACCTGAATTATTCATAAACCACCAAGACACGAAGACAAAAAGTTTTAATTTTATAAAGCCTTGGTGAACTTGATAAGTAACACTCAGATGTTCTCATCAGGATTTCATAAGTCTGGTGTTCTTCGTGTCTTGTGTCTGTAAAATCTGTAAATAATCCAGGCTAAGGAATATTACGAATTATCGCCGGCCCGACCCAGCGCGTAACGAACAGCGGCAATTTCTGCCAGAGGCGAATGGCCAATTGATATTTGTCATTTTTCGGGCTGAGGTCCGGCATTTGATGGCCGTTCGCCAGCCAATATTGCCAATGCAGCGGCGCCGGTTTCGATCCCCACTGCGCTTTGAATTTATAAGTGCCTTCGTCGGGCGAGCATCGGCCGAAATCAAAGCGCTTGAAGCCTTTTTCGATGGCAAATTTCAAAACCGACCAATAGAGCAGCATGTTTGCCGCGAGGGAATTATAACGGCGAAGACTCGACGCCCACGGAATTTCCAACGTCTCACGAAAACCGCAAACCAAGCCGGCGGCGAGCGGCTGGCCGTTCATCAGCACCGAGCAAATCCAGGTTGAGGCGGGAAAATGTTTGAGAATGCTGGTAAAGAATTTCTTCGCATAAACCGGCGTGCCGAGATCGCGCATGTTGGCGGAAAAAACTTCGTAAAAATTCGCCAGTTCTTCTTCGCCGCCGAGGCGAACGACGAAGCCAAGTTTTTTCGGCTTGCGAATCTGGGTGCGAACCGTGGATTTAAGCTGATTCCACAAAACCTCCGGATCATCCGGCAAATCAAGCCGCATGGTCACTTTGTGTTGTTTCGTTGGCGCCTTGTCCAGCAGCGGCGCTTCGTGGCGCAATTCGATATACGCGGCGCCGCGCTCGGTTGCCAGATCGCGCGCAAAGTCAAACAAGCTTTGTTGGGCTTCGGCATGAGCCGCGACAATGCCGCCGTAATTTAAAAATGGCAGAGAGATCAAAAACGATCCGAACAAGCGGCTGCGTATATGCACCAGCGGCAAAATGCCGTGAATGACGCCGTTTCCCTTGGCCATCAAATAAAAACACGAATGGCCAAAGCTTTCTTCAATCACTTTCTTCCACCCGCAAAGATGAGGGTAGCGCGCCGACGGTTGTCGCAGCACGAAATCATCCCACAGCGCGGTTTCCGAATCCAGCAGGGTAATCTTCATGTCAATCTCAAAGCAAACCTCACGACTGCGGCAGGAGAATGCCCTGGCCGGGCAGGCCGTTGCCGTTGAGCGGCGCGGTCGCCGGCCAATCATTTTGAATGGGGGTGGCCTTCAGAACCTGGCGCAACGGTCCGAAAGAAAATTCGTCGAGCAAACGGCGCAGCTTCTCTTTCATCAAACTCAGATTGCCGTAATGCCGCAGTTCTTTGAAAAATCCGATCTTCAGGCGCGGGAGATCGGGATCAAGCTCCCAGGGATGGAGATAAATAATGGCAGGCCGGCCCTCACGATTGATGCGGCGAATGCTGTGACGGATGAACCAATAGGGATAAAGCCGAAGATAGCCGCCTCCGGCCATGGGAATATTTTTGCCGCGCAGTTGAATCGTGGACAGCGGAACTTCGACCAGACGCGGGTAATTTTTCAAATTTATATAAAACGGAAAACGCGGGGCATCGGGAATGCCGTACAAATCGTGTTTAACCGGAAAAATGCTGGAATCGCAAGTGAGGCCGAGATCAGCCAGGGCCTCCCAGGCCCACAACGAGGACCGCGTAATGGAATAACTCGGCGCACGAAAGCTATTGACCGGCTCCTGAGCCAAATCTTCGAGAACCGCAATGGAGCGCCGGACGTCGGCGGCAAACTCCTGCCGACTTTGCTCGTAAATGATTTGATGCGAGTAGGTATGCGAGCCGATCTCGTGGCCGTGTTCCTGAATGGCGATCACGATTTCAGGATAACGCTCGGCCACCCAGCCGAGCACGAAAAAGGTCGCCTGAACGTTTTTCTCCGCCAGGATTCTCAACACCAGACAGGTGTTGGCGACGACTGTGCTTTTTAAGCTATCCCACTCCTCGCGGCGGATTTTTCTGCGGAACAGGGAGACATGAAACCATTCTTCGACATCAATCGTCAATGCGTTCAAAATGCTCATGGATGCCAAATCGAAGAAGCAGCAAACGGCAAAAAGCAAAAAAACACGCTCATGAATTTGGAGCTGCTTTTGGGAGTTTGTTTTTTCCTTTTGCTTTTAAGAATTCTGCAAAAACCACGCGACCGTGCGTTTCAAGCCATCCCTGAAATTGATTGCAGGTGAAAATCCTAAAATTTGTTCCGCCCGCGCGATGGAAGCCAGCGAGTGCTTCACGTCGCCGGGACGTTCGGTTTCATAAACCGGCCGCACTTCTTTGCCCATGATTTCGGCCAGAAACCGCAGCAAGGTGTTCAACGAATAACGATCGCCGCAGGCAATGTTCATCACCTGTCCCGGCGCTTCCGGTGCCGAGCAGGCGAGGAGATTGGCCTGCACGACGTTGTCGATGTACGTGAAGTCCCGCGATTGCTCACCATCGCCGTAGATCACCGGCGACTGGCCCTTCATCAAAGCGGTGATAAAACGCGGGATCACCGCAGCGTATTGCGAAGCCGGATCCTGCTTCGGTCCGAAAACATTGAAGTACCGCAACGCCACCGTTGGCAAGCCATAGACCGCGTTGAACGACAAGGTGTAACGCTCGGCCGCCAGCTTGGAAACGGCGTACGGTGAAATCGGATTCGGCAGCATGCTCTCATCTTTCGGCATTTGCGAAGTGTTGCCGTAAATCGACGAGGACGAGGCGGTGACGAAACGTTTGACGCGCGACTTCTTCGCGGCCCAAAGCAGATTGAGCGTGCCATTCACATTCACTTCGTTCGAGGTGAGCGGGTCTTGCACCGACCGCGGCACCGAGCCCAGCGCCGCTTGATGCAGGACGTAATCGACGCCATCCACGGCGCGTTCGGCCGTAGCCGGATCCCGCATATCACCTTCGATCAAATCGATTTGGTTTTCCAAACCGGCGAGATTTTGCCGCCGCCCGGTGGCAAAGTTATCCAACACCCGCACGTGCTGGCCGCGCGCGATCAAAGCCTTCACGAGGTTGGAGCCGATAAAACCGCCGCCGCCGGTAACGAGATAATGTGCCATTGTCTCCCTCGGTAATTCGGAGTGCAAAACTTTAGTTTTGCGATGCTAAAGCCTCACACTCCGCTTCGTATTTATTTCTTCTTTTTGTCTTCGCGAACGTAATACTTGTAGCCGTAATAAGATTGGTCGTAATAATACGGCAAAACCGATTTTTGATTGTTGACGATCACGCCGAGAATATTGAATCCGGCGTTGCGCATCATATCGACGGCGCGTTTGACCACTTCTTTGTGCGTTTCGCCGGCCTTCACCACCATCAGCGCGCCGTCCATCTCAGGACTGAGAATCAGCGTATCGGTCACCGGAATGACCGGCGGCGAATCCACGATCACCGTGTCAAAATAAAATTTGATCTCCGAAAACAAATCCCGCAAGCGCGGCGAGTTAAACAGCTCGGTCGGATTGTCAACCTCCGTGCCGGCGGTCAAGAGCCGCAAATTCTCAATCGCGGTGCGCTTGAAACAGGTATCCAGCTTGCGCGCGCCGTTCAAGACGTCGGCCACGCCTTCTTCTTTCGGCAGGCCGAAAAGCTGGTGGACGCGGGGCCGGCGCATATCGCAATCAACCAGAATCGTCTTGGTGTTGCGATAGCGCGCGACCGTGCAAGCCAGCAGCGCCGCGGCCGTGCTCTTGCCTTCGCTCATCATCGAGCTGGTAACGAGGAAATTTTTCATCTCCGCCGCGCCGTACAGATTCTTGAGCTTGGAATACAGCCGGCGAAATTCATTGGCGCCCGGCGACTCGTCGGCAAAATGCGCGAAAAAAGCCTCGCGCCGCGTTGTTTTCGCCGGAACGGTTTTGCTTGCGGTTCTATTCGTCGTTTCGGTGGTATGGGTCTGTATTGTATTCACCTGCATCTCGTCTGCTCCACAACAGGCAACCGCGAATGAGCGCGAATTAACGCGAATAAAAAATATTAGCGTTGATTCGCGGTTTAAAAATGTTTGCCGAAAAAGCCTACGGCCACAGGCAAAGATTTCATTTTAATAGATTATAGCCTATTTGAGAATGGCGTCAAAAAGAAGTTGAATGCCCTTGTGATCGTATTCGGCCAGCTTTTGATTGCGCTTGGCGCGGTCAAAGGCCGGGTTGATTTGCTGCGCTTTCTCGAACTGTTGAACCGCTTTGTTATTGACGAATTTGCTCATCACCACATAAGCCACGCCGAGGTGATTGTACAGATCGGCGTAATTCGGATGCTTGTCGATAATATCCTGCAATTGCCGGATGTGACGCCAAATCGCCGCGCTGTTGAGCTTCTTGGTATTATAGAGAACCTGCAAATAAAAATCAATAACAAAACTCAAATCCGCCGGCCTGGCGGCGCTGCGCTGGCCCTGCACGAAAGCTTCGTAAGCCTTCTCGTACTCATTGCGCCGCAGAAATTCTTCGCCGCGCAAGATCTGCTCATTGCGATAATTCGGATTGATTTTCGCCGCTTTCTCCAGATGCTCGATCACGCGTTGATGGCCGTTGACCGACAGATGAAAATCTTCCTTGGTGACGCCGTTGAGCACCAAAGCCAAAGCCAGATTGAAGCAGGCCTCGGCATAATACGGATTGATATTGAGCGCGCGCTGAAATTGCTCCACCGCTTTTTTGCATTGCTCTTTTTTCAGATACGCCGCGCCGAGGTTGTTGTGGTAATCGGCGCGCTCGGGTTTCAAGCTGATCGCCTGCTCCAAAACCGCAATCGCCTCGTCGTATCTGCCCACCGCGGTATAGGCGCTGCCGAGATTATTATACAGGCCGGAAATGCGTGGATCGAGAATGATCGCCTCCTCGAACTCGTTGATCGCCTCTTCGTACAAGCCCTTTTTTAAAAAAGCCCGCCCGAGCAAATTTTTGGTCTCGGCGTTATCCGAATCTTTCAATTTTTCGGCCAGCTTCAGCAGCGTTTGGATTTCCGATTTCTTTTGCTCGTGAAATTCACGGGTGCGCGCCAGCAGCGCCTCTTCGGAAAGTTTGGGCTCGTAATCCTGATGGTGCGAAGCAATCAGCGCCCCATTGCGAAAAAAAGAACAGATGATCTGGTTCTGATAATTGCTGTTGGCCGTTTTAAGAAAATATTCGCCTTTTTTGGCCCGCACGACATCGTTGAAAACAAAATCGCCCATAGGTGAAACCTGTTCGTAAATGAGTGAATGTGTTTGGAAAGTCACTGATCGGTCACTTTTGTACACGGAATTTTAACCCTTTAAGTGACCGGTCAGTTTCGCTTTCTATAGCTGGCCGGCATACTCGAATCTTTTTTGGCGCGTGTTGAGATTGGCGTCGCACAAATATCGATATACCTTCGACCGGCTGATCGAAACCGGCGGGTCAACACGTTCCTCGAGAAACTTGCAAATCATGTTCGCGCCATAATCAGGATAAGCCGCTATAATGCCGCGAATCATCTCGGCGACGTCGCCGCTCATCGGTATTTTCGGCAACTCCGTGAGGATCGGTTCCGAGCCTGATTTTCTTTTTCCGTTCGTTTTTGGTTTTTCCGGAAAACTCGGCGTCAAGTTTGGTTCGGCCTCCGCATCATCGAACAACGCCGCGGCTGGCGAAGTGATTTCAGTTTTAGGCTTCCGCTTTCGCGGCGTGACGCTCGGGATTTCCTGAGGCTCTGCCTCATCTTCCGGCACGGCCGCCGAAGGTTGCCAATCGGACGCGAAGTTTGCCGCAACCTCGGTCTCATCAAACAACGCTGTTGCCGGCGAAAAGACTTGAGCTTGGCGCTTTTGCTTCGTGGCCGCCGGTATTTCCGCCGGGGCGGTTTTGTTCTCCGGCGAAAACACCGAAGCTTGCCAATTAAAATCGAAATCGCCGGAAATCAACGCCGCCGCAATCGGCCGCTCGTCGTCCTCCGCTCTCCTCACTTCCATTTCATATTCTTCCGGGAAGGTATCGATCTCTTCCAGAATCCAGGGATCGTGAATGTCATGGGTTTCAAAATCATCGTCATGCTCATCCGCCGCATCAAAAGAAGAATATGCGGGCGGCGAAAAACCGGCCGCAGGTGTGGAAAATGGCGGCGCCGCAAAGTCTTCGGTAAAGTCTTCCGTCACATTCCCATTATTATTGTGAGCCGGCGCCGGCTCGGAAAAAACAGTCTCGGCGCCGTTCGTATTGGAAAATTCCCTTTCCAACTCCGAGCCAAAATCGTCAAGATCTCCAAACGCTTTTCGTGTCGCGGCTTGGCGTTCTTTTACCTGTAAATGACTTTCAAGATCAAGGCTCAATTCCGAAAACGTTTCGGTATCATGCCTGAAAGAATTTTGAGCCGCCGGCGCGGAAAAATCGACGGCGGCCGCAGTCATCGGCTCGGAAACCCCGGCCGTTTCATCGGCGTCATCGACAACCGGCTCATGTCCGGAAAAATCGAAGTCGGAACCGGCAAGCAAGCCGGAAAATTCCTGCGTTTCCGTATGCTGGCCGTCGTCAGAAGCAGGCTCGTGTTGGTGGAATTGCAATTCCGCTTCGGCGCCCACATGATCTTGATCACGTTGATTCGAGGTCGAATCGGAATCGCCGGACGCATAAATGTCATTGAACTGCGTATGTAGTGAAGGCGGCGGCAAAGATCTTTGGGGAACAACCGGCTCGAAGGCCGGCCGGCCGGCGGTCAGCAATAATTCGTACATTTCCGGGCCTTTGGCGGTCAGCGAAAGATTGGCCTCGATTTCAAGCGTGTCGTCGTTGATATCATCTTCTTCCAGCTCAAAACCGTTTTCAGCGGGTTGATCAAACTCGGCCTCGACTTCAACGGTTTCGCCTTTGACGGTATACGGTCGTCGATATTCAGCTTCGTCGTCGTATGAAGGCGCCGGGGGCCTGGCGGCAAAAACCGCCGGCGCGTTTGTTTCAATCGTTTCTTTGACCGGGATGGCTTGAGGCGCTTTCCGGTACGACGGCGGTATCACCTGTTCAAGCACGGGTTCAGCGGCAGGCTCAGGCGGCCGAAAAGCTCTGATGGCTTCATCTTCCGTATCATAAGAACTGATGAAGCGGTCGAGCTCGAGCAGGAGAAAAACATCAAAAACATCGGTGCTCATGCCCGCGAGCTTCATGTCGCCGTCATTTGCGCGCACGCGGCGCAGCTCCGCCGTGAACGCGCCCCAGCCCGCCGAGGAGATAAACTCGACGAAACCAAGGTCGACAACCATTTTGAAAAATTGTCTGGCCAAAAGATAGCTCACCACTTTTTCAAATTCACTCACCGTCGAGGCGTCAAAGATGCCTTTCAACCGGATGATATGAATTTGACTTTCGGTGACTTCTACCGCTTCGACCAGACGTCTCTCAATAGCCAAAATCTGCCTCGCGAAGACTACATCCGTAGGATTTTTTAACGAACCGCTAATTGATGCGAATACACGCCAATTTTTATTCGCGTTGATTCGCGTCAATTCGCGGTGGATAGATTTGGTTGCGGCAATTTGCCACGCTACGATAATGTCACTTCCTCATCGGCTTCGGCAAAACTAAACGGCGGCTTGCCGTTTTGCGCGGCTCGTTTCGCCAAAATCAATCTTAGGCACGGTTCCCAACACCGTGAGGCCAAGAACCTCCTCGACGTCTTCCACCGACTTGAATGAATGATCGAAAAATTCGATTAAATAAACCAAACCCACACCTAGGCCAAGGCCGCCAAACAAGGCCATGATGACAATTTTCGGCTGGTCGGCGGTGTTCGGCGTAATCGGGCGTTTGGCCGGATCGGTGATGTTATAACGCACTTCGGCGTCGCTGCGGCGCAAGCCATCAATCAATTCGGCGCTGCGAACCTGATCTTCAAAAGTTCTGACGATTTCTTCCAATTTACTGACATTATTCTGAAGCTGCGCCAGGTCCAAATCCTGCGAAGGCCGCTGAGTCAAGCTTTGTTTATAAGTTTGCATCAATCCTTCTAAAACCGATTTTTGCCGGTTGAGCAATTCCAAATCCGTCAGCGTTATTTGCCGTTGCACGGCCAAATCCAGCTCGCGCGCTGAATAACCGTTGCCGCCGGCAACACCGGAGGCGCGAATCTCGTGCTGCAATTCTTCCCGCAGCGTCGCGATCTCCTGATTGAGCTTGATGACTTGCGGATCGCGCCAGCTTGCCTGCACCATCAACTGCGCGACGCTCGAGATTTTTTCGAGCATCTGGCCGCGCAAGCCGCCGGCTTTGCCGGAAAGCTGGATCGCGATACGATCCTTCATTCCTCCGAGCTGATTTTCGAGGCTTTGCAGTTGCCCGCGTTTCTCGGAAATTTCAACGTCGATCGATTTTATCTGTGCATCGACTTGCGGTTCGTTCTGCAAATTGACGCCGAAACTGCGCGTTTGCGACCACGCCATATTGGTTTTAAAGGCGCGCAGTTTCTCGCGCGCTTCTTCCAGCTTTTGTTTATTCTCTTCAAGCTGTTTGCTGGCAAAGACGTACGTTTCGCGCGGCCCAACGCTTTCTGCCAATAATGATTCTTCGATAAAAACGTCCGCCAGGTTTTTAGTCAGATTGTAGGCAATGTCCGGATTCGCGTGCGTGATGCTCAATTGAATATAATTGCCGCGTCTGGGAAAAAAGAGCGAAGTTTCCACTTTTTGGGCAAGCCATTCAAGCTGCAATTTCCGGATGACTTCCTGCTTATCGACATGAGGCTGCAGGCGCAGGAGTTCTTCCGCGTGCTCAAGAACGCCTTCGGTCGGCTTGAGGTCGATGCGATCCAAAACTTTATTCAACGTGGTTTCCGCCAGCAATTGCTGCCGGATATTCTCAGCGATATCGGTAATTTTCGGCAACCGTTTGATTTCGGTCCCGGGCGCCATATCCGTTACGCTTTTAATAATCGCCTGATTCGCCCCCAGCATAATGGTGGTTGTGGAAGTGTAGAGCGGCGGCGTCGTCACCACGTAGACATAAGCGCCGGCCAAGGCCAAAATCGGCGGCACGATGAGCAGCCACTTCCATCTTCTGGCAATTTGCAGCAAACGCCGCAGATCGATTTTTCCACCTGGTTGTGCCATAATCATTTGCCTTGACCAAACAACTGATTGAGCAATAAATACGAGGTGACCACCGCGACCGAAGCCTTGATCACCTCCACCGCCGAGGCCGTCAAGAAAAACCGGCGAAAGCTTTGCTTGCCGGGAATATAAACGGTGTCGCCCGGCCGCAAAAGCAGCGGCGCCGGCGAGGCGGTGCTGGTATATTTTTCCACATTCACCGAATAAACCACCGGCGCTTCCGGCCCGCGCGTGATAATTTTGACGTGCTCCAAGTCCGGCTCCATAATCGGGGAGCTGGTGTTAAAGCGATTGGGATAAGCCGGCCCGCCGGCGCGCACGATGACTTGCAAAACGTCCATATCTTTTTCGATTGGATAAACGCCCGGCGCGACCACATGGCCAAAGACGTAAACCGAGCTGGCGGAGCGTCCAAACAAACCACCGCTTCCGCCGGCCGCGATGGGCGCCTCTCCAAACGCCCCGCCCGTCGTTCCGGCGCCGGAAGGCTGGCTGGACGGAACATAAATATTGTCGCCCGGAATCACCGCCGGCAGACCTCGCAAGTCGTTCATCGCAAAAGCCGACGACAAATCCACGGCGATAATTTTCCCGCTTCCGGCGCCGCCGCGTATGAGCTGCACATTGCTAAGCTGTGCGGTTGGCTGCGGGCCGCCGGCTTCGAGAATCGCCTCCCAGATCGACGGCATTTTCTCAAAACTATATTTCCCCGGCGCGCCGACGGCACCGGTAATGAAAATCTTTTTGCTGCCGTATTCGGTGACGGCAACCGTCGCCTGGGTGATGCTTTTATTATAAATCGAAATGCGCTCGACAATTTTGCCGCCGAGCTGGGAAATCGTCATGCCGGCCGCGTTGATGCGCCCGGCCAAGGGAATGTTGATTTTCCCTTCGGTGTCGATGCGAACCGACGGCACATTCAAATCCGGTTGCTGCCAAAAGGAAATCGACAACACATCGCCGGATTCGAGAATGTATTCCTGCGCCAAAGCCGGATGAAAAATTCCCCAACCCAAAACCCAACCGACAAAATAAGCGACTGCTTTCACACGCATGTTTTCACTCTGTCGAAAAATCTACCGCGTCGTACCTTGCACCAGATTACTGCCGGAATAAAATCCGCCGTTGTCATAGACGAAAACCTGATAGGTGTACGTTTTTCTTCGCTCCAGGCCGCGATCCGAATAAGCCGTCATCGCGCGATTATTGTTGAGAATCGCAATGGGCTGCTGCTTGGCCGGGTCAATCGGCGGATCGCCGGCTTTGGCGCGAAAGAGGCGATACGACGCAAAATCCGCGTCGTTGTTCTGCGACCACGACAAACTCAACGCCGCGGTATCGGCGGGCGCCGGCTGCGCCAACGTCACCGGCGCCGGCGGCAGATTCGGCGCCGTGATCACGTTGCCGATGTTGCTGCCAGTGGCGTTGCCGGCTTGATCGTAGACATAAATGCGATAAAAGTATTTCGTCGCCGCCTTCAGATTTTCGTCAACATAAACGGTTTGATTTTGATTGGTAATCGCCGCCGCCAGTATGCTGAGCGAATCAACCGCCGCGAGGTTGGAACGATAGACGCGGTAACTGGCAAAATCATTGTCGTTGCTGCGCGACCACGAAAGCTGCACCTGGCTCGAGCCGTCGCCGACCAAAAGCGGTGTGTTCAAAATCACCGCGGTTGGCGGCAGATTGGCCGTGGTTCGCGCGCTGACCTCGTTGCTCGAGGCGCTGTTCAGCCCGGCCAAATCAAACACCACGAGACGGTAATAATACGTGGCGCCGGCTTGTAGATTCAAATCCGTGTAGGTCGTCACCTCGCGAATGGTGATGCGGTCAATCGGCGCCGAGCGGAACGGATCGAAATTCGGCGTTGGGCTGCGATAGATCGAATAATTCGCAAAATCAAAAGTATCCTTCGACGCCGCCCAGGTCAAACGCAGCGCGCTTTGCAGCGACCCGACGGACACTGGCTGAAACAGCGTGACGGCGTCCGGCGGTTTTTGAATGGTAATCAATGTTGCCGCCGTGACCGTGGGGGCGACGTTGCCGACGCGGTCGGCGGAATTCCCGCGAACTTTGGCTTGCAGCACTTGCACGTCCTGCGGAATCGTATAATTCAATTCATAAATCCCGTCCCGCGCAACCTGGTCGCCTTGCGTGCCGTCGTCGAAAAGCAAAATATTCTGCGGACCGGAAAAGATATTGATCGTCGCCCTGCCGCCGATTTCGTTGGCCGCCAAACGAAAATGAATCATCTCGCCGGCATTTTTAATCTGCCCTTTGGTATCTTCGGTCACCGCGGTAATCAAAGCGGTGGTGTCCAAAATGATCGTGTCTTTCGCCACCTGCGGAGATTCGTTGCCGTCGCCGTCGCGGAATTTCGCATAAACCGCCTTCACCCCGTCGCCAAACGAGAGTATCCACGACACCGTGGTTTCGAAGCGCTGCCAGGCGGCGTCGGTGAACAACGAGTCGTTGCTCAATTTCATCAACGCGGTGCGGGCCGGCGCCGTCAATTTGAGCGTCACCTCGCGTTGCGCAACGTAATCGGCGCCCGCTGCGATGATGATCGAAGTGAAAACATTCAGCGAAGCCGTCACAGTCGCCGAACGCTTGCTTTCAAAGCCGTTGGCGTTGACCGCGCTGGCCTGATAAAAATATTTGGCCTCGCTTCGCAAATTTTTGTCAACGTAACGCCGGGCCATCGCGGTGTCGAGAAAGGCAAACGCCGCGGTCGTGTCCCGTCGGTAAATCCGATAGAATTTCACGGCGGCCGGATTGTCGATATTCCACGCCAACGTGACGTTTTGATCAGTAATCGTCACCGCCAAATCCCGCGGCGCCGGCGGAAATTGGCTGTCTTTCGGAAACACCGGATTGGCCGGCTTTTTGTCGCAGCTCCACAATCCCACGCTCACCCACAACAGCGCGGCGGCTAAACCGAGTTTTCGCTTCATTGCAATTTGGCGTATTGATTCGAGCATCAGCATGGCGAAGACAATTCGAGTCAAAATTTGGCGTTGACATTAAGTTTCACCGCGGCGCCGCTCAGCTCGGGCTTCCGGTCGAGGGTCACGTTAACTTCCACAGCGCGGTCGCGGTAAGAGGGAAAAAACAAAAGCGCGTCGGCTAAATTATAGGCGTAAATCAAACCGGTCAAAATCAACCAACGCTGGCGCGTCTCATAAGCGTTATCCAAATCCGCCTGGCGCGCCCTCACCTGCGCGATCAAATCAGCCTGACCCTCTTGAGTTTTTTGATTCGCTTGAAAATTTTTTAAGGCCGCGTTATAGTCACTCAGCGCCTCGGTATACTTCGAATCCTGATAAATCAAAACCCCGGCGGCGCTGAACTGCATCACGCCGATGATCACGCCTCGCGTTTTGTGATCGCTGTAAGCCTGGCCCCAGCCCGGCACGAGCATCGACCGCCACAGCGCTTTGTAGCGGCTCTTCGACGTCAGTTTGATCGACAGCTTGTCGTCGCCTCGTCCGTTGAAAACGTAATCCGCTTCCCACGTTTCGTATCCCGGCGTGGCGGCGCGAATACGATAAGAACCTCTGAGAAAATGCGTGATGGTGTACGGCGTGCGGCCGATCATCGAGTATTCGCCGTCGAGAGCAACCACAGCGCCAATCGGCCGGCTCAAGATTTGAATTCTCGCCTCGAAGGCGGCGTCATTCGAAGGGGCCGGCTCCGCGGCGTAAGGCGAAGACTGCGCCTTCGCGAGCTGCGCGTCATTCAGCGCCACGCCGAGGAGAATCATGCCTGCCAACACCCAACAATGGAAACAACCGCGAAAACGCCAATGCTTTTTTGTCCTGCTCGCCGAATTTTCAATTCGCATATCATGTTGTCCGCCCTCGCAGCTCGACCAAAGGTGAGGCAACATCTTTACACTCCTTGTCTGAACCGGGAAAATCGGTTTGCTGCCGGATGTCCGGTTCAGGATTTCACCACTTCACGGCCATGGATGATCATCCACAGCGTTTTCAGCATAATCCTGACATCGTATTTGAACGTCGAGTTTTTCACGTACAGCAAATCGTACCGGAGTTTTTCGCGCGCATCGTCGATGGAAGCGTCGTAGCCGCAGTAAATTTGCGCGATGCCGGTGATGCCCGGCTTGACTTGCAGCCGCTCGGGAAACTGTGGAATCTCGTCAAGCAGTTTCGCCATGATTTGCGGGCGCTCCGGGCGCGGTCCCACCAGGCTCATTTCACCGCACAGCACATTGAAAAACTGCGGAATTTCATCGATGTGAATGAAGCGCAAAATGCGGCCCATGCGCGTCACCCGCGGATCATTTTTTTGCGCCCACACGGCGCCGCTGTTTTTTTCCGCGTCAATCTGCATCGTGCGAAACTTGTAAACGGTAAACGGCCGGCCGAACAAATCCTGTCGGCGGCGCTCGCCGGCACGGCGCTCGTGCGCCACGGCAATATTCACCTGCCGGCGGTCGCGCTTGCGATAATTCAAGCCGGCGCGCTGCTGGCCGTAAAAGACCTGACCCTTGGAATCCATTTTGATCAGAATCGGCACGACGATGAAAAAAATCGCGGAAAAAACGAAACCGGCGATGGCGCCGACAAAATCCAGCGTCCGCTTGCCGACTTGATCCCAGAAATCGGCTTTGGTGAACGGTGCGGCAATTTTTTTCACCAACTTTTCCGGCGCCAGCAGAATAATCGCCAGCGAGCTGAACAGGAAAAACGGCGCGATCAGCCATTCGCCTTTCAATTTCGGCCAACGCCGGCGGCTCGAGTGCTTTGGCGAATACGACGGTGAAAGCTGTGGGAAAGCGGCACCGAACGCCGGATCGATGGCGGATTTGATCACAAGATGATAACGACGCAAAGCGCTTTCACGCAAGAATCCGTTCGTCGAACCGGCCGGCGTGTCGGTCCAATAGGCATGCGTTGCATTCATTGAAATACCGTTTCTCGAACTCTGGTGGCGCGCGCCAACCGATACGCGCTGCGGTTCAAGCGTTTCTGAAAGTTCCATTTTCATTATCCGGTTTATGACGTCCTTTGGTCAATCTCGCTTGCCTGCGCCGGCCTCTGCCGCCGTCGTTTCGTCCGGTGTGAAAATCTGCGGCGATTTTCTCAACAAATTCATTGACGGCACGGGCCAGCCTACTCCAAATTGTCAAATTTTTTAGCAAGCCTTGTGCCGTTGATTTGCTTGCAGCAGACGTTGAATAAACTTCAAAAACTTAACGCGGACAAGCCGCAACCAAATTCTACCACCAAGACACGAAGACACTAAGTTTTTTTCTTTGTGTCTTGGTGTCTTCGTGGTGATAAAATCTTTGCTCTTTTTGCAAACATCTAACTT
>Ga0073934_10005343_pt1 | contig 20015 bp, 19 predicted proteins | sample LarsenN4metaG_FD_76834 | JGI IMG/M metagenome (GOLD analysis project Ga0073934, IMG submission 76834) | Hot spring sediment bacterial and archeal communities from British Columbia, Canada, to study Microbial Dark Matter (Phase II) - Larsen... ... | reverse complement strand
CGAGCCGGTCGGCCTCGAGCCGGAGGTGCAGGATCTGCGCGCCACGCCGGTGGCCGCGCCGTCGGCGCCGGCCGGCCCGACCGGGCTGGAAGAAGACGACGAGATGCGCGAGGTCTTCCTCGAGGAAGCGCGCGAGGTGATCGGCGGCGCGTACGACGCGCTGGGCGCGCTGTCGGTGGAGCCGGGCGACATCGAACAGCTCACCACGGTGCGCCGCGCCTTCCACACGCTCAAGGGCAGCTCGCGCATGGTCGGCCTGGCCGACTTCGGCGAGGCCGCCTGGGCCTGCGAGCAGCTCTACAACGCGCGGCTGGCCGAGGCGCCGCAGGCCGACGAGGCGCTGCAGGCCTTCAGCTCGCAGGCGCTGGCCTACCTGGGCGACTGGGTCGAGGCGATCGCCGCACGCCGCGACGGCGAGCACGACCCGTCCGTGGTGCGCGCCGCGGCCGACGCGCTGCGGCGCGAGGGCCGCGCGATGCCGCTGACCCTGCCGTCGGCGGTCGAGGTCGTGATCGCCGCGCCGGTCGCGGCCGAGCCCGCGACCGCATCCGCCACCGAAGAACCGGCGGCCGAGTTCGAGCGCGTGCCGCTCGACTTCGGCGGCACGGCGCCGCAGGTCTTCATCGCCACGCCGCAGCCGTCGGTGCCGGCCGAACTGCCGAAGGACATCCCGAGCGCGGCCGACCTCGAGCTGCCGCCGCTGGACAGCGCGGAGCCCGCGTTCGCGATCGACCTGCGCGGTCTCGACGACCTGCCCGCGGCCGCGCCCCCGGTGCCGATGCCCGCTGCCGCGGCGCCGGCCGACACGGAGGCCGAGGAAGCCGAGGTCGAGAAGACGCGGCCGCTGCCGCTGCTCGACGACGCGCTGGCCGAGCCGCCGCCGCCGGAGTCGGTCGAGATGATCGACCTCGACCTGCTGGCCGAGCCGCAGGCAGAAGCGCCGCCGGTCGCGCCCGTGGCCGACGCCGAGCAGTTCAAGGTCGTCGGCCCGCTGCGCATCTCGATCCCGCTGTTCAACATCTACCTCAACGAGGCCGACGAGTTGTCGCGCCGGCTGTCCACCGAGGTGGCCGAGTGGGCGCACGAGCTCGAGCGGCCGGTCGGCGAGACGCCGGTCGCGCTCGCCCACTCGTTGGCCGGCAGCTCGGCCACCGTGGGCTTTCAGGACCTGTCGCACCTGGCGCGCCAGCTCGAGCACGCGCTGATGCGATCGAACCGCATCGGACGCGGCACGCCCGACGAAGCGCAGCTGTTCGGCGACGCCGCCGAGGAGATCCGGCGTCTGCTGCACCAGTTCGCGGCCGGCTTCCTGAAGTCGCCGCCCGGGTCGCTGCTGCAGCGGCTGGAGACGCACGAGATCGAATCGTCGCGCCGGCTGGAAGCGCTGGCCGCGGCGCCCGAGCCGGTCGACGAGTTCAACGCGCCGTTCATCGAGCCTGCCGCGCCGGCCGACGGGTCGCACGCGCCGCCGGCCGAGCCCGCACGCATCACGCAGCCGGCCGAACTGGCGCCCGCCGCCACTGCGCTCGGCACGCTCGGCGTGGCCGAGCTGCGCTCGTTCGCCGACCTGCCCGAGCCGACGGCGGCCGTCACCGTCGAAGCGCTCGAGCGGCCCGTCGGCGCGCAGGGCGACGACGACATCGACGCCGTCGACGCGGTCGACGCCGAGCTGTTCCCGATCTTCGAGGAGGAGGGCCAGGAGCTGCTGCCGCAGCTGGCCGCGCGCATGCGCGACTGGCACCGCAAGCCGTCCGACCCGGCCGGCGCGTCGGCCTGCATGCGCACCTTGCACACGCTCAAGGGCGGCGCCCGCCTCGCCGGCGCCATGCGCCTGGGCGAGATGGCGCACCGGCTCGAGACCGCGATCGAGCGCCTGCTCGCGCGCGGCGACGTGAGCGCCGACGACGTCGACGCGCTGCACGGCCGCGTCGATGCGCTGTCGGCCACGTTCGAAGCGCTGCGTGCGCGCGACGCGGCCGCCTACGCGCAGGCCACGGCGGCCGCGGAAGCCGCGGCACCGGCCGTGGCCGACGGGCTCGCGGCGCCGGTCGTCGAGCCGGCGCCCGCTCCGGTGACGGTGCCGGCGGCGCCGCCGCCCGAGGCGGCGCGAACCGACGACACCGCGGCCGATCGTCCGGCCGGCGTGGAGCAGGCGCCCGAAACGCTCGAGTGGCCGCAGGCGCCGGAAGCACCGCAGTTGCCCGCCGCCGGCGTCGCCGCCGGGACGGCCGAGCTCGAGGCCGCGGGCGCGCCGCCGGCCGAGATCGACTGGTCGCGCTTCGCGTCGGCGAGCACGATCACCGTGCACGCCGCGCCGCAGCCGGTGGCCGACCGCCGCAGTGCCGAACGATCGGGCGTGGCCGCCGGCGTGGTGCGCGTGCGCGCGCCGCTGCTGGAGCGGCTGGTCAACCACGCCGGCGAGGTGTCGATCACGCGATCGCGCCTGGAGAGCGAGGTCTCGACCATCCGCAGCTCGCTCGGCGACCTGAACGACAACCTCGAGCGTCTGCGCCGCCAGCTGCGCGACATCGAGCTGCAGGCCGAGACGCAGATCGCCTCGCGCATGGAGGCCGCGCGCGCGGCCGCGCAGTCGTTCGACCCGCTGGAGATGGACCGCTTCACGCGCTTCCAGGAACTCACGCGGATGATGGCCGAGTCGGTGAACGACGTGGCCACGGTGCAGCGCACGCTCGCCAAGACCCTGCAGTCGGCCGAGGACGAACTCGCCGCGCAGGCACGCCTGACGCGCGACCTGCAGGACGACCTGCTGCGCACCCGCATGGTCGAGTTCGACGGCCTGTCCGACCGCCTGTACCGCGTGGTGCGGCAGGCCGCGAAGGAGACCGGCAAGCAGGTGCGCCTGGACATCGTGGGCGGCAACATCGAAGTCGACCGCGGCGTGCTCGACCGCATGACCGGCTCGTTCGAGCACCTGCTGCGCAACTGCGTGACGCACGGCATCGAGCCGCCCGAGGCGCGCAGCGCGGCCGGCAAGGAGCCGACCGGCGCGATCACCGTGGCGCTCTCGCACGAGGGCAACGAGGTCGGCATCGAGTTCCGCGACGACGGCGCCGGCCTCGACCTCGAGCGCATCCGCGCGCGCGGCGTGGCCATGGGGCTGCTCGACCCGTCGGCGCAGCCCGGCGAGGCGGAGCTCGCGAACCTGATCTTCACGCCCGGCTTCTCGACCGCCGAGACGGTGACCGAGCTGGCCGGCCGCGGCATCGGGATGGACGTGGTGCGCAGCGAGGTGGCCGCGATGGGTGGCCGCATCGAGACCGCGACGGCGCCCGGCCGCGGCACCAGCTTCAAGCTCGTGCTGCCGCTGACCACGGCGGTGACGCAGGTGGTGATGCTGCGCTGTGGCACGACGGTGGTGTCGGTGCCGGCGACCCTGGTGGAGATCGTGCGCCGCGCCAAGCCGGAGGAGGTCGACCAGGCCTACGCCAGCGGCGTGTTCCTCGCAGGCGACCGGCCCCTGCCGTTCTTCTGGCTGGGCGCGCTGCTGCAGGCCAGCGCGCGCAGCGCCGAGACCGGGCGCACCCTGCCGGTGGTGATCATCCGCTCGGCGCAGCAGCGTATCGCGCTGCACGTCGACGAAGTGCTGGGCAACCAGGAAGTGGTGGTCAAGAACCTCGGCCCGCAGCTGGCGCGCCTGCCCGGCCTGGCCGGCATCACCTTGCTCGCCTCGGGTGCGGTCGCGCTGATCTACAACCCGGTGGCGCTGGCCACCTTGTACGGCGAGCGCGCCGCGGCCTGGACCCGCGAGGCGCTGGCCGCGCCGCATCGCGTCGAGGCCGCCGTGCAGGAGCCCGTCGTCGCCGCCGCGCCGCTGGTGCTGGTGGTCGACGACTCGCTCACGGTGCGTCGCGTCACGCAGCGCCTGCTGGCGCGCGAGGGCTATCGCGTCGTCGTGGCCAAGGACGGCCTGGATGCGCTGGAGAAGCTCGCCGAGGAGCGGCCGACCGTGCTGCTGTCGGACATCGAGATGCCGCGCATGGACGGCTTCGACCTCGTGCGCAACGTGCGCGGCGACCGTCGCCTCGCCGACCTGCCGGTGATCATGATCACGTCGCGCATCGCGCAGAAGCACCGCGACGTGGCCGCCGAGCTCGGCGTCAACCACTACCTCGGCAAGCCGTACTCCGAGGAGGAACTGCTCGCGCTGGTCGCCCGCTACGCGAGCGCCGCGGTGCCGGCCTGAGGCCGGGGCGACTTTCCCGCAGCGGCCATGTCCGAGCTCGTCGACCACCTCGCCGAGCTGACCGGCTTTCGCGACCGCGACCTGCTCGACGTCACCCTGGTCGGCACCCTGCGCGACCTGCTGCAGCCGCGCGCGGTGGCGATGTACCGCTGCGTCGGCGAGGTCGGCGAGGAGCGCTGGCTCACGCGCGCGCGGCTGCGCGCCGGCGAGTCGGTCGCCAGTGCCGACCCCGCGTGGGCCGACATCGACAGCCTGCCGCGCGTGACCGACCACCCCGAGCGGCTCGACTGCCTGGTCAGCGCGGCGGCGGTGACGGTGCCCGGCGACCCGCACGTGAGCGTCTTCCCGGTCACCTCGGACCGCGAGGTCGTCGGCGTGCTCGAGGTCCACACCGCCGCGCCGCTCGACGCGCAGCAGCAGCGCGTGGTGTGCAGCATCCTGCGCATCGTGCAGAACTTCCAGAGCCTGCTCGACTACAGCGAGCGCGACACGCTCACCGGGCTGCTCAACCGCAAGACCTTCGACGAGAGCTTCCTCAAGGCGACGGCGCAGGTCGCCGCCGCGCCGGCCATGTCGGCCGCGCTGTCCGACGCGCGGCGCGCGAGCCCGGTGGCGCTGCGCCACTGGCTCGGCGTGATCGACATCGACCACTTCAAGCGCGTCAACGACGGCTTCGGCCACCTGATCGGCGACGAGGTGCTGCTGCTGCTGGCGCGGCTGATGCGCTCGAGCTTCCGCCACCACGACCGGCTGTACCGCTTCGGCGGCGAGGAGTTCGTGGTGCTGATGCGCTGCGGCGACGAGGCCGGCGCGCTCGCCGCCTTCGAGCGCCTGCGCGCCAACACCGAGCGCTACGCCTTCCCGCAGGTGGGTCGCATCACCGTGTCGGTCGGCATCACCGAGGTGCGCCCGGTCGACACGCCGAGCGCGGCGTTCGAGCGCGCCGACAAGGCCGTCTATCACGCCAAGCAGCACGGCCGCAATCGCGTCGAGAGCTACGCCGCGCTGGTGGCGGCCGGCGCGCTGCAGGAAGCGGCCAAGGTCGGCGACGTCGAGTTGTTCTGACGGCGGCTACGGCCCCGCGCGCCGGCGCGGGCGCGCCGCGCCGCCGGCGGCGCCCGCCGCCGCAGCACCCCGCACCACCGCATAGCGCTCCAGGGTGCGCAGCCGCGCCGCGTCGTGCGCGACGATCGGCTGCGGGTAGTCGCGCCCGAGCACGATGCCCGCGGCCTGCAGGTCGACCGGCCGCGCGCTCCACGGCGCGTGGATCAGCGCGTCGGGCAGCTTCGCGAGCTGCGGCAGGTAGCGGCGGATGAAGCGCCCGGCGGCGTCGAACTTCTGGCTCTGCGTGACCGGGTTGAAGATGCGGAAGTACGGCTGCGCGTCGCAGCCGGTGCTCGCGGCCCACTGCCAGCCGCCGTTGTTGGCGGCGAGGTCGTAGTCGTTCAGGTGGTCGGCGAAGTAACGTTCGCCGCGCCGCCAGTCGATGCCGAGGTCCTTGGTCAGGAAGCTCGCGACGATCATGCGCAGCCGGTTGTGCATGTAGCCGGTCTGGTTGATCTGCGCCATCGCGGCGTCGACGATCGGGTAGCCGGTGCGGCCCTCGCACCACGCGGCGAACAGCGCGTCGGCGTGCTTGCCGTGCTCCCACTTCACCGCGTCGTACTCGCGGCGGAAGGCGTGGTCGACGACGTGCGGGTGGTGGTGCAGCACCTGGTGGTAGAAGTCGCGCCACACCAGCTCGGACAGCCACACCTCGGCGCCGCGCGAGCCGGCCTGCGCGCGCTGCCAGGCCTCGCGCGCCAGGCTGCGGATCGACACCGTGCCGAAGCGCAGATGCACGCTCAGGTAGCTCGGCCCCTTGACGGCCGGGAAGTCGCGCGTCTCGTGGTAGCGGTCGATGCGCTCGAGGAAGTCGTCCAGCAGCTCCTGCGCGCCGGTGCTGCCGGTGGGGATCTTCAGCTCGCGCAGGTTGGTCGGCGCGAAGCCCATCGCCTGCAGCGACGGCGGCGGCGCGCGCATCGGCTCGGGCCGCGGCGCGAGCGCCGCGGCATGCCGTGCCACCGGGTAGGACTTCAGGTAGAACGGGCTGAGCTGCTTCAGCCACGCGTTCTTGTAGGGCGTGAACACGCTGTACGGCAGCCCGGTGGCGGTGAGCACTTCCGAACGCTCGAAGACCACGTGGTCCTTGCTGGTATGGAAGGCGATGCCGGCGTCGGCCAGCGCGCCGCGCACCCTGGCGTCGCGCTCCAGCGCGAACGGCTCGTCGTCGTGGTTGGCGTAGACCGCCTGCACCGCCAGCTCGCGCGCCAGCCGCACGACCTCGTCGCGCGCCGCGCCGTGGCGCACGATCAGCCCGGCGCCGTCGTGCCCGTGCGAACGCGCCAGCAGCGCCAGCCGCGCGTCGAGGTCGGCCAGGCTGGCGTGGATGAACTCCACGCGCCGGTCCTCGCGCCGGCCGCGTTCGAGCAGCGGCCGCAGGATGTCGGTGTCGAAGACGAAGGCGCACCACACGCGACGGGCGGCGCGCAGCGCGTGCCACAGCGCCGCGTGGTCGTCGGCGCGCAGGTCGCGACGGAACCAGACGAGCGCCGAATCGAGGGGGGCCTGCACGGCCGCGAGTGTGCCTCGGGCGGCCCCCGTCCGTACAATGTTCCGCATGGCCTCCGGCTCGCCGATCAACCTCACGAACCAGTTCCTCATCGCCATGCCCGGCATGGCCGACGACACGTTCGCGGGCGCGGTGGTCTACCTGTGCGAGCACACCGAGAAGGGCGCGCTCGGGCTGGTGATCAACAAGCCGATCGACATCAAGCTGAAGAACCTGTTCGAGCGCGTCGAGCTCGAGCTCGACCGCGACGACCTCGCCGACGAGCCGGTGTACTTCGGCGGCCCGGTGCAGACCGAGCGCGGCTTCGTGCTGCACGAGAAGCTCAGCGAGAGCGGCACCTACAACTCGTCGCTCGCCATCCCCGGCGGCGAGCTCGAGATGACCACCAGCAAGGACGTGCTCGAGGCGCTGGCGCAAGGCGCCGGCCCGAAGAAGGTGCTGGTCACGCTCGGCTACTCCGGCTGGGGCGCCGGCCAGCTCGAGGACGAGATCGGCCGCAACGGCTGGCTCACCGTGCACGCGGCGCCGGAGATCATCTTCGACACGCCCGTGGAGCAGCGCTACGAACGCGCGCTGCAGCTCCTCGGGGTCGACCCGCGCATGCTCAGCCAGGAGGCCGGGCACGCATGACGCCGGGCCCGGCAGCCGCCGCCCGCAGCTTCCTGGCCTTCGACTTCGGCGCCGAGCGCATCGGCGTCGCGACGGGCAACTCGCTCACGCGCACCGCCACGCCGCTGGAGACCATCGCCGCAGCCGACAACGCCACGCGCTTCGCGCGCATCGGCGCCTTGCTCGCCGAGTGGCGGCCCGATGCGCTGGTCGTCGGGGTGCCGCGCCACCCCGACGGCGCGCCGCACGACAATACGCGCCGCGCGCAGCGCTTCGCCCGCCAGCTGCACGGCCGCTTCGGGCTGCCGGTGCACGAGACGGACGAGCGCTACACGAGCGTCGAGGCGGTCTCGCTCGGCGCGCACGACGTCGATGCCGCGTCGGCGGCGCTGATCCTCGAGCAACACCTGAACACCCTGCCATGAGCACACTCGCCCTCGATGCCGAAGCGCTGTACGCCGAGCTGCGCGCCGGCCTGCGCGGCCTGCTCGCGCCGGACACGGCGCTGGTGGGCATCTGGTCGGGCGGGGCCTGGCTGGCCGAGCGCCTGCAGCGCGACCTGCAGCGGCCCGGTGCCCACGGCGTGATCACCAGCACCTTGCACCGCGACGACTTCGGCGAGCGCGGCCTGGCCGGCGGCGCCGGCGCGACGCAGCTGCCGTTCGAGGTCGACGGCCGCGACATCCTGCTGGTCGACGACGTGCTGTACACCGGCCGCACCGTGCGCGCGGTGCTCAACGAGTTGTTCGACTACGGCCGGCCGGCGCGCGTGACCCTGGCGGTGCTGGTCGACCGCGGCGGCCGCGAGCTGCCCATCGAGCCGGCCTTCGCCGCCGCGCGCGTGGCGCTGCCGCCGGGCCAGCGGCTGTCGCTGGCGCGCGGCGACGACGGCCGCTTCACCTTCTCGACGCGGAGCGCCGCATGAGGAACCCGCAGCTCAACCGCCACGGCGAGCTGATCCACCTGCTGTCGATCGAGGGCCTGCCGCGCGACGTCGTCACGCACATCCTCGACACCGCCGGCACCTTTCTCAGCGTGAGCGAGCGCGAGGTCAAGAAGGTGCCGCTGCTGCGCGGCAAGAGCGTGTTCAACCTGTTCTTCGAGAACTCCACGCGCACCCGCACCACCTTCGAGATCGCGGCCAAGCGGCTGTCGGCCGACGTCATCAACCTCGACATCGCGCGCTCGTCCACCGCCAAGGGCGAGAGCCTGCTCGACACCATCGCCAACCTGTCGGCCATGCACGCCGACATGTTCGTCGTGCGGCACGCCGAGAGCGGGGCGCCCTACCTGATCGCGCGGCACGTGGCGCCGCACGTGCACGTGGTCAACGCCGGCGACGGCCGGCACGCGCACCCCACGCAGGGGCTGCTCGACATGTACACGATCCGCCACTACAAGCGCGACTTCACGAACCTCACGGTGGCGATCGTCGGCGACATCGTGCACTCGCGCGTCGCGCGTTCCGACATCCACGCGCTGGCGACCCTGGGCGTGCCCGAGATCCGCGCCGTCGGGCCGCGCACGCTGGTGCCCGGCGACCTGCGCGAGATGGGCGTGCGCGTGTGCCACGACATGGCCGAGGGCGTGCGCGGCGCCGACGTGGTGATCATGCTCAGGCTGCAGAACGAGCGCATGAGCGGCGCCATGCTGCCGAGCGCCGGCGAGTTCTTCAAGACCTACGGCCTCACGCCCGACAAGCTGGCGCTGGCGAAGCCCGACGCCATCGTCATGCACCCGGGGCCGATCAACCGCGGCGTCGAGATCGACTCCAGCGTCGCCGACGGCTCGCACAGCGTGATCCTGCCGCAGGTCACCTTCGGCATCGCGGTGCGCATGGCCGTCATGTCCATCATCGCGGGGAACGAGGCATGAAGATCCTCATCGCCAACGGCCGCATCGTCGATCCCGCGAGCGGCCGCGACGAGCCCGGCGATCTGGCGGTGGCCGACGGCCGCATCGTCTCGCTCGGCCGCGTGCCCGCGGGCTTCGAGCCCGATCGGCGGCTCGACGCGCGCGGCTGCGTGGTCGCGCCGGGGCTGGTCGACCTGGCCGCGCGCCTGCGCGAGCCCGGCCACGAGCACGAGGGCATGCTCGAGAGCGAGCTCGGCGCGGCGGCGGCCGGCGGCGTGACCAGCCTGGTCTGCCCGCCCGACACCGATCCGCCGCTCGACGAGCCGGGGCTGGTCGAGATGCTCAAGTTCCGCGCCCGCAAGCTCAGCCGCGCGCGCCTGTTCCCGCTCGGCGCGCTGACGCGCGGCCTGGCCGGCGAGGTGCTCACCGAGATGGCCGAGCTCACCGAGGCCGGCTGCATCGGCTTCTCGCAGGCCGACGCGGCGGTGCGCGACACCCTGGTGCTGCAGCGCGCGCTGCAGTACGCGGCCACGTGGGGCTACACGGTCTGGCTGCGCCCGCAGGACGCGTGGCTCGGCAACGGCGTCGCCGCGAGCGGCGCGGTGGCCACGCGCCTCGGGCTGTCGGGCGTGCCGGTGGCCGCCGAGACCATCGCGCTGCACACGGTCTTCGAGCTGGTGCGCGCCACCGGCGCGCGCGTGCACCTGTGCCGCCTGTCCAGTGCGGCCGGCGTGGCGCTGCTGCGCGCGGCCAAGGCCGAAGGGCTGCCGGTCACGGCCGACGTCAGCATCAACTCGCTGCACCTGACCGACGTGGACATCGGCTACTTCGACTCGGCCATGCGCCTGGCGCCGCCGCTGCGCCAGCAGCGCGACCGCGACGCGCTGCGCGCGGGGCTCGCCGACGGCACGATCGACGCGCTGGTGTCCGACCACACGCCGGTCGCCGCCGACGCCAAGCAGCTGCCCTTCGCCGAGGCCGAGCCGGGCGCCACCGGGCTCGAGCTGCTGCTCGGGCTGGCGCTGACGTGGGGCGAGGCCGCGGGCCTGCCGCTGCACGCCGCGCTCGCCGCCGTGACGAGCCGGCCCGTCTCGGTGCTCGGCCCGGCGCTCGGCTCGCTCGCGTCGAGCGCGGGGCGCCTGGTCGAAGGCGGCGTGGCCGACGTGTGCGTGTTCGATCCGGCCGCGCGCTGGGCGGTGCGGCCCGAGGCGCTGGTGAGCCAGGGCAAGCACACGCCGTTCGCGTTCGAGACCAGCGGCGTCGAGCTGCCCGGCCTCGTGCGCGCGACCCTGGTCGCCGGCGTGCCGGCCTACGAGGCGCGATGACGCGTGCCGGCTCGGGCGCGGTGGCGCTCAAGGCGACGGCCCCGCTGACGGCGACCCGCGCGCTGTGGCGCCTGCTGCGCGCCGTGCTGCACGGCCTGCACGGCATCGCCATCGTGCTGCTGCGCTTTCCGTCGCTGCCGCTCGAGGCGCGCCGCGAGCGCGTGCGCTGGTGGAGCGCGAAGCTGCTGGCCGTGCTGGGCGTGCGGCTGCAGGTCGACGGCACCGTGCGACCGGGCGCGACCCTCCTCGTCGCCAACCACGTCTCATGGCTCGACATCGCGGCCGTGCACGCCGTGGCGCCGCACGCGCGCTTCGTCTCGAAGGCCGACGTGCGGCACTGGCCGCTGGTCAGCCGGCTGGTCGACGCCGCCGGCACCCTGTACATCGAGCGCGAACGCACGCGCGACGCGCTGCGCGTGGTGCACCAGATGGCCGACGCGCTGCGCGCCGGCGACACGGTGGCGGTGTTTCCCGAGGGCACGACGTCCGACGGCCGCGGGCTGCTGCCCTTCCACGCCAACCTGCTGCAAGCCGCCATCGCGACCGGCACGCCGGTGCAGCCGGCGGCGCTGAGCTTCTCGGACGCGGCGCACGACGTCAGCCCGGCGGCCGCCTATGTCGGCGAGACGAGCCTGCTCGAGTGCCTGTGGGCGATCGCGTGCGCCGAGGGCATGGTGGTGCGCGTGATCCTGCGGCCGGCCATCGCGACGCCGCACGCCGACCGGCGCGCACTGGCGGCGCGGCTGCGTGACGAGATCGCGCAGGCGCTCGGCATCGAGAGCTGAGCCGCCGTGCTCGAAGCCAGGCGCCGCGCGCGCGTCAGGCGCGGCCTTGTGCGGCGACGGCGGCGGCCGCCTTCGCCGCGGCCTCGGCGTCGCCGAGGTAGTAGCTGCGGATCGGCCGGAGCGCCGCGTCCAGCTCGTACACGAGCGGGATGCCGTTGGGAATGTTGAGCCCGACGATGTCGGCATCGGAGATGCCGTCGAGGTACTTCACCAGCGCACGCATCGAATTGCCGTGCGCGGCGACGACGATGCGCTTGCCGGCGCGGAGGGCCGGCGCGATCGCGTCGTTCCAGCACGGCAGCACGCGCGCGACCGTGTCCTTCAGGCACTCGGTCAGCGGCACCTGCGACAGCGCCAGCGCCGCGTAGCGCAGGTCGTGGCGCTGGCCGCGCGGGTCGTCGGCGGACAGCGGCGGCGGCGGCACGTCGTAGCTGCGGCGCCAGACCAGCACCTGCTCGTCGCCGTACTGGCGCGCGGTCTCGGCCTTGTTGAGGCCCTGCAGCGCGCCGTAGTGCCGCTCGTTGAGCCGCCAGTCGTTGAGCACCGGCAGCCACACGCGGTCCATCGCGTCGAGGCAGTGCCACAAGGTCCAGATGGCCCGCTTGAGCACCGAGGTGTAGGCGAGGTCGAACTCGTAGCCCGCTTCCTTGAGCAGCCGGCCCGCCGAGCGCGCCTGCTCGACGCCGAGCGCGGTGAGCGGCACGTCGGTCCAGCCGGTGAACCGGTTCTCGAGGTTCCAGGTCGATTCGCCGTGGCGGATCAGCACGAGCTTGTACATGGCGCGCGGAAGGTGATGGCCGGAAAGAGATCGCCGGACCGCAGGGCGATCGCGAGGGCGCGAATTCTATGTGGGCTCCGTCGCCGACGCCATCGCGCACGACGACTTGGGCGCGTCCCGTCCTGCCCCGAGGCCGAAAAGCACCGGAGGACGTGCCAGCCTCGTGCTGGCGCGACGGATGCAGCCGGCCGGGTCGAAGGCACAATGCCGGCACGGGGGTGCATCGTGGGTCTGTCCGACCGTGACTACATGCGCGCGAGGCAGCGCGAGAACGAGTTCGGCGAGCCGATCGCCGACAAGCCGATGCTCAGGCGCCGCCAACGCCTCGACGACGGCGGGCGCGCGTCGGCCGGCTCCGAGGGCCTGCCATGGTGGCTCAGCGCTCTTTGGTGGCTGGTGATCGGCCTGGTCGTGTTCACGCTCGTCATGGACTTGCGCCCTTGACGCTTGAACGCCCGCGCGAGCGCAAAGCATAATCCGCGCCCCGTCACGCACCCCTTGACCCGAGGCATGAAGTTCCTGCTCGACAACTGGCTGCTGGTGCTCGTCGCAGTCGTCTCCGGCGCGATGCTGCTGTGGCCGTCGCTCGGGCGTCGCGGCGGCGCCGGCGCCGTCACCACCAGCGAGGCGGTGCAGCTCATCAACCGCGAGAAGGCCGTGCTGATCGACGTGAGCGAGCCGGCCGAGTACGCCGCGCAGCACGTCGCCGGGGCGAAGAACGTGCCGTTCGGCTCGATCGAGTCGTCGAAGGACCTGCCGTCGGACAAGTCGCGGCCGCTCATCGTGGTGTGTCCCACGGGCGCGCGCGCGTCGCGGGCGGTGGGCACTTTGCGCAAGCTCGGCTTCGAGAATGCGCGCGCGCTGGCCGGCGGCCTTGCGGCGTGGCGCGAGGCCAACCTGCCCGTCGAGAAGAAGGCCGCCTGACGGCGCACGGCGCTCGCCGAGCGCTGCACGTGCCGCTCGATCCGGGCCTCCGCACGGGCGCGTGCGCGAGTTCACGCCCCGTGGGGCACGGGGTCAAGCCGGCTTGGCGACAATCGCGGTGTCGCCACTCGAACCCGTCCGCATGAAGCCGGTGCGCATGTACACGACGCAGGTCTGCCCCTTCTGCCAGCGCGCCAAGGCGCTGCTGAAGCAGCGCGGCGTCGAGGCCATCGAGGAGATCCGCGTCGATCTCGAGCCGGCCGAACGCGAGACCATGATGCGCATCACCGGCCGGCGCACCGTGCCGCAGATCTTCATCGGCGACACGCACGTCGGCGGCTGCGACGACCTGATGGCCCTCGACCAGCGCGGCGCGCTGATCCCGCTGCTCGAGGGCGCCGGCTCCTGACCATTGTTGTCGCGGCGCGGGCCGGCGCGCCCGGCCCGCGAGCGATAATCCGCGCCCCGAGGCCCGCGCTGCGGGCCTTTTCTCATCCGTCATTGGGACTGCCCGCATGGCCGAGCCAGACAACACCCCGGTATTCCAGATCCAGCGCATCTACCTGAAGGACCTGTCGCTGGAACAGCCCAACTCGCCGCAGATCCTGCTGGAGCAGCAGCAGCCGCAGGTCGACATCAACCTCGGGCTGAACGCCGAGACGGTGGCCGACGGCATCTACGAGGTCTCGGTGACGGCGACGGTCACGACGAAGATCGCCGACAAGACGCTGTTTCTGGTCGAGGCCAAGCAGGCCGGCATCTTCGAGATCCGCAACATCCCGCAGGAGCAGCTCGCGCCGATCATCGGCATCGCCTGCCCGCAGATCGTCTACCCCTACGTGCGCTCGATCGTCTCGGACATCTGCACGCGCGCCGGCTTCCCGCCGGTGCTGCTGGCCGAGGTGAACTTCCAGGCCATGTTCGAGGCGCAGCAGCAACAGCAGCAGGCCGCCGGCAACGGCGCGGGGATCATCACCAGCGCCTGAGCGCGCCGACGACGGCAGGCCCGGTCCGATGAAGATCGCCGTCCTCGGCGCGGGCGCGTGGGGCACGGCGCTGGCGGTGCACGCCGCGGCGCGCCACGACACCGTGCTGTGGGCGCGCGACGCGGCGCAGGCCGAGGCCATGCGCCGCGAGCGCGCGAATGTGCGCTACCTGGCGGGCGTCGCGCTGCCCGAGGCGCTCGCGATCGAGTCGTCGCTCGAGACGGTCCTCGCGCACGGCGCGGGCGGCGCGGCATCGCGCGGGCTCGTCGTCGTGGCCACGCCGATGGCGGCGCTGGCCGAACTGCTCGGCCGCGTCCCGGCCGACGCCCGCGTGGTGTGGCTGAGCAAGGGCTTCGAGGCCGTCACGGGCCGGCTGGGCCACGAGATCGCGCGCGACCTGCGGCCCGGCGCCGCCTGCGGCGTGCTGTCGGGCCCGAGCTTCGCGATCGAGGTGGCGCGCGGCCAGCCGACGGCGCTGGTCGCCGCCAGCAGCGACGCGTCGCTCGCGGCGCAGGCGGTCGACGCCTTCCACCACGGCGCATTGCGCTTGTACCGCAGCGACGACCCGGTCGGCGTCGAGGTCGGCGGCGCGGTGAAGAACGTGCTGGCGATCGCCACCGGCATCTGCGACGGCCTCGGGCTCGGTCTCAACGCGCGTGCCGCGCTCGTCACGCGCGGCCTGGCCGAGATGACGCGCCTGGGCGTCGCGCTCGGCGCACGCGCCGAAACCTTCATGGGCCTGTCGGGGCTGGGCGATCTGGTGCTCACCGCCACCGGCGACCTGTCGCGCAACCGGCAGGTCGGCCTGCATCTCGCACGCGGCGACGCGCTGCCCGGCATCCTGGCGGCGCTCGGCCACGTGGCCGAGGGCGTCTACAGCGCGGGCACCGTGCTGCGTCGCGCGCAGGCCGCCGGCGTCGAGATGCCGATCACCGCGGCCGTCGTGGCCGTGCTCGAGGGCCGCGCGACGCCGCACGATGCGCTGCAGGCGCTGATGTCGCGCGAGGCGCGCGACGAGATCGACTGAGTCCGGGCCCGACGGGCCGGGCGGCGCGCACGCGTCACGCGCCGCCGGCGTAGCCGCACTGTCGCCACGCCTCGAACACCGCCACCGCGACCGCATTGCTCAGGTTGAGGCTGCGCTGGCCGGGGCGCATCGGAAGCCGCACGCGCCGTGCGGGCGCGAAGGTCTCGCGCAGCGCCGGCGGCAGGCCGCGCGTCTCGCCGCCGAACACCAGCACGTCGCCCGGGCGAAAGGCCACGTCGGCGATCGGGCGGCTGCCGTGCGACGTGAAGGCGAAGCAGCGCTGCGGGTCCGGCCGCAGCGCATCGACGAGCGCCTGCCACGACGCATGCCGGCGCACGTCGGCGTACTCGTGGTAATCGAGCCCGGCACGCTGCAGCAGCCGGTCGTCCATCGAGAAGCCCAGCGGCTCGACGAGGTGCAGGGTGCAGCCGGTGTTGGCGGCGAGCCGGATGACGTTGCCGGTGTTGGGCGGGATCTCGGGCTCGACGAGGACGACGTGGAACATCGCGCGGCTCAGGCGCCGTCGGGCGCGGGCGTGCGCGCGACCACCCACACGCGCACGCGGCGCGCGCCGGCGCGTCGCACCGTGCGCGCGAGTTCGGCGGCGGTGGCGCCGGTGGTGAGCACGTCGTCGACCAGCGCGACGTCGGCGTCGCGCAGCAGCGCGGCGCGGCGCGGCTCGACCAGGAACGCGTCGCGCACGTTGGCCACGCGCTGCGCGCGCGGCAGCGCGATCTGGTGCGGCGTGTCCTTCACGCGCAGCAGCACGTCGGCGCGTGCGCGCCACGGCAGCCGGCGCGCGATCTCCCACGCCTGGTTGAAGCCGCGCTCGCGCAGGCGCGGCGACGACAGCGGTACCGGCAGCACGAGGTCGGGCGGGGCCTCGCCCGCGGCCTCGACGGCGTCGCGCAGGCGCGAGGCGATCGCCGGCGCGAGGTCGAGCGCCGCGTCGAACTTCAGCCGCGCGAGCAGCCCGTCCCACGGGTAGTCGTAGTCGACGGCGGCGACGGCCGCGTCGAACGGCGGCGGCTCGCGCAGGCAGGCGCCGCAGCGCAGAGCGCCGGCCGTGACGGGCAGGGCACAGCCCGCGCAGCGCGATCGCGGCTGCGCGAAGCGCGACGCGCAGGGCGCGCACAGGCGCCCGCGGCACCAGCTCCGGCACACCGCGCAGGTGCCGGGCCACGCCGGGCGCGACACGCCGTCGCGCCTGGCATCGGGTGAGGGCGCTGCGTCGGGCATCGGCTCAATATACTGCCCGCCCATGGCCGGACCGGACACTGCGCGAGCGCCGCACGTCGACGCACGCGCGTCCGATGCGCAGCTCGCGCGCCTGGCCCGCACCGGGGCCGCACCCTGGCTGCACGGCGAAGTGGCGCGCCGCATGGCCGAGCGGCTGCAGGTCATCCGCTGCCGGCCGCAGACCGTCGTCGACTGGAGCGCCGCGCTCGGCATGAGCGCGAAGGTGCTGGCCGACGCGTACCCCGGCGCGCGGCGGATCGCGGTCGAGGCGCACCCGGCGCTGCGGGCGCGGGCGCTGCGCGAGGCGAGGCGGCCGTGGTGGTCGCCCGCGCGCTGGCGCGACGTCGCGCCCGACGTGCTCGATCCCGGGCAGCTCGCGCCGGGCGGCGCGCAGCTGCTGTGGGCGAACATGGCCCTGCACTTCGCGGCCGACCCCGAGGCGCTGATGCGGCAGTGGCAACGCGCGCTGGCGGTGGACGGGTTCCTGATGTTCTCGACCTTCGGCCCCGACACCTTGCGCGAGCTGCGCGCCGTGCACGCCGATCGCGGCTGGCCGCCGCCGGCGCAGGACTTCGTCGACATGCACGACATCGGCGACCAGCTCGTGCATGCCGGCTTCGCCGATCCGGTGATGGATCAGGAGCACCTCACGCTCACGTGGAGCAGCGCGGGCGAGGCGTTGCGGGAGCTGCGCGCGCTCGGCGGCAACCTGCATCCGATGCGCCATCGCGGACTTCGCTCGCCGCGCTGGCGCTCCGCGCTCGAGACCGCGCTCGCCGCGACGGCCGACGCGCAGGGCCGCATCGCGCTGACCTTCGAGATCGTCTACGGGCATGCCTTCAAGGCCGCGCCGCGCGCGCGTGTCGCAGCCGAGACGAACGTGCCGCTGGACGATCTGCGGGCGATGGTGCGACGCGCGCGCGGTGCGTGAGGCGCCGCGATTCGTCGAGCGCCGGACGCTAGCCGGAGCCACTGCCGGGGTCGTTGAGATGGGTCAAGCGACACCCGGTCGGCACGAGGCCGTGCGCTAGAATCCGCGGCCTCGGACGGGGCTCAGGCCCCGTTCGTGGTGACTGGAGTCGCAGGCGGTCGTTCCGCTCTGCTGCATTCAACGGGCATGTCGGCAACCACCTCACCCGGCGTCTGGCCTCAGGCGCCTGCCGCATCGGGCGGCCACTGGCGATTCGCACGCGAGCTGCGTGACGAGGCGACCGGCGCGCCGTCGCTCGAATGGGTGCTGCGGCGCATCTGCTCGCTGACGCCGCGGCAGTCGCTGTTCGTGTTCGGCTCGCTCGGCGCGGTGTCGATGGGCATCGCGGCAGCGCTGTGGTGGCAGGGGGCGACCCTGGTGCTGGCGTTCGCGTGGATCGAGCTGCTGGCGCTGGCGGCGGCGGTGCTGGCGTACGCGCAGCATGCGACCGACCGCGAGCGGCTGCGGCTGCACGACGGCCGGCTGCAGGTCGAGCTGCACGACGGCCGGCGCGTGCGACGGGTGGAGTTCGACGCGGCGTGGACGCGCGTCGAGCCGGTGCGCGACGCGCGCTCGCTGATCGAGCTGTCCGGGCAGGGACAGCGCGTGGCCGTCGGACGTCACGTGCGGCCGGAGCTGCGCGAGGCGCTGGCCCGCGAGCTGCGTGCGGCGCTGCAGAAGGAGCGTCGCCGCTGAGCGCGCGGCGGGCACGATGGGATTCGAAACGTTGGAAGCGAACACGATGAAGAAGATCGGCACCTGGTGCACGCGGCTCGCCCTGGCGGGCGTTGCGCTCGCGACGTCGCTCGCCGCGCACGCGGCCTCGGCGGTGAAGGACCTGCCCGGCGGCCCGGCGGTCAACCAGCTCGATCTGCATCCGCCGGTCACGCGCATCGCGGCCGACGTGCAGGTGCTGCACAATTGGATGATGATCGTCTGCCTGGTGATCTTCGTCGGCGTGTTCGGCGTGATGTTCTATTCGATCATCAAGCACCGCCGCTCGGTGGGCCACAAGGCGTCCAACTTCCACGAGAGCGTCGCGGTCGAGATCGCCTGGACGGTGGTGCCGTTCCTGATCGTGATCGGCATGGGCGTGGCCGCGACGCAGACCGTGGTCGCGCAGAAGGACACCACCAACGCCGACCTCACGATCAAGGCCACGGGCTACCAGTGGAAGTGGGGCTACGACTACCTGAAGGGCGAGGGCGAGGGCATCGGCTTCCTGTCGACGCTCGACGTGACGCACCGCGAGATGTCCGACACGGGCAAGCCGCAGGGCGACAACTACCTGCTGAAGGTCGACAACCCGCTGGTCGTGCCGGTGGACCGGAAGATCCGCATCGTCACCACCGCCAACGACGTGATCCACGCGTGGATGGTGCCGGCCTTCGGCGTGAAGCAGGACGCGATTCCCGGGTTCGTGCGCGACACGTGGTTCCGTGCCGAGAAGACCGGCGACTACTACGGGCAGTGCGCCGAACTGTGCGGCAAGGAGCACGCCTACATGCCGATCCACGTGAAGGTGGTGACGCAGGCCGAGTACAGCGCCTGGGTCGACGGCAAGAAGAAGGAGATGGCGGCGAAGGCCGACGATCCGAACAAGGAGTGGAAGCTCGAGGAGCTGATCGCCCGCGGCGAGAAGGTCTACAACGCCAACTGCGCGGCCTGCCATCGGGCCGACGGCAGGGGCGCCGGCCCGATCAAGGCGCTGGACGGCAGCGCCATCGTGCTGGGCGACCCGGCGCAGCAGATCCAGATCCTGCTCAACGGCGCGGCCAACGGCGCGATGCCCGCCTGGCGCCAGCTGTCCGACACCGAGATCGCCGCGGTGGTCACGTACACGAAGAACGCCTGGTCCAACAAGACCGGCAAGCTCGTGCAGCCGGCCCAGATCGTCGCCGCGCGCAAGTAACCCGAAGACCGAGACCGAGGAAACGACATGAGTGCTGTTCTCGACCACCACGGGCACGCCGCGCACGACGACCACGCCCACGGCCATCCGCACGGCTGGCGCCGCTGGGTGTTCGCGACGAACCACAAGGACATCGGCACGATGTACCTGCTGTTCTCGTTCTCGATGCTGATGGTCGGCGGCCTGCTGGCGCTGGGCATCCGCGCCGAGCTGTTCCAGCCCGGGCTGCAGTTCGTGAACCCCGAGCTGTTCAACCAGCTCACCACGATGCACGGGCTGATCATGGTGTTCGGCGCGATCATGCCGGCGTTCGTGGGCTTCGCGAACTGGATGATCCCGCTGCAGATCGGCGCGGCCGACATGGCGTTCGCGCGCATGAACAACCTGAGCTTCTGGCTGCTCATCCCCGCGGCCCTCATGCTCGTGGGCTCGTTCTTCATGCCCGGCGGCGCGCCGTCGGCGGGCTGGACGCTCTACGCGCCGCTGACCCTGCAGATGGGCCCCAGCATGGACGCCGGCATCTTCGCGATGCACATCATGGGCGCCAGCTCGATCATGGGCTCGATCAACATCATCGTGACCATCCTGAACATGCGCGCGCCCGGCATGACCCTGATGAAGATGCCGCTGTTCGCGTGGACGTGGCTCATCACGGCCTACCTGCTGATCGCGGTGATGCCGGTGCTCGCCGGCGCGATCACGATGACCCTGACCGACCGCCACTTCGGCACCAGCTTCTTCAACCCGGCCGGCGGCGGCGACCCGATCATGTACCAGCACATCTTCTGGTT
>Ga0073934_10005342_pt1 | contig 20021 bp, 23 predicted proteins | sample LarsenN4metaG_FD_76834 | JGI IMG/M metagenome (GOLD analysis project Ga0073934, IMG submission 76834) | Hot spring sediment bacterial and archeal communities from British Columbia, Canada, to study Microbial Dark Matter (Phase II) - Larsen... ... | reverse complement strand
GCCAGGGTGGGCAGGAGGACGGATTATCAAAGGCTTACACTGGAAATCTGGACTAATGGCACCATACTGCCCGAGGATGCATTGGCATACGCGGCAAAAATCCTGAAACATCAGCTCACCGTGTTCATAAATTTTGACGAAAAAGATGTTGACAGCGTTTCTGAGGTTAAGGAAGAAAAGGAGATAGGTGGGACAGAGGAAGTGCTCTTTACCTCAATCGATGACCTGGAACTCTCGGCAAGGTCATTGAACTGCCTGAGAAAGGCTGGCGTCGTTTTGACCGGGGATTTGGTCCAAAAGACGGAGGAAGAACTATTAAACCTCGAGAACTTCGGCAAACGTTCCCTCCTCGAAATAAAAGACAGACTTTCCGAACTCGGTCTCGGTCTCGGACTCAAGATTAATAAGGAGGTATTCGAGACGGAGAAAGCCAAGCGGATAAACGAAAAGAATGAGAAGAGAGTTTCTCATTCCTGACATTTTGGAGGACTCTGGATGCGACATAAAAGACTCGGACGCAAGCTCGGCGTGGTTACTAAGCACAGAAAAGCCATGCTTCGAAATATGGTTACCGATTTTCTTCGCCATGAAAGGATTAAGACGACGGACACAAGAGCAAAAGAGCTGAGGAGGTTTGTCGAGAAGGTTATAACCCTGGCTAAACTGGGAACCCTTCATGCCAGGAGACAAGCGGCAGAGATTATAAGCGATAAAAGCGTGTTGAAAAGGCTCTTTGATGAGATAGCTCCCAGGTATAAGGAACGGCCCGGTGGTTATACACGGATTACAAAACTGGGAATGAGGCGTGGTGATAATGCCCCGCTATCGATGTTAGAGCTGGTGGAAGAAGAGTATAAACCCAGGGGTCGTAAAAGAACAAAGCTCGCCCCGGAGAAGAAGGTGAAAACCGGGGAACCACCTGCAGGGGCAAAGAGTAGGAAAAAAGAAGCGGCAGAGGAGTTAGGGCTGGTACAGAGCGAAGAAAAGCCAACCGGGGAAGAAAAAGAGGCTTCTCTTTCCGAAGGAGAGGCTCCTAATGAAACCAGAAAGGAAGTTGAATAACTGGTTTTCTTCTGTTTATCATCATTTTAATAGTCTTTTCCGAATAGATCCGTTTATGTTGTATTTATGCGAAGGCATACACACTCCTAACTTGTACTTTTCTTGATTTAATTTAATCGGGTAGCGTTGTCACATCAAATTTTATTCAACTAGGTGGCTGCACCGCATCTAGTGAACATGAAGGAGGGGGAATCCGATTCTAATACCACTTCACCCTGGAGCGGAGACGAAGGGTGAAGCAGTCGAAAGGCGAACTCCTACGTTTTAAATTCATACTTCGATTGGCCCTTCGATAAACTCAGGGCAGGCTCAGTATGAGCGGATAACTTACCCGCTGGAAAACAATAAAAGGACCCGTTCATTCTGAAGTTCCGGTCCCCGGTCTTACAGAAGTATGGACACCTCGAGAAACCCATTCTCAATCGGGGTTCTTCTCCGCATCTCATCCCCGTCCCCCGGTTAAACCGGAGGATCAATCGGGTATCCATCTTTTGAAAAACCGGATTCCCGCTTACCCGGGGATGACAGATCGGGAGATTCTTACTCCTCGCTTACGTGAGGATAAGCCTCGTGGAATGATAACAAATAGTACGGTCAGCTCAACTATGCCTGTGGTGGGCCCTTCGATGAAACTCATGGTGGGCTTGTCGAACTGCTCAAGGACAGGCATTTCGACTTTCCCCTCTGTCATTTCGGACCGGAGGGAGAAATCTTACTTATGAAATATTCTTGACATTTCTGATGTATTCCTTAGCCTCTTCTCAGGATAGAGTGCAGAATGACACATTTTGTCGGATTGCTTCATCATAGGCCAATCCGGTGAAATCGAAGGGCTACAATGAGACATGTGAGGCTGCTTGTGCGGGTGGTGAGATCTTGCGACTGGTCTGGATAATTCCATTGTGAAACAAAAATCATTCATGTATTTCTGCTGTTGTGACAATTTCTATTGTAGAGACGCATTGCAATGCGTCTCTACCTCTGTTATTTATTACACCAGTTATACCGAATAAAGGAACAGGTAACCCATGGGAAATATCGGTCTGATCCTCGATGCCGAGAGCATTTCCGACATAGCCCATTTGGCTAGGGAGGCCGAGGACGCTGGCTTTGACTCCGTCTGGGCAACGGAGCTTTACCGGACGTCCTTTCAGCAGCTTTCCTCAATAGTACACGCCACTAACAGGGTAAAGTTAGGAACTGCCGTAGCCCTTGCGTTCGTTAGGAGTCCGTTAATCACCACCCTTACTGCTCTGGACTTGGATGAGAGTTCAAATGGCAGGTTAATCCTTGGGCTTGGAACCGGGGCGAAGCGCACAAATGAGATGTGGCATGGGATAACACACGGAAAACCGGTGTCCCGAATAAAGGAATGTGTCGAAGTAATACGCCTCCTCATGAAAGGTTCTCATCTGGACCAACCGATTTCGTATTCCGGGGATTACTACAACATCAATACCAGGGGCTACCACCGTCCTTTCAAGCCCTTGAGAAGCGATATCCCTATCTACCTTGCCGGAGTGGGAAGATACATGATTCAAGCCGCCGGCCGGTTCGCCGACGGCTATTTGGGGCATGTTGTTTGCTCTCTCCGATATATTGAAGATGTCGTAAGCAAAAGCATAAAAGCCGGGCTTGAGAATTCAGGAAGGAACCGTGAGCACTTTAAGACAGCATCGATTATTACCTGTGCGGTATCTGGAAACCGCAAGGAAGCGAGAGAAGCGGCTAAGGCTACGATAGCCTTCTATGCCACGGTTCGCACATACGAACCCCCTTTCAAAATGCATGGATTTGAAAAAGAGGCCGGAAAAATCAGGGAGGCATTTTTCAACAGGGATGTTAAATCCATGATTGAGAACGTGACCGACGATATGGTGGATAGCTTTGCAGTGGTAGGGGACGCCGATGAATGCAGGAAGAAAATAGAAGAGTATAGAGAATTCGTCGACCTTCCTATACTAAGTGCACCCCATTACTTTTTGGATTTCGAAGAGGTAAAGAAATATCAAAAAGCTATACTGGAGACATTTGGGAAATGAAATAGAGACACAATCCGAAGCGTCTATGCCATGATGGTAAGACCTCCATGAAGTTGACCCATCACTTTTTCTGAGTAAATATAGGTAATGTAACAAGCTAAAAGTGGTGATGTGTTAATGAATTTGATTAAGAAGTTTACTTGCATCATCAAAAGGATTACGGAGGTTCCCAAATGAAAATCCTGGTAACCGGGTCTACCGGACTGATCGGGTCGGCTTTAGTTCCTTTTCTTATTACGAGCGGACACGGCGTAACCCGTCTGACCCGTTCCAAGAATTTTTCTGGGAGTAAAATCGGAGAGTCGGTTGCCTATTGGAATCCTAATGCGAAGAATATAGATTCTGCTACTCTGGAGGGACATGACGCCGTGGTGCATCTGGCTGGAGAAAACGTCGCCGGAATATGGACCCAGGAGAAAAAAACGAGGATTCGTAAAAGCCGGGTCGAAGGGACGAGGCTTCTCTCCCGATACTTGACTGAACTCGGAAAACCGCCTAAGGTTTTAGTCTGCGCATCCGCTATAGGCTATTACGGAAATCGCGGCGAAGAAATTCTCACCGAGGAAAGCGATTCAGGGGAGGGTTTCCTGGCAGAGGTGAGCCGGGAGTGGGAGGAGGCGTGTGAGCCCGCCCTGGAAAAGGGCATTCGGGTGGTCAATCTTAGGATCGGCCTGGTGTTAAGCCCGGAAGGCGGGGCTTTGAAGACGATGCTTGTTCCGTTCCGTTTAGGAGTAGGGGGAACGATCGGAAGTGGTAACCAATATATAAGCTGGATTAGCATAGACGACATGGTCGGTGTTATTTTTCATGCCATCAGCCAGGAAAATCTTAATGGGCCGGTAAACTCGGTGGCGCCTAACCCGGTTACGAACCGTGAGTTTACCAAGACGCTGGCGCGGGTACTGGGACGTCCGAGTTTTCTTTCCGTACCGGAGTTTGTTCTTCGTCTTCTGATCGGGGAAATGGCTGAAGAAATGCTTCTTGCCAGCACACGCGCTGTCCCCAAGAAATTACTGGACTCTGGCTATAAATTTCGATACCCAAGGCTTGAAAAAGCGTTAAGGCATTTGCTGGGAAAAGGGGATGGGTGAATTAGAGTCAGCATAGATATCGGGCGGGATATTCAAAAGGAGCTGGCGCAAATCAAGCGAGTAAGCCCAGTCAGGTCGTTGGCTGCTATATTCTCGGCTCGGTCTGAAAATTATCTGGTATTCTTCGCATGTGAAGAGATATTGAGTGGAGGACTAGAGTGCAGGTTTTGGTGACAGGAGCGACTGGTTACATCGGTGGACGCTTAGTCCCCGACCTGCTGGGGCATGGCCATAAAGTTAGAGTACTCGTTCGCGACCCGGCGCGTATAGCCGGACGGCCCTGGGTAAGAAAGGTGGAGATATCAGCCGGTGATCTCGCCGAGCCGGAATCATTAAAGTCGGCATTAGAAGGGGTCGATTCGGCCTATTATTTGGTTCATTCCATGTATTCCGGGGCTGACTATGCGGTGAGAGACCGGAATGCCGCTAATAACTTTGTACGCTATGGAAGTAGATTAAGGCACGTGATTTATCTGGGCGGTCTTTTACCCAGCACTGAAAAAGTGTCTGAGCATCTCCGTAGCAGGGCAGAGGTAGGAGAGATACTGAGGGCAAATCTTCCTACTACTGAGTTCCGCGCCGGGCCTATTATTGGCTCGGGCTCCGCATCTTTTGAGATGGTTCGCTATCTTACCGAGCGTCTTCCGGTGATGGTTGCGCCCAAGTGGATTCTTAACCAGGTGCAGCCTATTTCCGTACGCGATGTATTGACCTACTTACTCCTGGCTTTACAGCGCAACGCAATGGGCATAGTTGAAATTGGAGCCGATCGTCTCACATTCAAAGAGATGATGGAGACTTATGCCCAGGTACGTGGTTTGAAAAGGCGTATTTTCCCCGTCCCGGTTCTAGCTCCCAGGCTGGCCGCTCTATGGATAGGTCTTGTAACCCCCATCTCTAATTCTTTGGCCGTACCATTGGTAGAGGGGGTCATACACCCTATACTCGCTGATACGGAGGGTGCAAAAAGTTTATTCCCGGAAGTAAACCCTACTTCTTACCGGCGATCAGTGGAACTTGCACTTGGTCTTACTGAAAGAGGAGACATAGAGACCAGATGGAGCGGGGCTTTAGGAGGTTTCCCTACTTATTCTCACTCGGACCGGGAAGGCTTAATACGGGAAGTGCGCACGATTCACGTGGGCGCATCGCCAGAAGCGGTCTTTAACAGCTTCACCAGTCTTGGCGGAGATAGGGGATGGCTCGTCTGGGAGCGGGCCTGGCGGTTGCGAGGCATGATAGATAAACTAGTGGGGGGGCCAGGGCTCAGGCGGGGAAGGCGCCATCCCGTAGATCTTCTGCCCGGAGAGGCGCTGGATTTCTGGCGAGTCGAGGAGGTAATTCCAGCTCGACTGTTGCGCCTCAGGGCAGAGATGAAACTCCCGGGGAAAGCTTGGCTACAGTGGGAGGCTGTTCCCGACGGCTCGGGAACACGGCTGATACAGACTGTCCTTTTCGCCCCAATGGGTTTTTGGGGGGTGCTTTACTGGTATGGCATCTATCCTCTCCATAAAGCTATTTTTAACGATTTGGTACAGGCTATTGCCAGAGATGCTCAGAAGTTCCAAAATAACCAATTTATGGAAGAAAAATCCATTTTGGGAATTTGAGAAGGAGGGTCGGAACAACATATGAACACACCCGGGGCAAATCTTAACAAAGAAATTATGCTCCGTGAGCTTAGGGAAAGTGACCTTGATTCAAGTCCTTTCAGACAATTTCAAAAGTGGTTTGAAGAAGCACTGAAAGCGGACCCGGTTTATGCAAACGCAATGACTCTTGCTACTGCTAACAGGGGTGGAAAGCCGTCCGCCCGGATGATGCTTCTTAAAGGCTTCGATGAAAACGGTTTTGTTTTTTATACAAATTCGGAGAGCAATAAAGGGGAGGACCTGAGTCAAAACCCCAGGGCTGCCTTGGTGTTCTGGTGGTCTCAACTGGAACGGCAGGTGCGCATCGAGGGAAGGGTGGAGAAGGTGTCGGATGAAGAGGCGGATTCATATTTCAAAACCAGACCCAAGGGGAGCCAGCTAGGGGCTTGGGCATCTCAACAAAGTCGGGTAATAAGAAGTCGGGAAGTTCTGGACAATCGTATGGAAGAGCTGGAGGCGAAATACAACAATGTGGATGTTCCCAGGCCACCATACTGGCTAGGATATAGACTGTCGCCAGAATCAATAGAGTTCTGGCAGGGCCGCCCGAATAGGCTTCATGACCGCTTACGTTATCGGTTGGTTAAAGACGGAACTTGGATTATCGAAAGGCTTGCCCCTTGATAATACAGTTTTTAGTTTTTGGGGTTTAGGGAAAACACCATATTGTTTTTTATTCAGTAGACGGTTGTGAGGAATATGCATCTTCGCCGGAGTTTACACTGAGCACTTCGATTACTCAGTACAGGCTCTGCGAAATGCGCAGAACCGGTATGCTTTCCCTACCTTTTGGAACGACTATTTTCTTTCACATTTTAGGAAGTCTCGCAAGTAGGAAATCTTTCCTCAAGCCCTGCCAGTTTTTCTGGGGTCAGCTCACTCTTGAGCCTCCACCCGGGGACGGCAAATTCATCTTTTTGTTTTATGAGTAGCCACTCCTTTTCCTTTCCCTTAAACCGGACCAAGGTGAAGGTTCCTTCCAGCTTTTTGCCTCTGAGGAAGAAAACGATTTTATCCTTCTTTCTCTCGATAAGGTCATAGGTTCCATGATCCCAAACAACCACCGGGCCTGCTCCATACCTTCCCGTGGGTATTATCCCCTCAAAATCGATGTAGCCCACCGGATGGTCGTTTACCAGCACCGCCAGACGCTTATCGGAAGGGTCCATGGAGGGGCCTTTGGGAATGGCCCAGGAGCGAAGAACCCCGTCCATTTCCAGGCGGAAGTCGTAATGAAGGTGCGTAGCATAGTGCTCATGTACAACAAATCGTAAGCTCATGGTAAACCCACCCTTAATTTACCCAGTTTCGATACAAACAACTAGAACACCGCTGGTTTCGATTGAGCTCAACTTAAGCTTGCTTATAATCTATATTTTTGTAAGGAACGCATATTTGCTTTCCTAACATCGGCGAACCGTTATTAGCGGTGTACGTAGCAAAATGGGCAAGCCTATCATTGTCCGGTCGAATTGGCTCGTTGTATATCAAGATCGTTATTTACTACAACCCCCACCCGCCGCTCAGGTGAATGTTTGCACCGTTAATATAACTCGCCTCCTCAGAAAGGAGAAACCGTGCCGCTTCCACTGCATCTTTCAGATTCCCCACGTATCCTGCCGGAATCATCTTTACCATTTTTGAAAGTTCTTCTTCAGGTGCACTTCCTGAGTTTATGAATCCGGGGGAGATTGCGTTTACAGTGATTCCAAAAGGCGCCAGCGTGCGGGCCAAAGACCTGGTTAAAATCAGTATTCCCGCTTTAGCAATATAATGGGCAGTAATCTCGGATTGAGCGGAGAGCTTGTCCGCATTGGCCATGCTGAAGTTTATAATCCTTCCCCACTTGCGCTCTTTCATTCCCGGTGCTACCGCTTTACTCAAGTAGAAAACCGGGTGTAGGTTGTTATCAAACATGGAATGCCAACCTTCGATCGTTTCATCAAGTATGTTCACCCGGTGATAGGGCCCGGCGCAATTGATGAGTGCATCAATGCGTCCGAACTCCTTCTCCACATGCTTGACGAGGTCACCCGCCGCACTTGGATAAGATACATCGCATTTTGCTTGAAGTCCGCGTGCGCCTTTTTTCTCGATGGCATCGATTGTCTCTTTTGCTTCCCTTTCGCTGGTTCTATAGCAAATAGCAACCGACCAACCTTGATCCGCCAAGTCAAGTGCAATAGCGCGTCCAATCCCCTTGGCTCCACCGGTTATTAATGCCACTCTTTCAGCCATTGAGTGCCTCCTTGGTGGGCAACCGCAAGAGTTGCTCCTGTCCTTACCTATAATGCCGTGATAAAATCTGTTGGGCAAGGTGTGAAGAATGATAACGAATCACTGAAAGGTTCAAAAATTCGAGAAAGAATACTTAAAGAGAACCAAGCTGAGTATTAAGCAAAACTTTGAAATAGCCGGGGCTCTTTAGAGTGAATCTGTTGCCCTTGGCGCAATTCCAATGAAGGATCCTATTGATGGAATAGAAGTTGATACAAAGATCGCCATGGTGGTAAATAGTGTTTCAAAATCTGCTTAAGAAGATTGGAAGGGCATTAGACAGAGAGCATATACCTTATATGGTCATAGGTGGTCAGGCTGTACTTCTTTACGGAGAACCCCGGTTTTGGAAAAATGTAACTTATCCCGACACCATCCGACAAATCAAATCCTGATTGTTACACATTAATAACATTCTTTTTCGATAGCTTATTCAACAAGACTCGAAAAAGAGGCATCAGATCAATCCATATACCCATGGATTTGCTCAAACTGCTTCTGAATCCAGCTTACGTACTTCCTGGTAATATTGCCGGTGGTACACAGGACTTTAGAGGCGACTTCGAGGTAATTCTCGAAATTCTCGGATTGTATTATTCCCTCCGCCTCGCTCTTGCTGACCCACGCCTTCCTTGGCTCCTTCATCTTATCCGGGAAGAGATCGATGGATACGGTAAATGCATCTCCCGACATTTGGTTAGAGATTTTTGCTAGCCCTTTGGCGAAGTCTTCGATGCTCCCTTCTACCTTCAAGGAGTTGCACCCAAGGAGCGAGTTTAAAAGTGTGGGCGGCAGTTGTCTGTTTAATTCCTTTATTAACAAAAATGAGGTAAACCTCTCAAAGCCGATATGGTAGTTTTTGGTGACCCTGGTGGTGCCTTTGACCGGGGAGGACAAGACTATGAATTTATAATAGGTCTGCCGGGTGTGGTAGGGCTGGCCCAAGTCCTGGAGGTAATGGAGGGCCCAGGCGGCATATCTCCATCCCCAGTATTGATTACCCTTCCTGAACGCACGGATGGCCAGGTTAGTATAATGCTCCGTCCTCTCCGGCGCTTTACCCATCGGGATTAAAATCAAGGGGAAATGGATAGAGAGAGCGGGATAATACATATGTCTCATGCCCTGAGAACCGCCCATAAACCCGGAAATGAAGCCTGTATCTACATCCTTATCCATTCCCCATTCCGGTTCTGAGGAATAAACGGCGAGTAGATTAAATATTGAAACAAACTCATTTGGGACCTCTACACCCCCCGGTCTTTTTTCATTGAGGTCATTATCCAGTAATTCATCCGGTGATAGCGACCTATGCCCGTAAAGAATGGCGTAGTTACTGTTTATAGTGTTATCCTCAAACGGAGGATAGGACTCCCTGTGTTTAGCGGAAGATAGCTTTCCTTTAATGCCGGATAGGGATATGTCGGTAATCAACGAGTGGGTCGACCACGGATAGACATTACTCGGTAAAAGCAGAGTGAAGATTAGAAGAGGGATTTTCATAAACTTATCTCTCCAGGTCATCGTGATACTGGTTTCACCTCTTTTAATATTTCGTCTAGCAGTGAATCCCTGTTGCTCAACGTTATGTCGAAAAGCTTTACGTCACTTCTTTTCTTAATCTTCTCAATAACACCGCCGCCCTTAAGAGCGATAGTGGCAATTACTGACTTCTGGGAATCCAGGAGCTCCTCTACGAGTTTCCTGAACTTACCGGACAGGCACTCCATCTTGCCTATTTCATCGATTATGATGAGGCCGGTCCATAGGTCAAAGAATTGTAAACCGTCTAGAAAATTCTCAAAGCCCTTGATATCAACCTTATATTTACCCACTTGATAAGGGCTCTTTATAGCTACGTGAGATAAAACGCCTTTTCTTCCATCTAGGCTGATGAGCCCGAATCCCTTTCTTACACCCTGCTCTCTTATTTCCTCTGTATAAAAACCCACGGGATAAAGATCCTTCAGCTCCCTTGAGATTTTTTTTATAAGCGTCGTTTTACCGATGCCGGGCAATCCGGTTATGAGAATGTTCTTCTTTGTTGAGTGCATTTTAATTTGATAAAATCTATCGTGCTTAGCGTACCTTGGTACTAAATTATCATTACAATCACATTTTCGGTAGGGGCACGCTGCAGCGCGCCCCTATTGTTCCATACAATTGCCGGTTATTGCGATATTAGTGCAATACCATAGCATGAAGCGTTCATGAAGCTGTTGGGCCGTCATGACGATATTTATTGTAAGAATCCCGTGTCCGGCGGCTTGCTGCAGAGTCATTGATAAAAAACCATATTTTATTATATAATAGGCCTATAGGTAAACCTGGCTAACAAAACCAGTAAGGAGGAGAAAATGCCTAAAGTTAAAGCAAATGGTATAAATATGAATTATGAGAAGCAAGGTACTGGGGAGCCTCTTATCCTTATACCTTTTTTGAGCGCGGACAACGCCTGTTACGCCTTTCAAATCCCGGAGTATTCCAAGCACCTTACCTGCATTTCTGTAGATTTAAGGGGAGGCGGTGAAAGCGATAAACCGGCGGGCCATTATTCTACGGAGCTATTCGCTGACGATGTTGCGGGATTAATGCAGGCACTGGGGATAGAAAAAGCTCACGTGGCTGGGGTCTCTTTGGGTGCTGCGGTGGGCATGTGGCTTGCGGCAAAGTATCCGGACAAAGTTAAATCGTTGTCATTACACAGCGCATGGCAAAAGACCGACCCCTATCTCAAAGTCGTTGTAGAAGGCTGGCAGTTAATTGCAAAAGCTCTGGGGAGTGTTCCGGAAATGGTCATTAAGGGCATTTTCCCCTGGTGTTTTACCCCGGAACTCTACGCCGCTAAGCCCGATTACATCAAGGCGCTGTCTGATTTCGTAAGAGGAAGGCCGGTGCAGCCTCTGGATGCATTTATAAGACAGTCTGATGCAGTGATAGCTCACGACTGTGAATCTCATCTAGGCAACATAAAAGCGCCTACTTTTATAACCTTTGGCGAGTTTGATATGGTGTGCTCGACGCGGTTTGCCAGTGCGATGAAGAATAACATCAAGAATTCTGAATTATTGGTTTACAAGAACTGCTCTCATGCCGGGCTTTACGAGAAAACCGAGGAATTTAATCAGACTACTTTAGATTTTCTAAAACGGCACGTCGGGTAGTGAGCCCAATAATACGCCTTGGGGCAATATGTAAAACTAAAGATTCTCTATTTCCTGGCGGCCTTAGAATTCCGTCTTAATGATTTTTAATGATCGGTTCTAATATACGGTTGTTTACCTTTTTGTCATTCCCGCGGAACTTGTCCTCGACCATGATCGGGGAGCGGGAATCCAGTTTTTCAAAAGATGGATTCCCGATTAATCCCCTGATTAAACCTGGGGACGGGGATGACATAAGAGTTGTATACTTGATAAAGCTTGTTTCCTGCATATAGTCTTTAACATAAGCGGTAATTTCCCTATATATTAAGTACCCTCAAGCAGTACCACTGAGAATGAGAATAAAGCACTAATACGGTAATGGACAATGAATAAACGCTCGATTTTCTGGTTTAAAAGAGACCTAAGGGTAGATGACAACACCGGACTCTATTATGCGGTCAAGGAGAGTAAAGAGGTTATTCCTCTATTCATACTGGATCCACAAATATTGAAAAAACTAAACCCGAACAACCATAGGCTGGGTTTCTTGATGGACGCCCTCCAAAATTTAGAAAATGAGCTTAAGGCCGCCGGCTCCTATCTAATGGTTGTCGAGGGTGATCCTCAGAAAATATTCCCGGATTTATTCGAGAAGCACTGGGTGGATGCTCTTTATCTCAACAAGGCCTACGGTTTTGACGGTGCAAATAGAGACAAGATAATCAGGATGTTGTGCTTGAAGAACAGGGTAGTATTTAAAGAGTATGAGGACACGTTTTTAGTGCCCCCAGATAGGGTGGCAGAAAGAAAGGTGTTCACGCCCTTCTACAAACTCTGGTCAAGGATTGATAAGAGGGAAAACTTGCTCAAGATTACAAAGATCAATTCACCCGTTCTGGAAATGGATTCGTTAGAAAGAATAAAACGGGATTACCGATTTCCTACTAACAAACACTGGCCAATGGACTTTCCACAAAAAAGACTGAAGGAGTTTGATTTCCGCCGATACGACCAGACCAGGAATTTCCCCTACATCGACGGGACATCGAGACTCTCACCGTATATAAGGTTTGGCCTTGTATCTATTAGGAAAATCTATAGGGCCGCTTCGTCCTTGGCGGGCGACGCAAACACCTTTACCTCGGAACTGGCCTGGAGGGAGTTCTGGTACCACATAATGCATTACTGTCCGGAGACCAGGGAGTTAGAATTCCAGGAGAAGAGAAGAGGGATTAAATGGATGAACAAGGAAAAATGGTATGAAGCCTGGAAAGAGGGAAGGACAGGATATCCAATAGTCGATGCTGGGATGAGGCAGCTCAAGGAAGAAGGTTGGATTCATAACCGGGTGAGGATGATAGTGGCTTCATTTCTAACAAAGGATTTGCTCATAGACTGGAGATGGGGGGATAAACATTTTTTTCATTCTCTTGTGGACTATGATGAAAACGTGGATATAGGGAACTGGCAGTGGGCGGCCTCGGTGGGAGCGGATCCGAAACCGCTCAGGATATTCAACCCTATTTTACAATCTCACAAATTCGACCCGGAATGCAAATACATAAAAAAGTACGTCCCAGAACTTAAAGAGGTGGCTCCAGAAATGATACACGACCCGCTGAGTTACGACTTGCCCTATTATGAACCGGTGGTTGATCACTACGACATGAGCAAACTGGCTAAAGAGGTATACAAGAAATCGTCATTACCGTGAAGCTTGTCCTCGCCCATGCGGACAAAGAGGATGACCAATTCCTTATTATTCCCGTGAAAACGGGAATCCAAATCTTTATTTATGGATCCCCGATTAATACACTCGGGGATGACAATCGAAGAGAGTTCCCAATCAATCCCCCGGTTTAGCCGGAGAGCAGGGATGACATGAGCCGGATGCCCGATCGAAAAATTCTGGAATAGAAACTACTGTCTCTTAGCGCAACGGTTATTTCCTAGCCCCTTTTTATCCCGACATAGATGATTACCGTTCCCATGGTAAGCTCGATTGTTTTCTTTACATTGAATCCACACTCTCCCATTAGCTCGACGAAGGATTCTCTTTGCGGGAAAATAGAGATGGAATCACCCAGATATTTATACTCCTTTTTCGTCCCGAAGAACGCCCCGACCAGGGGCATGAGATTCTTTAGATAGAACATGTATGCCGGGCTAAAGATTTTATTCCTAGGCACAGCGAATTCTAGAATGGCGATTTTTGCCCCCGGTTTAAGCACCCGGTTCATCTCCAAGAGTGATTTTTTGGGGTCGACCGTATTTCTGATCCCAAAGGCGATGGTTACGGCATCGAAGGTGTTATCCTTGAACGCCAGGTTTTCCGCCACCCCCGGCAGGAGGGTTGCTCTGTTCTCTATCCCGTGCGCCCGAAGCTTTTTCCTCCCGATCTCCAGCATCTCCGCACTAGGGTCTACCCCGACCGCGTAGCTGTTTTTTAGTTGATTTAAAGCTTCAACGGCCACCTCTGCAGTACCGGTAGCAATGTCCAGCACCAGGCCGGCGTTCCCTATTTCCTGTACGAGTCTTTTTCTCCACAGCCTGTCTATCCCCATGCTGAATAGGGTGTTCAGCATGTCGTAGTTCTTCGCCACGGTGTTAAAAAGGGTTTTGGTCTCGGGCATGTCTTACAATTTTGCCATTAGCGGAAACGAAAGGATACGGGTTACTCCAGAGTATTCCGTGTAAAATTTAAGACGATAAAAGGTGCACGATGCATGTAAAAGGTTTCATGTATTGATTTTATAAAATTGTGCCTTGTGAATCCTGCATCAGGTATCATGAATCTTGCATCTGCTTATTTTTATCCGCCTTAATTTGCACCACATGTCTCATCGAAGCATCTTTTCCTGGCTATACTACTGCCGTAGCGCCTCCATGATCCGCTTCATTTGGTTTGATTTGTTGAGGACGTAAAAGTGGAGTCCGGGGACGCCGCTAGCGAGCAGATCCTGAGCCTGTCTTATGCATTGTCTCACTCCTACATCACTGGCCTTTTCATCGTCATCAAGGGTGGTATCCAGTTCTTCCTGAAGCCCTGGAGGTATGGTGGAGCCGCACATAGAGGTAATCCTTCTGATCTGTCTGTATGATTGAATAGGCATCAGCCCCGGGACTACCGGTAGATTGATTCCGGCAGACCTGACTTTGTCTACATACTTAAAATAATAGGAATTGTCAAAAAAGAGCTGGGTAATGATGAGGTCGGCTCCGGCTTCTACCTTGCGTTTCAGGTTGGCAATGTCCATTTCCATGCTTGGTGCCTCGATGTGCTTTTCCGGGTAACCGGCTACAGCAATTCCTGAGGGTTCTTGCCCTTTCCTTTTTTCAAAGCGTCTTATGTGCTCTACTAACTGATATGCATGGGAGTAACCGTCTGGAGGAGGAACATAGGTTTTTTCACCGATAGGAGGGTCACCGCGTAGTGCCACTATATTTCGGATTCCGGCTGTAAAAATCTGCTCAAGAATTTCATCCAGTCCCGTGCGGGAAGCTCCCACGCAGGTCAGATGGCATGCTGTTTCCATCCGGTAGTCGTTTTTTATGAGCGATGCGATTTGAAGCGTCGTTTTTTGTGTAGATCCCATGGCTCCGTACGTTACGGTTATATAATCGGGGCCCAGGTCAATGAGCTCCGGAATGACCCGGAGCAACGCCTTCATTCCCTGGTCGGTTTTTGGCGGAAAGAGTTCAAAGGATATAATCGGTTTTGTGCTGTCTTTAAAATACTCGGGAAATCGCATGTTTTTTCAATCAAGTTACTAAATTCAAAAACTGCAAATCAGATTACTTAATACATCGGTTTCATGCAAGGAGAATGGGTTAGACTTATGTAAGCTTGGTGCAGGTCATAGACGGGGAGGATTGGGGAATTGTCTTAATTGCTACGATAAAATATGACCGAATTTCTGATGACCTAAGTGGATGAGAATAATGTCTCACTTATTATAATTTATGGTGTTACTGGCAGGACAGCTATTCCTGTCCGTTCCGAGGGGTAGTTGCCCACTGGTTGTATACGCTTGATGTACTAATCTAGATTTAATCAGACGGACATTGTCTCAAAACTCAAATTCTCACCATTACAGCTTAGATTATATAAGTCATTTGAACCTTTGATTAGCTTTAGGTAAGTTTAGCGGGTCAGGTTTGAGTCCGAGCTATTCTTTAAGGCTGTTTTTTCGATGAAACTTCATAATAGAGAATATAGGGAAAGAATAAACCAAGTTAGGAGTGTGCTATGAGTGAGAGCTGCATCAGAAAAACATTATCTACATTTCCCTATGGTAACATCCAGGAGTGTAGCTGTGGGGGATATTATGTCACCTTCGGGTATGTCACCCTGCGTTTGAGTTATGCCGAGCTAAAGTCGTACGCCGAGACGCTCAATAAGGTGGTCGAATCCATAGAGGCGGATTCGGATGACACTTATCCAAGAGCCATGGCCAATAACCTGACTTTGGGAAAGAACACCACTTAACGCCTAATATCCACTATATAAATCATAGGAATTTAAATAAGTAAGTACTTTAAGTTGAGCATTCACTTAAAATATGCGCCTTTTTATTAAAGTCTATTGACACAGGGAATGAGTGTGGTAAATTATTACATAATGAAATTGATTTTCAATATTGATATATCCGGTATATCATTTCGGACATTGGAGATTAGACCGAACTTCGCTTTCAAGGGGGAATCCGATGAGCAGGATTCACTCGGATAGGGAGGGGTTAGTTCTTTCAAGGTCGGCAATTGGTAGCGTATGTAAATGTGCCTGCTGTAGTTATTACCACCTGTCTTTAGGGAATATAACCATGAGGCTGGATCACCGGGATTTATTCGACCTGGCCGAGATGCTTATCGAGGCCCTTGAACGTAGCGCCATATCCGACTTAAACGGGAGAGAATTGAACGGCAATGACGCATAAACTGAAATTACTAACGCATAACAAGCTGGGAATGGTTCATAGATGCGAGTGCTGTTCTCAGTTTCATATAACTACGGGATGTATTTCCGTTCGCCTGAACAGTAAGGAGCTTGCTGGCCTGGTTGACCTGATAAGCATGGCGTTAAAGCGAGAGGCCTTGATTCGCTTACAACATCAAAATAATTGGCAAATTAACTGAACCCCCCGGGGAGCTCGGGTAGGAAATAGTGCTTATCTCTCTACTTTGCCACTACCCTGCTTCCCGGTTTTTATCTCTCCTCGGGGGGGTTACTTCAGAAGTTACCCAACCCGTATCCTATTAGCCCGTACAATACGCGGTATTGACAAACCCCCTCTATCTTTGAGATAATAAAAAACAGATGCACCTAGACGAGTGTAAGCTGATTCATAGAAGATTACTCATTATTTTTTAATACCCACAAAAGGAGGACTAAGATGAAACGGCAAAGTGGAGTGTTGTCTTTTTTTCTGGTTTTAGCCTTGGTAATCAGTTGGAGTTTCGCGCCGACGGTTGCTGAGGATAAGAAAGAAGAATCCCTTTATAAAAGACTAGGTGGCTATGACGCCATTGCAATGGTCGTGGAAGATTTTTTCGGCAGAATGATTCCAAATGAACAATTAGGAAAATACTTTATAGGGTTGAGCACCGATTCTAAAAGGAGAGCCATGCAACTCACCGTGGATTTTGTATGCTCCGCTACCGGCGGACCTTGCCTCTACACCGGACGTGATATGAAGACAGCCCATACCGGGATAGGTATATCCGAGAGCGATTGGGATCTGTCCGTAAAGCTCCTAACTGAGACGCTGGATAAATTCAAGGTGCCGGATAAAGAAAAGGAAGAGTTGCTCAATCTGGTAGGCAGCTTAAAAGGGCAAATCGTGGAACAGTAAACTTTGGTTTCCCGGGCCTAGATTGCTATTAACCACTCAGAAAAGGTTGGCAACGAATATCATCTATAGTTTGAGTACCCCTGGGACTTATCTATCCTCCCCCCTTGACCGGGTGTAATATTTGATGCGCGGTGTGCATCAAATGGAAATTAAAGGTTATAGGATGGAGCGATGGAATTATCTTATCCTTGATGATAACTTAATGTTTTGTTAGTTGTGTAGATTGGTAGATTAGTCATTCTCGTCTGTTCAAACCAGGTTCTGCTGAATTATTCGGAGAGAAGGTTTGTGAGCAGGAGGTCAATATTCCCCGGAATCGTTTTTTCGTTCTATTAACTCAATTCTGTAGGAGTCCGGGTCTTCCACGAAGGCGATCACCGTCTGTCCGTGCTTCATCGGGCCCGGCGCCCTGACGATTTTTCCGCCGAGCGCTTCAATCTTTTTACAGGTTTCATAAATGTCCGTCACGCCAAACGCCATGTGGCCGTAACCGTTTCCCAGGTCGTACTTATCGGTACCCCAGTTGTAGGTCAGTTCTAAGAATGGCTCGGTATCCCCCCCATAGCCCAAGAAAGCCAGAGTGAACTTTCCCCCTGGATAATCCTGCCTTCTATGAAGCTTGAGTCCCAGAACTTCGGTATAGAATCGTATGGATTTCTCCAGGTCGCCCACTCGAATCATGGTATGCAAGTACTTCATCAGAACCTCCAACTCTATTTGTTTCAGGCAAGCTATCACAGTGCTGGAATGATGTCAACCGATTTGAGTATCCTTAAAATTGACTAGAGAATTCCTACTATATGTGTCATGACGACAATGATTAATCCGGTGTATTTGTGAACTCTTCGATTGCACGCAAAGTGGAGTCCCACCTGCAATCCATTATGACGTGTCATTCCGAACGAACGTGAGTAATATAAAGATATGGGATTGGTAAGATTTCTCCCTTAGGTCGAGATGACAGCCACAACCTTCTTACAGTATGACTGTACTCTGTAGCCCGCGGTGTAGTTAATTTGCTCCATCTTGATTAGGGCGGAGGTAAGTTCCTTCCTGCAACTCTTAGTTTGACGTCATTTCACATAAAAATTGTGGAATCAGCGTCGAACTTAGATTTAACCCAGAATTTCTGTTCAACAGGTTTTATCGATGTGTTACCCTTTAGAGACAAAAATAACCTTCCAAGGAGGAACGAAAAATGGCTGATGACAAGAGATGGTTTGAAAAACGCGCACCACAGATGGCTGACGGATGGTGGGAATTTTATAATGCAGTTGAGGGCGACACCGTACTAGATAAAAAAACAAAGGCGCTTATCGCCATTTCCGTATCGGTGCACGGGAGATGCCCACACTGCACCGAATCGCGTATAAAAAAAGCGATGGCTTTGGGGATAAGCAAAGAGGAAATTGGAGAAGCTATCATGATGACGGCACTTCTCTCATCGGGCACGCAAATTTTCTGGGCTAAGGAAGTTTATGATAAGTATTTAGGGTAACAGCAAGTGAAACAGCTTTGCCACTTCTAGGGACGTGCGCATGATTCGGGCCTTATATTCCCGGGTATAACTCGCTTCACCTGGTCATCTGAATGAATTGCTGAATCAAGGCTATTAGTGTCTCCGGTGCATCTTCCTGGCAAAAGTGACCGATGTTCTCAAGCTCGATGACCGGAGCGTCGGGGAATAGGATTCTGAAGTCGGCGATGGCCCTCTCCGGAGGAATGGCTCGGTCGCGCATGCCCTCGACGAGCATGGCCTGCTTCTTTCGAAGCTCGTCGAGACCGGTTGCTCCTTCCTTCACATAACTGACTATCCGCTGGAGCGCCACATCTAGTGGAAATTCTATTGCCCCTTTACATTCATCCTTGTTCCCGAAAGGTGCGGAATAGGCGCGAAGCCAGGTATCGTTCACGGCGGCGGAGTTCTCAAAGCCTAAAATCTTCATGACGCTGAGAACGGTGCTGCCCAGATTTCCCATCACTTCATGATAAGAGTTGTCCTTCAGCTTTTCCGCAATCCAGGTAAACCAGGGCGAGGTATGGAGAGGCGGTATCTTGCTCAGCAAGGCTCCATAGCCTAGCAGGGTGTTCATAAGGCAGAAGCGCTTGACCCGCTCGGATGGCGAACGGTATATCCGGCGCTGATAGGGCCTCCCCAGTCCTGGACGACAAAGGTGATGTCCAGTAGGTCCAGCTCTTCTATAAGCAAGGACAGGTTTTCTACATGGGTCCAGAGGCGATACTCTCTATCCTGAGGGGTTTCACTTTTTCCGAAACCCATGTGGTCCGGCACTATCACCCGGTGCGTCTTTGATAGCGCTGGAATAAATTTTCGATAGATATAACCCCAGGTGGGCTCGCCATGGAGGCAGACGATTGGCTCGCCCTTTCCTTCGTCGACGTAGTGCATGCAGAACCCTGCCGCATGGGAGAAGTGAGGCTCAAAATGAAAGGTTCCGTCAAAGGTTTCTTCTGCCGGGATCATATCGTTGTTGATCCTTATTTTGGTTTGAAAATTCTATCATATTATGGCGATATGTGTAATCAGCTTGTTCCAAATAAGAGATTAATTGGCATAGTTCTACTCGGAGCAATCAAATGGCTTCATGACAGATAAGGAAAAAGCAAACCCTCTTTATTCCCCCCTGCTTCGACCTTGCTTAGCACAGGCTTGGTAAGAGGGGTTAAGACGGGATTAGCATAGCGGATATAAAGATGACCCGCCGTTGTTCCATCGGATGTGCGCCGGGCTTTAAGGGATTATTTGCGGGGATTCCTCTCTGGTGTATACTCTGGGGAATTCCCGTAACAAATAACCTAAAGGGCACACATATGAATCGAATTGCCATCCAGGATTATATGGATCGGAATAAATGCTGGGGCTGCGGTAGTAGTAACG
>Ga0073934_10005340_pt1 | contig 20031 bp, 20 predicted proteins | sample LarsenN4metaG_FD_76834 | JGI IMG/M metagenome (GOLD analysis project Ga0073934, IMG submission 76834) | Hot spring sediment bacterial and archeal communities from British Columbia, Canada, to study Microbial Dark Matter (Phase II) - Larsen... ... | reverse complement strand
GCCTCGGGCTGGTAGTAGTCGTAGTAGCTGACGAAGTACTCGACCGCGTTCTTCGGGAAGAACTCGCGGAACTCGCTGTACAGCTGCGCGGCCAGCGTCTTGTTCGGCGCGAACACGATCGCCGGGCGGCCCAGGCGCGCGATCACGTTGGCCATCGTGAAGGTCTTGCCCGAGCCGGTCACGCCGAGCAGCGTCTGGTAGGCCAGGCCGTCGTTCACGCCCTCCACCAGCTGCGCGATCGCGGTGGGCTGGTCGCCGGCCGGCTCGTAGGGCTTGAAGAGCTGGAACGGCGAGTCGGGGAATGAGACGAACTCGCCCTTCGGTTCCTCGGCAACCGTGGCGGCATCGGCGGCGTCTGCGGTTCGGACCAGTTCGGCCATCGGAGGAAGGTGGGGTCGAAAACTAGAATCGGCTAGGTTATCTCATCCTCGGTGCGAAAGCACCGCCCTGCCATGCCGTCCACGCTCTTCGCGGGCGTCGCGCTCGCGCCGCGCGACCCCATCCTCGGCCTCAACGAACAGTTCAACGCCGACCCGCGCGCCGACAAGGTCAACCTCGGCGTGGGCGTGTACTTCGACGAGAACGGCAAGCTGCCGGTGCTGCGCTGCGTGGCCGAGGCCGAGCGCCAGCTGCTGGCCTCGCCCAAGCCCAAGGGCTACCTGCCGATCGACGGCATCGCGGCCTACGACAAGGCCGTGCAGGGCCTCGTGTTCGGCGCCGACAGCGCGCTGCTGCGCGAAGGCCGCGTGGCCACCGTGCAGGCGCTCGGCGGCACCGGCGGCCTCAAGCTCGGCGCCGACCTGCTGCACCAGATCGCGCCCGGCGCCAAGGTGCTGATCAGCGATCCGAGCTGGGAGAACCACCGCGCGCTGTTCACGAACGCCGGCTTCGCGGTCGAGACCTACCCCTACTACGACCCGGCCACGCGCGGCGTGCGCTTCGCCGGCATGCTGGGCGCGCTGCGCGCCGCGCCGGCCGGCAGCATCGTCGTGCTGCACGCCTGCTGCCACAACCCGACCGGCTGCGACCTCGCGGCCGGCGAGTGGCAGCAGGTGGTGGCGGCCTGCGTCGAGCGCGGCCTCGTGCCTTTCCTCGACATGGCGTACCAGGGCTTCGGCGACGGCATCGAGGCCGACGGCACCGCGCTGCGCGCCTTCGCCGCCGCCGGCATCGACTTCCTGGTCTCGACCTCGTTCTCCAAGAGCTTCTCGTTGTACGGCGAGCGCGTCGGCGCCTTGTCGGTGGTCTGCGCCAGCGCCGACGAGGCGGCGCGCGTGCTGTCGCAGCTCAAGATCGTGATCCGCACCAACTACTCCAACCCGCCGACCTTCGGCGCCACGGTGGTCGCCACGGTGCTCGACACGCCGGCGCTGCGCGCCCTGTGGGAGGACGAGCTGGCCGGCATGCGCCAGCGCATCCGCGCCATGCGCGAGCAGCTCGCCGCCAGGCTGCGCGCCGCGGGCGTGCAGGGCGATCTGGACTTCATCACGCGCCAGAAGGGCATGTTCAGCTACTCGGGCCTCACGGCGGCGCAGATGCAGCGCCTGCGCAGCGAGTTCGGCGTCTACGGCGTGGACTCGGGGCGCATCTGCGTGGCCGCGCTCAACGCGCGCAACCTCGACCGCGTGGTCGACGCCATCGCCCGCGTGATGTGACGCCGCGCCCGGCTCTGTCGCACGCGCGACAGGACCGGCGTCCCCACAGGCCGAGATTCGCGTGCCTTGCACGGTGTTTTTGCGCTACCGCAACCGGCGCGGTGGCGCCACGATGGGTTGCGCGCGATCATCAAACATTGCTGCAGCGCAGCAATTTTCCCGTTACAGTCGCGCACCAAGAGCGGAGCCATCCCGATGCTGTACCAGATCTACGAGACCCAGCGCGCCATGATGGCGCCATTCGCCGAGTTCGCCAGCGCATCGGCCAAGCTTTACAGCCATCCGCTTTCGCCCTTCGCGCAGATGCCGATGTCGCAGCGCGTGTCGGCGAGCTTCGACCTGCTGCACCGGCTGGCCAAGGAGTACGAGAAGCCGCGCTTCGAGATCACCTCGGCCGATGTCGACGGCGTCGCGGTGGCCGTGCAGGAGCAGGTGCCGATCGAGAAGCCCTTCTGCCGCCTGCTGCGCTTCAAGCGCTTCACCGACGACCCGCGGGCGCTCGACAAGATGAAGGCCCAGCCCACCGTGCTGGTGGTGGCGCCGCTGTCGGGCCACCACAGCACGCTGCTGCGCGACACCGTCAAGAGCCTGCTGCAGGACCACAAGGTCTTCGTCACCGACTGGACCGACGCGCGCATGGTGCCGGCCGACCTGGGCCCGTTCCACCTCGACGACTACGTGCACTACGTGCAGGACTTCATCCGCCACATCGGCGCCGACAACATCCACGTCATCTCGGTGTGCCAGCCCACCGTGCCGGTGCTGGCCGCGGTGAGCCTGATGGCGAGCGCCGGCGAGACCACGCCGCGCACGCTGACCATGATGGGCGGCCCGATCGACGCGCGCAGGAGCCCGACCGCGGTCAACAACCTGGCGATGAACAAGAGCCACGCCTGGTTCGAGGCCAACGTGATCTTCCGCGTGCCGCCCAACTTCCCCGGCTCGGGGCGGCGCGTCTATCCCGGCTTCCTGCAGCACGCCGGGTTCGTGGCGATGAACCCCGACCGCCACCTCTCGAGCCACTACGACTACTTCCTCGACCTGATCCGCGGCGACGACGACAACGCCGAGGCGCACCGGCAGTTCTACGACGAGTACAACGCCGTGCTCGACATGCCGGCCGAGTACTACCTGGACACCATCAAGACCGTGTTCCAGGACTTCGCGCTCGTCAACGGCACCTGGGACGTGGCCGGCGAGCGCGTGCGCCCGCAGGACATCACGACCAGCGCGCTGCTCACCATCGAAGGCGAGCTCGACGACATCTCCGGCGCCGGCCAGACGCGCTCCGCGCACGAGCTGTGCACCGGCATCCCCAAGTCGCGCCAGTTCCACTACGACGCGATCGGCGCCGGCCACTACGGCATCTTCTCGGGCCGGCGCTGGCGCGAGATGGTCTACCCGATGGTGCGCGACTTCATCGCCGGGCACGACCAGCCCGCCGCGCGCGTCAACGGCAGCCGGCCGGCGCGCAAGCGGGCGCGCTGAAGGGCGCGGAAGAACGCGGGAGCGCGCACCGCGCCGAAGCCCCCTCGGCGGGGGCCGCTCGATAATCCGCCGGTGCCCGACACCGCCCGGCTCGCCGACGCCCTCGACAACGCCCTGCCGCAGACGCAGTGCACGCGCTGCGGCTACCCCGACTGCCGCGGCTACGCCGAGGCCATGGCCGCCGGCGAGGCCGACATCAACCGCTGCCCGCCGGGCGGCGCCGAGGGCATCGTGCGGCTGGCCGCCCTCACCGGCCGCGCCGTGCGCGCGCTCGACCCCGAACGCGGCCACGAGGGCCCACGCCAGCTGGCGCTGATCGACGAGGCCTGGTGCATCGGCTGCACGCTGTGCATCAAGGCCTGCCCGGTGGACTGCATCGTCGGCGCGCCCAAGCTGATGCATACCGTGATCGACCCGCTGTGCACCGGCTGCGAGCTGTGCGTGCCGGTGTGCCCGGTGGACTGCATCGCGATGGTGCCGGTGACCGGCACGCGCACCGGCTGGGACGCCTGGAGCGAGGCCCAGGCCGCCGAGGCGCGCGAGCGTTACGCCTTCCACCGCCTGCGCGTGGCGCGCGAGGCGCGCGAGAACGCCGATCGGCTGGCGGCCAAGGCGGCGGCCAAGCTCGCCGACCTCGAGGGTGCCAGCACGCTGACGGACGCCGAGGCCCTGGCCAGGAAGCGCGCGGTGGTCGAGGCTGCGCTGGCACGGGCCAAAGCGGCGCGCGAGGCGCAGAAAGGACAGCCATGAAGAGCGAGTCGATCGAGCCCTTCTTCGCCACGCTGGCGGCGGCCAACCCGATGCCGCGCAGCGAGCTGCAGTACACGAGCGTGTTCGAGCTGCTCGCCGCGGTGCTGCTGTCGGCCCAGGCCACCGACGTCGGCGTCAACAAGGCCACGCGCACGCTGTTCGCCGTGGCGCCGACGCCGCGCAAGATGCTCGCACTGGGGCTGGAGCGGCTGACCGAGTCGATCCGCACCATCGGCCTGTACCGCAACAAGGCGAAGAACCTGTACGAGACCTGCCGCATCCTCGTCGAGCAGCATGGCGGCCGCGTGCCGCGCTCGCGCGAGGCGCTCGAGGCCCTGCCCGGCGTCGGCCGCAAGACGGCCAACGTGGTGCTCAACGTGGCCTTCGGCGAACCGACGATCGCGGTGGACACGCATGTCTTCCGCGTCGCCAACCGCAGCGGGCTGGCGCCGGGGCGCGACGTCGGCGAGGTCGAGGCCGGGCTGCTCGAGCGCGTGCCGCCGAAGTACCTGCCCGACGCGCACCACTGGCTGATCCTGCACGGCCGCTACGTGTGCACGGCGCGCGCGCCGCAGTGCACAGCGTGCGCAGTGCGCACCCTGTGCGACCTCGGCACTTCTACAATGCCCTGAAGCCGTGCCAAGCCACGGCCAGCCGCGAGGGCATTGACGCATGGCCAAGCTCGAGGATCTCGCCGAAAAGGTCGACCGCCTGGTGCTGCGCCACCAGGAGCTCAAGCGCACCAGCGCGCTCATCGCGCAGCAGCTCGTGGCGGTGACCAACGAGCGCGACAGCCTCAAGTCGCGCCTCGCCGCAGCGCGCGCGCGCATCGACGCGCTGCTCGCCCGCCTGCCCGCCGAAGCCGGCGCGCCGGCGCCCAAGGCCGCGCGTGAACGCGAGGGCAGCCGCGAAGGGAGCCGCGGTTGAAGCAGGTCGAGGTGTCGATCCTCGGGCAGGTCTACCTGCTTGCCTGCCCCGAGGGCGGCGAGGCGCTGCTCGCCAACGCGGTGGCCGCGGTCGACAAGGAGATGACCGGCATCCGCGACGCCGGCAAGGTCAAGGCGCGCGAGCGCATCGCCGTGCTGGCTGCGCTCAACCTGGCCTACCAGCTCGCCGAGCGCGGCCCCGCGGTGAGCGAGGGCGCCGGCGTCGACATCGACGGCCTGCTGCAACGCGTGGACAAGGCGCTCGCCGACGACGGGCAATTGTTGTAGCGCGCGTCACACGACCGTGGTGGCGCGGTCGCGTTTCGCAGGTCTATACTGGTCCGGTCCGTCGCGTGCCGTGGGCTTAATGTTTCTTCGAACCGATGCTCATTGAGCAAGGGCTTGGAAGATTGCCGGGCTGGTGTGATCGTCTCGCGTCAGATGAACCCGAAGCCCGGCTGACCTCGCCCACCTGAACTTCCGCTGAGGGTTCGGGAATGCGGCCCCCGGTTCGCGGCGGACACCACCGCAGCAGCGACGCGATGCCTCAATACTGGCTGATGAAGAGCGAGCCCGACGAGGCCTCGATCGACGACCTCGCACGCGCCCCCCGGCAGACGCTGCCGTGGACCGGCGTGCGCAACTACCAGGCGCGCAACTTCATGCGCGACCAGATGCGGCCCGGCGACGGCGTGCTCTTCTACCACTCGTCGTGCGCCGAGCCCGGCGTGGTCGGGCTCGCCGAGGTGGTGGGCACGCCCTACCCCGACCCGACGCAGTACGACCCCAGGAGCAAGTACTTCGACGCCAAGGCCACGCGCGAGGCGCCGCGCTGGATGCTGGTGGACGTGCGCCTGGTGAAGAAGACGCGGCTGCTGCCGATCGGCGAGATGCGCGCGCGGCCCGAGCTCGCGTCGATGCGCGTGCTGCAGCGTGGCAACCGGCTGTCGATCACGCCGGTGGCGCCCGCCGAGTGGAAGGCGGTGCTGCGCCTTCTCGACCGGCCGGCCTGAGCAGGCCAGAGCAGGCCTGGGGCGGACCGCCTTGCCGGACCTCGGGGCGCTGCTCGTCGCCGAACTGCTGCTGCTCGGCGTGGTGGTCGGCTTCCTGGCCGGGCTGCTCGGCATCGGCGGCGGCATGATGCTGGTGCCCTTCATGACCTTCCTGCTCGGCCAGCGCGGCGTGGAGGCCGAGCTCGCCGTGAAGATGGCCATCGCCACCTCGGGCGCGACGATCGTGTTCACGTCGGTGTCGAGCCTCTTGGCGCACCACCGGCGCGGCGCGGTGCGCTGGCCCGTCGTGGGCGCGCTGGCGCCCGGCATCCTGCTCGGCGGGCTCGGCGCGGGTATCGGCGCCTTCGCGCTGATCAAAGGCCAGGTGCTGGCCGCCGCCTTCGCCGTCTTCAACGTGGTGATGGCGCTGCGCATGCTGCGCGGCGGCGACACCCAGGCGGCGCGCGATCTGCCCGGCGCCGCCGGCCTCACCGCGGCCGGCTCGGTGATCGGCTTCGTCTCGGCGCTCGTCGGCGCGGGCGGCGCCTTCCTCTCGGTGCCCTTCATGACCTGGTGCCGCGTGCCGCTGCGCGAGGCCGTGGGCACCGCCGCCGCGCTCGGCCTGCCGATCGCGCTGGCCAGCACCGCCGGCTACGTGGTCGGCGGCTGGGGCCTGCCGCCGGCCCTGCCGGGCAGCGTGGGCTACCTGTACCTGCCGGGCGTGCTGATCGTGGCCGCCACCAGCGTGGCGCTGGCGCCGCTCGGGGCGCGCGCCGCGCACCGCATGCCGGTGGCCCGCCTGCGCAAGGCCTTCGCGCTGCTGCTGCTGGCGCTCGCGGGCTACATGGGCTGGAAGGCGTGGAGCGGCTGAGCGGTTGAACCGCCGATGCGCCGCCCGGGCCGACGCTCAGCCCGGCGCGAGCCGGATCGCCGCCAGCGTGACGTGGTTGCCACCGCGCCGCTGCGCCTCGATCAGCGCCGCCTCGCAGGCCGAGACCAGCTCGGCCTGGGTGTGCGCGGTGTGCGGGAAGCTCGCCACGCCCATCGCCACCGTGAAGCCGATCTCCTGGCCCTCGTGAACCACGATGTCGGTGGCGCAGCGCCGGCGCAGCCCCTCCATGCGCGAGTGCGCCGTCGCCAGGCCGACGCCCGACAGCAGCACCGCGAAGCGCCGCGCGTCCAGCCGGCACGACGCGTCCATGGCACGCGTGCCGCTGCGCAGCAGCCGCCCCATCGCGCCGAGGATGCTCTGCTCGCCGCCGGCGCCCAGCGCGCGCACCTTTTCGCCCGGCGGGTCGATCTCGACGAAGACGAGCGCGAACTCGCGGTGCTCGCGCGTGGACAGGTCCACCTCGCGCCGCAGCTGGTCCTCGAAGTGGGCGCGGGCGTAGAGGCCCGAGGCCGGATCGCGCAGCGCCTGGTCGGCCAGTTCGCGGCGCAGCAGTTCGTTGGCGCGCTGCTGCTGCTCGATCTGGGCCAGCGCATTCCTGAGCTGCGTCTCGCGCTGGCGCTCGGGCCCGAGGTCGGTCCACAGGCTGACCACGAAACGCTGGCCCTCATGCTCGGCAGCGGCGCGCAGCACCGAGAACTCGCGCCGGCTGCCGCCCCAGTCGAAGCGGTGTTCGCTGGCCAGCGGCTCGCCATGGCTCAGGGCCGCCTGGTCGGCCACGCGCAGCGTGGCGGCGAATGAGGCGTCGAAGATGTCCGAGTCGTTGCGGCCGACCACCTCGGACTGCGGCCGGCCGAGCCAGGCCAGCATCTCGGGGCCGGCGTGCACGTAGCGGCCGCTCGCCGCGTCCTTGACCGCCAGCGCGCCGCCGCTGCGCGCCACCAGGCCCTGGCAGACGCCGCCCAGCAGCCAGCGCAGGCTGTCGTCGGGCAAGGCGGGGCTCGTGCTCATCGTGAAGGGCGGGGGAATCGTCGGCAGGAAGCAACGGGCCGACGCCGCCCAATGTTGGTGGGCCCCCGTCGGCAGATCAAGGGAGATCGGCCCTGCTTCCCCTAAGTTGACCCCGGGGTCGCGGGGGTCATCGGGACACCCTCGCGGCGGGCAGGCCGGCCCGGCGCCTGTGGCTATAATGGCGGGCTTCGCTGCCCGAGAGCCCCGCTTCATGACCACGATCCGCGTCAAAGAGAACGAGCCCTTCGATGTGGCCCTGCGCCGCTTCAAGCGCACCATCGAAAAGATCGGACTCCTGACCGAGCTGCGCGCACGCGAGTTCTACGAGAAGCCCACCTCCGAGCGCAAGCGCAAGAAGGCAGCGGCCGTCAAGCGCCACTTCAAGCGCGTGCGCAGCATGCAGCTGCCCAAGAAGCTGTACTGATCCTCCGCCGCGGCGGACCCCTTCCACCGAGCCCGCGCGGTCTTCCGCTGCGGGCTTCGTCGTTTCTTGCGAGACTCGCGCCATGACCCTCAAAGAACGCATCCAGGAAGACATGAAGGCCGCGCTGCGCGCCAGGCAGGCCGAGCGGCTGTCGACCATCCGCATGCTGATGGCGGCGATGAAGCAGCGCGAGGTCGACGAGCGCATCGAGCTCGACGACCTGGCCATCGTCGGCATCGTCGACAAGCTGATCAAGCAGCGCAAGGACTCGATCGAGGCCTTCCGCCAGGCCGGCCGCACCGACCTGGTGGACAAGGAGACCGCCGAGGTCGCCGTCCTCGAGGGCTACCTGCCGCAGCGCCTGACTCCCGAACAGATCAACGACGCCGTGACCGCGCTCGTCGCCGAGCTCGGTGCCGGCCAGGCCCTGGGCCCCGGCGACATGGGCAAGGTGATGGGTGCGGCCAAGTCGCGCCTGGCCGGTCAGGCCGACATGGGCCTGGTGAGCGCCGCCGTCAAGCGCGCGCTCGCCGCCAAGTGAGCAGCCCCGTGAGGCACCGATGAGCAGCCCGCTGCCCCTGCGCCCCGTGGCGCCCGATGTCTTCGTCGCGCCGCAACTCGGCCCCGAGGCGATGGCCGCGGCGGCCGCCGCCGGCTTTCGCAGCGTGATCAACAACCGCCCCGACTTCGAGCACGGTCCCGACCAGCCGACGAACGCGTCGATCGAAGCGGCGGCGCGCGCCGCCGGTCTCGAGTACCGCTTCCTGCCGGTCGACGGCGGCTGGCAGTCGCCGGAGGAGATCGCCGCGTTCGCGAAGCTCCTGGAAGAGCTGCCGCGCCCGATCCTCGCCTTCTGCCGCAGCGGGGCGCGCTCGACGCGGCTCTTCCTGGCCGCGCAACAGCTGCGTTAGCCGCCGCCCGCGGCGGCCCGGCTTCATCCACCCGAGCGGATCCGGATCCAGTCCACCTCGAGCCAGTTGTCGGCGCGGTGCACCACGTCGACGTGGCTGCGCGCCGCCCACGGGATGACCTGGCGGTGCAGCGGGATCGTGTGCACCTGCTCCTTCCACTCGCGCAGCGCCGCCTTGATCAGCGCCTCGCGCTTCTTCGGGTCGGGCTCCACGCTGCTCTGCGCGGCCAGCGCATCGAACTTGTCGTTGCGCGAGCGGCCGTAGTTGTACAGGCCTTCGCCCTTGGCGCCGGGGTTGCGCATCACCGGCGTCAGCGTGGTCTCGGCGTCGGTCACGGCGCCGCCCCAGCCGAGCATGTACAGCGAGGTGTCCCACTTCTCGAGCTTGGGGAAGTAGGTGGCGCGCGGCATCGCGTTGACCTTCACGCGCACCTTGATCTGCGCCCACATGCCGGCCAGCGCGATGCAGATCTCCTCGTCGTTGACGTAGCGGTTGTTCGGGCAGTCCAGCGTGACCTCGAAGCCCTCGGCGTAGCCCGCCTCGGCCATCAGGCGGCGCGCCAGCGCCAGGTCGAACGGCGCGCGCCGCTCGATCTCGGGGTCGTTGAAGGCGGCCAGCGGCGAGGGCGTGTTGCCGCCGGTGGGCACGCTGAGGCCGTTCATGAGCTTGGTGCGCATCGTCTCCACGTCCACCGCGGCCTGCAGGGCGCGCCGCACGCGCAGGTCCTTGAACGGGTTGCGGTCCTTCACGCTGCCGTACAGCAGTTCGTCGCGCTGCTGGTCCATGCCGATGAAGACGATGCGGTTCTCGGGCCCGTCGATCACCTTCACGCCGGCGGTGTTGCGCAGCCGCGTCACGTCGCGCGGCGCCGGGTCGAGCACGAAGTCGATCTCGCCGGAGACCAGCGCCGCCAGCCGCGTGGCGTCGTTGGCGATCGGCGTGTAGACGATCTCCTGCACGTTGCCCTCGGGCCGGCCCCACCAGGCCGGGTTGCGCCTGAAGGTGGTCTTGATGCCGGGCTGGCGGTTCACCAGCATGAAGGGCCCGGTGCCGTTGGCGTTGAACGAGGCGTGGCTCTCCTCCTTGTTCTTGAAGTCGAGCGGCCGCGTCACCTTGTGCCTCTCGGCCCAGGCCTTGTTCATGATGACGATCGAGTCCAGGTGCTGCAGGAACACCGGGCTCACCTGCGGCAGGCGGAACTCCACCGTCGACGCGTCCAGCGCCACCGGCGTGCCGAGCGCGTTGGCGTAGACGCTGAAGGTGCCCACCGGGTCCTTGGCGCGGTTGACCGAGAACACCACGTCGTCGGCGGTGAGCGGCGCGCCGTCGTGGAAGCGCACGCCCGGCCGCAGCTTGAAGCGCCAGGTCGTCGGCCCGGTCTGAGCCCACTCGGTGGCCAGCGAGGGCACGATGGCGAGCTGGCGGTCGCGTTTGGTCAGCCGCTCGTAGACCTGGCCGTTCATCGCATTGGTGAGGCCCTCGTTCTGCGAGTGCGGGTCCATCGTCAGCGGGTCGCCCTGGCTGGCCCAGCGCAGGGTCTGCGCCTGGGCGCCAAACAGGCTGGCCGCCAGCAGCGCGGCGGCGATGAAGCTCTTCACGGGGCTCTCCTCGGGGCAAGGAAAGCCGCGAGTCTAGGCTTCAGCGCTTCAGCGCTTCAGCGCTTCAGCCGCTTGAGCAGCTCGGGCTCCACCCACAGCTCGTCGAGCTTGCGGAACTCGGCCGCCGCGCCCGGCTCGCGCGCCACGATGCGGTCGTGGCAGCCGGGCCGCGCGAGGTCCAGCCGCTGCGGCTCCACGTGCAGCTGCGACTTGGTGGAGAAGAACACGTTGACCACCGGCGCGCGCAGCGCGCCCGGGTTCTGCTCCAGCACCACCGCCAGGCGCCCCGACTCCAGCCGCACCACCGATCCGGTGGGGTAGATGCCCAGGCTGTGCACGAAGGCGCCGAACAGCGCCGGGTCGAAGTGGCCCTTCCACGAGGCCATTCTGGCGATCGACTCGGCCGGATCCCAGCCCGCCTTGTACGGCCGGTTGGAGGTGATGGCGTCGTAGACGTCGCAGATGGCGCCCATGCGCGCGAGTTCGCTGATGCGCTCGGCCGGCAGGCGGTGCGGGTAGCCGGTGCCGTCGATGCGCTCGTGGTGGTGCAGCGTCACGTCCAGTGCCTCGGGCGTGGCGCCCTGGCTCTCGACGAGCAGCGCGTGGCCGCGCTCGGGGTGGCTGCGCATGACCACCCACTCCTCGTCGGTCAGGCGGCCGGGCTTGTTCAGCACGTCGGTGGGCATCAGCGCCTTGCCCACGTCGTGCACCAGGCCCGCCAGGCCGGCGGCGCGGCAGCGATCCTCGTCGTGGCCGAGCTGGCGCGCCAGCGCCACCATCAGCGCGCACACCGCCACCGAGTGCATGTAGGTGTAGTCGTCGGCGGTCTTCAGGCGCGCCAGGCTGACCAGCGCGCCGGCGTTGCGCTGCATCGAGCGCGCGATGTCCTGCACCAGCGGCAGGCAGCCCTCGACGTCGATGGCGCGCCCCATGCGCGCCTCGGCGAACATGGCCAGCACCTTCTCGCGCCCGCGCTGGCAGATCGCGGCGGCCTCGCGCAGCTCGGCCTGCATCGAGCGGGGCTCGGTCGCAGGCGCGGCGGGCGGCACGGCCGCGGTCGGTGCAACCGGCGCGCCCGTTGCCGGCGTCGCGCTGCGCTCGGGAGCAGACGGGCTCGCCACGTCCAGACCGAGGCTCACATCGATCCAGCACTCGGCCACGCCGCTCGTGCGCAGGCGCTCCAGATCGGCCGGATCGTCGAGGACGAAGCGGGTCTTCCAGAACGGGTGCGAGAGCCACGGTCCTTCCAGGGCATGCACGTGCATGCCGAGGCGGACCTGGGCGACGGGAATCTTCTTGAGCATCGGGCGCGGAGTCTGGACGACCCCTCTCGATATCGACCGCCGCGCCAGGCCCTTGAGCCGCCGCGTCAGAATCGCGCCATGTTCCTGCTGCGCCTGCTGCTGCGCAACGCCTTCCGCCACAAGCTGCGCACGCTGCTGACGATGGTCGGCTTCGTCGTCGCGGTGGCCGCCTTCGGCCTGCTGCGCACGGTGCTCGACGCCTGGTACGCCGGCGTCGAGTCGAGCTCGAGCGCGCGCCTCGTGGTGCGCAGCGCCACCTCGCTGACGGTGCCGCTGCCGCTGGCCTACGCCGAGCGGCTGCGCGGCGTGGAGGGCGTCACGCGCGTGAGCTGGTCGAACTGGTTCGGCGGCCTGTACCGCGAGCGCGAGTTCTTCCCGCAGTTCGGCGTCGACGCCACCAGCTACCTGGCCCTGTACCCGGAGTTCGTGCTCTCGCCCGACGAGCTGGCGGCTTGGCAACGCGACCGCAAGGGCGCCGTCGTCGGCCGCAAGCTGGCCGACAAGTACGGCTGGCAGCTCGGCGACACGATCCCGCTCAAGAGCGGCATCTACCCCGGCGACTGGGCCTTCACGCTGCGCGGCATCTACGAGGGCGCGCAGCCCGACACCGACACCAGCACGATGCTCTTCCACTGGGCCTACCTCAACGAGACGATCCGCGCCGGCCGCCGCTCGGGCGGCAACTTCGTCGGCGTGTACATCCTCGGCATCGACGACCCGGCCAACGCCGCGCTGATCTCGGCGCGTGTCGACCAGACCTTCGCCAACTCGCCGGCCGAGACCAAGACCGAGACCGAGCAGGCCTTCCAGCTCGGCTTCGTGTCGATGAGCGAGTCGATCCTGCTCGCGCTCAACGCGGTCAGCGGCATCGTCATCGTCATCATCCTGGCGGTGATGGCCAACACGATGGCGATGACGGCGCGCGAGCGCATCGCCGAGTACGCCACGCTCAAGGCGCTCGGCTTCCGGCCGCGTTTCCTGGCTGCCCTGCTGATCGGCGAGGGCCTGCTCATCGCCGGGCTCGGCGGGCTCGGCGGCATCGCCGTCACGCTGCCCACGGTGGCCGCGCTGGCACAGAGCTTCGGCGGGCTGTTCCCGGTGTTCCGCGCCTCGGAGCTGACGCTCGTGCTGCAGGCCGCCGCCGCCATCGCGGTGGGCCTGGTGGCCGCCGCCTGGCCGGCCTGGATGGCCAGCCGCGTTCAGGTGGCGGCCGGCCTGCGCAACATCGCCTGATCAGCGCCGCGCCAGCGGCCCGCTCATCACCACGCTGCAGCCCGGGCTGCGGTAGCAGATCGTCGCGCGCGCCAGCTCGGCCACGCGTTCGGGCTCGGTGGCGGGCGACCACAGCTCCACCGTCCACAGGCGCCGCGGGTCGAGCGGGAAGCGCGTGCCGTTGACCGTGGCGGTGACGGCCGGCGCCGCGGCGGCGGTGACGGCCGATGCCGCGGCGGCGGCGTCGCCGGGCGCGTCGTCGGCCAGGCAGACCAGCCGCACGAGGTCGTGCGACAGGCTGCACACCCAGGTGGTCTGGGCCAGGGCCGCGCCGGGCAGGCACGACGCGAGCAGGAACAACGAGGCGGCAAGGCGGCGCGGCATGCGCCGGATATCGGCGCGCGCCGCGGCCGGCTCAGACCATCAGGCGCTCGCCCGTGACGGGGTGCACGAGGCGCGCCGCCAGGCGCGGCGTGGCCTGCCGGCGGCCCTGGCGGTCGACCACCAGCACCTGGTCCACGCCCATGCGCAGGGCCAGCGCGCGCCAGCGCTCGGGCCCGGCCACCATCAGCGCGGTGGCCGCGGCGTCGGCCAGGCCGGCGTCGCGGTGCACCACGGTCACGCTCACCACCTCGGGCGCCGGACGGCCCGAACGCGGGTCGATGACATGCGCCACGCGCTGCCCGTCGGCGATGCGCCAGCGCTCGTAGCTGCCCGAGGTGACCACCGCCTCGCGGCCCTGCAGCTCGAGCACGGCGAGCAGGCCGCCGGCGTCGAACGGGTCGCGCAGCCCGATGCGCCAGGCGCGCGCGCCGTCGTCGGCGCCGCCCATCGCGGCCAGGTTGCCGCCCAGGTCGAGCAGCGCCGAGCGCACGCCGCGTGCGTGCAGCCGGTCGAGCGCCCAGTCCAGCGCCACGCCCTTGGCGTAGGCACCGAAGTCGAGCTGCAGCGCCGGGTTGCGGCTGGCCACCTCGAGGCCGCGCCACTCGAGCTGCTGCAGGCTCGGCCGGGCAAGCGCCCAGCTGTCGACGAGCGGCGCCGGCGGCGCCGCGCCATGCTCCAGGCGGTCGGCGTGAAAACCCCAGGCGCCGACCAGCCCGCCGATGCCGGCATTGAAGTGGCCGAGCGACAGCACCTCCAGGTGCGCCGCGCCGCGCAGCAGCGCGGCCAGCGCCGGCGAGACGCGCGCGCTGCGCCCGGCGCGCAAGGCCTCGTTCAGCCGGCTCACCTCGCCCGGCTTCCAGGCGTTCCAGCGCCGGTTCATCGCCGCCAGGCCGTCGATCACCTCGTCGCGGTGGGCAGCGTTGTCGAGCAGCAGTTCCACCGGCGAGCCGAACAGGAAGGCGCGGTGGCGCGCGCGCGCCGCCAGCGCCGGAACAGCGAGCAATGCCGCGCCCAGGGCCAGGCAGGCGCGGCGCGAAGACGATGCCAGCAAGGTGTCGATGGTCGCTCCCCCCGTGCTCTCAATAGCGCAGGCGCACCGCGGCCAGCGCGGCCAGCGCCTGCTCGCGTTCGCTCTCCAGGGCGCCGAGCAGCGGCGCCACCTCGCCCAGATGGCCGGCCTTGGCCAGCATCTCGATGCGCTCGGCCAGGTGCGACAGCCGCAGCGCACCGATGTTCTGCGTCGCCGACAGGAAGCGGTGCGCCTGCGTGCGCAGCCCCGGCGCGTCACCGCGCGCATGCGCCTCCTGGATGCGCCCGACATGCGCCGCCGACTCGCCGACGAACATGTCGATCAGCTCGCGCACCAGGCTCGGCTGGGCGTCGTCCTGCAGGCCGTGCAGGTGCGCCAGGCGCGCCTCGTCCAGCACGGCCGGCGTGCCGCTGGCGGCGGCGTGGCGCCGCTGCTCGTGCACCAGGCGCCCCATCTGCACGAGCAGCGCCTGCAGGTCCTGCAGCTCGATCGGCTTGGCCAGGTAGCCGTCCATGCCGGCGGCGATGTAGGTCTCGCGGTCGCCGGTCATCGCGTTGGCCGTCATCGCCACGATGCGCGGCAGCCCGCGCGGGCCGCGCTGGCGCACGATGGCGCGCGCCGCCTCCACGCCGTCCATCTCGGGCATCTGGATGTCCATCAGCACCAGGTCGTAGTGGCGCCGCGCCACCGCGTCCAGCGCCTGGCGGCCGTCGGCCGCGAGGTCGGCCTGAACGCCCAGGTGCTGCAGCAGGCGCAGCATCACGCGCTGGTTCATCGGGTTGTCCTCGGCCACCAGCAGCGCCAGCGGCGGCAGGCTGCGCCGCGTCGCCGGCGGCGGCGCGGCGGCCGCCGGGACCGGGAGGACGCCGCCGCCCTCGAGCACCGCCACCAGCGTGTCGAACAGCAGCCCGGCCTTGATCGGCTTGGCTAGGCAGGCCGCCAGCTGCACCGGCGTGTTGATGGCCTGGCGCTGGCCGAGCGAGGTCAGCAGCACGATGGGCAGCGCCTCGGGGCCGCGGCGCTGGCGGATCGCGGCCGCCAGGTCGAGGCCGTCGAAGCCGGGCATGCTCATGTCGAGCAGCGCGATGTCGAACGGCTCGCCGTGGCGCACCATGTCCAGCGCCTCGAGCGCCGAGGGCAGCGTGCTCGGCACCATGCCCCAGCGCAGCGCCAGCTTGGTGGCGATGCGCCGGTTGGTGAGGTTGTCGTCGACGATCAGGATGCGCTTGCCGGCCAGCGCCGGCACGTTGCGCTGCAGGTGGCCGGCCGGTTCGGTCGCCGCGGCGCGCCGCACCAGCAGTTCGACGCGGAAGATCGAGCCCTGAGCGGGCGCGCTCTCGGCGGCCACGCCGCCGCCCATCAGCTCGGCCAGGCGCTTGGTGATGGCCAGCCCGAGCCCGGTGCCGCCGTACTTGCGCGTGGTGCTCGCGTCGACCTGCGTGAAGCTCTGGAACAGGCGCGGCAGGTGCTCGGCGGCGATGCCGATGCCGGTGTCCTTGACCGCGAAGCGCAGGCGCACCTGCTCCTCGTCGACCGGCTCGCCCTCGACGGCCACGAAGACCTCGCCCTGGTGCGTGAACTTGACCGCGTTGGACAGCAGGTTGACGAGGATCTGGCGGATGCGCGTCGGGTCGCCGACCAGCGCCTCGGGCGTGCCGTCCTCGATCAGGTAGGCCAGGTTGAGGCTTTTCTCCAGCGCACGCGGCGTCACCAGGTCGAGCGACTCCTCCACCGTGTGGCGCAGGTCGAAGGCGCGCTGCTCGAGCTCGAGCTTGCCGACGTCGGCCTTGGAGTAGTCGAGGATGTCGTTGATGATCTCCAGCAGCGTCTCGCCGCTGGCGTGGATGGTGCGGGCGAAGTCGCGCTGGTCGTCGCTCATCGGCGTGTCCAGCAGCAGCGTGGTCATGCCGATCACCGCGTTGAGCGGGGTGCGGATCTCGTGGCTCATGTTGGCCAGGAACAGGCTCTTGGCGCGCGCCGCCGCCTCGGCCTCGCTCTTGGCGCGCTCCAGCGCCAGGCTCTGGTGGTGCGCCTCGGTCACGTCGGTCACGGTGCCGATGAAGCTGCCGATGGCGCCGCCGGCGCCGCGCCGCGCCACCGCGTTGCCCATCACCCAGGCCTCGCCGCCGTCGGGCCGCAGGAAGCGGTAGCGCAGCGCGAAGGGCTCGCCGCTGGCCACCGTGTGCAGCCAGGCCTGGTGCACGCGCGCGCGGTCGCCCGGGTGCAGCGCGCGCTGCCAGCCGCCGCCCTGCGCCTCGGCCGCGTTCATGCCGGCGATCTCGCACCAGCGGTCGTTCACGTACAGGCACTGACCCGCGGCGTCGGCCTCGAAGATGCCGACCGGCGCCGCCGCGGCCAGGCTGCGCAGGCGCGCCTCGCTGTCGGCCAGCGCGCGCTGCGCGCGGCGCGCCTCGCTCACGTCGCGCAGGATGGCCGCGAAGTAGGGCCGGCCGTCGAGGTCGAGGTGCGCGATCGAGGCCTCGGCGTCGAACAGCCGGCCGTCGCGCGCCAGGCCCTGGATCTCGCGCCGCTCGGCCATGCGGCGCGCCGCCTGCGGCGAGTGCGCGAACTCGCGCATGTGCCCGGCGTGGCGCGCGCGCACGGCCTCGGGCAGCAGCTGCTCGATGGGCTGGCCGATCGCCTCGGCCGCGCGGTAGCCGAAGATGCGCTCGGCGCCGTCGTTGAAGAGCACGATGCGGTGCGCGCTGTCGGCCACGATCACCGCGTCGTCGGCGATGGCCAGCAGCCGCGCCAGCAGCGCCGCCGAGGCGGCCGGCTCCAGGCCGTGCAGCAGCGAGCGCTTCAACGGCTGGTCCATCGCCGCGCCGGCCGCCTCACGACGCCGGCTTGATGCGGGCCACTCCGCCGAAGCTGCCCACCCACAGCGTGCCGTCGCGCCCGGTGGCCATCGAGAACACGGCGTTGCCGAACAGGCCGTCGTTCACCGTCAGCACCTCGAAGCCGCCTTCGGGCTTGAGGCGCGCCAGGCCGTTGTTGGTGCCGATCCACAGCCGGCCCTTGGGGTCGAGGTGCAGCATGAACACGTGGTTGCCGGGCAGGCCCTCCTTGACGGTGTACTGCGTCCACGCCTTGCCGTCGAAGCGCGACAGCCCGCCGCCCCAGGTGCCGGCCCAGACCACGCCCTCGCGGTCGACCGCCAGCGAGACGATGTAGTTGGGGTTGTACGCCACCTCGATGTTCTGCAGCCCCATCTCCTGCTTCTGGCGCGCGTGGTGCTCGCTGACCTTGGCCGGATCGTTGTCGAAGGAGATGGCGTCCTTGACGCGCTCGTACGGCGCGCCCAGGCCCTTGGCGTGGTTCCAGTTCTGCCAGCGCCCCTCCTTGTAGTGCGCGAGGCCGCCTTCGGTGGCCAGCCAGATCTCGCCGTCCTTGCCCTCGGCCAGGCCGTAGACCCAGTCGTTGGGCAGGCCGCCCTTGGTGTTCTCGACGGTGTAGAGGTCCCAGCGGTCCTTGTCGGCGAGCTTGCCGCCGCGGATGCGGTTGACGCCCGACCAGGTGGCGATCCAGACGTCGCCGTTGCGCGCCTTCAGCACGTCGTAGACGAAGGCGTCGCCCAGGCCCTCGGGCACGTTGTAGGTGTCGAGCTGGCCGCTCGCCTCGTCGAGCAGCGCCAGGCCGCCGCCGTAGGTGCCGATGGCCACGCGCTGGTCGAGCCTGCCGACGAAGAACACGCCGTTGGACAGCAGGCCGCTCTTGGTGTCGTAGAGCTTGTAGTTGTCGCTCTTGGTGTCGTAGCGCACGGCGCCGCCCGAGGTGCCCACCCAGATCGTGTCGCCGTCGGCGTAGATGCGCTTGACGTTCTTGTTGCCGACGCGGAAGTGGGTGAACTTGTGCGCCGGGTCGGCCTTGTCGGCGCCGACCTTGCCCTGCACCGGCGTGGCGGTGGCAGGCACCGTGGCGGTGGCCTGCAGCGCACTGCCGTCGCCGGCGGCGTTGCTGCGCCCGAGCTGGTAGGCGCCGGCGACCACGGCACCCAGGCCGATGAGCGCGAGTCCGGCGAGCGGAAGGTTGACGGGCATGTCGCGGTTCTCCGTTGCGTTGCGGCGTTAGCGCCCGATGCGCACGACGCCCTTCTTGGTGCCGACCCACAGGTCGCCGTCGGGCGCCGCCGCCAGGGCGTAGACGTTGAGGTCGAGCAGGCCCTCGGCGCGCGCGAAGTTGCGGAAGCTCTTGCCGTCCCAGCGCGACAGGCCCTTGTTGGTGCCGAACCAGATCACGCCCTGCTTGTCCTGCACCATGCTGTAGACGATGTTGCCGGCCAGGCCGTCCTTGGTGGTCAGGTTGGTCCAGGCCTTGCCGTCCCAGCGCGCGGCGCCGCCGCCCCAGGTGCCGGCCCACACGCCGCCGTCGGCCGCCACCAGCATCGAGAAGACGTAGTTCGGGTTGTAGGTGGCCGGGCCTTCGCTGCCCACCGAGAGGTCGTGGCGCGAGCGCGTGCCGAGGCCGGTGTTGGTGGACGCCGGCAGCTGCTCGACGTTGGGCGCGCCCAGGCCGTCCTTGTGCGTCCAGCTCGTCCAGCGCTTGCCGTCGAACATCGACACGCCGCCCTCGGTGCCGAACCAGACGCGGTCGCTGGCGTCCACCGCGATGCCGTAGACCCACTCGTTGACCAGCTCCTTCACGTAGGTCGTGAACTTGCCGGTCTTCGGATCGACCTTGTTCACGCCGGCCCAGGTGCCGATCCAGAAGTCGCCGCTCTTCTGCTGCGCGAAGGCGTAGATCCAGTAGTCGGCCAGGCCGTGCATCGGGAAGAAGGTCTTCCACTTGCCGTCCTTGTAGCGGCTCACGCCGCCGGCGTTGGTGCCGAACCACTTCTGGCCGTCGCGGTCCAGGCCGATCGCGAACACGTACTCGTTGGCCAGGCCGTCCTTGCGCGTGAAGGTGTTGCGCAGCTTGCCGCCGGCCAGGTCGACCTCGTGCACGCCGGCCGAGGTGCCGACCCACAGCGCGCCGCGCGCCGGCTCCACCGCCAGGGCGCGCACGTAGACGGTGGGGCCGACCTCGAAGGCGTCCTTCACGCGCTGCGCCGCGGCGGAGCCCGCGGCCAGCATCACGAGGAGGGCGATCAGGAGCTTCATGACGGGCACTTCATCGCAGGGTTCTGAGGTGGGACACGATGTCGAGGATCTCGCGGTCGCGCAGCATTCCGGCGTAGGCCGGCATGGCGCCCTTGCCGTTGCGCACGCTGGCCAGCAGCGCGAGGTCGGGCTTGAGCAGCGCCACCGGGCTCGTGAAGTCGGGCGCGCCGGCCAGCACCGCGCGGCCGTTGGCGCCATGGCAATGCGCGCAGTGGCGCGCGTAGAGCTCGGCGCCGCGCTGCGGGTCGGAGGCGGCGGCGGGGCCGGCGAGCAGGGCCAGCGCACCGGCCCAGGCGGCGGTGCACGCCCCGGCCCATGCCGCGGCCGATGCAGCGGCCAGCACGCCGGCGCCAGCGCG
>Ga0073934_10005339_pt1 | contig 20043 bp, 20 predicted proteins | sample LarsenN4metaG_FD_76834 | JGI IMG/M metagenome (GOLD analysis project Ga0073934, IMG submission 76834) | Hot spring sediment bacterial and archeal communities from British Columbia, Canada, to study Microbial Dark Matter (Phase II) - Larsen... ... | reverse complement strand
GACAATTCCGTCGTTATCCACATCGATCCACGTAATCACCTTGCGTGACGCGGGTGTCGCATTGGCGAGCTCTTTGCCTGCCTCCCAGATGGGCTTGATTGATTTCAGATCGCCGGTGAACGTCGGTGACGCACTGTCAGCCACCCCATCTGCAGGACTCGTATCCGCGAACTTGTCGACGAGCACTTTTTGATAGTTCGGGCTTGCAGGATCATTGTCGTATCGCGTCCTCACGATCAGGTCTTGGTCGTAGGTCAGTACCCCATCTTGGTTCGTATCCTCTCTGAAATTACCGAAGCTGTCGACAAACAGGGCATGAGCGTATCCAGTCCACTTCACGTTCGCCCCACCCTGACCGACGTCGCTCGTGAAGAAATAGGCCTGATAGATCGACCCTTCACCGGTAGCCGAGGTCGCCAAGACTGAAATCGACGTACCGGAGGCGCTCTTGCGAAGGATCGCCGTCAATGACGCCAATAACCGCTCCTGAAGATCATCCACGTTCGATGATTCAAAATAGGTGTCAGGAATCCCGTCCGTACCCGGCGCTCCCGTCGCATTGATAACTTTATCCCATTCGCTCGTCAGGTCCGGAAGTTTGTTGTTGTTCGAATCTTCAAAGCCCCCTAACTGCGCCGAGTGCATGAGAATTTCCCGGCCAGAAATATTGCCGAATGCATAGAAGGTATAAACCGTCAGGTTCTGAAGGCCCTGCAAACAATGACCTGACACTCCCAATACTGGAATGATTCCATCAGCAGATCCGTTGCACGGACGAAGATCGTTAATGTGAGACCAATAGGCCACATCATCCAAGTGATGGGTCCCGTTGCTGGCATAGTCGGTCCTGTGCTGCTTTAAGAGTACGTTCGGAGGTGTCGCCGGATCGTTGTTGCATGTGGCGCCTGGAGGGTCGATATAGGGCACGCCCCGGTTCCCTACACAATAGCCGCCAGAATAGGCGAGTGCATTGATATGGGCGTATTGGTTAATGCTGGCAGGAACTCCAAGGTCCTGTGTCGGTTCACCGTCCGTGAAAACCATCACGAATGTCTTACAGCAGCGGACTTGCGTCGAGGTGCTGGCCCAGGCCGGCGTATGGTTGCTCCCATAGAAGAACGGATCGCGCCCACAGGCATTGTTGATGTAACCGGCTGGGCAGGTTTCCGACCCAGTCAGAGAGGAGATCTCAGCTACGCCAATCCCTCCAGTGCCAGCTGATTGAAACGCCACACCACCGGAGGTTCCGCCTGAGAACGCGATCGGATGGACATATTGGCCTGGATAGAATGCAGAGTTGATTTGGGCCACGTAGCGGGCAACTTCATACAGCGACTCAGCTAGGGGAGTCCAGGTCGCAGGAAATGTTTCGTCAACTGCATCCACCATCGCGGAGGTATTGTTGTTGAACGTCTCGACCGTCGTTCCTGCAAAGTCGATCGACTGGCGGCTTCCCACCCCGGTGAGGACACGAAGACCGTTGTTGCTCCCATCATTGTTAAAGACTGCCAAAGCGAATCGAGCCTGTGGCCCGATCTGCTGAATCACTCCCGTCGGTTCGCTATACATGGCGAAGGCAATCTCATTCAGCTCAGTTTCGACGAAGGCATCTCCATCCGAAGACCCCGGATTCCCACAATCTGTCCCGTTATCGTTGTCAATGCACATGTCGGCATCGTTTTCGATATGGACATAGATAGTAGCGGGATTCCCTGGGTAGGTAGCGGTCGGGATGCGTCCCACATAAGTTAGGTCACCGGTTCCACCGTTGTAACCGACTGCGGCGGTTGTTTCTGTATTCACCCCGGTTCCGCGCTGCGCTCTCACTGTCGCTAAAGACGGCGTCCCGTACGGCTTGCAGGTGGAATCGGCATTGCGCGTCGGGGTGAATCCGTTCTGGCATTGTCCGCCGATCATCGCCTTCTTGACCGCGTCGAATCGGCGGAAGGTCGCCCAGTTCACGAAATTCCCGTCGTATTCGGTGGCTGGGCAGGGAGTATTGAGCGCAACCTTCGACCCTATGCCGAGCTCGAATCGGTTATCAGTTGCATCCCAGACATAACACCGCATCGGATCGGCGAATCCCGAATAGCGCGTCGTGGCGACAAACGTCGTGATCGTCGATGGAGCCCCGCTCGGGAGGGTCCCGCAGCTACTGGACGATTCACAGGCACGATTACTCATACTCCCTGAGTTGTCCATCAGGATAATGATATTGGGCGCTACCTGATCGGAGACAAACGGGGGAGCAGAGGCGTATTGGTCCATTGTCTGGGCAGAAGCCGACAGTGCCCATGCCAAGCCAGCCGCTATTGTGATCCCTATCGTTCCTCGATGGGCGTGCATGTTGCGTTTCATGGTTTCCTCTCCTCCACTGTCATCTCCGCGACATTCGGCTGGACCGCGTAGCTGCTATTGCGGCATATACACGATCATGAGATCAATCTTGTTGCTATCACCCTTCTTGAGATGAAATTTCACCTCATGATTAACCTTGATCACTTCCGGCTCCAGCACGTTATCTTCCTGGTCGCGAAGGTCAATCTCGGGATCTAGGGTATATTCTTTCCCATTGAGGAAGAGAGCCTGCTGCCCGATTGATGTTACAACCCCGGCTTGCAAGCCACTCGCGACGCTCACAGGAATTGGGTCAAGTGCATGAGCCACCAGCGCATGTCCACAGAAGAGCGCACCAAGTACAGCCATCAGAACACCCATACAGATCGTTACGTGCCTTCGCGACCTAGAACTCTTAGCCATCTGATAAATATGCTTGACCAAGTCAATCTTCATGGTAACGTCCCCTTAGTGATCAAGTACCGTTGAGACTCCGCTTTATACATCCCTCACCAGTCTCCTCCAGGCACTCGAATGTGACGATGACGCGACTCGTGGCGCCAGTGGCCGCATTCGCCGCCACACAGTCCACGCGATAGTAGAGTTCGCGTGTTACCTTCTCCGAGTCGGCCATATTGCTGCCGACCCGTGGCTTGGAATAGAGAAAATCGATGTCCCCATTGACTGTGTACCCGTTAACGTTCAGGACAAGATTGGGCGCATTCCCCGCACCGACGGCGATGTCGGCATTGTTCCGAAGCGTGCCGTTGATTTCCTGAGCAAACATCGCCTTATTAATGGCTGGAACCGGCCCTTGAGGCGCAATAAGAACAGCTGCCGTATCGTCCATTTCAGGATCTTCTATGGTCAACCGAATCGCACGGACTGCTGACCCTACACATGCCTCTGCAGCATCCGTTCCTTCCTCAACCATTCGAACCGCTCCCGCCATTGAATTTTCAAGTCCTGTCATGGTCAGCGCGGCGACCCCGAGTGATCCGATGACCAACATCAGGAGCATCACCATCACGAACGAGGTGCCTCGTTCGTTCTTAGACAACCAGTTGTTAACCTGCATCGTGTGAGAGAGCATCATGATTAGAGCCTCTGGTTCCGGAGTTCGATTGTCCGAGTCAAGATCCGTCGGCGAAACTGGAAATAGGCCGTTTGTTGTGCTGGAGTTGCGAGGTCTCCCAGCGCATAGAGCCCATTCGCATGGTTGTGATCGCTGATGACCGGGAACGTTGTGCTGTGCACGGGGATCGAACTGGCTTCCCCCATACTCTGATCGGCTTTGGTCTGCCGTGCGACGATATTGACCTGCACCAACCGAATCGTTCTCGGTGTCATGAAGGTACCGTATGGCCCAGCTGTACCGAACCAATTGCGATCCGTGATGAAATCAGCCTGGTCGAACTGATTTGACAGGTTAAGATCATCCGGCTGCAAATCAGGGATACCGCTATTGACACGCGGATCACACCCATCGCAGGCATAAGCTAGCTGGAGATCTTCGACCCCGTCCATGATAGGGATGCACCCTGAATTAACTTGATTGCAGTTTGGTGGCCCGCCTGGACCTACCAGATTGACCGGCACAGCGCCACGAACCAGACAGGGTGCGTTTCCCTGGCAGAGATTCAGCACATCGGGGGGTGGAATCACCTGATACGTGATGCATTGCAGCAAATACACCTGTGTCCCTGTCCCAAAGGCTGTGGGAGCAGGGATAGCAGGATTCAGTGTTAGGCCTCCCGCATTAACGGCCTGAATTCTTGAGCCTGCAACTCCGCCGATTGAAACAGACGTGCCCAACAATGCCGCCCCACCGCCAGGAATGGCGTTCCCCATTGCCGTGGTCGCATTGGCGGGCATGGGAATACTTGCGATCGGTGTATCGAGTCCACCAATCCTACCCGGGGCCACTGGGACGAAGACCTGCCACAATGGTCCAACTGCAGTGATGGAATTGGTCATCGGAACGACCATCGAGATCGTATCCGGCCCGATGTCTGCCCCAAGAGGGTTGTTGTCGCCCGGTACGAGGGCATAGGGAGTACCGTTGATATGACACCCACCAACCGGAGCGGTAAGACCACGCATGCCGAATCCGGCCAGCTTGAGATCGGCTGTAATCATGTCTAGTGCGGTTCGCGCCGTCGCCTGCGTATTTCCGACCTGCCCGGTAATGCGCGTCGTCTTCTGGCTGACGACCAAAGCGCCAAACCCCGCCGCAACAATGGCCGTCGTCATCATTGTGGCGACCATGATTTCCACCAAGGTAAAGCCCTTTTGATCATGTTCGTGCATCGACATTACTCGCTTCATGGCCCCTCCACGGAACCTCGAGGTTATTTCTCCTGCTGGTCTATTCGGGTTCGATAAGCGTCCGAAACGCCACGGATCGATTCCGTTGTGTATTCGCCCGCTCTATCCAACTTACCGTAACCGTCACCTGCACTGCGCTCGAATCGGCTCGCATCGGCAGTACAGGGGCTACCTGGACGGTGCCACTCACGTTCTGCAAGTTCGAGGCAAGAACTAATGTCCTCCATTGGGTGCAGTCTCCTTGAATAGCTCTAGTTGCTGCCGTCGAGGGAGCCACCCAATAGAACGGCATGGCTGGTGGTGGAGCAGGGATCCCTCCTGCTAAACAGTTGCCCGCACCGGTCGTATTAAGGTTGTTGTACGCCCAGGCAAATCGACGATTGCTCTGGATCCGTTCCATCATATCCGCGGAGATATTTGTGACGATTGACAAGTCGTTGGCATCGACATTCTTTGTAAAGGAGACGCCTTGCATGGCGGCCATGCCCATGACCCCTACACCGAGGATTGCGGCGGAGATCATGACCTCTACCAGTGTAAATCCTTTCTCGTTATGTACCTTCATGGGTTGCCCACCCTTCTTGTTCATGACCGTTCATTGATGAGGCAGGGATTGATGGCTTGTCGACACCAAGTCACTTTTCCAGAAGGCATCAATGAAATCGTATAAATCAGAGTCGGGTCTCTCGTGCTTTGTAGTTGGATCGTTTGTGTAGCTAGCGGCGCAGTGCTCAAACCTCGAGGGGTGAACCCGAGTGGGTTCAACGGCAGGGGCGTCACAAATTTTACCTTTACCGGGAAGGTCTCGGTCCCCAGAGGAGCCGTAAAAACTACCGTATCATGTCCCAATGGAACACTAGCTGGTGTCGCTGCAATCATGCCATTTCGGCTGATGGCTGTTGAACGGGCCAAGATGAGGCGGTTATAGAGACTCGTCGTTGTTTGATACAGCTCATGCTTTGCGTACATTTGATTAAAGCTTGGGACCGATAGTGCAGCGGCAATACTGAGAATGGCTCCGACCAAAGCGAGCTCTATGAGGGTGAAGCCTTCCTCGTTTGAACGGGACTTGCTTAAGACTTGTATTGTTTTCTTCATAGCATCTGTTGATCGAGCAAGGCGCATGCCGCTTCAGGAAAGGGATTGCATCCTTCCAACCATTTGATTTGATTGTATTGTTCCGACCGAGAAACTATCCCTTTTCGACCATTTTACGCGCTTCTGAACGACAATTTTCGGCTGGGATCTTGTACGGTTTTTGTACATTTAGGATGGTCCTGTCCGGCTGAGAAAATTTGTGTTCGCTACTGGAGACGACGGGGAGTTAGGACAACAGGCGTCTGATCGGGTAGGATTCAATCTGCATAGGTGAGAAGGAATCGTATGAAACGCGACTCTCGCAAGGTCCAGCGGTTTGCTGTACAGCTTCCCTGTACGCTTGGAAAGGGCGAAGCTAAGCGAGAAGGGACCGTCCTAAATCTTTCACCCCAGGGCTGTGCTATGACGGCGGAGCACCTTCCTCCCGTCTCGACCTACGTTTCGCTTGATATCGATCTATTAAACGGCGAGGAGCCAGCTAGGATCGAATTGGCTGGAGTTCGCTGGGTTTCCGGGCACCGATGTGGGCTGGAATTCATCCGCGTTCGACCCGATATGCTCATGAAGCTGAGAGCTTTCGCCTTGTTGTTGGAGCAGACCTCCTGACGGATTCCACGGCTTGCTTGCCTTCCAGCGAGGCTACTTTATCGCAACGGCTCGGACTTGCCGATAGGTCGTCAGCCCCTTCAGTACTTTCTGGATACCATCCTGCAGCAAGGTGACCATTCCATCTCGCATTGCTACGCTGAGGATCTCGGCTGTCCGCGCTCTGGCTTGGATCAGATTCTTAATTTCTTCTGACCCAACCAGGAGTTCGTGCAGTGCCACCCGCCTCTTAAACCCGCTGTGATTGCAGACCTCACAACCACGCCCACGATAGAGGGTCCAGTCTTCCGTGTAGGTAACTCCTAGCTTTTCCCAGTATCTTGCTCCATAGCCTTGCACGAGTTCGTCGTACTCTTGCTGAGTCGGGTGGTAGGCTTCTCTACAGTGAGAACAAACGCGCTTGCAGAGGCGCATAGCCAGGACCCCCAACATCGCATCGGCAAAGTTGAACGAGTCACAACCCATGTCCAGCAAGCGAGTGACGGTTTCTACTGCGCTGTTGGTATGGAGCGTGCTCATCACCAGATGACCGGTGAGCGAAGCTTCTATCGCAATATCGGCCGTTTCTTTGTCTCGCATTTCCCCGATCATGATCACGTCCGGGTCGGCTCGAAGGAATGCACGCATTGCGGCGGCAAAGGTAAACCCGATTTTAGGATGCACCTGAACCTGCCTCAGACCTTCCTGCGTGATCTCTATAGGATCTTCTGCAGTCCAAATCTTTCGCTCATCGGTGTTGATGTGCTTCATGACGGCGTGGAGGGTGGTTGTTTTCCCCGATCCGGTCGGTCCCACGCACAGGAAAATGCCATGAGGACGCTCGGACAGCTCTTTAACGATCTGCAGAACGTGTTCGGAGAAGTCCATGGCCTCTAAGGGCATGGTTTCCTTGGCCGTGAGAAGGCGCAGCACCACATCTTCATTGTTTCCTGCGGTGGGTAACGTAGCGACCCGTAATTCGATTTCACGATCCTTCGCCAATTTGTAGCGGATTTTGCCGTCCTGCGGTTTCCGTCGCTCGGCGATATCGAGGTTGGCCATGATCTTTAACCGCGAAACAATGGCACGCCGATAGACGGCAGGAATACGCATATAGGTAAAACAAGTCCCATCGACACGGAACCGTACTGCCGTCTCCTTGCGATCGGAATAGGGCTCGATATGGACATCAGAAGCTCCTAATCGATATGCTTCAGCGATCACCTGGTTCGCGAGGCGCACGATGGCTGAATCGTTTTCATCGATCTCTCCTGACTCACCCTCTGTACTCCGCTCGACGCCAGCTTCATCGACAAGTTCCCCCAGGATTTCCGTGATTGAGCCTCCGTTAGCCTGCCCTGTTGCGACAAGGAGATATTGTTCGATATCCCGCCGAAGCCCGACGGAGAAACGTATCGTCGTACCGGGGAATGCACGCCGTATATCAAGGCCTTTTTCCAAATCGTGCGGATCATTGATGACAATGTCGAGCACCGTCCCTTGTCGCTTCAACGGAATCCAGGCGTTCCTTCGGAGATAATCGAAACTGAGGTTTTTCAAGAGTTCGGGGTCTATGACGGTTCGTTCATCATAGGACACGTAAGGACATTGGTAAAATTCGCTGAGCGCAGACCCGAGTGCAGATTTCGGCACACGGTACTTATCGAGCAAGAGGCTTTCTAGATCAATTTCTCGTGAGAGAGATTCTTCTATTGCGGCATCGAGGTCCGACTGCTTGATAAGTCCGCGATACGCGATGCAGTCCAAGAGACTGCGCCCCATTGTCATCTTGCGAGATTGTTTTGCCATCGACGGCTTTTTCAGACTGGCGACCGAGAGGATCTGCCGTTTGTGATGAGTTTCAACACGTTGCGTGATCATTCTATCTCATCCTTTCTCATCGACAATAAGATGTTGTTTTTATGTGTCAGTCTTCTTCGCCTTGATATCGTGCGATCATCGTCTAGGGCTCAATATCGTGTCATCCAGGTACCTGGTGCGCGATAGACCACGGGCAATCCGCGATAGAACCCTTGGCTGAGATCGTGGTCATACCAGACCTCCAAGCCGCTTCCTGAAGCAGCCGAAGTGATTGTTCCACCTGCTGCCACAGCTCCATAGAACCTGACTCTTCCGGAGATCGTGATATCTCCACTTGCGTGGAGCACCCCGTTGAAATGTACGCCGGAAAGTTGAATGGGTGTCCGAGTGACATCATTACTCTGATCTATTTGTGGAGGACTAAGTGCTCGGATGGGCTGTCCTGACCCACTGGGGGCAAGCACAACATGGCCTTGCACGATCGCCATGCCTTCAAAGTACGGAGCGTGCAACCTGACAACGCCGAGATTGTCTAGACGGGGAGCCGTCTGATCGAGGGTGTCGATGAAGATCAGACCATGCTGATCGCCGGCTCCGCGTGACTGAAATACCTCGTTTGGGGAAATGCCGCGTCCTGGTTCTACAACACCTTCAGGATACAGAAGACCTTCTCGATCAATCGCGAAGTACCGTCCGAATCTCTTTGCCACACGCTTTATGTGTTCATAAGTCCACTGATCGAAGCGAACACCAGGGATCGGATTCTGACCTATGTGAAGATTATGTGGAAAACTTGGAACCTGTTCCGAAGAGGGTTGTGTCATCTGAACCGTCCCGCCTATCCACGCCTCCATCCATCGATCTTCTCGTGACGTCATGTCGTCATAGGCCTGCCCTGTTACTGGTGCAAGCGCACTCTTTAAGGGAATCTCATCAGTCTGTGTGAGAACCAAATCACCTCCCACTTTTAGCTCGCCCCAATGCACGGAAACCGGTGATTCGCTCCCTGGCTGAAACCGGCCGAGATGCTGGCCTACTTGCACAGCGGCTCTCAGCGGTGGCAGGTCCAACGCGCCCAACTGCATGAGGATCGATTGCCGGACCGGTGGATTGGTATGGGTCACGACCGTAGTGTCGATTGTGCACAGAAGACCCGGCTTGGAAGGCGCGTAGACTTTAAGCTCTTCCACTTTTCCTAGATGTGCCATTGTGCGAAACATCCCTGTTTCCGGGTCATTCAACAGTCCATTATCCAAGGGATTGTCTGCCTGTAACCGTACATCAGGCTGATCCGCTGTACCGACGAATTGAGAACGACCGGACGCATGAAAAAATGAGGGTGCTCCTTCCTTGTCATGATTTCTTTTTTCACGGAGAGGCGTAAGCTTGGGCACGCTTGCAGTTATCCCGGGACTGTGAAACCAGGCCACTACCAATTCACTGGCCGCATCGGCAAGTTGCTGGGCGACTGCCGACTGGCCTGCTAGCCCAGCACTTGCGGCCTCTTGTCCGGCAAGATTGAGAAGCGTCGCACCCAACATCGAGAGAATGAGCGCAACCACCATAGCTCCCAGGAGCGCAATACCCTGCTGACCATCTTTGACTTTGAAATCCGACATGTCTTGACTCCTCATGATCGAAGGCTTACCTCCCGCATCATTCCATGCAGTGAATGATTTGACACGATTTCGAGCACGACTCGCTTCACGAGCGAGGGATGCCGCGTGATGTGGCCCTGCTCATCCCAATACGAAAAATGTAGATTGTCCAGGTTGCCGATGAGAGTATTCGCTCCTCCGTCGACCATCCGCATAAGCTTCATCGTTCCGTTTTCGTCTCGCTTGGTGTAATAGGCCACCCGATTATTCACTTCCACGGAGGCACCCGCGGGAAACGACAAGGCGACCGGCTCAGTCAAGGTCAATTGATACTGTTGCCCCGAACGAGACAGTCGATGCGTTTCGCAGGCCTGAGGTCCACAAATGATGACGGTCTTTCCCTCGCCCCATCCGCCACCATCTTGTACTGCGATGACGGATTGGCCCGGTACAACCCCACCAGTGGTCACCGTTCGATGGGCGCTGATATTGGCATGAAACCGAAATTCATCCGGAGTTGCAGAAATGATTGAATCGGATACAGCCAATCGAACTTCTTGCTCGAAGACCTCCAACCCCAGTCGGAGATCTTGCTGATGTGTCAAATCACGTTGCTGTTTGCTGACATGGGTCTGTGCGAGATTCAGTGCATTCAACGCTGCCGCTAAGACGATCACGCCGACCGTCAAGCTGATCATCACTTCGGTCAGACACACACCGCGCGTGTCGAACACAATGCTCACGGTACGTCTGTGGGACTTGTCGGATCTGATGGCATCCCCTTGGTTCATCGTGGCCCCACAAAGCTTGGATTGGCTCGCATGGTTGCCGCCTGCACTTCCCTCGTCTGCCCGTTGAGCCCTGGATAAGACGCAACGGCTCGAATGGTCACCATGGCAACGGAATGCAGGGGTCCTGGGGGTTCTGCCTCAATCATCCACACGACCGTCATTCCGTCACGCTCATACATAGCTGTATAGATCCCATCACCTGCCGTTCCGTCTGAGCCTTGGCCGTCATCGGCCATGAGCGTTTCTGGAGCACCATCGTGATCAAGATCATCTTCTAAAAGAGACTGCCAACGAACGGAACGCTTTGCCTCTAACCTTGACTGAACCAACTCGATCGCCTTACTGTTCAGGCCGCCCTGTTGTACATGCTTGGACGAAACCTCCACTGCGCCAAGAGTACCCATCAGTGCAACCCCTGCGATCACCATTGCCACCATCACCTCGACCAGACTGAAACCATCATTCTTCATCGTTCGTCTCATAGCAGCGATACCCGACCCGTGATGCTCACGGTGAGCTTCTGAGTCTGTCCTTCTCGGCTGTGAAGTTGGATCGTTGTGGCACTGGCAGAGCGTCCGCTTGGATGGAAGACGATCTCCGGCCCTGCGCTTGGCTCTTCGATGACGATCCCTTTTCCCCCATAGTGATAGGCGTGATGCGTGGTTGCCGTGTTGACGAACTGAGTGGTAAGCGCCTGCTGTTCCAGGTCGATGACGATTCGGACGCGATCTCGATGAGTCATCGCAAGCTGTCGTGCAAGGCGCAGTTCCGATGCGATTTCTTCGGTCGCACAACGGACCTGCGTGCGCGAATTGAGGACTGAGTAACTGGGAACGGCCATCATGGCGACCATCCCTATGATCGCTGCGACCACCATGAGCTCCGTCAATGTTTTGCCTTCTTGCTCCATACCCCCTCACTATGTCGTGACTGATTAGGTAGTCCGACGCTATGTCAAGACTCATGCCATTCATAGTCGAAGCGCTCATGGATTGCTTCCTTACAAACCATGAGGCTCGTTGCAGACCCTAAGCCATTGAATGGATGGAACCTAAACGAGAACGCTTGGGAAGACCTGGAAGACGTGGCGCATACAAGGAGAGAGGACGGTAGAGAGTAGTAGTACCTCCTGAGATACAGTATCTTTACAGAAGAGATACAGTACGAAAGGGTGGAAATCGGCCAGCAGAGCCGCTATCCGGCTAAGAGACCTTGATACCAATCAAGGATAAATTGGCCAAAGAAGAGTGCCACCAGCGCACCGCAAACCAGAAACGGCCCGAAGGGAATGTAATCTTCGCGCTTGATCACCTGTGCTGCAATAAGGGTCACCCCCACGAGTGATCCCAGGAACGACCCTACCATGATCGTCATCAGCGCCGGCTTCCACCCCAGAAATGCCCCTATCATTGCCAGAAGTTTGATGTCCCCTCCCCCCATCCCTTCTTTCCCAAAGAGATAAGGGCTGGCCCAGGCCAGAAGCCATAGGATTCCTCCGCCGATAAGAACTCCCAGCAAGCTCCCCAGGAATCCAAGGGGTAAGATGGTGGCGGCACAAACGAGGCCCACAATGATCCCGGGAAACGTCACGGCATTGGGGATGATCTTATGAGAAAGGTCCGTCCCGGCTACCACGAGGAGAGCTGAGTAGAGCAGCCCGTACACCACAGTCACCCAGGTCGGGCCGAAGAACCAGAGAAGCCCTACATAACCTGAGGCATTCAGGATCTCAACCAAAGGATAGCGGAAGGGAATGGCCACGGTGCAATGGCGGCAACGTCCAGCCAACGCGAAATAACTCAGAAGGGGGATGTTATCATACCAGGCAATGGGGTGAGTACAGGTGGGACAATGAGAGCCGGGCCATGCGATCGATTCCTGCCGTGGCAAGCGGTAGATACAGACGTTGAGAAAACTCCCGATGAGCGCCCCGAAAATGCCAGCGAGCAGTAGCGGGAGGAGCGCGTGACCCTCATGCATAATTGCCCAGAGTCCTTTCCCTACCTAGCAACCCTACTAGGGCCGAAGTGCCTTTCTTTACATTCTTGCATGACCATTCCATAATGACTGCATTGTGTGGGGTGTGATGCATCCTTGAGTCTCTAAAGTATACCTGATGTACATACCTACTAATCTAATACGGAGAGCTAACTACTATGGCAAAGACAACGGTAAAGGCACGGCCTCGGAAATCTCTTGCCGATCTTGAGCCTCCTCCGCGCACAAAACGGCCTGAATCGCTCACATCACGCGAACAGGAAATTTTGGAATTGATATGGGCGGGGTTTAAGAACAAGGAAATCGGTCAACGGTTGAAGATCAGTGTCAAGACCGTCGAAGCACACCGCGCCAATATGATGAAGAAAATGCGGGTGTCGAATACGGCTCAACTGCTGAAAACCGCCATTCAGGGCGGTGTGCTCAGGATCCGGTAACGTCCGCCCTCTGGATGGGACAGCGTTGACGAACCGCCTCAAACAGGATGATGGCCGCCGCAGCGGCGACATTCAACGATTGAACTTGTCCTCGAAGGGGAATGCGGACACATTCATCGCAATGTTGCAAGACTCCGGGCCTGATTCCCGTGCCCTCTCCTCCCAAAACTAGCCCAACCGGTTCTCGCAAGTCCACCTCCGTGAAGAGCTTATTCGCAGACGGCGTCACCCCGTAGATCCACACGCCTGCCGCCTTCAACGACTCAATCGATCGGCTCATGTTTGTGACGCGCGCAACGGGAATATGATCGATCGCCCCGGCGGAAGCTTTGGCCACCACTGACGTAAGTCCAACCGCCCGTCGTTCGGGGATAAGCACTCCGTGAGCTCCTGCGCCTTCTGCGGTTCGAAGCACAGCACCCAGATTGTGTGGATCTTCGACGCCGTCGAGGATGACCAACAGCGGCGCCTCATGCCGTTGGGCTGCCCGTGCGAGGATCGACTCCTCCGTCTGATAGGCTTTCGCTGAGGTAAAGGCTACGACGCCTTGGTGCTTGCCGTGGGGAACGAGACGGTCGAAGGAGCTCAGAGGCTGAACATGAATCGGAACACGGCGAGATCGCGCCAATTGCACCAGATCCGTGAATTGTTTGTCCGTTCGAAGCACCAGCACACGGCGTAATGGCCTAGTACCGGCCTTCAGCGCTTCACGTACGGCATGGAGACCATAGAGCACCTCTTGGGCATTAGCGCTTCCAGCGGCTGGTGCCATCGGGCTTGTCCTCGATGATGATTCCCTGAGCTGCGAGCGACTTACGGATTTCATCTGCTCGTCTAAAGTCTTTTCGACTACGAGCTTCTCTGCGCTCTACTAACATCCTCTCAATGTCCGTCTCATTGAGAACAGATCTGACGGTCCCAGTTTCCTCAATGGTGACTGAGGATTCTGAGATGGCACTACCGAACTGCCACTTGTCCAACTGAAACAGCCCCAAGACATTGCCAAGCAAGCGAAATTCGTGTCTGGCGTTTTGGCGCCCCTGGGTCGAAAGACCTTTGTCGAGCATCCTATTGACATTGCTCCGCAGCCCCTGTAACGCAGCAATGGCAGCGGACGTATTGAGATCGTCATCCATCGCTTGGATAAACGATTTCCTAGTCCGCTCGACGGCAGTCTCAAGAGGGCGACTATCTCCTCCATCTAATCCACCTAATCCACCTATCTCATTGAGTCGATTGAAAAGGTCGTAGAAGCCGTTCAAGGCGTTCTTCGCTTCTTTTAGGGCCTGGTCCGAGAAATCAAGAGGGCTATGGTAGTGGGTAGACAAGAGGAAGTATCGAAGAATTTCACCCGTGACTTCCTCCGACCATTCTGACTTCTCGAAAATCTCCCGGATCGTGAAGAAGTTCCCCAACGACTTCGACATCTTCTCTTTATTGACCTGAACAAAGCCGTTGTGAACCCAGTAGCGTGCGAATTCCTTTCCCGTTGCGCCACATGACTGAGCTATTTCGTTCTCATGGTGAGGGAAGATCAAATCCATGCCGCCGCCATGGATGTCGAAGGTCTCACCGAGGTGCCGGATTGACATAGCGGAACACTCGATATGCCAGCCCGGTCGCCCTGGTCCCCAGGGACTTTCCCATGCCGGCTCACCAGGCTTGCTGCTTTTCCAGAGTGCAAAATCCATGGGGTGCCGCTTCCGCTCGTCCACATCCACACGGGCCCCGGCTTGCGAGTCCTCGAGTCGTCGTTTTGACAGCCTTCCGTATTCCGGATACTTCGAGACCTCAAAATACACATCCCCATCCACCACGTACGCCAGCCCCTTGTTGACCAATTGTTTCGTGAGCTGAATGATGTCTGCGATATGTTCCGTGGCTTTCGGTTCTTCCGTCGCGGCCCGGATTCCCAGCTTCCCCATATCCTCATGGTACGCCTGAATATACTTCGCCGTAACGGCATCACAAGAAACACCCTGCTCATTTGCCCGTTTGATGATCTTGTCATCGACGTCGGTGAAGTTCTTCACGAAGGTCACAGCATAGCCGCTGTATTCCAAGTAACGCCTGAGCACGTCGAATACCAAAGCGCTGCGCGCGTGGCCGATGTGGCAATAGTCATACACTGTCACGCCGCAGACGTACATGCGTACGTTGTTCGGTTCAATCGGCTCGAAAACTTCTTGGCGCCCCGTCAGCGTATTGAATAGCTTGAGCATGCGTTTACGTCCTTGGACTGGTGCGTCGCTTCGGCCAATGAGACCAGAGAAAGTACCCAATGGCTGCAGCCAGGACGAGTCCGATGACGATGTCAAATTGATGAAAATATTCCCGAAGATGTTCCCACTGTTCGCCCATACGAAGGCCGATATAGGCCAACAGATAGCACCAGGGCAGCGCCCCGACGAACGTGAAGACGACGAACCTCGGGAAATTCATCTGTGCGATGCCGGCCGGGAGCGAAATGAACGTGCGTACGACCGGCAACATTCTGCTGAAAAAGACCGCAGCCTCTCCATATTTCGCGAACCAGCGATCGGCAATATCCAGATCGTGGCGCGAAACCAAAAAGTACGGTCCATAGCGCTCCGCAAATGGTCGTCCTCCCCAGACGCCTGCGTAGTAAGCGACAATTGACCCAAGAACATTGCCGACCGCACCCGCTAGGGTCACCCCCAGCATGGTGAACTCTCCCGTGGTCACCAAATAGCCTGAAAACGGCATGATAATTTCACTTGGGAGGGGAATACAGGCACTTTCGACGGCCATCGTGAAGAGGATCCCCCCATAGCCGAATCTTGAAATACACGCAATAACGAATCGACTCAACTCACTGATGATCGCTTCGATCAGCCCACCCATCATGTCTCTAACTGTCCTGTGCGGCCAATCACTGACCGAGTGGTTGAAGACTTCCTGACAACCCGGTTTATGATCGGTTCCCACGCGCGGAACTGATCCAGCACGCCGTGGTGAGTACTATCCAGGCGGACCGGCGTGATGGAGACAAACCCTTCTTCGATCGCCTCGTGATCGGCGTCCTTGCTACGACTCCATGAGACTCGCTCGCCGGCGATCCAATAATATTTACGTCCGTGCGGATCAACCTTCTCGATGATCGGATTATGAAACCGTCTTCGGCTCAGGCAGGTAACCCGTACCCCCTTGATCCCATGACGTGGACGATTTGGGATATTGACGTTCAAGAGCGTCTCCTCTGGCAGACCCTGGGCAAGGACAAGCCGGACCACCCGTACGGCATAGATCGCACCGACATCAAAGCGAAATTTGCCCAATCCTTCCTGAGAGACCGCCACGGACGGGACCCCAAGGATGGTCCCTTCCATCGCCGCCGATACGGTGCCTGAATACATGACATCATCGCCGAGATTGACCCCTTTATTGATGCCGGACACGACGATGGCGGGAGGTTTGGGCATCACTTTAAGCAGCGCGAGATTGACACAATCCACCGGGGTTCCATTCACGGCGTACGTGCGTGGTCGCAGTTGATGAATACGCAATGGCTTATGCAATGTCACGGCGTGGCCGACCGCCGTGCGCTCTCGATCCGGGGCGACAATCCAGACTTCACCGATCGCAGCAAGCGCCTTCGCCAACACAGCGATTCCTGGTGAGTGGATACCGTCGTCGTTGGTCACGAGGATACGCATAGGTGGCGTCAATAAAAAGAGCTGCGCAAGGCAGCTCCCCGAGTCGAGACCGAGCTGGTGAACACAGCCGCTCAGTTCTCAGCCTTCATCACTCAGAAGATTGGTCGGGGCGGCGGGATTTGAACCCACGACCACTCGCACCCCAAGCGAGTGCGCTACCGGGCTGCGCTACGCCCCGACACGTTCTTTGCTCTGCAGGGACCCCATCTTAACCTATGAGCAGGGGACTGTCTTCGGCAAACTGCCCCTCTCTCATCATGATGAATGCGAGTCGATAATCTTGAGAATCACTTGGAGGTCCCCTCTCAGCTTTTTGGCGATCTCTTTCGGGCGCAGCCGACGCGACGCAGCCCGCCCTCGACGCACCCAATATCGCTTCACACCTTCAAGGGTATGTCCTTCCTCATAGAGCATGCGCTTGATTTCCAGCACGGTTTCGACATCGCGTTGAACATAGAGGCGTTGATTCCCTCGACTTTTCTTGGGTTTCAAAAACGTGAATTGAGATTCCCAGAAACGAAGTACATAGGCGGGAAGCTTCGTCAATTGACTTACTTCGCCGATTTTATAGAAAACCTTGCTCCCCAGTCTGGGTTCAGTTCCCATGACCGGCCTCACGGTGCGGTCGATGATGTCGGTGAAGCAGACTTACGAATTGACGTACTTCTTGAACACCTGGCTTGGCCGAAACGTAACGACTCGACGGGGGGTAATCCCAATTTCTTCTCCAGTTCGAGGATTGCGTCCCTTGCGGGCTCCCTTGCTGCGCACAACAAAATTGCCAAACCCCGCGATTTTGACCGATTCTCCCTTCTGCAAGACAGACTTCAATAGATTCAGTACAAACTCAACGATATCAGCGGCTTCATTTTTCGAGATGCCGACTTGCTTGAAAATTTCGTCAGCGATATCCGCCTTTCTCATGCCACCCCCCTACGTGACCGATGCAACTCGCCGCGTGTTCCTTCCGACTGACTCTTCTCATGAAGCGGTGAGTTTTGCTTAAGTTACGTGAGGTTATGGGACCTGTCAAGAATAAAGTTGGCTAGTGCTTACGAAAATACTCTAATCCTTGGCTAAAAGTTTGTATTCAATACTATCCGCGAGGGCCTGCCACGTGGCCTCGATGATGTTTTCCGAGACCCCGACCGTCCCCCACTTATCTTTGTGGTCTCCGGATTCGATCAAGACCCGCACTTTCGACTCGGTCCCTTGATTCGCCGCCAACACGCGCACCTTATAGTCCAGCAGCTTCACCTCTCGAAGTTCGGGATAGAATTTTTCCAACGCTTTTCGTAAGGCATGGTCGAGCGCATTGACCGGTCCCGCCCCGACCGCTGCCGTATGTTCGACCGCGTCCCCGACCTTCACCATGACTGTCGCCTCGGAAAGAGGCGTTCCATCCTCTTGTTTTTTCTCAACGATCACGCGGAACCCAAGTAATTGAAACGAGGGCCGATGACTGCCCATCGCCTTTCGCATCAGTAATTCAAACGACCCTTCGGCCCCTTCGAATTGATAGCCCTGACTCTCTCGGTCCTTCAACGTATGGATCAGCTCGCCGACTTTGGAATGGTCCTTTGAGAGCTTGATTCCGTACGCTTTAATCTTGTCCAGCAAACCACTCCGTCCTCCGTAGTCGGAGATCAGCATCCGTTGCCTATTCCCGACCTGAGCCGGATCGACATGTTCATAAGTCGCCGGATTCTTCAGCACCGCATGAATATGGACTCCTCCCTTATGGGCAAAGGCGGAATCCCCGACATAGGGTTGATGCTTGTTCGGCATCAGATTCGCGATCTCCGTCACGAAACCTGATACTTCTTTTAAGTGGCTCAATCGGTCATTCAAGGCCGGACGCTTCATCTTCAGCTCTAAATTAGGGATGATCGAACAGAGATTGGCATTCCCGCACCGCTCCCCGATGCCATTGATCGTGCCTTGCACCTGCACGATGCCGCTCTCGATCGCCACGAGTGAGTTGGCCACGGCCATTTCGCAGTCGTTATGGGCATGAATACCAAGCGGAACCCGACACTCGCGTTGAACCACTTGGCAGATCTCACGAATCTCCCACGGCATCGTCCCGCCGTTCGTGTCGCACAGAATCATCCGCTCCGCGCCGGCCTCCACGGCCTTTCTGATTGTATTCAACGCATACTCGGGATTGGTCTTGTAGCCGTCAAAGAAATGTTCCGCATCGTAGAACACCCGACGCCCTTTCTCACGGAGGTAGGCAATGGAATCGGCGATCAACTCCAAGTTCTTGTTCAACGAAATCCCGAGGGCATCGGTGACGTGGAGCGACCACGTTTTCCCGAAGAGGGTGATCGTTTTGGTTTCGGCCGCAAGCAAGGCCTGGAGATTGGGGTCTTTTCTAACCGTGTTGCTGGCTTTCCTGGTCGATCCGAACGCAATGACATCCGCATGCTTCAGCGGAATCGTCCGGATCATCCGGAAGAATTCGATGTCTTTCGGGTTCGCCCCGGGCCACCCGCCCTCGATAAAATGCACTCCCAACTCATCCAGCTTCTGGGCAATCCGAACTTTGTCTTCAGCCGAGAAACTGACATCCTCCGCCTGGGCGCCGTCGCGCAAGGTCGTGTCATAGATTTCCAACGCCGTCATTTGCTGCGCAGACGGCTTCCGTTCCAGCATCGGCTGTGGCTCACGCGAAGCGCGGGAAGAACCGGGTTGAGAGGGTTTGCGAGCCATGGCATGAGAGGGTATCAGGAGAGAGGCTCCCCTGTCGAGACGCCAAGAATCGAGCGTTTTGACAGCAGCCTGAATGACTGGCACTCGACTAGCCTTCCTTGAAGACTCTCCGTATAGGTGTGCAGACTGACTTTACTCACTCTGGCATCGCAGGGTGCCTTTTGGGTTTGAATGAGACGCCTTATAGAGTGTCTGCACGGTTCAAGGTCCGCTCTTATCACTTTGCTCCTGCTCCCTCTCCCAGATCATTAGCAATCAAGCGGAACTGTTCGAGCGCGGATTCAAGATCGTCCACGATTTCTTGAGCGATCACATCGGGATCAGGCAGATTGTCGGAAGCTTCGAGGGATTCGTCTTTGAGCCAGAAGATGTCGAGAGTCGCTTTGTCGCGGGCGATCAGATCGTCATAGTCGTAGGCGCGCCAGCGGCCGTCTGGTTTTTTCTCGGACCACGTGGCTCTGCGCTCGTGGCGGTTTGCCGGGTTGTAGCACTTCACAAACTCATCCAAATCCTCGCGCTTGAGCGGATTGGTCTTAAGCGTGAAGTGTTGATTCGTGCGGAGGTCGTAGATCCAAAGTTTCTTGGTCCAGGGCGTTTCGCTCGCCGGCTTCTTGTCGAAGAAGAGGACGTTGGCCTTCACGCCTTGCGCATAGAAGAG
>Ga0073934_10005337_pt1 | contig 20048 bp, 22 predicted proteins | sample LarsenN4metaG_FD_76834 | JGI IMG/M metagenome (GOLD analysis project Ga0073934, IMG submission 76834) | Hot spring sediment bacterial and archeal communities from British Columbia, Canada, to study Microbial Dark Matter (Phase II) - Larsen... ... | reverse complement strand
CGTGGACGACGTGAACGTGGAACTCGTCTGGGATCCGCCGTGGAACCAGGGCATGATGACCGAGGCGGCGAAACTGCAACTGGGGTTGATGTGAGACACGAATTTCACAAATTGGCGCGAATACGGACCAAGCTTTGGCATTAGTGGGAATTCGTGCAATTCGTGTCAGACAGATGAACGCGACTTTGAAAGTGGATTGGCAGGCGCTTCGCAAGGACTTCCCCATCCTTGACCAGCAGGTGCACGGGAAGCCGTTGATCTACTTTGACAACGCCGCCACCTCGCAAAAGCCGCGCCAGGTGATTGATGCGCTGCTTCACTACTACGAGCGCGACAACGCCAACGTCCACCGCGGCATCCATGAGTTGAGCAATCGCGCCACGGCCGCCTTTGAAAAGGCCAGGGAACGCACCGCCCGCTTCATCAACGCCCCCAGCGCCGACCAGATCATCTACACGCGGGGCACCACCGAAGGCATCAACCTCGTGGCCAACACCTGGGGCGCAGCGAATCTCAAGGCCGGCGATGTCATCCTGCTCACGGAGATGGAGCATCACAGCAACATCGTCCCGTGGCAGTTGCTCGCCCAGCGCACTGGAGCAAAGCTGGCGTTCATACCCGTGACCGGCGACGAAGGCCTGCTCGACCTTGATGCACTGGATCGCCTGCTCACGCTGCAGGTGAAGCTGCTGTCTGTCGTTCACATCTCGAACTCACTCGGCACGATCAACCCGGTGAAAGACCTTTGCGCCCGCGCGCGCAAGCTCGGCGTCACGACACTGGTGGATGGCGCGCAAAGCGCCGGTCACTGCCCGGTGGATGTGCAGGACATCGGGTGCGACTTCTACGTGCTTTCCGCGCACAAGATGTGCGGGCCTACCGGCTTCGGCGCGCTGTATGGCCGCATGGAATTGCTCAATCAAATGCCGCCCTGGCAGGGCGGTGGCGAGATGATCCTCGACGTGGATTTCCACAAGGTCAGCTTCAAGCCAGCCCCGCATAAATTCGAGGCTGGCACGCCGGACATCTCCGCGCCCATCGTCACACACGCCGCGATGGACTACCTCGACGCCGTTGGCCGCGCGAACATCCTTGAGCATGACCAGTCACTGGCAAACTACGCTTACGACCGGCTGGCAGAGTTGAAAGGCATTCGTCTCTTTGGCCCCAAGCAGAATCGTGGCGGTCTGGTCAGCTTTCTGCTCAACGACATTCACGCGCACGATGTGGTGACCGTGGCCGACCAATATGGTGTCGCTCTGCGTGGCGGGCATCATTGCACCCAGCCGTTGATGAAGAAGCTGGGCGTGACCTCCACCGCCCGCGCCAGTTTCTATTTCTACAACACCCTGGCCGAGGTGGACCGGTTCATTGAGGTGATGCGGGAGATTCAGAAGTTTTTTGAAGGATGAAGAGCAAGGATCAAGCTGGCATATTCATCGGGTGCGATTAACTTCAAACCATGAACCTGCAAATTGAAATTGAGCGCGAGGAGGATGGACGTTGGCTGGGAGAAGTGTCTGATCTGCCCGGCGTGCTGGCTTACGGCCAGTCGCGGGCGGAAGCTGTGGCGCGAACCAAGGCCCTGGCCCTGCGAGTGCTTGCCGACCGGCTGGAGCATGGCGAGGAAATCCCGGAACTGGTGGATGTCTTCTCCGTTCCCGCATGAGCCAGTGGGGTTCCCGCAAAGCCCGCCTGGTGCTGGCCGCGCTGCTGCGCATGGGCTGGGCCGTCAAGCGTCAGAGCGGCGGTTCGCACAAGGTGCTGGCCCGCGCAGGCTGGCCGGATTACGTGTTCGCTTTCCATGACGGCGAGGAAATCGGTCCACGCATGCTGGCCCGCATTGCCCGGAGAACAGGTTTGAAACCAGAAGACTTGTGACGACAACCGAAACCCTTTCACCACAAAGCAACATGCGCGATGTGCTCGCCGCCTATCCCGGCGCGCAGCGGGCGTTGTTCCGCAAGTATCACATCGGCGGATGCGCGAGCTGCGGGTTCAGCCCGGACGAGACGCTGGAGCAGCTTTGCGCGCGTAACAACAACTTGAATGTCGCCGAGGTGCTGGAGCACATCCGCGCCAGCCATGAGCAGGACGCGAAAATCCTGATCGAGCCGAAGGATTTGAAAGCGCTCCTTGAGAGTGGCAGTCCACCCAGGCTGGTGGATATACGGTCGCGCGAGGAATACGAGGCGGTGAAGATCGAGGGTGCGCTGCTGCTATCGCAGCCGTTGATGCAGGAGATCATGGGCAAGTGGCCGCCGGAACAGGTGCTGGTGATCGTGGATCACGCGGGCAAACAGGGAATGGACGCGGCGGCTTACTTTCTGGGGCACGGATTGAAGAACGTGCATTGTCTGCGCGGCGGCATTGACGCCTGGGCGCAGGAAGTGGATATGACGATGCGACGCTACCGGCTGGGGTGATGGCCACAAAGAGGCACAGCCGCAACGAAAGCGCGAACACCCCTCACCCCGTCCCTCTCCCCTCGTCCGACGAGGGGAGAGGGGTGCAGTGCGGAAGACACAAAGGGCCTTTGCTCTTGTGTCTCTTGAGCCTTCTTGCGGCTAAGGTATCGGCGAAATTATGAATGACGATCTGCAAAAGAAAATCCGCGAGGCGATGGCCAATCCGCAGAACATGGGCGAGATGGCCGATGCCGATGCGGTGGGCACGGTGGGCAATTCCGAATGCGGCGAGATGCTGCGCATGTGGGTGAAATACAAGGAACAGGCCGGCAAGCGAGTCATTGAAAAGGCGACGTTCCAGTCCTTCGGCTGTGAGACGGCCATCGCCGTGGCCAGCCTCGCCACCGAGTTGATCAAGGGGAAGACCGCCGAGGAAGCACTGGCGCTCAAACCCGAGGAACTGGCCGGCGAACTTGGCCCGCTCCCGCCGATGAAAATTCACTGCTCTGAACTGGTGGAAGGCGCGCTTCGATCTGCGTTGTCGCAGTCCTGTCAGGCCACTCAGCCAGCTCCGCAACTCAACCCTTCACAAGGCAGTTTGAGTCTGACCTTGATTGAGAGCCTGAACCAAGGCCAGCAGTCCGGCGGGGTGAAGATCGTGTTTCTGAAGGAGAGATAAACGGCGGGCGCCGCCGACGGTTGCTTTGGCTGTCTTCGCGCCAAACCGGGGCTTTCATCATCATCCGGGCAGGGGCTTATGGCATTGATGGACTCGAAACCGTCGTGGTTTCGCGTGTTTGGGCGAAACGGAGGTTGACTTTGGGGTCAAAAGGGCAGCTAGTGCGTAACCGGGTGCAGAAGGCAATCCGTGGACAGACAACGTAATCATACCCAAACCCGCCTTCTGCGTCGTCCACACCGGCGTCAGACGAAAGGCAAAGCCATGAAAATCCAAACCTCACCCAAAGGCGGTTTCACGCTGGTGGAAATCATGATCGTGGTGGCCATCATCGGCCTGCTCGCGGCCATCGCCATCCCGAACTTCGTGCGCGCCCGCACCACGGCGCAGAAGAACTCCTGCATCGCCAACTTGAAGCAGATTGATGGCGCCAAACAACAGTGGGCATTGGAAAACAAAAAGGACAGCGCGGATGTGCCGACCACCGGCGACGTCTCACCATTCCTCAAGAGCAACAGCATGCCGGCCTGCCCCGGCGGCGGCTCCTACACCGTGAACGCGGTTTCGACAGACCCGACCTGCAACAAGAGCGCTGACGGTCACACGCTGTAAACGATTGGAGATTCCTCCCAGGGCTTGAGGCAATTCGCCTCAGGCCCTTTTTGCTGCCCGGACGGATCAGCGCCCTTCGCCAAGCAGTTGCTGGAAGTTAAACGAGGGCCAGGGAACGCCGCCTTGCAAGTTGTTGCCCGTGAAGCTGCCGAGGAGGGCGTTTTGCAGCAGGGCTTCCGGGCCGCTCACTTTCGCATAACCGGCGGGAGGCTCGAAGTGCTTCGCATCGGGTGGCGTGTCCTTGATCTGGCGGAAGAGGAGCGTGAAGGTTTCCCCATTGAGCGCGGTTTGAAACTTGATGGGAAGGTTCTTCAGGTCCGTGGCCTGCCAGACAAAGGCTTGCTCGCCCGCGCCGCGTTCCTTGGGCAGGTCGAGGCGGTATTTCACGCAGGGATGGCCGTCCACCGTTTCGCGGCCCACCTCGGTCTTTTGGAGGAAGCCAACCTTCTCCTGCGCCTTTGCCTGAATCTCTGGCGACTTGGGCGGCGCGAACTCGAACCATTGCTTCAGCCCGGGCACGGCAACCAGGGCGTTGGTCTCCGGGCGCAAGATGAACAGCACCTGGTTGAGACTGGCTTCGCGCAGCCAGGCGGAGAGCGCGGGGTCCAGACGTGAACTGCTGGCCTGGTCAAGGTTCAGATACCAGCGCAATTTGCCGTTGAGCGTGGCAAAGCCGAGGGGAATGCCCTGGTTTGGCTGGTCGCCGGGCAGTTGCAAAATCGCCTGCGCGGAGAAGGCGCGTGAATCGCTGAAGACCTCCGACAGCGCGGCGGCGAGGAAGGGCGCCTGGTCCAGCGGGCTGGCCGGAGCGCTTGCTGCCGGAGAGGGGGCGGGCGGCGCGGGTGTCTGGCCGGCGACCGGCCAGGGCACGTTCGTCAGCCAAGCCGACATGGCCAGCAGGAGAAGCGATTGTCTCATGACGGGGATGCGGGTTGTGGGGGTGAACATACGGTACAGGCGGATTCGCGCAAGTTGACCTTGAACGGCAAAAACTGACCGGCCAATTGACTTGCTGGCGGCGCGGGGTCGTGGGCAATAATCCCGCGCCAGCCGCCTTTCCATGCCGGTTCGCCCGCGTGGTTTGCCGACGGCGGGGACACGCACGATGAGCGACCAGGTTCACTACAAGACGTCCTGCGGCAGTTGTCAGGGCCGCATCGAGTTTCCCGCCGCCGCCGCCGGGGCCACCATCCGTTGCCCGCATTGTGGGGCTTCGACCGTGCTTCACGCGCCAGGAGGCACGCCTCCCGCGCCCGCGCCCGCACCGGCTCCGGTCGCCTCACCCGCAGCAACGACCAAGGGCGCATGCCAACATTGCAATGGCAACATCGCCTTTCCCACCGCCGCCGCCGGTTCCACCGTGAACTGTCCGCACTGCGGCAAACCCACGAAGCTCGGCGCGTCCGGCGGTGCGGTGCAAGAGGGCATTGAAGCCGCCTTGAGCGAAATCAGCGCCAAGGAAAAATTGAAGCCGAAGAAAAAACCCGCTGCTCCCGGAAGCGGTGGTGGCAAGGGCAAGATGCTGGCCATCGTCGGCGCGGTGGTCGTGCTGCTGGCAGGGCTGGGCGTGGGTGCGATGTTGATGCTGAAGAAAAAAGCGCCCGCAGGCCCGAAGAAGCCGGAGAAGGACCTGGAGGTGCTCACGCACCAACTACAGAAGGCAAAAGAGGGCGGCTTGGTGTATGTGATCGGCACCGTGACCAACCACAGCGAGCAGCAGTATTTCAGTCTGAAGATTGAGTTTGAATTGAGCGACAAGGACGGCAAATCGCTGGGGATGGTGAGCGATTATGTGGGCAATCTCGGCGCGCACAAGGTCTGGGATTTCAAAGCGCTGGTGCTGGAGGACAGCACCGCGCAGGCGAAGCTGGTCAAATTGGAGGGGGAACCCGAGTCCGCACCGGCGCCCTCCGCGCCCAAAGTGGAGGAGCAGCCGAAGTAGCGTCGCGTTGCGGTATTGGCAAAGTTTGGGCCTGGCATCGCCCGGCCCCGGTTTGGATAGCCCATTCGTGCCGGTCTTGCTTGGCGCCGCAAACAAATCGCGAAACAATACCACCACCGCAGTTGCCTCCCGCGCGCCAATGGCTTACAAGGAGGCCATGCCTCGCGTCCATCGAAGCCTGTTCACCGCCATTGCCCTTGCGCTGGCGATACTGTCCGCCGGTTGCTCCACGGTGGGATTCAAGAGGGAATGGCGGCGCGCCGCCCTCGGCCCGGAGTCGGCGCGGCCCATTGAGGGCCGTTGGCAGGGCACCTGGTTAAGCGACAAGAACGGCCATACTGGCGAGTTGCGCTGCATCATCAGCCACACCCACGGCAAGAACTACCGGTTCGATTACTGGTCGAGTTTCTGGAAAGTGCTGCGCTACCGCACCACGCTGAACTTCCGCGTGGTGGAGCAGAAGGACGGCAGCCATCAGTTCACCGGCGCGGAGGATCTCGGCCCGGTGGCGGGCGGTGTTTATGAGTACGAGGGCGCGTTCAAGGGCGATCAGTTCACCGCGACCTACCGGAACAAATACGACCACGGCACCTTCCAGATGCGGCGGGTGAATTGACACCGATGTCCTTCGCGGATTATCCGGCCCAGCTACAGGTCATCCAGCTTCTCCAGCGCAGTTTGGAGCGCGGGCGGCTGGGCCATGCCTACTTGTTCTCCGGCAGCGATCTGGACGAGCTGGAAGGCGTGGCGCGCGCACTGGCCAAAACCCTGAACTGCCTGCAACCCCGGCGCGGCGCGGGTGGCGCGGCCATTGACTGCTGCGACGCCTGCCTGCCATGCCGCAAGATTGACCACGGCAACCACGGTGACGTCCATTGGGTGCGGCCCGAGGCCAAGAGCCGCGTGGTGAAGGTCGAGGCCATGCGCGATCTCATCCGTGAAGTGAACCTCAAACCCATTGAGGCGGAGCACAAGGTCGCGATCATCGCCGGTGCGGACCGCATGAACGCCAGTTCCGCGAACGCCTTCCTGAAAACATTGGAGGAACCGCCGGCCCGCTCCGTGCTCATCCTGCTTTCCACCGACCCGCAATACCTGTTGGAAACCATCCTCTCGCGCTGTCTGCGCCTGAGTTTCGCGGGCAGCCCGTTGCGTCCGCTCGATGATGAGCAACGCGCCTGGCTGGAGGCGTTCGCGCAGATGGCCGGCGAAGGCCGGCAGGGTTTGCTGGGGCGATACCAATTGCTGGGCACGTTGGCGGCCCATCTCTCCGCCCGCAAAGAAGCGCTGACAACCGACCTGGAGGCCAAGTCGCCTTTAAGCCAGTATTCCGACCTGGAAACTGACGCGCGCGAGCGCATGGAGGAGGAATTGAAGGCCGCCATTGAAGCGGAATACCGTCGGCAACGGGCCGACCTGCTGGCGGCGCTGCAATGGTGGCTGCGCGACGTGTGGCTGCTGGCGCTCCAGTGCGACCAAGCCTTGCTGGCGTATCCGGCCCTGGCCGCCCACTCCGGGAAAGTAGCGGGGCGCATCCCGCCGGAAGCCGCGTTGAAGAACCTGGAAGCCATCGAGGAAACCCAGCGCATTCTGCACACCAATGCGCAGGAAGCCCTGGCGCTAGAGGTGGGATTGCTGAAGCTGGCCTTGTGAGCGACTGGAGAAAGAAATCAGCGAAGGATGCCGGTGGCAGCGATGGCGCGGAGAGCGCCTTGAATCCAGCGGTGGAGGAGGGCTTGGCGGGGGCCATGGGCGTGGGGTTCGCGTTCATTCTCCTCAAGCTGGGCCATGCAGTGGTGATCCCGTCCCTGTTCGATACGCCCAAGAATCTGTCGGAGGCGTTGACCCAACCCTGGCCCGTGACCTGGGGCATGGCGTTGCTGGTGTTGTTGGTCTTGGCTGGCTTCCTGTCCATGCAGTGGCAAAGGCCGTATCCGGCCTGGGCGTTCTGGCTGCCTTTGGTCTGGCTGGGCTGGCAATTCTTGGCCGGCTGGCGCACGGTGGACGCGGACTTGACCGGCAAGACGTTGAGGCATTTCACCGCGGCGGTGGCCAGTTTTTACCTTGGCTGGCTGGTCTTGGGACGGCTTTCACGTCAAAGGTTATTCTGGTGGGGGTTGCTAGCCGGGTTTGTGATTATCTTGATCGTCGGTTTCCGACAGCATTACGGAGAGATGGAGGCAACGCGGCAGTTCGTGGAGGAACAAGAGCGGACAGGCTGGCGCAATATGGACGTGGATGAACAGCAGAGGTTCGTGAAACAAGGGGTGTTGCTGGTCACGCCAGACGGGTTGCGGGCGAACCCGGAGTTCCTCAAGCGCGTGCGCGGCGGGCGGATATTCGCCACATTTGGCGGCTATCCCAACGCGCTGGCTGGGGCCATCTTGCTGCTGCTGCCCGCCTTGCTGGTGGTCGTGTGGCGCGCTTCCATGGACTGGCCATCACTGGGACGCAAGGTGGTCATCGGGCTGCTGGCTTATATGGCCGCAGCTTGCCTATACTGGTCGGGGTCAAAGGCCGGGTGGCTGGTCGCGCTGGGGATGCTTGGGTTGACTGGCTGGCAATTGCCGGTGCCCAAGGCTTGGAAAGTGAGCTTGAGTGTCGCGCTGGTAGCCGGTGGGTTGGCAGGGTTCTTCTGGAAGTACGGGGACTACTTCAAACGGGGAGCGACCAGCGTGGGAGCGCGTGTCGAGTCCTGGCAGGTCGCCTTGCAGACGGGGGCGGATCATCCGGCACTGGGCACGGGACCGGGCACATTCGGAAAGATCTATTTGCAGAAGAAGCGCCCCGGAGCGGAGATGGCACATTTGGTTCATAATGATTATTTGGAGCAACTGTCCGACTCCGGTCTGCTGGGGTTTTTGAGCTATCTGGCGCTGCTTCCTTGGTCGCTTTGGTTCCTTTACCGTAGAAGTCGAATCGAAAGAGATTGGCTGGTGTTCGCCGTCTGGCTGGGACTGACAGGCTGGGCGGTGCAAGGAGTGGTGGAGTTCACTTTGTACATTCCGAGTCTGGCTTGGCCGGTGTTTCTGTTGCTCGGCTGGTTGTGGGCGGGGCACGGGGCGAGGATTGAATTCGACAAGGCGGAGTCAGGCCGATAGTTTGCGCGCCATAGGCATGAAGATATTGTTCCTCAACGGTCCGAATCTGAACCTGCTCGGCCAACGGGAAACGTCCGTCTATGGCCGGGTGACACTGGCGGAAATCGAGGCGCAAGTGCGCGAACGCGCCGTCAAAGCGGGTGCTGAAGTGGATTTCCGGCAGACCAACTCCGAGGGCGAGCTGGTGACGTGGATCCAGGAGGCCAAGGGTGTGTTTGATGTCATCGTTCTGAACGCGGCGGCTTACACGCACACAAGTGTGGCCCTGCGGGACGCCATCGCCGGGGTGGGTGTGCCCACAGTGGAGATTCATCTGTCGAACATTCACGCTCGGGAGGAGTTCCGGCACCGGTCGTTGATCGCCCCGGTTTGCAGGGGACAGATTTGCGGATTCGGCGTGAATTCCTATCTTTTGGGCTTGGAATCAGCGTTAACATTAACGAATAAGTATTAAGGCTGATTCAGCCTCAGATTGGTGTTATTGGCAGTTGGTTTTCTATCTCTATCAAGCTCAAGAATCCGCTCTTGACGGGCATTTTCCTCCTGTTTAGTGTCCGCCCCCAGCTTAAACATGACCAAAGCAGTGCCGCATGATGTCACTGCTTTTTTGCTTATCGTGAGCCGGTTAACCAAACCTTTGTATTCCGGGCCATTGCCCTGCTGATACCATGGATTTGAAGGACATCAAGGCCATCATTGACCTCATGAAGAAACATTCCATCTCGGACTTCGAGATGGAAAAGGAAGGGTTCAAGATCAAACTCAAGCGCACGGGCAACGGCAGTGGCGGAGAGGATTACCCGGCCACCTACGCCCCTCCGGCCCTGCCTCTGCCCGCCGCCGCGCTGCCGGCACCCGCCCCGGCTGCAGCCGCATCCCCTGTCCGGTCCGCCGCCTCCACCGACCTGGAGATCAAGTCGCCGATGATCGGGACATTTTACCGGTCGCCCTCACCTGACTCGGCTCCCTACGTGGAAGTGGGCACGGAGGTCGGGCCGGACACGGTCGTCTGTATCATTGAAGCCATGAAGGTGATGAACGAGATCAAGGCCGAGACGCGCGGCGTCATCACCGAGCTGCTGGCGGAGAATTCCAAACCGGTCGAGTTTGGCCAGCCGCTATTCAAGGTGCGGCCGATTTAAGCAGTTGCGGGTTTCACGTTTTGGGTTCCGCGTCCATCCCCGCCAGTTCGCCGCCGGACCGACAGGTCTGAACCCGGAACCCGGAACCCGAAACCCGAAACCCGAAACCATCCAGCAGCATGTTCGAGAAAATCCTCGTCGCCAATCGCGGTGAAATCGCCGTCCGGGTCATCCGCGCCTGCCGCGAGTTGAACATCAAGACGGTGGCGGTCTATTCCGAGGCGGACGCCAACTCCATGCATGTGCAGATGGCCGACGAGGCCATTTGCGTGGGCAAGGGCCCCAGCAGCGAAAGCTACCTGCGCATTGACCGCCTCATCAGCGCCGCCGAGATCGCGGACGTGGACGCCATCCATCCCGGCTACGGCTTCCTGTCCGAGAACGCCCACTTCGCCGAGGTCTGCGAAAGCTGCAACATCCGCTTCATTGGCCCCAGCCCGCGAGCCATGAACGCGCTGGAGGACAAAGCCATCAGCCGCGCCTTGGCCAAGAAGGCCGGCGTGCCCACCCCGCCCGGCTCCGAGGGCTTGGTGGACAACGAGCAGGACGCCCGCGCCATCGCCCAGAAAATCGGCTACCCGGTGATGATCAAGGCGGTGGCCGGAGGCGGCGGGCGCGGCATGCGCGTCGCCCACAACGACATCTCGCTCATCAAGGGCTACCACACGGCGCGCACCGAGGCGGAAAAGGCCTTTGGCAACTCCGGAGTCTATATCGAGAAGTTCATCGAAAACCCCCACCACATCGAATTTCAAATCCTCGGCGACGGACGCGGGCGCATCATCCACCTGGGCGAGCGCGACTGCTCGATTCAGCGGCGCAACCAGAAGCTCATCGAGGAGACGCCCTCCCCCCTGTTCGACAAACACCGCGACCTGCGCAAGAAGATGGGCAAGGCCGCCGTGCGCATTGCCGAAACCGCCCATTACAGCAACGCCGGCACCGTCGAGTTCATCGTGGACGACAACGGCAACTTTTACTTCCTCGAAGTCAACAAGCGTATCCAGGTCGAACACCCGGTCACCGAAGAGGTCACCGGGATTGACCTGGTGAAGTACCAGATCATGATCGCCATGGGCGAGCCGTTGCGCGAGGGCCAGGGGGACATCGTGTTCAAGGGCCATGCCATTGAATGTCGCATCAACGCCGAGGATCCCTTCGGCGACTTCCGCCCCAGCCCCGGGCGCATCGAGATGTATTACCCGCCAGGCGGCCCCGGCGTGCGGGTGGACAGCCATGCCTATGCCGGTTACACCATCCCGCCGCACTACGACTCAATGATCGGCAAGCTCATCACCTTCGGCAAAAACCGCCGCGAAGCCCTAGACAAGATGAACCGCGCCTTGGGCGAGTTCATGCTCACCGGGGTCAAGACCACCATCCCCTTCCAGCAGGCCGTCCTTCAGGACCCCAATTTCCGGCGCGGCGTCTATTCCACCAACTTCGTCGAGCAGCTCCTTGGCGGCGCCCGCCGCGAATTGATCGAGGACAAGGCCTGACCATGCCCGCCCCCCCCGACCAACCCCGGTGGAAGGCCCGCCTGTTGGTTGTGGATGACGACCCCTTGATTCGCCAGGTCATCATCGAAAGCCTGCGCCACGAAGGCTACCAGATGGTCGAGGCCGGCGACGGCCTGGAGGCCTTTGAGCGCATCGCCGTCGAGCGGTTTGACCTCATCATCCTCGACCTGGAGATGCCGGTAATGAATGGCTTCGATGTGCTCCACCGCCTGCGCGAGCGCCGTTCGTTGCGCGACATCCCGGTCATCGTCGTCTCCGGCTGGGGGGAATTCGACGCCATCCTCCGCGCCATCCGCGCCGGAGCCGTGGACCATCTCGGCAAGCCCTTCAATCACCTCCTGCTACGCACCCGCATCGAAGCCTCCCTGGAGCGCAAGCGCTGGCGCGACCAGGAACAGGCCTACCTCCGCCAGATCGAGCAGGAACGCGCCCGCTCCGAGCAGCTCCTGCTCAACATCCTCCCCGCGCCCATTGCCGACCGCCTCAAACGCGGCGAAACCACCATCGCCGACAGTTTCAGCGAAGTCACCGTGCTGTTCGCCGACCTCGTGGGCTTCACCAGCCTCTCCGCGCGGATCGCGCCCGAGGAAATTGTCCGCATGTTGAACGACATCTTCAGCGCCTTCGACGACCTCGCGCATCGCCATGCTCTGGAGAAAATCAAGACCATCGGCGACTGCTACATGGCCGTGGCCGGGCTGCCCGCCGAACGCCCGGACCACGCTCCCGCCGCCGCCAGCATGGCCCTGGAAATGATCAAAGAAATCCGCCGCTTCAACGACGCCTACGGTTTCTCCCTGCGCCTCCGCATCGGCCTCCACACCGGCCTCGTCGTGGCCGGCATCATCGGCAAGCAGAAATTCATCTACGACCTCTGGGGCGACACCGTGAACCTGGCCAGCCGCATGGAATCGCACGGTGAACCCGGCCGCGTTCAAATCAGCGCCACCACCGCCGCCCGCCTCGGTGAAGCTTTTCAGATTGAACCGCGCGGCGTCATTGACGTGAAAGGCAAGGGCGAGATGCCCACTTACTGGGTCGTCGGCCGGAGGTCTTGAACCACGGCCGCTCTGTGAGCTGATGAAACCCCTTGCCCAATGCCGCCTCTACACCTTCGTGGACACCGCCTATCTGCACGGGCGCGATCCGGTCGAGGTGACCAGGCAGCTTTGCGAAGGCGGCAGCGACATCATCCAGCTTCGCGCCAAGGGAGCGGCTGCCTCTGAGATCGAGCCACTGGCCGAACGAATCCTTCCCATCACCCAGGCCGCCGGGGTCTGGCTCGTCATCAACGACCATCCGAAAGCCGCCTTGCGAGTGGGCGCGCCGTGCTGCCACCTGGGCCAGGAGGATTTTTTTGAAGCGGGCTATCGCATGGCCGCGCAGGTCACCGGCTGCCCCAAAGAAATGGCGCTTGGGCTGAGCACTCATTCACCAGAGCAGGCTCAACGCGCCCTGCGCGCGGAGCCAGACTACATCGCCATCGGGCCCGTCTATGCCACCGGCACCAAACCCACGGCCAAACCCGTCACACTGGAATACGTTCGCTGGGCAGCAACGCATGTGAAAATTCCCTGGTTCGCCATCGGCGGCATCAACCTCGGCAACCTCGCTGACGTGCTGGCCGCCGGGGCTACGCGCGTCTGCGTCGTCAGCGCCATTCTCAACACGCCATCCGTTTTCAAGGCGTGCTCCGAATTCAAGGCTCGCCTGACACCGTCCGCCTGAGGCGTTGCCCCCCGCCCGAGCAGTAACGGTTGTCAACCGCCCGCTCCCTCCCCATTCTCCGCCCCTGTGCTGACTCTGGCTGGCATCACGAAAGCGTATGGCGGGCGGACTTTGTTCGCCGACGTCACCTTGGCGATGGTTCACGGCGACCGCGTGGGCCTCGTCGGCCCCAATGGCGCGGGCAAATCCACCCTGTTCAAGCTCATCCTCGGCGAGGAGCAACCCGACGCGGGCGGCATCACCATGCTGCGCGGCACGACGGTGGGCTTCCTGCCGCAGGAAAGCGCGCCCGTGGGCGATGAAACCGTGCTCGAGGTGGCCACTTCCTTTTCCAGGGAGCTGTGCGACGTGCGGGCGGAAATGAAGGCGACGCAAGCGAAGATCGCCGGGGAGGCCCGGCTCGGCCAGGAAACCCACGAGGCGGAAGCGCATTTGCATGACTTGCGCGCGCGCTTCGATGCCTTGGGCGGGCACCGAATGGAAGCGCAAGCGAAGAAATATCTGGCGGGGCTGGCGTTTCGGGAGGCGGACTTCGACCGCCCGGCGCGCGAATTGAGCGGCGGCTGGATCATGCGGGCGCACCTGGCGCGCCTGCTGGTGCAGCAGCCGGACCTGCTGATGCTCGACGAGCCGACGAACCATCTCGACCTCGAAGCCCTGCTCTGGCTGCAAGGCCATTTGAAGGGCTATCCCGGCGCCATCCTGCTGATCTCGCACGACCGCGAGTTTCTGAACCAGCTCGTCACCGGCATCGTGGAAATCCGCCAGTCACGCATTTTCCGTTACACGGGCAACTACGATTCCTTCCTCACCCAGCGCGAGGCGAACGAGCAGCAGTTGATCGCCAACTGGAAGTCCAAGGAGCGCGAGATCGCGCACCTGCAGGAGTTCGTGGACCGGTTCCGCGCCAAAAACACCAAGGCCACCCAGGCGCAGAGCAAGCTCAAGCAGATCGAGCGCATCCGCGAGGAAATGGGCGAGCCGCCGCAAGCCGCGGAGAAAACCATCGGCTTCCGCTTTCCCCAGCCGCAGCGCAGCGGCCAGCGCGTCATCAAGCTGGAGAACATCCATCACGCCTACGGCCCGGTGCGCGTGTATGAGGGCATGGAATTCCTGGCCGAGCGCGGCCAACGCATCGTGCTCGTCGGACCGAACGGCGCGGGCAAATCCACCCTGCTCAAGCTGCTGGCGGGCGTCCTCAGGCCGCAGGCGGGCGAACGCACGCTGGGACACAACGTGAAGGCCGGTTACTACGCGCAGCACCGCGTCGAAATGCTCAAGCCGGAGCGGACCGTGCTGGAAGAGGCGCTGGACACGCCGCAGCGCGTCACCGAGCAGGCCGTGCGCACCGTGCTGGGAAGTTTCCTCTTTCGCGGTGATGACGTGTTCAAGCCGGTCAGCGTGCTCAGCGGCGGCGAGAAGAGCCGGCTCGCGCTGGTCAAGCTGCTGCTGGATCCGCCGAACCTCCTGCTGATGGACGAACCGACCACGCACCTCGACATCTCGAGCATTGACGCCCTGATCGAGGCCTTGCGCCAGTACGAGGGCACGCTGGTGTTCATCAGCCACGACGTGCATTTCATCCGCGCCATGGCGAACCATGTCGTCCACGTCCGCGCCGGCCGGCTCACGCACTATCCCGGCGACTACCAATACTACCTGGACAAGACCGGCCAGGCAGCGCGCGCGGGTCTGACCAGCGGCGACCGGGCTGACGCCGCTTCATCTGCCGCCCGGACGGTCGCCACCGACCCCGGCGGCTCGCGCAAGGAACAACGCCGCCAAGAGGCGGAGCAGCGCCAGGCGCGCGCGCGGGAACGTCGCGCACTGGAGCAACGCGTCAAGGAACTGGAGGCAAAAATCGCCGCCCTGGAGGCGCGGGAACGTGAGCTCGTGGCGGAGCTGGAAAAGCCGGAAACCTACGCCAGCGGCGGCCGCTGCATGGAACTCAACCGCGAACTGACGCACCTCCACCAGGACCTGCCGCTCTTGCACGCGGATTGGGAGGCGGCGGCAACGGCCCTGCAGGCGTTCGATGACGTCAGCGCCTGGGCGCGCCCGCAGGCTCGGCCCGTCGCTCCGTCGTGAAAAAATGCTCGGCGTGGTTGCAATCGCTAACCCCGTTCCTACAATGCGCGCCGCATGAAGAAACGCGGCCCCATCTCCCAGTTCATCAGCCACCATTACCGCCACTTCAACGCCGCCGCGCTGAAGGACGCCGCCGACGGCTACCGCCGCCACCTCGACCAGGGCGGCATCATGTTCATGACCATCGCCGGAGCCATGAGCACCGCCGAGCTGGGCATCTCGCTCGCCGAGATGATCCGCCAGGGGAAGGTTCACGCCATCTGCTGCACGGGCGCGAACCTGGAGGAGGACGTCTTCAACCTCGTCGCGCACGATTACTACGAGCGGGTGCCGCATTACCGCGACCTCACCCCGCAGGACGAGATGAGGCTGCTCAAAAAGCACATGAACCGGGTGACCGACACCTGCATTCCCGAAATGGAGGCGATGCGCCGCATCGAGAAGGCCGTGCTGGAGGAGTGGGTGGCGGCGGACCAGGCGGGTGAGCGGTATTTCCCGCATGAGTTCATGTTCAAGATTCTCCGCAGCGGGAAGCTCAAGAAGTACTACCAGATTGACCCGCGGCATTCCTGGCTGCTGGCGGCCTGTGAAAAGAACCTCCCGATGTTCGTGCCCGGCTGGGAAGACGCCACCCTCGGCAACATGTACGCCGGGCACTGCATCAGTGGGGACGTGAAGAACGTCCACACCGTCCGCACCGGCATCGAATACATGATCGAACTGGCCGAGTGGTACACGAAGAACGCGAAACTGCTGAACCCACGCAAGCGCAACGGCGTGGGCACCATCGGCTTTTACCAGATTGGCGGCGGCATCGCGGGCGACTTTCCCATCTGCGTTGTGCCCATGCTGCACCAGGATTTGCAACGCACGGGCGTGCCATTGTGGGGCTATTTCTGCCAGATCAGTGACTCCACCACGAGTTACGGCTCCTACTCGGGCGCGGTGCCCAACGAGAAGATCACCTGGGGCAAACTCGCCATTGACACCCCGAAATACATCGTCGAGTCCGACGCCTCCATCGTCGCGCCGCTGATGTTCGCCTACATCCTGGGGCAGTAGGCGGGCGGGGAGGATGGGAACGGCGGGGCGATTTGAAATCGCTACCAAACTTCCTCGCCCAGCGGAGTCTGTGTCCTGGCCAGGAAGGTTTTGACCAGCTCACCCTCGCCGCAGACGATCATGCCGGGAAATCTCCGGAACCACTGGCCGGCGGGAACCTCGGGCGCCGAGTCCAGCCACTGAGCGAACAGCTCCAGTTGATCGTGGGATATTTCGCGCTGACGAATCCGTGCCAGCAGATGCCGGAAAACCGGCTCCGGAAGGCTGTGCCGCCGGACTTTGGGCATTTACGCCTTGCCGTAGAAGCCGGCGACCATTCTCTCCTCAATGGCACTGGCGCTGGCTGAATCGTCGCTCTCCGCCAACTGCCCGGCCAGTCTGCCGAGTTCGGACGGCGACAAACGCGCCGCAGATTCATCACGCCGGATGAAACTCTCGACTTCGGCACGTTCTTTGACAGGAAGTCTCGCAATTTCCCCGATGATTTGGGCGGCGGTCATGATGCTGACCGTAGTGCGGCCATCGCCCCATTGCAAGCCAGCATCCTCCATTCTCGTCCCTTCCGCCGCATCGCCGATGTCTGCTTACATTCTGGGACAGCGAGCAATGCGCCTTTGAAAACGCCGCCCCTTTGACGCTTGCACGCTCAGCCTCTTTCCTTTAGCAATCGCCTCGTTCAATGGCACGCTGTTGGTCTCTTTAACAATGTAACGATTCAACCTTCCAACCGACACCTACCCCATGCCCGCATTCCCGCGCATCCGCAAAATCCAATACGAAGGCCCGAACTCCAAGAACCCGCTCGCGTTCAAACATTACAACGCCGACGAGGTCGTCGAGGGAAAAACAATGGCCGAGCATCTGCGCTTCTCGGTTGTGTATTGGCACACGATGTGTGGCAACGGCACGGACATGTTCGGGTGGGGCACCGCCGTCCGCCCGTGGGAAAAGGGCTTGAGCGGCCTCGACCTCGCCAAGGCGCGTGTGCCGGTGTTCTTCGAGTTTTGCGAGAAGCTGGGCGCGCCGTTCTACGCCTTCCACGACCGCGACGTCGCGCCGCACGGCAAGTCGCTCAGGCAGTCGAACCAGTATCTTGACACCATCGTGAAGCTGCTCAAGGAGCAGCAGAAGGCCACTGGCGTGAAGCTGCTCTGGGGCACGGCGCAGTTGTTCGCGCATCCGCGTTACTGCCACGGCGCGGCCACGAGCTGCAACGCCGACGTGTTCGCCTTCGCCGCCGCGCAGGTGAAAAAGGCGCTGGATGTGACCAAGGCGCTCGGCGGCCAGGGCTACACCTTCTGGGGCGGTCGCGAGGGTTACTCGACGCTCTGGAACACGGACATGAAGCGTGAACTGGAGCATCTCGCGAAATTTCTCCACATGGCCGTGGACTACAAGAAATCCATCGGCTTCAAGGGGCAGTTCTACATCGAGCCGAAGCCGAAGGAACCGACCAAGCATCAATACGATTCCGACGCGGCAGCCTGCCTGAACTTCCTCCGCGAATTCGATCTCCTCGAACATTTCAAACTGAACCTCGAAACCAACCATGCCACGCTGGCCGGCCACACGATGCAGCACGACATGCGCGTCGCCATCGCGGCGGGCGCGCTCGGCAGCATTGACGCCAACACCGGCGACGAGCTGCTCGGGTGGGACACCGACCAATTCCCGACGAGCATTTATCTCACCGCGCAGTGCATGCTGGAGATTCTCGGCATGGGCGGCTTCACCACCGGCGGCGTGAACTTCGACGCCAAGGTGCGCCGCGAGAGCTTCGAGCCGGTGGACCTCTTCCACGCGCACATCGGCGGCATGGACGCCTTTGCGCGCGGCCTGAAGATCGCCGCCGCCATCCGCAAAGACGGGCGGCTCGCCGAGTTCGTCAAACAACGCTACGCCTCGTGGGACAGCGGCCTGGGCAAGGACATCGAGAAGGGCCGCGTCGGCTTCAAGGAACTCTCCGCCTACATGCTCAAGAAGGGCGAAGCCGCGCCGAACACGAGCGGCCGGCAGGAGTTCCTGGAAAACCTCATCAACGAGTTCGTTTGAGACTTTACTCACCGAGCTACAAAGCACGACGAAGCCCCTTTGCCTCAAAGGGGCTTCGTCGCTGAGGATTGACCAGAGGCCGATATTCGCATAAATGCCATGAAGCGCCTCGTGCAGACGCACATAACCAAACCTCCAAAAATGTATATGATCCAACCCATGATTCGTTTCACGCTGTGCGCGGCTTTGCTGGCCTCGCTTTCTGCTGACGCTGCGGACCAGACAACTGTCAGGGCGAAACATGTAAAAGCAGCCTACAGGGAAGCGTTCGGTCGTGAGGCGACTGAGGATGAAGTCAAACATTGGGAACCGCGCAAGGATTGGACTGACAGGGCTTCTCTGGTCGAGCACCATCGCAATTGGCTGCGCGGCAATGACGTTGCCGCAAAGGAGGCAGTCGTGAATTCTTACAAATTTGTTTTCGGACGCGAGCCCGTAAAAGGCGAGATGAACCACTGGCTGCCCTACGCCAAGAAGGGAATGACCTGCAATGAGATGGTTGCAAATCATCAAAAATATATTGCCGCCACCGCACCTGCCGAAGTGCAGGCGAATTCCGCCCTCATGGGTAAACTGAAGGATATCAATCTGAAGATCGACGCTTCAGGAAACATCGTGAGGAACAATGGTGAAATCGTGGCCAAGGCCGGTGACTATGTGTTAAGCCACAATGGCGGGGCAATACATACAGTCGGGGCCAGCAAGTTACTTGGGAACGATGGTGGCAGCATGGTGGCGGCGGGTGCCGGCAACATGGTGGCAGCTGGTGGTGGCAACGTGTTGCCCAGCGGCGCGGGGGGCTTGGTAGGCAACAACGGCAACACGGCCCGGGGCTACACCTTGACATCTGTGGGCGGCAAGCCGCTTCCCGCCGGCACCGTGCTCCTGGACATTAACGGCAAGGGAGTTTTCAGTAAAAAATGAACTCCTCCCCGCTCAGAGGGACTTGTGAGATTGCTGCAAGAGATATTGACGCCAGGACAAGTAACCGGTGGTGATCAAACCTGGAGGGGTGCATTTTGATACTGGTTCATTGGTGTCCCAATTGCAGGGTGGTTCACGGCGATAATGAAATACGCTGGGAGGAAGGACAGCCGCCTACTCCGCGTTGCCTGAGATCGGGCGAAATCCTCGTTCAACGTGGAATTGCGGATGATCCAGACGACCCTCAATACGGAGTTGCGCGCTGCAGTAGTTGCGCTTCACCAATACTTGCTCCATCCAAGGTGTGTCCGGAGTGTGGCAATCCGGAATAGCGATGAAGCGAGGTTACGGCCTCAGGAAAAACACCGCTGGATTATCCACCCGCGCCGTGCCCGTCCCCGTGACCAAGCGGCCGCCTGTGGTGACTCCAGTACTCGTGACGCCGAGCAATGTATTCTCGCTGTTCACCATCAGGAGGCAGGTATTGCCGGTCTTGTCCAGGGCGACAGCGGCAAATCGCGGCTTGTGGCTGGTAACCGCGCCGATCGCGTTGCCGCCGACCGTTTCCTTGTTGAAGGCGCTTTGCTGCGAGCTGTTGCTGGTCACGCGAACCGGCTCAGACCATTTGCCCGTTCCCTCCAGATAACTGAGGTATAGCTCCAGATCGTCAGGCTGCGCGCCGCCTTTCTCGGACATCGCGGCGGTCACCGCCAATCGCCCATCGGACAAGCGATGCGCCTGCCAGTTGGCGATCATTCCCGGTCCGGTTTTGGGCTGAATGATGTTTGTG
>Ga0073934_10005333_pt1 | contig 20056 bp, 17 predicted proteins | sample LarsenN4metaG_FD_76834 | JGI IMG/M metagenome (GOLD analysis project Ga0073934, IMG submission 76834) | Hot spring sediment bacterial and archeal communities from British Columbia, Canada, to study Microbial Dark Matter (Phase II) - Larsen... ... | reverse complement strand
GAAGAGCGCAACGGTCGTGCTATCTGGGTCGCCGCTCTTTTTCCGCGGCTGATTTGCCGCGGCCTCATTGAAGCCAGATGTCGACTTCCGATGCCATGCCTCTGCCTCACCATTTTTCCGCGGCTGATTTGCCGCGGCCTCATTGAAGCGCCCGGCAGGCTGCGCTCAGCGTGATCCATCTGTGGGTTTTTCCGCGGCTGATTTGCCGCGGCCTCATTGAAGCCTGAGGATGCGGCCGCTGCCCACGACGCGGCACAGCGTCTTTTTCCGCGGCTGATTTGCCGCGGCCTCATTGAAGCGGTGAAGCCCGCGGCCTGCATCCGCTCGCGCGCCGCGATTTTCCGCGGCTGATTTGCCGCGGCCTCATTGAAGGCGCACGTCGGGGTTGGCTTCCTCCGCCATCAGCGTGAGTTTTCCGCGGCTGATTTGCCGCGGCCTCATTGAAGGTGCGTCTGCAAGCCCGGCTGCTGCTGCGCCATGTTGATTTTCCGCGGCTGATTTGCCGCGGCCTCATTGAAGGGTCGCGGACGGGTCCGCGCCCTGCTCGAGCAGCCGGTTTTCCGCGGCTGATTTGCCGCGGCCTCATTGAAGGATCCGATGCCGCGCCGCCCACAGAGCGGCGATGACGGCTTTTCCGCGGCTGACTTGCCGCGGCACCGCGTCCGTGGCCAGGGGCTCGGGCGACCCTGGCTTTCGACCTCGGCAAGGGGACTGGCTGCACTCGCAACGTCCCCGCGTGCTCGACGCTACGGACGCTTGGGCATTCCCTATGCTCGAGGACGGCTCGGCGCGGCACGCGCCTCGATCAGGAAGAACCGCCGCCGTCCTCGAGCAAGCTTCGCAGCATCCACGCGTTCTTCTCGTGGACCTGCATGCGTTGCGTCAAGAGATCGCAGGTCGGCTGGTCGTTGGCCGCCTCGGCGGCTGTGAACGCCGATCGCGCCGTCTTGGCCACGGCTTCTTGCCCGGCCACGAGAATTCGGATCATTTCCGTCGCGCTCGGCGTGCCGTCGATCTCCTTGATGGAGGCGAGCCGCGTGAACTCCTTGTACGTGCCGGGCGCCGGGTGCCCGAGCGAGCGAATGCGCTCGGCGATCAAGTCGAGCGCCTGCCACTGCTCGGTGTAGTGCTCCATGAACAGCACGTGCAGCGTCTGGAACATCGGCCCGGTCACGTTCCAATGGAAATTGTGCGACTGCAGGTACAGGGTGTAGCTGTCCGCCAGTAGCCGCGAAAGGCCTTCGGCAATCACCTCGCGGTCCTTCGCCGAGATGCCGATGTCGATCTTCATCGCCGTGCTGCTCATTGGGCTTCCTCCTTGGGTTTAGGTGACCATTCTACGCCGCGCGCGCGGCCCAGCGCTTGAGCTCCTCGTAGCCGCCGATGTGCTCACCGTTGATGAACACCTGCGGCACCGTTTGCGCGCCCGCGATCGCGCCCAGGGCCTTGACGCGCACTTTGTGGGCGAGCGGAATCTCGACGTACTCGATGCCGCGCTCGTCGAGCAGAGCCTTGGCTTGTGCACAGTACGTGCAGCCCTCGCGCGTCAGAATCGCAACTTGGTCCGGTTTGCGCGCCTTCGGGTTGATATAGGCGAGCATCGTGGCCGCGTCCGACACCTCGAACGGGTCGCCCGGTTTGTTCGGCTCGACGAACATCTTCTCGACGACGCCGTCGCGAACCAGCATCGAATAGCGCCACGACCGCTTGCCGAAACCGAGATCGCCCTTGTCGACGAGCTGGCCCATGCCGGCCGTGAACTCGCCATTGCCGTCCGGCAAGAACAAGATGTTGTCGGCACCCTGGTCCGCAGCCCATTCGTTCATCACGAAGGCGTCGTTGACCGAGATACAGACGATGCGATCGACGCCGTTCGCGAAGAACGCCGGCGCGAGCTCGTTGTAGCCCGGAACGTGCGTGCTCGAGCACGTCGGCGTGAATGCGCCGGGCAGCGAGAAGACGACGACCGTCTTGCCTTTGAATATCTCGTCGGTCGTGATGTCGCGCCACTCGCCTTTGACGCGGGTGCGGAACGTCACGTTCGGGACGCGCTTTCGCTCTCGTGTTTCAGTCATTTCTGTTACCTCCTGTAAGGCTCACTCGCACTGTAGGCCGCGCTTCCATGTCGCTGCCAATACTTTGTTAGTATCCAATCCATAGTCAAAATCTATCGATTAGCCACATGACGCTGACCGAGCTCAAGTACCTGATCGCGGTAGCGGACGAAAAGCACTTTGGCCGCGCCGCCGAGCGATCGTTCGTGAGCCAGCCGAGCTTGTCGGCGGCGATCAAGAACATCGAGCAGGAGCTCGGCGTGCGGATATTCGAGCGCGGCAAGCGCGGCGTGGAACTCACCGACGTCGGCGCCGAGGTCGTCGCGCAAGCTCGGCGCACGCTCGACGAAGCTGCGCGCATCAAGACCGTGGCCAAGCGCGGCAAGGGCCGCTATCGCCTGCGTCTCGGCGTCATCCACACGATCGCGCCGTATCTCTTGCCCGAGCTCGTGGTCGCGCTGCGCAAGATCGCACCCGAGATGTCGCTCGACATCGAGGAAAACATGACCGTCAATCTCGATCGGCTCCTGAAGTCCGGCGAGCTCGACGCCGCGATCGTTGCGTTGCCTTACGAAGCGCCCGGTATCGAGGTGGAGCCCGTCTACGACGAGGAGTTCCTCGTCGCGGTGCCGCAGGGCCACCCGCTCGCGCGGCGCCGCGCGATTCCCGTCGAGGAGCTCGAGCCGGGCGAGCTGTTGTTGCTCCCAGTTGGCCACTGCTTGCGCGATCAGGTGCTCAGTGCGTGCGCCGAGTTCACGCAGCCGCCGCCGGCGGGGCGACACGGCAATTCGCTCGAAACACTGCGCAGCATGGTCGCGTCGGGGCTCGGCGTGACGGTGTTGCCTGCGACGGCGTTGACGGAGCGGTACCACACGCCGCTCGTGAAAGCCGTGCCGTTCAAGGAGCCGAAGCCGAAGCGGCGAGTGGCCGTCGCCTGGCGCACGGCCGTCGCGCGGGCGAGCGCCGTGCGTCAGCTCGTCGAGGCGATCAGGAGCGTCGCCTTGCCCGTCGAGCTACTCGGCCGCCCGGAGCAGCCGCTCGGCGCGCGACGACAAGCGTAGATCCCGGCCCGCGAGCGTCATCGCCTTGCGCGCCATCGTGGCGGCTTGGCTCATGTTGCCCGTTTGCAGCTCGAGCTCGCCGAGCTCGAGCCAGAGCGCGGCGTTGTTCGGATCGAGTCGAAGCGCGCGCTCGAGCGAGGCGCGCGCGGCGGGCAAGCTGCCCGCAGCGCGTTGCGCGCGACTTTGCTCGAGCAGCACGCCGCTTGCACCGCTCGCGTCGCTCTGCGGGCGCGGGGCCGGCACGTCGCGCGGCGGCTCGGGCGCCGGCCGCGACCCGGCGCCGGACGGAGGCGGCAGCGGCGCCGGCGACGGGCGCGTGTCCTCGGCCGGCGGCGGAGCCGGGCGCGGAGCCGGCGTCGGCACAGGCCGTGACGCGGGCGCCAACGTCGTGCAGGCCGCGCCGGCGGCGCAAACGCCGAGCAGCGCGACGCGCGCCAACGACTTGCCCATGCGCTTCATTGATCGTCGCCGCCGAACCACGAGCGGATGCGCGCGCCGATCCCCGTCTGGCCTTGGCAGCCGAAGGCTCGCGGGTAGTAATCGGTCTCCGGCACGGGCACGGCGACTGCATCGGGGCAACGCGCGGCCGTCGGCGCGCCGGTCACGTAGTCGATCCAGGTTTCGTCGACGCCGTCCGGCGCCGGCGCGGCATAGGAGTTCGCTTCGATCGCCGACAGCACGCGAGCCCAAATCCGCGCCGCGCCCGTGGAGCCGGTCAGGCCGATCGGCCGGTTGTCGTCGGCCCCGAGCCACGCGACGATCAGGTTCTCGTTCGTAAAACCCGCGAACCAGCTGTCGCGCAGGTCGTCGGAGGTGCCGGTCTTGCCCGCGACGACGATGTCGGCCGGCAAGAGCCGCCGCACGGTTCTGCCCGTTCCGCGTTCCATGACCTGAACGAGCGCCTGATTCAGCGCGTACACGGCGCCGGGGTCCGCGGCCTGCTCGATCTCGAGCTCGTAACGCTGCAGCAGCTCGCCGTCCTCGCCGACGACGCTGCGCACGGCTCTGAGCGGCACCCGGAAGCCGCCGTTCGCGAGCGTGTTATAGACCTGCGCCACCTCGATCGGCGTAAGCGCGAGCGCGCCGAGCAGCATCGACGGATACAGGGTGGGTTTTTGCTCGAGGCCCAAACGCTGCAGCGTGGCCGCGATCTGCTCGAGGCCCACGTCGAGGCCGAGCCGTACGGTCGCCAAGTTGTACGACTCGGCAAGCGCCCTCACGAGCGGGACGAGCCCGTGCGCCTGGTCGTCGAAATTGCTCGGCGTCCACGTATTGCGCCGGTCGAGCTCCACGACGATCGGCGCGTCGTCGATGACGCTCGCGAGCGAGTAACGGCCCGACTCGAGCGCCGTCAAGTAGACGGCCGGCTTGATCAGCGAGCCGATCTGCCGGCGTGCGTCGAGCGCGCGGTTGAACCCTTCGTAACGAGCGTTGCGGCCGCCGACGATGGCTTTGACCTCGCCCGTGTGCGGGCTCGTGACGACGACGGCGCCTTCGAGCTCGACGTCCTCCTTGCCGAGGGCTTCGATGCCTTCGCTGAGCGCGCGCTCGGCGGCCGCCTGCACGGCCGGGTCGAGTGTCGTCAACACGACGAGGCCCGTGCGCTCGAGGTCTTCGCGTGCATAGTCGGCCGAGAGCTGGCGGCGCACGAGCGTGAGAAACGCCGAATGCGTCGTCGAGCGGCGGCTGTCGTCGGCCAAGCCGAGCCGTTGCTCCGCCGCCTTCTGAACTTCGTCGTTGCTGGCGAGCCCTTCGTCGGCCATCCGCTGCAGCACGAAGTTGCGCCGCTCGAGCGCACGGTCCGCGTGACGGCGCGGCTCGTAATACGTGGGGCCGCGCACGATGGCCACGAGCAACGCGAGCTCGTGCAGCTCGAGCTCGCCGAGCGGCTTGCCGAAATAGAACTGGCTCGCGAGGCCGAAGCCGTGGATCGCGCGCCCGCCGTCCTGCCCCAGATAAATCTCATTCACGTACGCGTGCAGGAGCTCGCTCTTGCTGTAGCGCAGCTCGAGCGCAACGGCCATGAAGGCTTCGCGAAGCTTGCGTCCCCAAGCAACCTCGTTCGTGAGGAAATAACTGCGCACGAGCTGCTGCGTGAGCGTGCTGGCCCCCTCGCGGATCTCGCCGGCGGACACGTTGACGAAAATTGCGCGCGCGACGGCGATCGGATCGACGCCGAAGTGGCTGTCGAAGCGCCGGTCCTCGACGGCCTTGAGAGTCTCGCTCAGAAGCGGCGGGATCTCGTCGGGCGCTACGATGATGCGGTCCTCGCCGTGCGACGGGAACAGGCTGCCGATCAAGAGCGGGTTCAGCCGCACGATCGGCGTCGGCCGGCCGGCCGAATCGCGCAGAGCCGCGATGCGGCCTCCGACGAAAGCGATCGAGACGAGCTGCTCCGGCTCGCTGTCGCCGGCGAACGAGAAGCCGCGTGTTGCGAGCTCGATGCGTCCGAGCCCGACGCGGTACGTGCCGGGGCCGACGAGCCGCGGATCCTCGCGGTAGCCCAAGCGCCGAAGCTCGCCGACGAGCAGCTCGGCCGACAGCGCCCGGCCCACATAGAGCTCGAGCGGCGCCGCGTACACCTGGGCCGGAATGTCCCAGCGGCGGCCTTCGAACTCGCTCGTCGCGGTCCAGGCGAGGTAGCCGCCGTAGGCGATGGCCAGCATGAAGCCGGCCCCCAAGAGGCGAAGCGCTAGGCCGCGGAAGCGGGATAGGCGGGTACGAGGCGCGCGAGTGCGCGAGCGGCGGGCCATGGCGGACACCTTGCATGAGTTCCGCTTCTACATCAAGCGCCGGCCGGCCGGCGTGTACCATGGGGCGATTGCCAGCGCGGGAGCCGTCGTGGCGCATGATCGGCCGCATGTAATCAAGGGCAAAGTCACGAGCGCCGAGATCGTCAGGCGCGTCGATCTGACGGCCGAGCATTTCAAGATTTGGTTACGCTGCGCCGAGCCGTTCACGTTCGAGCCGGGTCAGTACTGCACGGTGGGCGTCGGCGGTATCGAGCGCCCTTACTCGATCGTGTCGTCGCCGCGCGAGCCGCTGCTCGAGCTGTTCGTGGAGCTGATTCCGCCGCCGGTCGGTCATCTGACGCCGCTCTTGTACGCGCTCGGCGTCGGCGATACGGTCACGGTGCGGCCGCGTGCCAAGGGCGTGTTCCTGTTTCGCCCGGAGTTTCGTAACCACGTCATGGTGGCGACGGTCACCGGCATCGCCCCATTCGTCAGCATGCTCCGTTATTGGCTCGAGGAGGGCGCCGACGACAGGCGTATGTTCGTGCTCGAAGGCGCGAGCTTCCTCGACGAGCTCGGCTACGACGACGAGCTGCGCGAGATCGCCGCGCGAAACCCCAACGTCGTGTTCGTGCCGACCTGCTCTCGCCCCGCGGATCCCCGCAATGTGCGCTGGAACGGCCAGACGGGCCGGGTGCACACGATCGTCGAGCGCTATGTAAGGGAGTGGCGGCTCGAGGCCAAGGAGACCTGCATCTACGCGTGCGGGCATCCCGGCATGATCGAGGACTTGCGCAACCGCTATACCGGGACGGGGTTCACATTCGAGGAAGAGCGCTTTTGGAAAGCGTAGTGCACGCGTGGATGCTTCGCGATAGAGTCTCGTTGCGACTCCGGGAGCGTTGCATGATCGTACCTTCGGCCGGGAAGTCATCGAAGCGAATTGCGTTCTGGGTGCTCGTGGCCGCGGCCGGCGGATGCGGCGGCGGCGGAGGGGGCGGTGGCGGCGGTGGAGGGGGCGGTGGCGCCGTGCCTCCGCCGGCGAGCGGCTGGGTCGCCGGATCGTTCTTGCCGGCCGCGAGCTTCGCCGGCAAGTGCGTGAGCCCGCGGTCCGGCACGAACCCGGCAGACGGTTTGCCGTATCCCGACATTCGGGGCACGGCCACCGACGAGAACAATTGGCTGCGGTCGTGGAGCAACGATCTCTACCTTTGGTACGACGAGATCGTCGACCGCGATCCCGGCCTTTACGCGATTCCGGACTATTTCGACCTCTTGAAGACGAACGCGACGACGCCGTCGGGGGCGCCGAAGGATCGCTTCCATTTCACCTATCGGACGTCGGACTGGCTCGCGCTCCAGCAATCGGGCACCGAAGCGGGGTACGGTGCCGTGTGGTCCGTCGTCGCCAGCTTTCCGCCTCGCCGTATCGTCGTGGCCTATACGCATCCGAGCTCTCCCGCGTCGGCGCCGAGCGTGAGTTTGCAGCGGGGCGAGGAGGTCATAGCCGTCGACGGTGTCGACGTCGTGAACTCCAACACGCAGGTGGAGGTGGATACTTTCGTGGCCGGGTTGTTCCCCGAAAATCTCGCCGAGACGCACTCGTTCACGCTGCGCAACCCGCAGACCGGCTCGCAGCGGACCGTGACGATGCAGTCCGCCACCGTGACCATCGACCCCCTGCAAAACGCCCGCGTGGTGTCGACGATTTCGGGCAACGTCGGCTACGTGCAGTTCAACGATCACCTGCCGATAGCCGAGCAGGAGCTCATCGATACGTTCGCGATGTTCGCGTCGCAGTCCGTCACGGACCTCGTGCTCGACTTGCGCTACAACGGCGGCGGCTCGCTCGGGATCGCGAGCGAGGTCGCGTACATGATCGCGGGACAGGTGCCCACCGCCGGTCAGCCGTTCGAGCGTATCGTATTCAACGACAAGCACACGGCGATCAATCCGTTCACGGGCGGGCCGCTGACGCCGGTTCCGTTCTTCAATGCGTCGAGCACCGGCCAGCCGCTGCCGGCGTTGAACCTGCCGCGCGTGTTCGTGTTGACGGGCTCGACGACGTGCTCGGCCAGCGAGTCGATCATCAACGGGTTGCGCGGCGTCGACGTCGAAGTGATCCAGATAGGCGCGACGACGTGCGGCAAGCCGTACGGCTTTTTCCCCGAGGACAACTGCGGCACGACGTATTTCACGATTCAATTGAAGGGCGTCAATGCGAAGGGCTTCGGCGACTACGGCGACGGGTTCTCGCCGCAGAATACGCTGGGCACGCGGGGCGAGATCTTGCCGGGTTGCGCGGTGCGCGACGATTTCACGCATGGGCTCGGAGATGAGGCCGAGGAGCGGTTCGCGGCCGCGCTCGAGTACCGTCAGAACGGAACCTGCCCGGCCCCTTCGGGCGTGGGCCCACCCGGCTTCACGAAGCCGTTCGGTGCGTCGGCGCCGGCCGTCGCCGAGGGCGGGGCCGTCAAGTCGCCGTGGCTCATGAACCGCTGGTTCGACCGATGACGGTCATCCGTAGCGCAGGGCTCGTCGTTGCGACCGTGCTCGCGCCGGCCGCGTGCGGCACGCTGTCGGCGCAGGAGCAGCGGGCCGTCATCGCCTCGCCGACCGCAGAAAGCCGCGCCGAGCTCGCGCGCGTGGTATCGACGGCGTTCAACGGCCAGCCCGTCGCGCTCGCGGACGACGCGCTGACGCGCGAGAGCACCCTCACGCTCGAGCGGCGCACGCCGCCGGGGCCGCAGGGTCGAGCCGCGACGGGCCGCACGCTCGACGCGCCGGAGCGTCTGAATCTCGTGCTGCGCGGCTCGCGCTGCTTTCTCGTGCGCGCGGCCGACGGCCGCGAATGGGAGCTCACCGAAGCGCGGTGCGTGCCGGCCGACGCGGCGCGTTAGGCGCGGGCGTCAGCGCAGCAGGTCGCGCAGGCGGTCCCGGATCCGGTCCTCGAGCCGGTCTTCGAGCTCCTCGCGCAGCTGTTGCCGCACGAGCTTGCTGAAGTCCGGCGTGATCTCGGGCTCCGTGACCGTGCCGCGGATGCGAAACGGCAGCTCGCCGCCGACGAACGCGTCGAGCGTCTCGCAATTCTGAATCCCGATCGAGCCCGTCAGCTTCGCGTCGAGCTCGTAGTCGAGCCGCTGCTCCGCGAGCTCGAGCGTGCCATTCCCGTTGATGTCCATGAACGACGTGCGCGCCAGCAGATCGTTGCTCGTGGCCGTGCCGGCCGTCACGACGGCGGAGCCGCGGATGCCTTCGTATGCCGTCAGCGCCGGCTGCTCGGGCGGCGCCGGAGCTCGCTGCGTGACGTTGTACAAGCGGCACAGCGTGCTTCCCAAGTTGAAGCCTTTGATCGCGCCGTTCGCCATGTCGAAGCTCACGTTGCCGCCGGCCGTGCGCACGTTCTCGATGACGGTGCGTCCCTTGCCCGCGAGGTTCAAATCGAAGCTGCCCGTGCCGCTGAAGTTCGGCTCGTCTCCGGTCAGCGCGGCGATCAAAGGTTCGAGCTCGAGCCCGCTCGCGCGGCCGTCGAGCGCGAGGCCCGGATCGTTGCCGGCCGCGCGCACGTGGAAATTGCCGGCGAAGGTGCCGCCGTAGAGGCTCGCGCGCGCGTTCTCGAGCTTCAAGTCGCCGCCGCCGATCAAGATGCGGGCCGCGACGCTGGCGAACTGCATGCCGGCCAGCTTCAACGACCCGATCTCCATCGTGCCGTCCAAGTTCATCGTGTTGTTCTGCGGCAGCTCGAGGTCGCCGGCCGTGGCCTCGCCGGCTTCTGCATCGCGCGCTTTCGGCGGCAAGTAGCGGTCGGCATCGACCTGATCGACGCGCAGCGCGAACCGGTAGGCCGGCGCGTCGAAGCCCTGTAGCGTGAACGAGCCCCGAATCGTCGTCTCGTCGAGCGCGAGCACGAGATCGTCGAGCTCGGCGCCGTCGTTCGTGACGGCGAACCGCGTGTCGAGCGTTGCGCGCGTGAACGCCCGCGGGTCCGAAGTCGGCTGCGGCGGCAGGCCGAAGCGCGTGAGGAGCTCCTGCGGCGAGAACTGCTCGACGCTGGCCTTGCCGGTCCAGACCGCGGCGCGCGAAATGTCGCGTGCGGAGAGCTCGCCGCTCGCGCTCAAGCCGAACGCCTCGGCGCGCAGCGGCGCAACGGTCAGCGTGTCGGCGGCCGAATCGAGCACGAACGTCGCGCCGAGCTCGATCATGCCGAGCTCGCTTGGGCTCAAGTTAGGCGGCAGCATCGCGGCGAAGCCCTGCGCGAGCGCGTCGGCCGCGAAGCGCGACGTCGCGATCGTGCCGCGGAAAACGGCTCCGCGCTCGCCGGGCACGCCTTCGATGTTGCCGCTGATCGTGGCGCCGAACGCCTTCAGCGTGAGGCCGCGCAGCGCGGCGCGGCCCGAATCGAGGCTCGTGTCGAACCGCGCGTCGAGCGCGAGCGCGCCGAGAGCACCGACGTCGACCGTCGGCGGCACGGCCGCGCGCAGCAGCGCTTGCAGCGCGCCGTTTGGCATGAACTCGTCGACGACGACGTGGCCCGCGAGCTCGTTGCCGGCCGCGAGCGATGCCTCGCCGCCGACTCGCATGCCGAGCAGCTCGGCCGTGAGACCCGTGACCTCCACGAGCTGCGGCTCGGCGCGGAAGCTGAGCTCGGTCGCGAGCGTGAACGAGCCGAGGTCGTCGGCCGAGAGCGCTGCCGGCGGCGTCAAACGCAGCTGCTCGAACACGGCCGAGAGCGGCGCGCGCTCGACGCTGACGTTGCCGCGCACGGCGGGATTCGAGATGAGCGTGCTGCCGCTGAGCTGCCACGCGGCCCGGATGCCTGCAATCTCGGTCGTGAGCCCCTCGACGGCGAGCGTCTCGGCGGCTCGATCGAACGCCGCGCGCGTCGCGGCGACCTCGAGGGTGCGAACCGGCGCTCCGCCGCCCGAGTCGACGGTCACCGTCGCATCGACGTCCGTTGCCGTGACGGCGCCGCGCGCGGCCGCGACCACGGCACTCGCGGCTACGACCGCTTTCGTGCCCGACGTTTCGTCGGCGAAGTCGAGCGCGGCCTCGAACGCGATCGGCTCGCCGCTGCCGATGCCGCCCGTCGAGAGGTTGAGCCCCGTCACGCTGTAGCGCAGCTCGTCGACGTTCTCGTGCCAGTAGACGCTGCCGTCGCGGACGCGGATGCCCTCGATCTCGAACGCGCTGACGGCCGGCTCGTTCGGTTCCGCTGCCTCCGCAGGCGCACGCTCGTTCGCCGCCGCTTCGAGCAAGTCCTCCCAGTTACCGCGCTGCTCGGCATCGCGCGCAAGGTTCAGCGTGAGGCCCTCGAGCTCGACGGTGCCGATCTCGACGCGGCGCGACAACAGCGGAAGCAGCTTCACGCGCGCCGCAACGCGCCGCGCCGTGGCGAACGGCCGGTCGGCGTCGAACGCCGGCGAGTCGCTGACGGTCACGCCGCCCGTCTCGACGGCGAGCCACGGGAAATAGGCGAGGCGCAGGTCCTCGTCTATCGTCAACGTGCGGCCCGTGCGTGCCATGAACGCGTCGGTCGCGACGCCCTTGTAATCGTTGGGATCGAACATGGACGCCACGACGACGATCGCGACGACGAGAAGCACGGCCAACGCCGCGACAGCGGTCAATCCAATCTTGATGGCGCGCACGTCACCTCCTACAAGAGGCCGGACAGCAAGCTCGCAATACCGAGGAACGACAGGAAGCCGACGACGTCCGTCACGGTCGTCAGCACGATCGTCGAAGACTGCGCAGGGTCCTGGCCGAGCTGCGTCAAAGCGATCGGGATGATGGCGCCGGCGATGCCGGCGATGACCATCGACAGAACCATGGCGATACAGATCACGAGCGCCAAGCCGGAGTTCCCACTCCAGAGCAGCACGCCGGCGCCCGTCGTCACTGCGACGGCCACGCCGTTGACGAGCCCGACGCGCATCTCCTTGAACAGCACGCGGAACCAGTGCCGCGTCGAGATCTCGCGCAGCGCGAGTCCCCGCATCGTGACGGCGAGCGCCTGCGCCCCGGCGTTGCCCGACTGTCCGGCGACCACGGGCAAGAGCACGGCGAGCGCGGTGAACTGCGCGATCGTCGACTCGAACAGACCCACGACGGCCGCCGCCACGAACGCGGTCGCGAGATTGATCTGCAGCCACGGGAGGCGCTTGCGCACCGCAAACCCCGGCTCCGAGAGCGCGCGCTCCTCGCGTCCGGCGCCGACCATCATCTGGATGTCGACGGAGGCCGCTTCCTCGAGCGTCTTGAGCAGCGCGTCGTGCCGGATCGCGCCGATCAGGCGCCCATGGATGTCGACTACGGGCAGCACGTCGAGCTCGAAGTCGCGCAGCTTCTGCGCGACTTCCTCGCGATCGTCGAACGGCGAGACGACGGCGTTCGGCGGCCGCGCGATCTCGCGGAGAAGATCCGTCGGCTCGGCGATCATGAGGTCGTGGATGTCGACGATGCCGCGGAGCCTCCGCTCCGCATCGACGACGAAGAGTTGGCGCAGGTCCTTCGGCTTCGCTTGCCGCAGCTGCTCGAGGGTGACGGCCGCCGCTTGGTCGCCGCGAAAGCTCGGGATCCGCGTATCCATGACGCGCCCGGCAGAGCCGGCGGGGTAGTCCATGAGCCGCCGAACTTCGGCCTCGGCGCGCTTCGGCAGCAAGGCGAGGCAGCGGTCGCGCGATTCCGCGGAGATGCGCGGCAGCGACAGCGCGAGCACGGCGGGATCGAGCATGTGCAGCGCCTGGCGCAGCAGCTTCTCCGGTAATTCCGGCACGATCTCGTCGATGCGCGCCGGCGACAGGTGCCGCCAGACGGCGGCCAGCGTGTCCGCATCGTGGCCCGTCAGCACCTCGACGGCATCGGCGCGGCCGAAGCCGTCGATGACGTCGGCGGCCTGCGCCGGATGCTCGAGCAAGAAATGCCGGTTCACCCGATCGAGCGCGAGCGTGCTGGCGGTTTGCGCGTCCGACATGTCCGTTTATCGCCGCCGCTCGCTGCGCACGAGCTCGCCGAGGCTCCGCCATACGCTGCCGGCGCCGATCGCGATGAGCTCCGTGACTTCGGCCATCTCCCGGCCGCCGCTCGGCGGCGGCGCCAGCGTCGTCTCGCGGAATGCCTTCCGCAAGTCGGAATACGAGATGACGCCGATGAACTCTTCCTCGCGATTGACGACCGGCGCTTCGGTGTGCCGCTCCCAGACGGCGTGCTCCTGGGCCGTGGCGAGGGCGTCACGGGCCCACAGCGCTTCGGCCGGCTCGAGGATCGAAGTGATCTTCTTGCGCGTCGAGACCTGGAGCAACGCGAGGCCGCGAACGGCGCCGCGCACGCGCCGCGCTCGATCGAGCACGTAGATGCGGGCCGGCGCGCTCTGCTCGCTGCGCGCGACGCGATCGCGCGCCTCGCCGACCGTGCAGTCGTCCGGCAGCGTGAGCACGCGCGGCTCGATCCACGCACCGACCGTGCTCGTCGGATAGCTCAAGAGCAGCTTGAAGGCCATGACCCACTGCGTGCCGAGGCAGCCGAGCACGGCTTCGCGATGCTCGGCCGATAAATGCCGCACGACGGCTACGGACTCGCGGCTGCCGAGGCGCTCGAGCAGCCGGGCCGCATCGGCCGGCGCCTGGCGTTCGAGGCACTGCGCCGCGCAGGTGGGCAGCATGTACCCGGCCACCGGCGCGGCAGTGTCGAGATCGACGGCGTCGAGCACTGCCGTGGCCTCGGCGGCCGGCATCGATTCGAGCAGCCGAGCGGCGCTCTCGGGATGCAGCTTCAGAAACGCCGCGGCGAGCTCTTCGCGGCCGCTCATGAGGCTTTCCTGACCTTGACGAACGCCTCGGCGCTGAAGTGCTGGCCCGGCACCGAGACGTCACCGAGGTCGGTCTCGATGAACACACAGCCGTCGGCGATCTCGACGATGCGCCCTTCGAAGCCGCCGACCTTCACGAAGTCGCCGGGCGCGTAGTGCTTGCGCGCGTAATGGGCGCCGATGAGGTTCGCCAGGTGTTGCCGCGCGCCGAGCGCGAACACGAGCGCTATGCCGCCGAACACGGCTGCGGCCGTGACGGTGGCGAGCTGGATCAGGAAGTCGACGTTGACGCCGAGCTGATCGATGCCGATGACCAAGCAGCTCACCACGATGACGGCCTGCGCGAGCCGGCCGAACAAGCCGCTCTGCCCGACGCCCAAGCCGACGGAGGCCTGCTCGAGGATGTGGCGCGCGAGCGTGCCGCCCGTGAAGCCGACGACGATGATGATGATGCCGCCGATCGCCGACGGCAGGTACGCGAGCAGGTTCTCCGTCCAGCGCTCGAACAGGCTGCCGCCCAAGATGCGCAGCGCGCTGGCCGAGAAGATCAGGAGCACGATCCAGAACACGACCGTCGAGATGGCGCGGCTCGTCGCTGTCGCGAGCGTTTCCGAGCGGCCCGCGGCGCGCGGCATCAGGCGCGCGAACAGCCAGTCCATGCTCTCGAGCGCGCGCCGAACGAGCGTGCGGATCAGGTGTGCGAGCAGCCAGCCGATCAGGAAGACGGCGGCCGCGGTCAGCACGACGGGCAGATAAGTGACGAGCCCGGCGAGGGTTTCGCGGAACACCTCAACCAGCTGCGCGCCCCACGCTTGCAGTCGTTCCATGCGCTCTCAGGACTCCCTTGGTCCGCCGCCGCCGGTCTAACCCCCCGGCGCAATCCTACTTGACTCACGTGCGGCTCGGGAGACGCACTTCTCGGAAACTGCATCCTGCGTTTCCCCTCCCGCGGGAGTCGACACACGCGTCAAACACGAGCACGCATTGTCGCGGCTCCGCATAATGGCGCCCCAAGGAGGCTTCGCAGGATTTCCGCATGGTGGCCGTCTGGATTTCCGGGGCGCTGCTCTTGGGACTCGCGGTCTCCCGCATCGGCTTGCCGCCGCTCGTCGGCTTTTTGGGCGCGGGATTCGTGTTTGCGGCGCTCGGCATCGAGCGCACGCCGATGCTCGAAGACCTCGCGCACGCCGGCGTGCTGCTGCTTCTCTTCGCCGTCGGTTTGAAGCTGCGCGTCAAGACGCTGCTGCGCTACGAGGTCTGGGGAACGGCCATCTCGCACCTCGTGTTGACGGGCGTCATCGGCGTCGCCATCGCGGCGTCGGACGGCTTTCCGTCCTGGTGGCTTGCGCTCGCCCTTGCCGTGAGCTTCGGCTTCTCGAGCACGGTGCTCGCGGCGAAAGTGCTCGACGGCAATCGCGAGCTGCGCGCCGTGCACGGCCGCGTCGCCATCGGCATCTTGATCGTCCAGGACGTCGTTGCCGTCGCGTTGCTCGCGTTCGTCAATGCCGAAGTTCCGTCGCCGTTCGCGCTGCTTCTGCTGCTCGTGCCGTTCGCACGGCCGGCCATCGCCTGGCTGCTCGCGCGTTGCGGGCACGGCGAGTTGCTCGTGCTCTTCGGCGCCGCGCTCGCCATCGGCGGCGGCGAGGCGTTCAGCGCCTTGGGCTTGAGCTCCGAGCTCGGCGCACTGCTGCTCGGCACGATGCTCGCCGACCACAAGCGCTCGCAAGAGCTCACGACCGTGCTCTGGGGCCTGAAGGAGCTGTTCCTCGTCGGGTTCTTCCTGAACGTCGGTTTCGGCGAGCTGCCGGTGTGGAGCACGGTGATCGACTCGCTGCTGCTCGTCGCGCTTCTCCCCGTGAAAGGCGCGATCTTTTTCCTGCTGTTGATCGGGCTCGGGCTGCGCGCGCGGACGAGCTTCCTGACGGCCGTGAGCCTCATGAGCTACAGCGAGTTCGCGCTGATCGTCGTCGACGTCGCCGTCGGCAACGGGCTCTTGGACGAGCAGTGGATCGTCATGACGGCGCTCGCCGTGGCGCTTTCGTTCATCGTGGCCGCGCCGGTCAACGCGTTCGCGCACGAGCTGTTCCGCTGGTCGAGCCCGTGGCTCGAGCGACTCGAGCGCGACAAACGCCACCCCGACGACGAGCCGATCTCGCTCGGCCTCGCCGAGATCTTGATCGTCGGCATGGGACGCGTGGGTTCCGGCGCGTACGACTACCTGCGTCAGCAGAACGAGAACATCGTCGGCATCGACAGCGACCCGGCCAAGATCGAGTCGAACGTTCGCGAGGGGCGGCGCGTGGCGTACGCCGACGCCGAGGACCCGAGCTTCTGGCACCTGCTCAATCTCGACCGCTTGCGCGCGATCATGCTCGCTTTGCCGGATCTCCAGGCCAAGGTGACGGCGGCGCGGGCGTTGCGCCGGCGCGGGTTCAAAGGCCTCTTGAGCGCGACGCACTTGTACCCGGAAGAGCGCGAGCCGATCATCGAGGCCGGCTGCGACGTCACGTACAACTACTACACGGAAGCCGGCGTGGGTTTCGCGCGCCACACGTACGAGACGCTGCGGCCGCTTGCGGGCGACGGCGCGCCACAAAAGCCGCCGAAGGTGCGGCAATCGCTCTGACGGCGGATTCGAGGCATATATAAGGTGTCGCGCCCGCCGCGTCGCCCCTATGCCGCGGCGCGCGGCGCTCTTATCATTGCGCCCGCGCTGCGCGGGTTACCCGCGCGTTGACCGACAACAAGCTGTTCGAAGAGGAATCACCGTGTCCATCAGCATCTACGATCAAACCGTTCCCGTGTTCACGCAAATGCTGTCGGCGCTCGACAAAGTGCTCGACAAGGCGGAGGCCGACGCCGCGGCGCGCAAGATCGACCTCGAGGTGTTCGTCAGTGCGCGCCTCGCGCCCGACATGCTGCCGCTCGTGCGGCAGATCCAGATCATGACGGACCAGGCGAAGGGTTGCGCGAGCCGGCTGGCCGGCCGAGAGCCGCCGAAGTGGGCCGACGACGAGCGCACGTTTGCCGACCTGCACGCGCGCATCGCCAAGACGATCGCCCACTTGAAGACGTTCAAGCCCGAAGACTTCGAGGGCGCCTTGCAGCGCACGATCGAGCTGAAGTTCCCGAACGCGACGTTCAGCTTCAACGGCAAGGATTACCTGCTCACCTTCGTCATCCCGAACTTCTACTTCCACTACACCACGGCGTACGCGATCCTCCGCCATAACGGCGTGCCGATCGGCAAAGGCGACTTCCTCGGCAACCGTTAGAGCCGATCCCGGAGAAGCCTCGCCGGCGGGGCTTCTCCGAGCGTTGACGCCAAGGAGAACGGCGCATGGAGTACCGCAACCTCGGGCGTACCGGAGTGAAGGTCAGCCCGCTCTGCCTCGGCACGATGATGTTCGGCCGCAGCACGAACGAGGCCGACTCGATCGCGATCGTTCACGCCGCGCTCGAGCGCGGCGTGAACTTCATCGACACCGCGAACGCTTACTCGGCGGGCGCGAGCGAGCGCTTCGTCGGCGCCGCGCTGCAAGGCGGGCGCCGGGCGTCCGTCGTGCTCGCGACGAAGGCCTTCTTCCCGCAGGATCAGAAGGATCCGAACGCGCGCGGCTTGAGCCGCCGGCATCTCATCGAGGCCTGCGAGGCTTCGCTGAAGCGCCTTCGGACGGATTGGATCGATCTCTACCAGGTGCACCGCTCGCAGTCGGAGATTCCGATCGACGAGACGCTGCGGGCGCTCGACGATCTGATCCGTCAGGGCAAGGTGCGCTACATCGGCACGAGCATGTTCCCGGCGTGGAAGAGCGTCGAGGCGCTCTGGGCCGCGAAGGAGTTGGGGCTCAATCGCTTCGTCTCCGAGCAGATGGCGTACAACTTGCTCGACCGCACGGCCGAGCGCGAGGTGATCCCCGCTGCGCAGACGTTCGGCCTTGCACTGATTCCGTGGGCGCCGCTCTGCGGCGGATTGCTGACGGGGAAGTACACGCGCGGCGACCAGAGCGCGGCGGGCCGCTGGCACGGCGGCAAGGACAACTTCGGCCGGCCCGCCACGCCGGCGGCCTTCGACGTCATCGAAGGGCTCGTCGCGCTCGCGAAGGAGAAGGGCTGCACGCCGTCGCAGCTCGCGCTCGCGTGGAACGCCGCGCAGCCAGGAATCACGGCGCCGATCATCGGGCCGCGCACGCTCGAGCAGCTCCTCGACAACTTGGGCGCCGTCGACGTCGCGGTCACGAACGAGGACCGCGCGCGGCTCGACGCCCTGTCGCCGCCGTGGTCGGCGACGCTGCGCTACTACGACGCCGCGCTCGCGATCGACTTCAAGCCGAACTTCGGCCGCTGGTAGTCCCGCGAGCGTTGCCTGCGTGCCTGGTATCCGGCCGCTCGCACGCCGCTGATGTCTTCTTCGACACCAGTGTCGTGCTTTACCTTCTGTCGTCGGATGCGCGAAAGGCGGACCGGGTCGAAGCGCTGCTCAGTACGGGTGGCGCCATAAGCGTGCAAGTGTTGAACGAGCTCTCGGCGGTCGCCCGCCGTCAGCCCTCTTTGGCATGGCCCGAGCTGCGTGAGATTTGGGGCGCTTCGAGCGGCATGTGTCACACATCCCGTAAGCGAGGAGATTCACGACCGTGGCCTCGACGTCGCCGAGCGGTATGGATTCTCGCTTTACGACTCGATGATCGTTGCTGCCGCGCTGTGTGCCGGCTGCACCACGCTGTTCACCGAAGACCCGCAACATCGCCAACTCATCGATGGCCAGTTGACCGTCCGGAATCCGTTCATCGGCGTCGGTTAGGCGTGCCCTCAGTCGCGCTGAGGAGGCGTCGATCGCTGGCGACCGGGCCACCCGCGGGCACCGGTCGCCAGTGGGCAACGAGCTTTACGGATCCACCGGCGTCGGTTGCTGCGGCACGATCCGTGTTCCCTCGCCGAAGTGCAGTTCCGCAGTCGGCCGCACGCGGGAGTTCAGGCTGTCGAATCGCGAGGGCTGCTCAACGACCGTGTAGCCGTTCGGGATCTCGAACAACTGAGGGTCGGGCTCTCCCTCAGTGAGATTGCGCAACTCCTGCGTCGTCGTCGCCCCGTTGGCCTGAAAGCGCGCGTACGTCACCACACCGAGGTCGGTCGCTGTCCACACTTCCTGGGTCTCTCCTTGGTCACCCATGATGAGCGTCTTCGCGATGCGGCGGCCGTCGATCGTCGTCTCCTCGAACGGTTCCACCGTGGGGGGCACGCGGCTATTAGGACCGAGCACGGGTCGTGTACGCAACTCCTCCGGAATCGTGAAGACGTGCGCCTCGTTCCGCTCGCCGACGAGCATTGTGACGGTGCCGCTCTGCAGGTCGGTGATCATCGCGCCGAGTCCGGCGTCCTGACGCATCTTCCCGCTCGCGCTGCGGGAGATGTGGCCGCGTCTCGTGAATTCCTCGCCGTTCGGCAGGGTGAAGGTGACCTCGTATTCCGCAGCCAGGGGCGGTGGGAATTCTCCTTGAGCATTCGCGCGAGCGACGCACAGCAAGGCGGCCATTGCCACGACATAGCGAAATTCGTTCGACATGATGTTCTCCTTCCGATTCTTTGTCTGGTTCCAAGGAGTTACTGGTTCGTCCTACCCGCAATACGGCGCTATCGTGTTCCACACTGCGGCGGAGTGCAGGTCGAAATGAGAGAGACCGGAGAACCAGAGCGTGGGGCCGACGACTTCTTCCTTGGTCGAGCGCCACCAGAACTCGGCCACGATGACCTCGAACACGGAGTACTGGAAGTAGGCCAGTGCGCCGTAGTAGTCGCCGCTCGCCAGGGCGGCGAATGCCGCCACGGCCCCCTGGACGGACTGATAGATCGAATAGACGAAGTTGGCGATTTGGACGGGGGAGGCGCCGATGAACTGAACCCAGTCGGCAGTCGAGGAAATCTGGCAGCGCCAATACGACCCCGGCCCCCCCAGTGCGCCCGGCAGATCCCAGTTGATGGGCGTTCCGAGGTTGACTAGGGTCCGCAACTGTCGCGCCCAGCCGAGGGTGTGCGTCGCGAGGATCGCCACGTTGCCGCCGTGACTGTGCGTGATCACGTTCAGCGGCCCCCCGGGGATGCCACCCAGAATGCCGGCCAGCGAACTACCGCCCCAAAGGATGTCAGAGTAAGTCGGCGGGAAAACCCAGAAGTTCTGTGTCCAGCCCGCGATGTACGGTGCAGCCGCGTACCACGCCTGGATGGCATCGTGGGCCTCGCCGGGAATGCCCGGAATCATCCAGATATCGGGTGGGGTGACGAACGAGCCGTTGATGAGGGCGGTTGTCGCGCTTCACGTCAACTTGGACAAAACGCCCTCGTTAAGATGGGAGACTTTCGCCGCTTAGGTTTGCCTGCGCAAATCGCTGCTGGTTGATGTGTTTG
>Ga0073934_10005330_pt1 | contig 20070 bp, 16 predicted proteins | sample LarsenN4metaG_FD_76834 | JGI IMG/M metagenome (GOLD analysis project Ga0073934, IMG submission 76834) | Hot spring sediment bacterial and archeal communities from British Columbia, Canada, to study Microbial Dark Matter (Phase II) - Larsen... ... | reverse complement strand
GACGTCACCGGCCAGCGCGACCGCGCCCTCAACGAATACCAGCGCGCCCTGCAAACGAACGACAACACCCAGGGGGCACTCGATGAAGCCAACCGTTATACGCAGAAGCCCTATACGGAGCAGCCTGTCCAGACCGCTTCCGGACAGTGACGAGTGGCGCGGTAGAAGTCAGAAGTCAGAAGCCAGAAGTCAGAAGCCAGAAGTCAGAATAAAGCCCCCCCAACCAGCCCTCAGCCATCAGGAGCCCTGGAGTAGCCAGACCTCCTTCGTTCTTATTGCCTTGTGTTTCGCACTTCGCCGCTCATCGTTCGTCATTCTGACTTCTGACTCCTGACTCCTGAATTCTTCTTTCTTGCTCCTCACTTCGTGTTTTCTCCAATACTTCAGTCCCGTCAAATCCCTGGCTCCCGCGTCGCGTTGCTGGATCAAGACCTTGAAGATTGAGCCCATGCCTTCCGGATAGATCAGTCGCTTGAGCTTGAGCCGCGCCTGAAGCTGCTCGGTTTCCGTTTGGCCGGGATCGTAGAGATCGCGGAAGGCGTTTTCTTCTCCGAGCGCCAGCAAAAAGCGCTCCTGCGTGGTGAACCCCGCCGGCTCGAGGGCCGCTTCCTTTCCCGCGTCGATCAAGGCGGAAAAGTTCACGTGCGCTGTCAGGTCGGTTTCTCCCGGGGCGCTGTAGAAGTCCTCCGTCGCCGTGTGCCCGCGATACGCCATCAGCGTGCCCCGCGGGCGGTCGGGCGTGTAAAGCCGCTCGGCAAGGTCGCCGTAATCAATGGTGACCACGAAACCCCGTCGCAGTTTCGCTGCCACAGCCCGCATCCACTCGGCGGCAGGGAGATTCATCTCGGCACGATGGCCCTCCTCGAGGCCAGGGGCGTAGCGAGCCACGGCGGCCGCAAGCGCCGTGCTGCTCAGCGGTCCGGTCTTCTCGCTGAAGCGGTCACCATCGGCCGTGACATAGATCTCCTTCAGTTGCCCCGCGGCTCGGGTGACGACGGAAACCGGAAAGGCGTCCACGAGTTCGTTGGAAAAAAAACAGCCAATGACGGATTCAACTTTTTCGAGACTCTCGACGACGCGGATCTTGCCGGCAGTCTCATCCTGGGCAAATCGCTCGCGCAGCCGCACGCGTTGCCGGGGGCTGGGCTCGACGGCAACGTAATCCAGTGCCGCAAGAAATTCTGGCTCCCGACGCATTGCCCCGAGCAGGAAATCCCGCGCGAAGTACCCGCGACCCGGGCCCATCTCGACCCAGGTAAAGGGCGAGGGCCGCTCCAGAACCTCCCACATCTCGACCGCCTGCCGAGCCACCAGCCGCGCGTAGATGGGATGCAGATCGGGGCTCGTAAAGTAATCGCCGCGGATGCCTGTCCGCTCGCGCCCCTGCATGTAGTAGCCGAACTGCGGATGGTAAAGGCACAACTCCATATAGCGCGCAAAGGGGATGGGTCCGGAGCGGCGGATGAGATCAAGGAGGAGAGCGTGGAGCGGAGCGGGCATAGGATCCAGGGGACAGGTTACAGGTTACAGACCGGCACTCGCAACGGTCGCAACTCAACTGAGAGGGTCCCGAAGCAATAGCCTCGACAAACGAAGGCCATCGGATGTTCCCTGTCCCCTGTAACCTGTAATGTGTCCCCTGGGTTAGTCTCGGGGCAAGAATGCATCAATCTCCGAGGACCAACCGTCGCTGCCCCCGGCGACAATTCTCGTATTGCTTCCCGAGCGGGCAAAGGCCCCGCTCCCACCGCCGCGCTACGAGGCCGATTCTCCGGTCGAGATCAGCGGTGCAAGGCGCGCTCGCGGCACTTGGCGATAAACAGCTCGAAAATCCGCCGCTGCTCGGGATGATCCACAATTTCTTCGGGGTGCCACTGCACGGCCAACAGGAAGGGATAATCGTCTGCCGCCTCCACCGCCTCGACCAATCCGTCTTCCGAGTGCGCCGTAACCTTGAGGCCGCGTCCCAGGCGCTTGATCGCCTGATGGTGCATGCTGTTCACGCGGCAACTCCCCTGAAAGGCACGGGAAAGCTTTGACTCCGGGTCGGTCAGCGTCACCATGTGCGTGAGGTCCCCGCGTCTGCCCGGTTGGCGATGCTCGCGCTCTACCGCCGTGTCGGCCTTCAAGTCCTGATAGAGCGTGCCGCCGAACTTCACGTTGATCATCTGGATGCCGCGACAGATGCCGAGGATCGGCAAGCGCCGGCTGAGCGCCGTCTCGAGCAGCGTCAGCTCAAAATCGTCGCGCGCGCGGCTCACGTGGACGCTTGCGTATTTCGTCTGCTCCCCATAGAGGGCCGGATCAACGTCCTCACCGCCGGCGAAGAGAATCCCATCATAGAGTTTGGCCTTCACGTCCCTCGGGTCGGCAGCGCTTACGATCTCCACCTCCTCCGGTCGCGCCCCGCAGGCCACCAAGGCGAGGAAGTACGGGGATTCGTTACCCCTGGCTTTTTCTTTCTGCGAAACGGAAAGTGCGATTCTCATGATGGGGTGATCGGATCATTGCTTCATCGCGCCATTGAATCGGCGACCCATCGTCGCGACAACAGGATCTTCTCCCGGTCTGGTCGGGACACCCTCTGCTTCACGGAGACGGTCGAGACGCAAGAAGGATTCCGCGGCGCTCGCGCGTCGCCGCTCCTGAATCATGTCCGAAAGCCCTGTCGGGAATTATACCGCATGGGAAGGCCGCTTCGACCGTTCGTTACCGTCGAAGAGCCCACGCCTTCCGCCACCAGCTTGATCGCGATAATTACGACCCCTTGGCGGCGATCAAGAAGAAGTACGACCCGATGAACTTCTTCCGCGTGAACCAGAACATCAAGCCATCGGCGTAGCGCGAAACTCGAAAACTGCAAAGGGCCGGGCCAGGAACCCTGGCCTAACTATGTCCGCTTGACCGTGGCTTTGTTCGGGACTTGACGCCGTACCGGTTGCCCTTTTTGCAGCTTCGCGGCTGGCGATGGGCAAGGGCCTCTTAGGGTCTTTGGGACGTTGTGACTTTCCGGGTTTAACATTCGGCCTTCTCCGTAGTCCGGAATGGGCGCTTCAGTGGAATCGAGGGGGATGCGGCGCGCGCGGGGTTGGGCCGCACGGAAGGAGAGCGGCAAGGCTTCGGCATGCCGCGCCATGATAACTTGGGCACTGGGGACACGGACACCAAACGCAGCAAGCGCCGGGGGGCAAGCACGAGCTGCACACCGAAAACAGACATCATACCTGAGCCGAGTTCGGCCCTCCGTGCGGTCCGGCACGCGCCGGTCTTTCAGTTCTTGATCTTTGCTCTCGATCCTGCTGAGTGGAGCAATCCTCGCGCCGGCGACGGCTATCCCCCGGAGACATTGCAGTGCCGCGCGTCCAAGGTTAGCTGATTCTATAAATGCCGGGATTCTTTGCGGAGCCTGCTCTGAGCCAAGTGCAAAGGAACCTTCGCGGCGTTCAGGATGTCAAGCGAAGGCCTCAGAATGACAATAACATCGGGCTTTTCAGCAGCGTGCTATCACGCGCTGCTTCAGGGTCTCGGTCTTTATCTGGGCCGCGGCCATTCGCCGGAAAGCTCGTCTTTTGGCTACCAAGCAGGCAAATGCAAAAGAAGGGTTAGCTGGTGAGCCGTGAGGGAATCGAACCCCCAACCTATTGATTAAGAGGTGTTAGTACACGAAGAATCAACGACTTAGACTGAGTGATACGAATTGAGATGACGCGCTACAGAGCCAGTGTTTATGCGGCTTTGCGGAAGGTGGCATATCACTCTGTCGCGCGCGGTAGCGGCAGGTAGTGGTCACCCAGGGTGGTCACCTGGTGTCTATAGGCGGTAGGGCGGGATTCCCAAAGTGCCGCTCAGCAATGCGTCCTGGGGCAATTCTGCGCGATGGCGGGGCACCCTAGACAAGTAGGGGGGATGACCTTGCTTTCCCCTCAGCGATGCGTCCTGGGGCAATTCTGCGCGATGGCGGGGCATTCCATGTGAGTGCCCGGAGTTTGGATAAGGGCAACGTAAGGGCTGCCCGCGAGTTGGCCATTCTCGGCATTCATCCGAAAGAGGGGTTCACTCGCCGGAAATATCCAGGTACCCACGCGCTTCGTTCAACGAGTGCCAACGGCCATTGTTGGTCTGGAAGAAGGTTCCCGTAAAGACGGTGCCCGTGTGAGGAATCCTCTTGGTTTCATACTTCGCCGAGAGGATCGTGAAGGCAAGATTCAGGCTCCGAGCTTCTTTGTTCAAGACCGGTATGAAACACTTACAGTCTTCCAGACAAGGGTCCTTGTCACCTCTGAGCCGCAACATCAAGAGCTCTGAAAGCTGTACCTCAGCGAAGCAGTGCTGGCCTGAAGGTATCTTTAGCTTTGACGACGACGGTAACTTGCCTCGAAGGGCTGCCGGCATCATTTCGCGACCGAAGCCGACCAGGACATAAGTTCCCTTCGGCAGCAGCTCTGTGAGGGATTCTGCTTCCAGTTCTAACCGCTCTGCTTCCTCAACGATGCTCGCCGCTGGCAGGGTTAGGACGCCGGTGGTACCCTCTTTGATCTTGGGAAGAGGTGTGTGGTCAAGCATCGAAAGATTGTTTCCCTCAGCCCGAAGCGAGATTCGTACCTTCTTTTCGGATTTGTCGAGAACGATCAGGGCTGTAATCCCTCCCGACGTAGTGAACTGGCTATCTCTTTGGGCTTTTTGCAGCTTCCCGCGTTAGAGTGCGGCGCCGATCTCGTGCGCAGGTGAGACGGGCGAGGACCTGAATGCGGGCCCCGCAGCGCGCTGGGGTATCAGCCCTCGGAGGAGTTCGCGGCGCGAGGGGCGTTGGGGGAGACGCCCCTCGCCCTCCCAACAGAGGAGTTGATTTCAACCCCGGAACTCTAGTCCATTTGAAACTAGAGAATCCAAGCCTTCAAGGTCCTGCCGGCCGCATGAAGTGGGGTTTCGTGCACTCCGGCGACTCGGTAAAGGTACTCCACCTTCACCAGGGCTTCGCGAAGGTGCTTCGCCTTCTTGGAGGGCTGCCTTCGACGGCGCTCAGCGGCCCGGGTCAAGGGCGGCGAGTACTGAAGGCTCAGGCAGACGCATCGCTTGACTCTCAGCGGACGCATGGACATAATGTCGCTTTTAGCTATTGTCTTTTTCTTTTACGCCGGTGTTGACATTTGGCTAACCGGTCGGTAAACTTCGCGTCCCTAGGAGGGTCGAGCAGTGAGGTGCCAAGGTCACATGGAAGCAGGGGAACTTCAGGGTTCATATTCAGTGCGCATCTTCCGACACTACTCGCTGACTTGACGACTCAAAGCGCCCGCTTCTGGCTAGTCTGCTCTCTGTGCACCTTGTGGCGCAATACAAGCTTGACCGCAGTTGGCTGACACGGAACTTGACGTTGCGACGTATCTGTGTCTGCGAGTTTTTGAGGGTGGGGCGATGGACATCGCAATCGTCAGTCCTAACATTGTTTACAGGAAGGCCTTGTGCGTGCTGCTGGGCCAGAATAAGGATTTTCGGGTGGTTGTCGATGCGGGCAGCGCGCTGGATAGCTACGAGGAGATACGGAAGGCCCACCCGCGGGTTTTGGTCATGGAGACTACAGGCTAAACGGGCGACCTCGAGACCATTTGCCGTTTGCGGAAACTCCTGCCCGAGACGAGAATCCTTCTTCTGATGGACGGTGCTGGCGAGACGTTCGAGATCCGCGCGCTCAAGGCAGGGGCTTGGGGATGCGTTTCGATGACGGCGAGCCCCGAAATCCTGACTAAGGCCTTGAAAGATGTGGGGGACGGAGAAATGTGGGTGAGCCGTCGGCTCGCCACCAGGATTCTTGGCAACGTGGTGCGCTGGCACGAGGCTGCCGCCAGTGACATGACTGGGCTCACCCCGCGGGAGTGGGAGATTCTGGCACATGTCGCCCACGGCTACCGTAATAAGGAAATCGCCAGTCGTTTAATTGTTTCGGAGAACACCATAAAGGCCCATCTCGCGGCCATCTTCAGAAAGCTTCAGGTTGACACCCGGCTGGGAGCTGCTTTGCATTACTTCCACCAGACCGCCCAAAAAGAACATCGGCCGGAGGCTCGTCTCCCTGCGAGCGTGGGGAAGCCTCGTTTCCTGCGGGGCAGGGCTCCAGAGCAGCTCGTTGGAACGAAGCAGCAGAGCCCTCGCCGGCGCGGCAAGCGAGGAAGCGGCTCGAAGAAAGGGACAGTCTAGCCCCATTCCGACCTCTTCACGCGTCGCCTAGCGCCTCCTTCCTGCAACCACGAAATCTCAGCTCGATTTAGAGACGCTCGTTCTCACGCAAGCCTTAGTGCGGAGCTCTGCAGAGCCAGAGGAGTTGCGAGAAGCCGACCGCGGGGTGCAAGAAAACGTAGCGAGGCCCTGGCCGCAACAGCCACCCCGTTGTAGGACCAAGGCGAGCTTATCGCGCTTTCCGGCTAACCCAAAATGGGCTAAGAATGGGCTACCACTCATACCAAAGTTGTCGGTGGGTCCATACCATCGGGGAATTGTCACTCCTCCTGATCCTAAGGAAGCATTCGCGGTAATCCACAAGCTACGGTGATTCCGATGCCTCGGCTAGGAGGCTGCGAGAAACGTAACGGAAAGCGCTTTGCGATGAACTGCCCTGTCAGCCTGAAGGTTTTGGGCAGGGGAAAGCGGCACGAGGCGGAGCGTGGCGAATTGCTCGATGTCGGGGAAGGAGGGGCGCGGCTTCATCTGAGTCAGCCGTTGCCGGTGGGCACACGCGTGATGCTTGATATTTGCTTTCCCACGAGCGGAGCTGCAACGACCGTTCGTTTCGAGGGAACTGTGACGCGTGCGCACGAGCAGCCCCGATACGAGATTGTGGTCCGCTTTCGCGGCAATGGCGCAATCCTGCGAAACGAGCTGGGAGCCCTTTTCACGCTTCCCCCACGCCCTAGAGTTGAGAACACGGCTCGTCGCGGGGGAGAGTCAATGCGGACGCGGCGTCGTCGCCGCAAGGCGGAGGGGAGCGGGCTTGGCTCCGCAGCCTGAAATGGCGAGGGTCAGAGTCGGGTTACGGGAAGGTTCCCTTGTGACTCACAGGGCGGAGCTGTAGCCTTTCGATGAACAACGATATGCAAAGTCGCGAGGGGGAGCTTAAACCGGCCTGGTACGCGCTCTATACTCGCCACCAACACGAGAAGAATTCGGCCCGGATCCTGGCCAGCAAAGGGTTCGACACGTTCCTTCCGCTTTACACGGCTGCGCACCAGTGGAAGGACCGGGTCAAACGCCTCTCACTGCCCTTGTTCCCCTGCTACGTGTTCATTCGCGGCGGCATCGATCGTCGCTTCGAGGTCCTGACCACGCCAGGAATACATAGTTGGGTCGGGGTCGCCGGCAATCCGCTACCTATTGCGGATACAGAAATCGAATCAATTCGACAGGTGGTTGAGACGAGCCTGCGGGTGGAGCCCCATCCCTTCCTCAAATGCGGCGACTGGGTGCGAGTCAGGTCCGGCCCCTTGGCGGGGATTGAAGGGATTCTCGTGCGGAAGAAGAATCTCCTGCGGCTGGTTTTGTCCGTAGAGCTACTGGAAAAGTCGGTGGCTGTGGAGGTCGATGCCTCCGCCGTGGAGCGCGTGCCCGGCAGCCGTCCGAGACGGCTGCAGGACTCGCCGGGGACCCTGGCAGAGAGGTTCCAGTGGGCAGAACCGCGTGGCAGCCGCGGCTCAGGCAAAAGATGGAATTCATCAGTGTTGGGGTGGGCCTTATGACGCGGCAGCTGAAAGATCAATCCGGGCGAACCAGCAGAGGCCAACTCAGCCCCAAAGGACTCAGGCAGAGACTTCGGAGAGTACTCCTCTCGGGGCTTGCGGGTCTTGCCGTAACCCCGCTCCTTGCCGGGCAGGAGCCTGCCTCGGTTCCTGCCGCGGGTCCGGGCGTGCCCCAGGCGACTCTCGGAGCCGGCGAAGCAAGCCTGCGGCAGGCGCAGCCACTCCTCATCGCCTCTGATGATTTGCTCGACGTAAACGTCTTCGACGTGCCGCAGTTCTCCCGCCAGTATCGCGTTACTCCCAATGGATTCATTGTGGTGCCCCTCTTGCAGGATCCAATCGAGGCCGTCGGACGCACACCGGTGGAGCTTTCACAGGCTATTGCCGAGCGGCTCCGTGCAGCGGGGTTGGTCAACAATCCGCAGGTGACAGTGGAAGTGAAGGAATCGCGGATGCACTCCGTGGCTGTTGGCGGAGCGGTGAAGAGGCCTCAAATTTACCCGATTTTCGGCCGTACGACCCTCTTGGATGTGCTGGCCCAGGCCGAAGGGCTTTCCGCGGAGGCGGGAAATACAGCGACCATCAGCCGCGGAGAGGTTGCCATGCGCGTTCTGGCGCAACAGCAAGGTGATCCATCTCTGGCTACGACGCCCGTGCCAACGGTTACCGTGGACCTGAAACGCCTGATGGAAACCCCTGACCCCAGCCTGAACTACGAAGTCTTCCCCGGCGATCGCGTGACGGTGCAGCGCGCTGGGGTAGTCTACGTTGTGGGAGCCGTCAACCGCGCGGGCGGTTTTCCGCTCACCGACAACGTCGAAGAGATGACCGTACTGAAAGCTCTGGCCCTCGCCCAGGATCTGAAGTCTACCGCGGTTCGAAACAAAGCGGTGATCATCCGCAAGAACTCACAAGCGGCAGAGGGGAGAGAGGAGATCCCGGTGGATCTGAAGAGGGTCCTCGCCGGCCGCGCGCCGGACATTGCCATGCTACCTAACGACATCCTCTTTGTCCCTGACAGCATGGGCAAGAAAGCATTGCGCCGAGCAGCCGAGGCCGCGATCCAGCTAACCACCGGCGTGATCATCTGGCGCCGATAGACCAAACCTGCACGAACCCACTTCCTTGAACCGGTCTTCGTGCCATGGATGGAAACCACTCGCTAGTTCCGATTCAACACCGTCCACTGGAGCGGCCGGCCGCGTTGCCTTCTGCGACCCTGAAGACCCAGGGCGACGACTCGGACAGCTACTTCTACCTACGCGCCTACTGGCACATCTTGCGTAAGCGCTGCTGGACGGTGCTGACGGTTGCTATCGTCTTGACCACCCTCGTGACCATCATCTCCTTCAAAATGCAGCCAGTGTACGAGGCGGTGGCTCGCGTGGAGATTGAGGCTGAGACCCCTCAGATTCAGTCCCTCAGCGACCTCGACCGCGTGATGCCGACCGACCAGGCTTTCGTCGAAACCCAGGTCAGGGTAATTCAGAGCGACAACCTCGCGTGGAAGACCATTCAGCAGCTTAGACTTCAGGACAACTTGACCTTCGTTCCCCCGCAAGACCAGGCGAAGAGCCAGCAGGCGAATTCTCCCGTTAGCGAGCAGAGCCAGTTGATCAAGCTCTTCAAGGACAACCTCCGCGTCGAGCGAGTGCGCGACACCAGGGTTGTGGAGATCAAATTCCAGAGCACCGATGCCGGGCTGGCGGCGCAGGTGGCCAACGCAGTTGTGGATAATTACCTGGAGCACAGCTTTCGGAAAAAATACGACGCCACACGCCAAGCCTCGGGTTGGATGGAGCAGCAACTCGATGAGCTGAAGGCCAAAGTGGAGAAATCGCAGCAGGCCCTGGTGGACTACGAGAGGCAATACGCGATTGTCAACCTGAGCGACAAACAGAATGTGGCCGAGCAGCGTCTTTCCGACCTGAGCAAAGAGCTGACCAATGCCCAGAGCAGCCGGCTGGAGAAAGAATCCCTGTATGACCTGGTCAAGTCCAGCGAGAGCCAAGTGGCTTTCATCGTGCAAAATGAGCTATTGCAGAGGCTCGAGGAAAAGTACGCCGACCTGAAAACCCAATACGTTGACGCCCTGGGGCAGTACGGACCGAACTTCCCCAAGGTCGTCAGGCTCCGCGACCAAGTGAACGAGATGCAGTCGATCATCGACCGCGAGCGCAAACGGATCGTGTCACAAATCCACAATGATTACAGTGCTGCCAGCGGTCGGGAGAAACTCCTGGCGAACGCAGTGGCGCGTGCGAAGGTGGAAGTCGGCAGGCTCAACCAGCTTCTGATCCAGTACAACATCCTGAAGCGGGAGGCTGACACCAATCAGCAGCTCTATGAGAACCTCCTCCAACGGTTGAAAGACGCCACGGTTTCCGCTGGGCTGCGCGCTACTAACATCCACCTGGTGGATCGCGCCTTGCCTCCGTCCGTGCCTGTGAGACCCAAGAAGCTGCTGAACATTGCAGTCGGCCTCCTGGTCGGGTTGGTGCTGGGGATCACACTCGCCTTCATCGAAGAAGGGGTGGACAATTCGGTGAAGGGCGCTGGGGACGTGGAGAGACTGGTCGCCTCACCGGTTCTGGCCGTGATCCCTGATGCGCGGGCCGATCGTACCCGGTCGTCCTGGTTGAAGAGTCGCGGTGAGAATGAGAAGAAGATGGCGACCAACGGCAGAGTGGAATTGACCTTGCTCCACCGGCCCGGGTCATCGCTGGCGGAGTCCTTCCGGACATTGCGCACATCCATTCTGCTCTCCTGCGCTCCCCGCCCACCGCGGGCGATTCTGGTGACCAGCCCTCAACCCAGCGAGGGCAAGACTTGCACCTCCCTGAACTTGGCCATCGCGTTGGCGCAACGCGGAGCCCGCGTGCTGATCATGGATGCGGATCTGCGCCGACCGGACATCGCCACGCCACTGGGCCTTTCGGAGCAAAGGGGGTTGAGCGGCCTGCTGACCGGGGCCGACGGCATAGATCAGGTGTTGTTTCAGCTCCAGAACATCCCCAACCTTTGGGCGATCCCCGGCGGACCGCGCCCGCCCAATCCAGCCGAACTTCTCTCGTCCCCGACAATGGAAGAGCTGCTTCAGCGCCTCCGAAAGATGTTCGACCACATCGTGCTGGATTCGCCGCCCGTGCTGATGGTAACGGATGCCACCATCCTCTCCACCCTGGTCGACGGCGTGGTCGTGGTGGCCCAGCCCGGATTGACCACCCGGGGCGCGCTGGTCCGCGCTTACCAGACGCTGCAGGCTTCCGGGGCAAGAATTCTCGGCGTAGCCCTCAATAGAATCGATTCGCGGGCTGACGGGGGGTATTACTATGGTGCCTACTACAGTCGTTATTACCACTCCTACTTTGATGACGAGCCCTCCCGTCAAATCGTGACCACGAAGGCCACCAACGCCAGCCCAGCGCCGGGGCCTCGACCGAGGAAGTGACCGCCAGCCATCAGATCCAGTCGTGCCCGTATTCTTTTCCGAGACATCCACTGATCCCTCTTCCATGACGTTGGAGTTATCTCTTAATTCCCGCCTTCGGAAGGCCCTGTTTCTGGCGGCGATATGGCTGCCCGGCCTGTTACTAGCCAGTGTCGCAGTCCGCATTGCAGTCTCCGCGACGCTTGCTGCGTCCACGGAAATCTTTACCCTGCGCAGGGCAAACGCACTCGATCCAGGGAACCCCAAGCCGTACCATCGGCTCGGTTTGATCCGTTCCTACTCGCTGGAGGAGGGTGACCCCTCCGAGGCCGTTCGGTATCTTCGGCGCGCGACCGAGTTGAGCCCCCATGCGGCGCGCTACTGGCTCGACCTTACGTCTGCTTGCGAAACCACCGGTGACACATCTTGCGCCAACAATGCCATCGCGCGAGCGATTGAGCTACGCCCCATGGATCCGAGCTTCCGCTGGGCGGCCGCCAACTTTTACCTTCGGACAGATCAAGTGGAGCCCGCGTGGACACAGTTTCGTCGTTTGCTGGAGATTAGCCCGGGCCGCGCTCCGATGGTTTTTCGACTTACCCTCCAAGCGTCGGGCGACCCACAGGTCATTCTGCGGAAGGTTGTGCCTCCTTCCCCCGACCCCAGATTGAGATTGGCTTACTTGGATTTCTTGAGTGCACGCGGCATGCACGCTCTTGCGTACCGCCTCTGGGCGGAGACCGTAGCCAACGCATCTCGCTTTCAATTCCATCTGGCGCGCGGTTACCTGGATCGCCTGTTAGCTCTTGGTCGATATGAAGAGGCGATTGGCGTCTGGGGTGACCTCCGAAGACTGGATGTTGTGACGGAAGCTCGAACAGCAGACCCTGAGAATCTGGTCTTCAACGGGGATTTCGAACAGCCTCCGCTCAATGCCGGGTTTGACTGGCACTCCCGGAAGCCGGATTACTTGAAGTCTGACTTCAGCAACAGGGATGCCTATCGCGGCTCGGCTTGTCTGCGCGTGGATTTCACCGTTAGGCACAATGCGGAGTACGAGGCGGCGTATGAGTTCGTTCCGGTAGCCTCCAACCAGAATTACGAACTGAGGGCCTACATCCGCTCTGAAGGGATCACCTCCGACAGTGGTCCATGCCTGCGGGTACTGGATCCGGCTTGTCCCGGGTGCTTGAACGCTACGACTGAGATGGTCCTCGGAACAACTCCCTGGCACCCTTTGAATTTGAGGTTCACGACGGGACCTCAGACAAGCCTCATCCGGCTCTCTGTTTGGCGGGCCCGCAGCCGCAGCTTCCCCACGGAAATCACGGGGACGTTTTGGCTGGACGGCGTCTCGCTGAAACCGGCCGGGGCCCAAAACAACACCTTCGCTCTCGGCCGCACGGCCAAGCCATGACCTCGGCGACGGCTACTCCGGTTCTTCTCGTCCAGGAGCGAACAAAGGACGCAGTACGCTCTCTGGCCATCTCAATGGCTCGTTTCTTCCTCGTTCTCATCCTGCTGATCGCACCTCTCGCCTTCGGTGCCGTGCAGCCGTGGGCTTGGGGTGCACTGGTCGTGGCAGCGGTTTTCCTGATTTCGTTGTGGGGGCTGGCGCAAGTCCAACAAGGCCAAGCGAGGGTCCTGTGGTCGCCGATTTACGTGCCCGTGGCTCTTTTCCTCTTCCTGGGGCTGGCCCAGTTCTTGGGAGGCCTAACCCTTGACTCGTATGCGACGCGTGAGGCTCTCCTAAAGCTGACCACCAACCTGATCCTATTCTTTGTCGCCGTCCAGCTTGTGGCCACCGCCCCACGGTCGGCGTGGCGCGCTTTCGGCCTCATTATTACCCTCTTTGCCTTCTCGCTCGCTCTTTTCGCCATCGTCCAGTACTTTTCCAGTGGCGGCTTGATCTATTGGATAGTCAAGACGCCCTCGGGTTGCACCTTCGGCCCTTATCTAAACCACAACCATTACGCCGGTCTGATGGAGATGCTGATCCCGATATCGGCCGGATACGTCCTTGGGAGACCGGAGGGGCAGCGGGGACAAAGCTTGCTCGGGTTCGCCGTCCTCGTGGCCATCGCTTCATCGCTCCTGTCTGGCTCGCGTGGAGGCTTGATCTCCCTTTGCGCAGAGATTGCGATCCTGGCTGCCATCCTGTTCCGGTTCTCCCCCGCAGCGCGGCGACGACCTTTCGCCGCCATGGTACCGCTGGGGGTCATAGCGGCTGCTGTGCTGTTCTTCTGGATGGACCCGGGCCATATCTCGCAGCGCCTGGCTACGATCGCCAACATCCCGTACAAGCCGGAAGTGACGTTGGCGGAACGCATGGTCGTCAGCAAGGATTCAATGCGTGTTTTTGCTGACTACGGCTGGCTCGGAACAGGCCTGGGAAGCTTTGAGGTTACCTATCCTCGCTATCAGAGCTTCGCCACGGACCTCATGTGGGACCACGCGCACAATGACTACGCCGAGGCACTTGTCGAGACCGGACTCGTGGGAGGGTCATTGATTCTCTCGGCAATCGTATTATTCCTCCGGCAGGCATTCCACAATCTCCGCAAACGTCTTCAGCACGAGGCCGGCTGGATCCAACTTGGGGCGACGCTCGGCTGTTGTGGCCTACTTGTCCATAGTTTCGGGGACTTCAATTTCCATATTCCCGCTAACGCGGCCTGGTTTAGCGTGTGTTCCGCGATAGCGATCCAATCAAAAGCAGTCTCTCGGACGAATGACGTCCTCTCGAGCTAGATGCAATCGTGCGTTATCCACAGGCGCGGATGGGCAGGACAGCGCCGGGATGGGCTCAGCGAGTCCTGCCACGCGAGACGCGGGGAATTACGGTCCGTAACTCAGAAGAGCCTATGAACGCGGGATGGCGAAGGAGGAGCACATGGACTGGACAAAACGGAATGTATTGGTGACCGGGGGTGCATCGTTCATCGGATCCGCCCTGGTGGATGCCCTAGTGGACCGAGGGGCGCGGGTCAGAGTTGTTGACAACCTCACCAGCGGGAAACTTGAGAACATCCAACACCACCTCGAGGCAGGATCCATCGAGTTCATGCACGCTGACTTGCTCGATCCCGGTGTCGCGGAGCGAGCGGCGCAGCATATCGACATCGTCTTTCACCTGGCCGCTGACCACGGAGGGCGAGGTTACGTCGACCTGCACCAGGCGGCGTGCGCCACCAACCTCCTCCTGGACGGATTGGTGTTCCGGGCGTGTTTGAAGGCGGGAGTGGGCAAAGTGGTGTTCGCCTCGTCCGGGTGCGTATACCCTAACTACCTCCAGACAAATCCAGACGAAACCATCTACCTCACGGAAGACAAGGTTGGCCCGCCCTACGATGCCGACAACACATATGGCTGGGCCAAACTCATGGGCGAGATGACACTCAAGGCCTACCACAAGGACTGGGGATTGAGGTCAACCTCGCTCCGTTATTTCACGGTTTACGGCAACCGCGGCCATGAGAATCACGCGGTGATCGCCATGATCGCCCGTGCCTTCATCAAGCAGGACCCCTTCGTGGTTTGGGGCAACGGCCAGCAGATTCGGAACTGGACGCATGTTAGCGACATCGTTTCCGGCACGATCCTGGCGGCAGAGAAAATCGACGACGGTACAGCCATCAACCTGGGGACCATGGAGCGGATCAAAGTGATCGACGCGGCCCATGAGGTCCTGAGGTACACCGGCCACAGAGCAAGGATTGAGCTCCGTCCCGAAATGCCCACCGGCCCCTTAAACCGCGTCGCAGACAATGCCCTGGCGAAGAAGCTTCTGGGCTGGGAGCCGAAGGTGAAGTTCGTCGATGGGCTCCACGAGACCATCGACTGGTACTTCTCCACTAAAGCCGTCGATCAGGTGCGCTCGATCCTGGGACACAGACTTACCGAAAGGTCTGCTCCCACTGCTCTCACCGCTGCAGCATCCTGATGGAGACTGTCAGGTCTCTTCAGCCCGAGCGTGTTTCTCTGATGACAACATGCGCGCCCAAGGTGGGCAGGGAGAGCAACTCTAAATATCTCCGTGATTTTGTAAGAAATCGTGGAGGTCGTCGTGAGTGTCAGGAAGCATAAGCCTTGGGGTAACCACTGTTCCGGAGACAAACGTCTGGCGGTGCTAGGCATGGGGCACGTAGGCTTGCCAACCGCTCTGGGCTTGGCGGAGCTTGGATGGCAGGTGACCGGCGCGGACAGTGATTCTGAGAAAGTCCAGCTCATCCAGAGCGGGCAAGCACCGTTCCACGAGCCGGGCCTCCAGGAACTGCTGGAAAAACATATCCACAGCAGCCGCTTCAAAGTGACCGATGAGCTCGATGCCGCCATCCGTTCAGCGCGGGTGCTGTTTCTCTGCGTCGGGACGCCACAAAAGGAGAACGGCGAGGCCGATCTGACCCAGGTCGAGTCGGTCACGCGTATGATCGCGCGCAACCTGAACGGCTACAAGCTGATCGTCGAAAAGAGCACGGTACCGGCCATAACCGCCAACTGGATCAAGCGGACCGTCGAGCGCTATGCGGCCCCGGGAGCTGCGGGACCTTCTGCAACCGGGAACGGCGCCCCGGTGTTGAACTTCGAGGTCGCCTCCAATCCCGAGTTTCTTCAGGAAGGCACGGCCTTGCGGGACTTCTTCCATCCCAGCCGGGTGGTTTGCGGCGTGGAGTCGCCGCGGGCGCGCGACATCCTGCAACAGATCTACGAGCCTCTCAACTGTCCCCTGGTCATGACTGATATAAGAACGGCCGAGCTCATTAAGCACGCCGCCAACGCCTTTCTGGCCACCAAGATTTCCTTCATCAACATGGTGGCTGACCTCTGTGAGGCGGTGGGCGCTGATGTGGCGGAAGTCGCGCGCGGCATAGGCCTCGACCCCCGCATCGGACCGGCTTTCCTGCGAGCGGGTATCGGCTTCGGTGGCTACTGCCTGCCCAAGGACCTGCGCGCCTTCATCTACTTGGCGGAACAGCACCACGTGGATTTCTCACTGTTGCGGGAGGTCGAGCGGGTCAACCAGCGACGGGTTGATGCGTTCCTGGCGAAGGTCAAAGAAGCCCTCTGGGTTTTGCGTGGGAAGACCATCGGCATCCTGGGAGGCGCGTTCAAGCCCGGTACGGATGATATCCGCGAATCTCCCAGCCTGAAGATTGTCGAATGCCTGCTGAGGGAGGGCGCTGCGGTCCGTGTGCACGACCCACGGGCCATGTCTAACATGCAGATGATTCTTCCCGAGCAACCTGATCGCCTGGCTTACTGCCCCAGCCCTTATGACGCCGCACGGGGGGCCGAAGCGCTCCTCCTGCTGACGGAGTGGGAGGAGTTTCGAGATTTGGACTGGATGCGGCTGCGCAAGTTGATGGCTGTTCCCGTCCTGGTGGATGGTCGGAACCATCTCGACCCTGTGGAGGTCACGCGTGCCGGGTTCGAGTATTACTGCCTGGGCCGGTCGGGAGCCCGCGGTCCGACATCAGCCGAGGGCGAGCCAGAGCACCAGGATCGTTCAGCGGCTGCCACGCCGTCCCTTTCTCGCAGACCTGGGCGGCGGCCGCGGAGCTTGGTGACTGGCGGAGCGGGCTTCGTCGGCTCGCACCTCTGCGACTGGCTCCTCGCCGAGGGGCATGAAGTGATCTGCCTCGATAACCTGATTACCGGGAGCCTGGACAACATCCGGCATCTCGCGGGCCATCCGCGCTTCGCCTTCGTCCAGCATGATGTCACCAAGCCCATCGACTTGATTGCACTGCTCACCACGGCCAGCGCCAGCCTGGGGGGCGACGTCCAGCGGGTAGCTCCGGTGGATTACGTCCTGCACCTGGCTTCCCCGGCCAGCCCGGCTGACTACGCTCGTCACACAATTCACACGCTCAAAGCTGGCGCTTTGGGGACGTGGCACGCGCTGGGACTCGCCAAGGCGCACCGCAGTGTTTTCCTGCTGGCTTCGACCTCCGAGGTCTATGGCGACCCTGAAATCAGTCCGCAGCCGGAGTCCTACTGGGGACGCGTCAATCCCATTGGGCCGCGCAGCGTCTACGACGAGGCGAAGCGCTTTGCGGAGGCCATGACCCTGGCCTACCACCGCAAGCACGGCATCCCGGTTCGCATCGCCCGCATCTTCAACACCTATGGCGAGCGGATGCGCACCGATGACGGGCGGGCGCTCCCCAATTTCCTTACGCAGGCGTTGCAGGGGTCGCCGCTGACCGTCTATGGCGATGGGAGCCAGACGCGGAGTCTCTGCTACGTGAGCGACCTGGTTGACGGGATCTACCGCCTACTGCTCTCGAAAGAGACCGGACCAATCAACCTGGGCAATCCTGAGGAGGTCTCGGTACTTCAGCTCGCAGAGGAAATCATCGACCTCACCGGCAGCAAGAGCACCATCGTGTTCCAGCCTCTGCCGACAGACGACCCGGTGCGTCGCCAGCCGGACATCTCAAAGGCCATCGCGGTCCTGGGCTGGCAACCCAAGGTGAGCCGTCGCGAAGGAATCGAGCGCGTCATCCCGTACTTCAAAGCCAAGCTGGAGGTCCTGTGCACGCAGGCAGCTTAGCTCCAACCCGTTGCGAAGCCCGGCAAATCCCGGGCGGGCGCTGGGTTCAAGCTGCTTATGTCTTGACCGACATGTTCTTCATCGCCCTCAACGGCCTTGCGGTCTTCCATTTCCGCTTCGTCCCCGACTGGCTGCCCAGCCTGCTGCGCGGACAGCCCTCTCAACTCTTTGACCGCTCCTTCCGCCACGAGTATCTGGGCTTTCTAATTCTCTACGCAGCCTTGATTCTGCTCCTCTGCCAGAGTCAGGATCTCTACCGTGTAGTGCGGACCCGGTCGGCGCTCGATGAGAGTCTGGCGGTGGCCGGGGCGGTGATCGCCGCCACGCTCTTGCTGACGGTTTTCATTTATCTTTCCAACATCAAGATTATTTCTCGTCTCGTGGTGGGCAGCAGCGCCGTGCTCAACGTCGTCACTTTGTCGGCCTGGAGGCTGTGGCGACGGCGCGTCGTCGAGCGGCGGTTGGCGCGAGGCCTCGGCACGCGCAACGTCCTCATCATCGGCGCGGGCAAAGTGGGACAAGAGCTGGCCAGCTATCTGGAGAGGAACAAGAACCTTGGCCTCACCCTCAAGGGTTTCCTCGACCAGAATCACTCCGCTGACCCTCGCCTGCTGGGGTCCATTGAAGACCTCCCGGGCGTGGCCCGCGCGCATTTTGTGGACGAGGTTTTCATCACCATCCCTTCCGAGCGCGAGGTGGTCCGCGCCGCGGCGCTGGAGGCGCGTCGGCAGCGCTTGGACGTGAAGGTGGTTCCCGAGCTCTACGATGGCCTGGCTTGGCGCGCCCCCATCGATTACCTGGGCGACTTCCCCGTAATGAGCCTGCATCGCGAGCCGATTCCGGCGCTCGGCCTGCTGGCGAAGCGCGCGCTGGACATCGTCGGTTCCGCGCTCGGCTTGCTGTTTCTCTCGCCGCTCTTCGCCCTGATTGCCCTCGCCATCAAGCTGGACTCGCCCGGCCCCGTGCTCTATCGCGCGCCGCGCGTCGGCAAGAAGGGCCGGCGATTCATCTGCTACAAATTCCGTTCCATGGTTTCTAACGCTGACGCCCTCAAGGACGCGCTTCGCCAGCTCAACCAGCGGCGCGGCCCGACCTTCAAGATCTCTGGCGACCCGCGCATCACCCGCCTCGGCCGCTTCCTGCGCCAGTGGAGCCTCGACGAGCTGCCGCAGCTCTGGAACGTTTTCCAGGGTGACATGAGCCTGATTGGGCCGCGCCCTCATCCTACCGACGACTACCAGCAGTACCAGCTTGAGCACCTGCGCCGCCTCGACGTCACCCCCGGCATCACCGGCCTCTGGCAGGTCAGCGCCCGCCGCGACCCGTCCTTCGAGCGCAACCTCGCCCTCGACCTCGAATACATCGAGAACTGGAACCTATGGCTCGACTTGAAAATTCTCTTGCGAACGATACCGGCAGTGCTTGGGCGATCCGGATGCTAGTTTGCCCCAGTCTCGCTGCGCTCTGGGGAGAAAGGAGACTCGACGATGCTGGCGGCGCTTCAGCACAAAATGCTCAACGCTTGGAGGATGGTGTGCGCTTACGAAAATTGGCCTCTTGCTCTGCTTGATAGGCTTCACCTCGTCCCTCAAAGGCCGGTCCTATACCGGCTTCGAAACGGGGTCAAATTTCGAGTTGTCGCAGGAACACTCGACGTTCGAATCATAAACGAAGTCTGGTTAGACAGGGTGTATGCACTACATCCCGATTTTGCGATTCGCCAAGGCTGGACCGTAGTTGACCTTGGTAGAAGCCATTTCAAAACCCTGTACAACGGGCTGATTTTGCAGTAGTCGTTTTTGGTGGGACGGGGATCATGGAGGTGAGTAGCGCCAGGGGGAGGGTGGATGGCGCGATACGGTCGGCTCCTGACCGACGCCCAGTGGGTGAAAATCCAGCCCTTGCTCCCAAAACAACCCAAGCGCCCGCTCGGTGGGCGGCCTCGGGCCAACGACCGCAAAGTGCTGGAAGGCATTTTGTGGATGCTGCGCAGCGGGGCGCGCTGGCAGGATTTGCCGGAGGAGTTTCCGTCGCCGTCGACCTGCTGGCGACGACTGCGGGACTGGGAGGAGCAGGAGGTCTGGCTCGAAATCTGGCGCGCCTTTCTGGGCGAGTTGAATGAACACCAGCAGTTGAAATGGAGCGAAGCGTTTCTGGACGGCAGTTTCGCTCCGGCGAAAAAAGGGGCTCGGGAGTCGGGAAAACCAAGCGGGGCAAGGGGACGAAGTGGATGGTGGTGGTCGACGGCACGGGTATTCCTCTGGGAGACTACCTTCACGCTGCCTCCCCGTCGGAGGTCCGGCTCGCGGAGGCGACGCTCGCCACGATCCGTGTAGCACGACGGCACCACGCCGGCCGTC
>Ga0073934_10005329_pt1 | contig 20072 bp, 15 predicted proteins | sample LarsenN4metaG_FD_76834 | JGI IMG/M metagenome (GOLD analysis project Ga0073934, IMG submission 76834) | Hot spring sediment bacterial and archeal communities from British Columbia, Canada, to study Microbial Dark Matter (Phase II) - Larsen... ... | reverse complement strand
GTCTGCGGCGGCGCCGCGGCGGGCGGGGGAGCGGGCGCTGGAACGCCGTTGCCGGCCTTCACAGGCGCTCCGTTAGTCTCGAAGACGCCCTTCCAACTCGGATCGATCGTATGCCGATCGTGGAGGTACTCCTGGTACAGCTCTTCTTTGAGCCACGAGTTGATATCCGGAACCGTTCGCTCAGACATGGAAATAAGATGCAGGTAGACTAACCAGGGAAGGTTTGCGCCCTCTCCCGATTCTACCCCTTCCCGGCCGTGCCTGTTATGAGACGGCAAGGTCTGTTATTCGCGGGTCACCAGCAGCACGCCGGCCAGCACCAGCGCCGAACCGGCAGCCAGGTTGGCCCGGATCGCCTCGCCGAAGATCAACCCGCTCAAGGCGATCCCGGCCACCGGAACAATGAAGGCGAACATCGACAGCGTGCCCGCCGAGTGCTTCTTGAGCAGCGCCGCCCAACCGACGAAACAGCCTCCCGCCACCACGACCCCCTGATAAAGAATCGCCGCGGCGTGCCGCCAACCCACCGGCGCCGTGCGGACGGGTTCGGTCGCCACGGCGACGGCAAGAAACAGCGGAATCGACCACAACATCTGCCAGACGACCGTCCGGGCCGGATCCACCTTTTGCACGAGCCACCGCGTGTAGACCTGGCGGACTCCGAGCAGCATCGCCGACAGCACGAGAATCAGGTTGCCGAGCAGCGGGTCTGGCGCGAGCGCCCGCTCCGGGCGGCCCACGGCGAGCACGCATACGCCGGCGACGGAAAGCGCCAGGCCCAGGACGCGGCGGGGCGTGAGCCGGTCCTCGGGCATCACGAAATGCCCGAACAGGTTGGCGAAGATCGCGTAAGAGTTGAGGATGACGACGCCATAGCCGGGCGAGGTCAGCACCGTTCCGCTGTTGAGCAGGCCGATCTGCACCGTGAACATCAGTCCGAGCCACAGCAGCGGCAGCCATTCCCCGCGCGCCGGGCGGACCGCGACGCCGGACCGGCGGGCCCAGACCGCGACCACCGCCGTGCCGAGCAGCATTCGCCAGAACGCGTTCCAGAAGGCGGGCACCGCCTCCATGCCGATCTTGAGGGAGACGAGATTTCCTCCCCACAGAATCGAGATCAGCGTGGCGAGCAGGGCGCTGCCGGCTCCGATCGGGACGGGGCGGGCCAACCGCTCAGACTCCCGCGGAGTGGCCGGAGTAGACGCTGAGCACCTGGCTGGCCGGGCCGTCGGCCATCACTTCACCGTGGTCGAGCCAGATGGCGCGGTCGCAGAATTCCAGGACGACGCCGGGGCTGTGCGAGACGAACAGCAGCGTCCGGCCCTCCCTGTGCTGTTCCCGCAATTTCTCGATGCACTTCTCGTGAAACTGCTGGTCGCCGACGGCGATCACCTCGTCGACGATCAGGATGTCGGCCTCGACATGGGAGGCCACCGAGAACGCCAGACGCATCACCATGCCGCTTGAATAGGTGCGCAGCGGCTCGTGGATGAACTCGCCGATTCCGGAGAACTCGACGATGGCGGGATACAGTTCCCGGGCGCGCTTCCGGCTGAGGCCGAGCAGCGAGGCGTTGAGCAGAACGTTCTCCGTGCCTGTGAGGTCGTAATGGAACCCGGCGCCCAGTTCCATCAGGGCGGCGATCCTTCCGTTCACTCTGATGGCGCCGCTGTCCGGGGTGGCGAGCCCGGCGATGAGGCTGAGCAGCGTGCTCTTCCCGGCTCCGTTGCGCCCCACCAGCGCGACCCGCTCCCCCCGCGCGACGTTGAACGAGACGTTCCTGACCGCATAGAAGCGTTGATCGGCCGGGGTGCGGAAGAGGTCCCGGATGTGGTCGCGAACCAGCTTCGGGCCCATGTGCCGGCGGAACCACTTTGACACGTTGTCCAGTTCGATGACATTCGTTCCGGTCACAGGTGGCGATAGAATCCTTTCCGCAGGCGGCTGAATACGAAGTGCCCGGCCATCAGCATCACGGCGGTGGCGGCGGCGAGCTTGATCATGAGCACGGTGCGCGGCGCGCGGGCGTCGAGCAGAATGTCGCGCATGGCCATCACGACCGCCGCCACCGGGTTCAATTCATAGATCCCCACGAACTGCCGCGGCACCATGGCGTGCGAGTACATGACCGGCACCAGCCAGAACACCATCGTATTGGCCGATTCCACCGCGTAGCGGGTGTCGCGCACGTAGACGTGCAGCCCGGAGAACAGCAGCGCGAGGCCGCACACGAACCCGACGAAGAGAACGAGCACGGCGGGCAGCCAGATCCAGTTCGGATTGACGCTCTTGCCCCAGGCCAGCGTCAGCGCCAGCAGCAGCCCGATCTGGATGAGCAGATGCAGGCAGTTGGAGAGCACGCTGGCGACCGGGACGATCTCGCCGGGCATCGGCACCCTCTTGATGAGCCCCGCGTTGTCGGTGATCGACGATGTGCCGTTGCTCCAGGCCATCCCGAAGAAGTTCACCGGAATCAGCCCGCACAGCACGAAGATCGGAAAATCGGGGCTCGGGGAGGGGAAGATCAGCGTGAACACGAAGGTCAGGACGACCATCATCACAAGAGGGTTCAGCAGGGACCAGAACACGCCGAGCGACATGTTCCGGTAGCGGATCCGGAAATCCTTCAGGATCAGGTTCTCCAGGACGAAGGTGGTGTCACCGCGCCACATTTGCCCTCCCGGCGGGAGGCCGCACCCCAAGCCAATGCATGTTCCAGTGTAGCGCGATCCGCGCCCGGGACTCGGCCCCGGCCTGCCTCCGCGGCGGGCACGATCGAAGCAATCGCGAAGGTGGATGAGCGTCTGCTCACTCCCGCTCGATCCGCACCTGAAGACTGCCTCTCTCCTTCACAACGCCGATCTGCCGAAACCGGATGCGCGGCGTGTCCTTCATCTCGTCGGGCCACCGCGGCGTGAACTCCTCGCCGTCCTTCAGGGTCTTGAGCAGATAGGACCGCTGCTTCACCGTATTAAATTCGTCCCCATAAACGTCCGGACAATAGCGGTTGAACCAGTGAACGCTCAGGTTGTTGAGATATGGCCCGCCAGCGATCCCGGGCGAGCCGGGATCGAAATCCAGATTCGCGTCCAACCCGGAGGACTGCCGGAAGGACAGATAGAAATCGCGGTCGCTGCCATCCGGAAACGGAACGATCACGACCTGTGGATCGGGGTTGCCGGCGTCATCGGCGTACAGCCCCGACAGGAAAACGTCCGTGACGCCGCCCGGAGCTACGGTGACCCGTTGGACCCGCGCCGGAGCCAGCCAGCCCATCTGCGCTTTGTGCACCGCGTTGAACGGCGTCAGCGCCGCCGAGTAACCCATTACGTCGCCGGCCTCCTGCATGGCCGCTCCCCAAGGCCCGCCGCCGAAAGTCGAATCGAGCATCGAGTGGCCGAGGCCGAAGGTGTGGCCGATTTCATGCGCGGCGTGGCTGGCCGCCGGACAGCCGCCTCCAAAGATGCTGACCGGAACGCCGGCGCCGCTGGCGGCGGGTCCTCCGCTGGCCGCCGTCCGGCATCCCAGGCGTGGAGCGGTGATATAGACGCGCCGGCTGAAGCGCTCGAAATCCATACCCTGGGCCCGCGCGGCGGCGTCGACAGCCTGCACCAGCCTGGGCCCGGCGAAGCAGCGCGGATTGTCGGGCTCCGGGTCGGGTACGGTGACTACGCCAATGACCTCCCCGACGATGCTAACCCTGCCGCCCGAGACCTCGCGGTAAAAGTCGTTCACGCTCGAAGCGCCACGTCCGAAGAATGTCTCTCTGACCGCCGCCGCATTGCACGCCGCCGGCAGACGCGAATCGCGCAGCGCGCCGTCGACGCCGGGGGTTGCGGTCAGGTTGATCAGGAAAACGCCCACCGACTGGGGGCCACCGACGGTGGTGCAGTCCCCGCACCGGCGGACCCTGACTGAGTCGCCGCCGTCCGGCGGATCCGACGCCCATGCCAGCGCCGCGACAACCAGACTTCCATACAGCACCCTCATACGGCCTCCTTGCCTGTCAACGACATTCTCCCAGAGGCGGGGCAGACGCGGAAGCCGGTCCGGCCGCCCGCCCGGCCGCCGCCGGCCTTGCCGCGCCGGCGCGGAAAAAGGGCGTCCGCGTGGGCTTCCCCGCCGGCGGGTGCGCCCGTGCTTCTTTGATACACTTTTTAACTACCCATCATGGACTCCACCTCCCGCCGTCCTCCTTTGACGACCACGCAGTGGCTCATCTGCATTGTCGCGGCCATCGGATTCGCCTTCGACATTTTCGAGATTCTGGTCCTGCCGCTGATCCTTCAGCCGGCGCTGATGGATCTCGCCGGGATCAAGCCCGGCACGCCGGAGTTCAACAACTGGGTCAGCCTGCTGTTCTACGTGCCCGCTCTGGCCGGGGGCTTTTTCGGACTGATCGGCGGCTACCTGACGGATCGTTTCGGACGGCGGAGGGTGCTCGTCTTCAGCATCCTGTTGTACGCCGTGTCGGCGATGGCCGCGGGCCTTTCGACTTCCCCTGCAATGCTGCTGCTGTTCCGCGTGACGACGTTCATCGGCGTGTGCGTGGAGTTCGTGGCGGCCGTGGCGTGGCTCGCCGAACTGTTCCCCGATCCGAAGCAGCGGGAAAACGTGCTTGGCTGGACGCAGGCGTTCTCCTCCGTCGGAGGACTGCTGGTGACAGGAGCCTACTACCTGGCGGTGCAGTTCTCGGCTTCGCTGCCGGAGATTCACGGCGGGCACGCGCCCTGGCGGTACACGCTCATCTCCGGACTGATCCCGGCCATCCCGCTGATCATCATCCGGCCCTTCCTGCCGGAATCTCCGGCCTGGGAGCAGAAACGGCAGGCGGGCACGCTGAAGCGCCCGAGCATCGGCGAGATCTTCTCGCCGCGCTATCGCAAGACGACGATCGTCACGGCGATCATGTTCGCGTGCAGCTACGGCGCGGCGTTCGGAGCCATCCAGCATCTGCCGCGCATCGTGCCCGGACTTCCGGAGGTGGCTTCGCTGCCGCGCCCGGACCAGCTCAAGGCGGTGGCCAATGTACAGTTCTATCAGGAGATCGGCGGGCTGGCGGGACGGGTGCTGCTGGCCATCCTGGCCGTCCGGATCCTCTCGCGCCGGACGCTGTTGCGGGTGTTCCAGATTCCCGGCCTGCTGCTGATCCCGGTGGTGTTCTTTTACGCCACGACGAGCGATTTCGGACTCTTCAAATGGGGCGTCTTCCTGGCCGGCCTCCTCACGGTGGGCCAGTTCAGCTTCTGGGGCAACTATCTGCCACTGGTCTATCCGACGCACCTTCGAGGCACGGGCGAGAGCTTCGCCGCCAATATCGGCGGCCGCATGATCGGGACCTCGTTCGCGGCCGTCACGGCGCAGTTGAGCAACATCACGCCGGGCGGGTCGGCGCCGGCCAAGCTCGCCTTCGCGGCGGCTTGCGTGGCGGCCTTCGTATACGCCGCGGGTCTACTGGCGAGCACGCGGCTGCCGGAACCGGACCCCGCTAAACTGGAGGATTAGGGAAGATCCAAATATCATCATGCGTTCTTTGATTCTATTCGTTCCATTGCTGTTCATTGCGTGCGCTCCCGCACCCGACAGACGTTCAGAGAAAAAGGGGGAGACCAACGCCGAGGCTCCGGCCCGTCCAACAGGGTCCGCCATGGCGGTGAAGGTTCCGCTCGGACTTCCGCCGTTGCCGGTTCCCGGGGACAACCCGATGACCGCCGAGACGGTCGCGCTCGGACGGAAGCTCTACTATGATCCGGCGCTTTCAGTCGACAACACCGTTTCGTGCGCCTTCTGCCACAACCCCGCGAAGGGCTTTTCCGACGGACTGCCGACTTCGTTCGGCGTGGGAGGCAAGCGGGGCGGCCGTAACGCGCCCACGGTGTGGAACTCCGCCTACAGCACCTTGCAGTTCTGGGACGGCCGGGCGCCGAGCCTGGAGGAGCAGGCGGGCGGTCCCGTCCAAAACCCGATCGAGATGGCCAACACGCCGGACGCCGTGGTGAAGAAGGTCTCGGAGATCGCCGCCTACAAGGAGCTCTTCGAGAAGGCGTACGGGCCGGGGCCGGTGACGTTCCAGAAGATCCGCTACGCGATCGCCGCCTTCGAGCGGACGGTGCTGAGCGGCAACTCTCCGTTCGACAGGTATCAGTTCGGCGGCGACAAGAAGGCGATGAGCGCGGCGGCGGTGCGCGGGCTGGCCGTGTTCAGGGATCCGAAGAAGGGCAACTGCGCCGTGTGCCACACGATCGACCAGGCGTTCGCGCTGTTCACGGACAACAAGTTCCACAATCTCGGCGTCGGGGTCAATCCGCAGGGCGAACTGACGGACCTGGGCCGTTACGAGGTCACCAAAAAAGACGAAGACCGCGGAGCGTTCAAGACGCCGACGCTTCGCAACGTGGCCCAGAGCGCGCCGTACATGCACGACGGTTCGCTCAAGACGTTGAAGGACGTGGTTGACTTCTATGTTGGCGGGGGCAACTCGAACCCGTGGCGCGACAAGGAAATGAAGTCACTCGAGCACCTGACCAAGCAGGAGCGGGCAGACCTCGTGGCCTTCATGGAAGCGCTGACGGGCGAGACGCCGTCCAACATTGGCCCTCCGGAGGCGAAATGAGATCCGGCGGGAGGAGCGGCGAAGCCGGGCCGAGGCTCGGCAGGCTGTGGCCGGTTCTGGCCGCCAGCGCTCTGCTGTCGTCCTGTGCGCCGGCCAACCAGTCCGAGACCAAAGCGCCGGCGGCCGCGCCGGCTCCGGTGGAATACTTCCGGGTCGACCCGGCCACGGCCGGGCGGATCACCGGCAAGGTGAACTTCACGGGCGCCCGGCCAGCGCGAAAGGCGATCCGGATGGACTCCGAGGAGGACTGCCGCAAGATGCATACGGCCGCGCCGCTCGACGAGCAGGTGGTGGTCAACCCGAACAAGACACTGGCGAACGTGTTCGTCTACGTCAAGACGGGGCTCGAGGGGAAGAAGTTCCCGCCGGTGGAGACGCCGGTGAAGTTCGATCAGAAGGGCTGCATGTTCGTTCCTCATGTCATCGCGGTCCGGACGGGCCAGACAGTGACGATCACGAATTCCGACAGCGTATCGCACAACGTGCATCCGCTGCCGCGCGTCAACCGGGAATGGAACCAGGCGCAGCAGCCGGGCGCGGCGCCGCTCGAGAGGAAGTTCGCGGCGGCGGAGGTCGGCATGCCCATCAAATGCAACGTTCACGCCTGGATGCGCGCCTATGTGAACGTCGTCGAGCATCCCTACTTCGCCGTGACCGGCGCGGACGGAGCGTACGAGTTACCGAACCTGCCGCCGGGCGAGTACACGCTCGCGGCGTGGCACGAACGGTATCCGGCTCAGGAACAAAAAGTCACGCTGGCCGCCTCCGGCTCGGCGGCCGTGGAATTCACATTCAAGGGAGAGTAGCCCCGCCATGCGCATGAGACTAGCGTTGATCACCCTGTCTGCCGCCGCCACACTGACGGCAGACGTCAAGCTGCCTGCGATCATCTCGGACCACATGGTGCTCCAGCGCGGCAAACCCGTCCGCATCTTTGGAACAGCCGAACCCGGCGAATCGGTGACCGTGCAGTTCCGGGGCCAGACCGCGACCGGCATCGCCGAGCCGGACGGCCGGTGGCAGGTCTGGTTGCGGCCGCTGGAGGCGGGCGCGGCGGCCGAGATGACGATCGCCGGACGGAACACGCTCACGGTTCGCGACGTGCTTGTTGGCGAAGTGTGGGTGGGGTCGGGACAGTCGAACATGCAGTGGACCGTGAAGGCGTCTAACAACCCGGAGGAGGAGGCGCGCAACGCCAACTATCCGCAGATCCGGCTGTTCCGCGTGCCGCTGAAGACAATGGACACGCCGCAGTGGGACGTCGAGGCGAAGTGGGAGGTCTGTTCGCCGGAAACGGTCCCGCAGTTTTCGGCGGTGCTGTACTTTTTCGGCCGCTCGCTGCACCGGAAGCTGAACGTCCCGTTCGGACTGATCCAGTCGGCTTATGGCGGCACTCCCGCGCAGGCCTGGACGAGCAAGGAAGCGCTGGCGGCCGATCCGGCGCTGACGCCAATTCTGGGGGAGTGGACCAAGGTTCTCGACGCCTACCCGGAGGCGTTCGCCCGGTATCAGAAGGCGGTCGCTGAATGGGACGCGGCCGCGAAGGCGGCGAGGGCATCGGGAGCGGCGTTGCCACGGCGGCCGCCGATACCCGCCGGTCCGGGCCACGCGCACACGCCGTCCGGTCTGTTCAACGCCATGATCCACCCGATTCTGCCCTTCACGATCCAGGGCGTGATCTGGTACCAGGGCGAGAGCAACGCCAACCGGGTCCAGGCGCCGCTCTACCGGCGGCTGTTCGAGACGATGATCCAGGACTGGAGGCGCCGCTGGGGACAGGGCGATTTCCCATTCCTGTGGGTCCAGCTGGCCAACTTCGCCAAAGCGGCGTCCCCGTCCGACTGGGTTTTGGTGCAGGAGGCCCAGTCGCAGGCGCTCGAACTGCGGGGCACGGCGCAGGCCGTGATCAACGATATCGGCGACCCGGTGGACATCCATCCCAAGAACAAGCAGGATGTGGGAGAACGGCTGGCGCTGGCGGCGCGCCATTTAGCTTACAAGGAGCGGTTGGTGTACTCCGGTCCGCGCTACCGGCAGGCGACCGTCGAGCACGCGACCACCGGAGACCGCGGCGTAAAAATGCGGGTCTGGTTCGACTCGACCGCCGGCGAGCTGAAGGCGCGGGGCGGCGGTCCGCTCAAGGGCTTCGAACTGGCCGGCAGCGACCGCGTATTCCACCCGGCAGAGGCGCGGGTGGACGGCGCCACAGTCGTCGTTTCCAGTCCGAGCGTAGCCCAGCCCGTGGCGGTTCGCTACGCGTGGAACTCGAATCCGGACTGCAATCTGATCAACGCCGAAGGGCTGCCTGCATCCGCCTTCCGGTCCGATCATTGGCAATAGCGCCGCGGCGCGGCCGGCCAGCCGGAACCCAATTCCGTTATCGCACAGCAGGGGTGGCCGGGCGGGGCGTCCGAAGCCTGGACGCGGCGGCTACAGAGTTGATTTCATTTGAGAAAGAAAAATCTCGCCGGGATGTAAATGGGTTCGTTTCGTCACGTGTGGGAGGGGGTCATTTCGCCGGGGAAGCCGGCCGACCGCCCGCCGAAGCGGGACGCATCGCGTACAGCGCCCGGCAGAGTTCGCCGCGTGTGAGGCGCCCGGTTCCGGCGCCCGGTACGGCGGCGACTCCGGCGAGTTTCATCCAGCGTTGCTCGATCTCGGCGCCGGCGATCTCATCGGGCCGCGACTCGTAGTCAGTGAAGAAGCCCTTGGTTCCGAAGTATTGCATCGCCTCATAGGCGGGATGGCGGCGGTCGATGTCCTTGAAGTAAGTCAGCACCTGTCCCTGGCTGAGGAGGATCCGTTGCATCCGATCGACGTCGACGGCGCGCGGCTCGGTCTTGCCCGTAATGGCAAGGTGGGCGGCGACGCCGGCAGCCTGGCCCATCGCCATCCACGTGGGTTCGAGGCGGATGGTGGAAAAGGCGACGTGAGTGGTCGAGGCAGCCACCGGCACCAGGAGGCCGTCGACAGACTCAGGAACGAGGATGCGGTAGGGGATCTGGTAGGGCCGCGTGTAATCGTCGAGCATGAAGATGTAGCCCTCGAGCACCTTGTCCTGTCCGGGCTCGCGCTTCCGAGTAGGAAAGCTGTCGATGGGGAACTCGCCGGCGGCGATCGCGTCGGAGTGGATCCGGGCGCGAAGTTGTCCTTCGGGCTGGATGACGTCGTTTTCGCTGAGCGTGTAGAGTCCGACGATGCGGCGGGCCTCGCGGATGTAGAGCTGCCAGGGGAAGTGGTTGTTGTTGACGAACTCGTCTTTGGCGAGGTGGTAGCGGCGGGCGATCTCGCGGTGCCCGGCGGGAATCGCGGCGTCGTTCTGAAGGAACCAGAGCAGTCCGAGGGTCAGATTGCGGATGTGCCCGGTGATCTGTTCCCGCTCCTCCCAGGATGCTTCCGGGTAGCGCTGGCTCTCTTCGGCGAAGGGAAACCCGAGGGCTTTCGGAAACATGTTGACGTCGGTTTTCCGGTTGGGGATTTCGGCGATCGACAGAGCGCGGACGGCGGTGCCGGAGACGGCTTTGAAGACGCCGCGGCCGTCTTTGAACTGTTTGGGAAGGTCCATGCGGCCGGCTTTCCAGTCGTCGAGGTAGCCGAGGTAGCGTTCTCGCCGATAATCGGGCGGAGGCTCCCGAAGGACGTACTGGTTTGCGGGATCCGTGCTGAGGCAAAGACGGAACGTGTAGGCGGTGATCCTGCCGTCGCCTTCGCCTGTGCTGCCGGGGAGGAAGCGGCGGGTTTCGTGATCCTGATAGATGACGCCGGCGTGGAGTTCGCCGAACTCCTTGCGGCTCTCCCGGCCCAGGCGGTAGCGGCAACCGGCGAAGGCGGCGAGGTCGCCTTCGTATGTCGCATCAATAAAGATCCGTCCGTGAAACGTCTCGGTGGCGCCGGTGTCGCGATGGACGGCCCGCATTCCCCTGACTCGGCTGGCGTCCCGGAGGACTTCGGAGAGCCTGCGCCGGAGAAACAGCCTGATGCGGGATCCTTCGCCGTTCAACATCGTGTGGAAGAGGTTTTCGGCGACGTGCGGCTCATAGTAGTAGCCGTCGCGGGAGAGACGGACGTTCTCCGAATCGGGGCCGTACTTTTCGATGTAGTAAGCCTTGACCCTGCCGACGAACTCGCGGAACAGGCCGCCGATCGCCTCGCGTGTTTCGATATCGGATTTTCCGAGACCGCTTGCCGACATGCCTCCGATGTTGCCGTGATACTCGACCAAGGCGACGGAATGACCCAAGCGGGCGGCGCTGATGGCGGCGGCGATGCCTCCGGGAGTCGCGCCGTAGACGACGACGTCGGCGGTGTGGTCGGCCGCGGCGGCGAAGGAAATCGCGCTGAAGAGCAGGAAGAGTCCTCTCATAGGGTCACCTACGGGCATCTCCGGCGGGCGCCGGTGAGACAAGATTATCGAGACCAAGGGAGGCGATCGGGATCTCGGTCACTTCGATGTCCTCTTTGTTGGTCGAGTAGATGACCCACAGCGATCCGCCGTGCTCGATGGCGTGCGGATACTGCACGCTGCCGGGACCGCCCTTGGCGCGCCCGGCGAAACGCGCGGGTCCGCCCGCCGAGCGCACGGCATAGGGCCTCTCAAACAGCCATCCGTCACGGCTGAACGACACAGCGAGCGGATGGCGCGCCGCGGGATTGACGTTGCTCACCAGGTAGTACCAGCCGGACGAGAGACGGCCGGTGAAGTTCTTGCTGGTGGCGTCCGGGTAGTCCGTCTGGACGGGCACCGACCACGACTTGCCGTTGTCGCGGGAGATGGAGCGGAGGAGGGAGCGTGAGCGGCGGTTGTCCCGGATGATCATATGAGCCACGCCGTCGGGGCCGACATACCAACTCGGCTCGTCCATGCGGTCAAAGGGAGGAGGTTGGGTCATTCTGGTCCGTGTCCAGAGTGTCGGCGAGGAGGGGTCGGCGACAGCGGTGAACAAGTCCATGTTGGCGTCGCGGCAGGCCATAAAGAGGCTGGGTCCGAGCATTTGCGGGGGAAAGTTGTTCATGCAGTCGGAGGCGTAGAGGCCCATCGGCTCCCAGGCGTCGCCGGACCACCGGTAGGAGAGCAGTTCGAGGTCTCTCCAGACGACGTCGCGGCCGCGCCTGCCGTAGTCCGCGCTGGCGACGCGGGCGCCGAGGGCGGTCAGCCGGCCTCCGGAGACGAAGAGGCCGCGGGCGATCCAGCGGAGAGGTCCCGAGGGGCCATCAGGATCCGGGGCGAGCACGCGGGCTTCGCTCCAGCGGTGTCCGTCGCTGCTGGTGGCATAGCGGATGTGCTGGTCCGGGTCCTCTTCGTTGTGCCGGCTGGACGACCAGGCGGCGAAGAACCGGCCGTCGTGCCAGGCGATGTAGGAGTGGAGGTTGAACTGGGAATCGCCCTCGCGTCCGCGAAAGACGGCGCTCGTGCGGCGGCCGGCTTCAGGCAGCGCGGCGGGATTGGCGAGAGATCGGGGGTCGGCGAGCATCCGGGCCGGGTCGGGCGGGAGGTCCTTGAGCCGGATCTCGGTTATTTCGATGTCCTCTTTATTGGTCGAGTAGATGACCCACAGCGACCCGTCCTTTTCGATGGCGTGCGGATACTGAAGGCTGCCGGGCGCCTTGGCGCGGCCCGGGTATCGCTGGCGGGGCGGCTGTGTCCGGATGATGCGTGGATCGGAGAAGGTCCAGCCGTCGCGGGAGAAGGAGATGGCGAGGGGGTCGCGGCTTTTCTGATCGGGATTGTTGATGAGCACGTAGCGGCCGTTCGACAGACGCATGCCGAAGTTCTTGCTGGTAGCGTCGGGGTAGTTGGTGCGAACGGGAGCGGGCCACGTGCGTCCGTGGTCGGTGCTGACGGACCGGTAAAGGAACCGGCTTCTCCGGGCGTCGCGAAAGATGAGGTGGACGGAGCCGTCGGCGGCGGTGTAGTCGCTAGGTTCGCTCATGCGGTCGTGGGGTTCCACGCCCGGGAGCGGCGTGACGGTCCACCTGTTACCGGAGGGGTCCGACAGGGCGGTGTACATGCGGGTCATGCTGTCGCGGCAGGTCATGAACAAGCCGCCAGCGAGCGGGCGGGGCGGGTAGTTGTTCATGCAGTTGGGGAGCAAGGTTCCGCGGGCGGCCCATTCCGAGCCGGTCCACTCGAACCGCTCGAGGCGGAGATTGCTCCAGGACTCGCGCCCCCGCGGCGTGTCTCGCGGCCCTTCCCCGTAGGCGCCGAGGGCCTGAAGTTTGCCGTCGAGGACGTAGATGCCGCGTGCGATCCACAACGCGGGCCCGGCGGGGCCGTCGGGGTCGTCGGCCAGAATCCGGGCGGAGGACCAGCGATGGCCGTCCGGCGAGGTCGCGTAGCGGAGGACCTGGCTGCCGCTGTCCTCGTCGACGCGGCCGGACGACCACATCGCCCAGAACCTGCCGTCGAAGTGGGTGACGTAGGAGTGCAGATTGAACTGCCACTCACCCTTCTGCGCGAGGTAGACAGGACTGGTGCGGGAGGGAATCGTCTCGAGGGTCCGCGGCGACGCCAGCAGGTCGTCGGCGGCCAACAGCGCCGCCTCGCGAGACTGCGCGCCGGCGCCGGAGGCCGCGGCCGCCAGCAGGGCGAGGCAGGGCAGCGCGCCACGCCAGCCGGCGCGCAGCGCGGCGGCGAGACGGGTCACGAGGGGCTTGGATCCGGGACGGGACGCGATGTTGGCCGTCTCCATCGGGTCCGCCGAGTGGTCATAGAGCTCGACCGCGGCGGCGGTTCCATCGGGACGCCGCCACTCGGTATACCGGTGGTCCGGGGTGCGCATACTGTAGCCCATGATCTCCTTGCGCGGGTACTGGCTGAAGGCGGCCTTCTTCCAGGGCCGCGAGGGGTTATCGAGCAGGGGAGCGAAGCTCCGGCCTTCCAGATGGGACGGCGGGCGCAGCGCGCAGAGCTCGGCGAGGGTCGGGTAGATATCGACAAACTCGACCAGCCCGGAGGCGGAGGCGCCGGGGTTCTTCGCGCCGGGCACGCTCAGCAGGAGCGGCACGCGGGTGCAGATCTCGAAGTTGGTCGTCTTGCCCCAGTAGTCGAGCTCGCCGAGGTGCCAGCCGTGGTCGCCCCAGAGGATGACGATCGTGTTGCGGTCGAGGCCGTGCCGCCTGAGGGCGCGCAAGACTTTGCCGACATTGGCGTCCGCGTAGGCGGTAGCGGCGTAGTAGCCATGGATGGCTTCGCGCATCTTGCTCTCGGGAATCGGGCCCGAATCAGGCACGTCCTGGTAGCTGCGCAGTTCGCTGTATGCGGCGAAGGAATAGGGGGTCTCACCCGCCGGGCGGCGCGGGTTGCGGGGCAGGGGGAGTTCGGAGCGGTCGAACATGTCCCAATAGCGCCTGGGAGCGGCGAACGGCAGGTGAGGTTTGTTGAAGCCGACGGCGAGGAAGAAAGGCCGGTCGCGGATGCGGTCGAGCGTTTGCACGGCGTCATCGGCGATGCGGCCATCGATGTATGCGTCATCTGGCACATCGGGCGCTTCGACGCTCGACGTTTTCGCCCACTCATCCTGGCCGGACTTGTTGGATTCCAGGACATACTGGTCCCGCTTGGTGACCATGTGGAGGCGCTCGGGGACGGACCAGGATCCATGGTCGAGCATGACTTCGGCGCCGTGGAAGATCTTGCCGATGTTCTCGGTGTGGTAGCCGTTCTGCTTGAACAGCTGGGGCAGGGTTACGGCGTCGGGCACGGCTCTGCGAAACGGCGTGGCGAGGTCATAGACGCGGATCGTGTCGGGCCGGAGACCGGTGAGCAGGGAAGCGCGGGAGGGTCCACAGACAGCCTGCTGGCAGTAGGCGCGGCGGAAGACGATTCCGCGGGCGGCGATCGAGTCGATATTCGGCGTGCGGGCGAAAGGATCGCCGTAGCAGCCGAGCTGGGGCCGAAGGTCGTCCACGGCGAAGAAGAGGACGTTCGGCCGGACGGCCGGGGACGCCGATCCGGCAAAGACGCCGGCGGCGAGGAGGTGTCGGCGAGTCACCTCTACAGCTTAGTTCACGAAGCCGCGGCGTGGCCGGCCGGGTTCACTTTTTCGCGAGGCTGCGAACGTAGGCGATGACCTGCCTGATCTGATCGGTGGTGAGGGATTTCACCGGTTTCTTTTTCGCGGTGCCGACGGTGATGTCCTTGACCCACTGTTCGTCGGTCTTCTTTTGCACTTCCGGCGACTTCAGGTCCCGCAGAGTGATCTTCAGAGACTTGGCGATGGCCGGATTTCCCTGGCCTTCGGCTCCATGGCAGGCCTTGCAGGCTTTGTCATAAAGCGGCTTGCCGGGGTGGCCGGCGGCGGCGCTGCCCTGTGCGAAAGACAACGCAGGAAGAATAAGGACTGCGCAGATTCGAAGGAACATGGCGTTTCCTCAAAGTGCAATCGGATTGCCAAGGCCGGACGGGTGGCCGGGCGCGATGGATGCGCGGAGGGCGCAGGAAGGCTACGCTGAGATCTGGTGAAGAGCAGCTTCGGCATTCTGATGTATCGAAAAGCACCCGGTGGCGTGCAAGTGTTGCTTGCGCACCCTGGCGGTCCGTTCTGGGCGCGAAAGCACGCGGGGGTGTGGTCGATTCCGAAAGGGGAACCGGAGGAAGGCGAGGATCCGCTGGGTGCGGCGCGGCGGGAGTTCGAGGAGGAGACGGGAGCAGCTGTGACCGGTCAGTTCGAAGATCTGGGCGAAATCCGGCAGCCGTCCGGGAAGGTGGTCCGGGTGTGGGCGGTGGAGGGCGATTTCGATCCGGCCGAGCTGGTGAGCAGCACGTTTTCGATGGAGTGGCCGCCACGGTCCGGGACGATGCGGGAATTTCCGGAAGTCGACCGCGCGGCCTGGTTCGGGGTGGACGAGGCGCGGGAGGCGATCGTGCGGGGCCAAGCCGGATTCCTGGACCGGCTGCTGGCGAGGCTGCGCGAGGAGGGATCCGTCACCGCAGGTCGAGCATGAGCACGGATTTCGGAGGCAGGGACAGGCGGACCGCGCCGGCTTCGACGCGCGCCGCGTCGAAGGAGGCGGGAACGACGTTCGAGGGCGATTCGAAGGTGTTCCGGGCATCCATGGCGGACGCGGTGAGGATCCGTCCGCTGACGCGCGACACAGATGCTCCGTCAACGCGGATGGTGAGCGCGACGGCGCGAATCGGATCCGTGTTGACGAGGCCGGTGTGGATCACGCCGTCCGGGCCGCGCACGGCGGACGCGCTGACGGCGGGCATCGACCATTCATCCTTCTGATAGAGCGGGGAATCGAGCACGAACGGGAGGCTGTCGGTATCCTGGTAGACCTTGTAAAGGTCGAAGGCGTGGTAGGTGGGCGTCAGCACCATCTTCCCGTCTTTGGTGAAGATCATCGCCTGAAGCACGTTCACCATCTGGGCGATGTTGGCCATCTTCACGCGTTCGGCGCGCCGGACGAAGATGTTGAAATTGAGCGCGGCGATGACGGCGTCGCGGAGCGTGTTCTGCTGCTGAAGGAAGCCGCGGTTGGTGCCGGGTTCGGGATCGTACCACGAGCCCCACTCGTCGACGCCGAGCCAGACCCGTTTGGCCGGGTCATACTTGTCCATGATGGCGCTGTGGCGGGCGATGTAGTCATCGATTTTCAGGGTCGCGGCGAGGGTTTTCGCCCACGCGGTCTCGTCGAACCCGTAGGCCGGCCCCTTGCGGGCCCAAGTGCCCGGGAGCGTGTAGTAGTGGAGGCCGATGCCGTCAATGTAGCGTCCGGCGTCGCGCATCATCACCTCGGTCCAGTGGTAGTTGGCGTCCGAAGGGCCGCTGGCCATTTTCCGGATGGTGACGCCGGCGGGCACTTTGACGAAGGTGGAGTAACGCCGGGTCACGTCGGCGGCGTACTCGGCGCGCATCGATCCGCCGCAGCCCCACAGTTCGTTACCCAGTCCGAAATAGGGCAGCTTCCAGGGATCCTGGCGTCCGTTGGCGGCGCGCTCGGCGGCGAGCGAACCGGCGGGCGACGTCATGTACTCGACCCACTCGGCCATTTCGCGGGGCGAGCCGCTGCCGACGTTGCCGCTCACGTACGCCTCGGCGCCGATGAGTTCGGCGAATTCCATAAACTCGTGGGTGCCGAAGCTGTTCGGTTCGGTGACGCCGCCCCAATGGGTGTTGATCTTGACGGGACGCTTGTGGCGCGGCCCGATGCCTTCGCGCCAGTTGTATTCGTCGGCGAAGCAGCCGCCCGGCCAGCGCACGACGGGGACTTTGAGGTTCCGCAGCGCCTGGAGAACGTCGTTGCGGTAGCCCCTCGTGTTGGGGATCTTCGAGTCCTCGCCGACCCAGATGCCGCCGTAGATGCCGTAGCCGAGGTGCTCGGCGAACTGGCCGAAGATCTGGCGGTGAACACGGGGGCCGGTCTGGCTGGCGCGAATGGCGAGGACGGCGGACGGGTTCTGAGGGCGAGCCGGCGCGGCCAACAGGGCGGCGGCAAGCGCGGCGGCAGAGAGTCTGTTCATGGCAGCCTCGAGAGGGGAGAGACGGCTAGGCGGGATAGACCCAGGGCGCGCGATAGGCGCGGCGCAAGAGCTTGTTCGCTTCCGGGTCTCCGGGGCACTGCGCGCCGTCCCACCGGATGGCGCGGCCGAGGCGCCAGCTCACCATCCCGAGCAGGGCGGCGTTGGTGGCGCGGTAGCCGATTTCGATGTCGCGCACGGGTTTTCGCTTTCTCCGGATGGCGTCGAGGAAATCGGCCCACAGTTCCCTGATGTTCTGTCCGTCCGGGGCGTTCAACTGCGGTTCGACGTGGACCGGCTTTTTTTTCGGGTCAGCCGGATAGAAGGTCCAGCCGTCGCGCCAGCCCATGTGAAACGTTCCTTCGACGCCGTAGAAGTACGCGCCGATGGCGTGGTGCTCGGCGTTGTTGTTGGCATAGTGGCGCTGCTCCCAGGTGCAGCGGAAGGTTTCAAACTCGTATGTGACGATCTGGGTGTCGGGCGCGTCGGTGGAATCCTGGCGGACGAAGCGGCCGGCGGTGCTGTAGACGGACTTGGGGTGGGTCTCTTCGGTCCACCAGAGGACCTGGTCCATCCAGTGGACGCCCCAGTCGCCGAGCGTGCCATTGGCGAAATCGAGGAACTGGCGAAAGCCGCGCGGGTGGATCGCCTTGTTGAACGGGCGCTTGGGCGCGGGGCCGAGCCAGAGGTCCCAATCCATTCCGGGCGGAGGATCGCTGTCGGGCGTTTTGGCGCCGGGTCCGCCGGCGCTGTGGGCGAAGGTGCGGACCATGCCGATGCGGCCCACTTTGCCGGATTTGAGGAACTCCATGCCGCTGATCGGGTGAGGCGAGACGCGGCGGTGGAGGCCGACCTGAACGACGCGGTCGGCTTCGCGGGCGGCTTTGACCATGGCTTTGCCCTCGTCGATGGTGTGGGCGATCGGCTTTTCGACGTAGACGTGGGCGCCGGCCTTGACTGCGTCAATAGTGGGGAGGGCGTGCCAGTGGTCTGGGGTGGCGACGATGGCGATGTCGGGCCGCTCCTTTTTGAGCATTTCGCGATAGTCGCGGTAGCGGCGGGGCTGGTCGGACGTAAGCCTGGCGAGTTCGGCGGCGGCCTTGTCGATCTGGTTGGGGTCGGGGTCGCAGAAGGCGACGGCGGTGGACTCGCCGGCGGCGATGGCTTCGCGGAGGATGTTCATGCCCCACCAGCCGGAGCCGATGAGGGCGGTCCTGTACTTCCGGCCGGCGGGTTGGGCCAGGAGGGGAGTGGCGGCCAAGGGGGCGGCGAGGAGGTCACGGCGCTGCATGAGAGGAGGATAACGCAGAACGCGGGGGCGCGGCGGCGGATGGGAGGAACCTACTCGGTGACAACCTCCCGCCGGGCGAGATCGTAGCGCGATCCCGGCGACAGGAAAAAGTATCGCGGCTGCCCGGGTTCGGGGCGGTAGCCGTGATCGTAGATGGCGACCTTGCTCGCTCCGATCACTTCGAAGCGGTTTCCCTGGACCACGATTGCGGTGGACTCGTCGATTCCGATGCCGAGCAGTTCCGGGTGGCGGTCGATCACAGCCAGGAGATCATCCTGGCGATTGCGCTTGAGCAGGTGCTGGTCCACGGCGACGTTGCGCAGATAACCGAAGCCGCGGAGATAGCCGGGCGCCTCCATGATCGTGTTGCCCTCGCGGGCCCCGCGGACGAGGAACGACGCCTGGATGGAAGCGCCCGCCGAACTGCCGGCCACGACGCCGCCGCGGTCGAGTACAGCCTCGATTTCGCGCTGAGTCCGGGTCCCGAGGTAGGAGTCGACCAGCCGCCACTGCCGTCCGCCGCCGAAGAAGACGCCGCGGGCGCGGCGGAGGGGCGCGACGAACTCCTCCGAGTCCGCGACGGCGCGGTCCCGCGTGTGAAGGACGGTGATATGAGGGCAGCCGGCGCGGCGCAGGAAGGCGGCGCCGCTCCAGTCGCCGGGATACTGGTCGGCTTCACCGGCCGTGGGGATGGCGACCACGGCCGCGCCGGGGCATCCCGCGCTGGCGGCGAATCGTCCGGCGATCTCGGGGCCGATCTCGCCGCCGCCGATCACGATCAGGGTTCCGTGCGCCGGGCCGGAGGACTGGGCCGCGGCGGCGAAGCACGCCGCCAGGAGCGCGACCAGAGGCGCGGCGGAGGAACGAATCGCGGAAGAAGTCAAGGCAGCCGGCGTCGTCAGGCCCGGGCGGCCGGGGTGCGGACCAGTTCCGACAGTTTCTTGGTCGCGGTCGGGAACTTGCCCAGGCCCGCGCCCATGATGTCGTCGGCGACCGTCAGGTAGAGATCGCCCGCGGTCCCGGTGGTGCGGGTGTGAACGCCGGTGCGGAGATGACCGGCGTGTCCGGCGATGATCATCGACAGCCCGTTGTTTTTGTGGTCGTTGGCTTCGGCGTGTTCGTGGACGTAGAGCAGGCACGTGCGGTCAAGCAGGGTGCCGGCGCCCTCCGGAATCGACCGGAGCTTCGCGAGCAGGTAGGCGAACTCCTCGACGTGCCAGCGGCAGATGTCGCGCATGATGCGCTGGCCGTCGGGGCCGTCGGCGCCGGGCGCTTTCCCGTCGCGATGCGTATAGTCGTGATGGCGGGCGGCGGTGTGGCCGAGCCAGGGGAATCGCGACAGGCCCTGGCACTTGGTCAGCATGTAGCTGGCGACGCGGGTCTGGCGGGTGGCGAAGGCGTGGGCGAGCAGGTCGCTCTGGAGCTTGGCGATGCGGGGCCAGTCCTTCATGTCGCCGTCGTATTCGGGCGGGTCCACCTTGTAGTAGTTGGGCGGCAGGCTGGCGATGGAGCGCTCGAGGTCGCGCACGGCGTCGAGGTGCTCGGTGACGCGCGCCTTGTCGGCCGATCCGAGGCCGCCCTTGAGCCGTTCGGCGTCCTGCCTGACGGCGTCGAGGATGCTCTTCTTGCGGTTCACCCAGCCGATCTCGCGCTGGCCGAAGAGCCGGTCGAACATCTTGTGCGGCAGCATCTCGGGCGGCAGGGGG